>Ga0105238_10005403_pt1 | contig 12626 bp, 6 predicted proteins | sample KBSC34metaG_FD_81526 | JGI IMG/M metagenome (GOLD analysis project Ga0105238, IMG submission 81526) | Corn rhizosphere microbial communities from Kellogg Biological Station, Michigan, USA - KBS C3-4 metaG | ecosystem: Host-associated > Plants > Roots > Rhizosphere > Soil | place: Michigan, USA... | reverse complement strand
GCGCCGGAACTCCAGCTCGTGGACCTCGCCCTCGGCCGCGAAGGTCAGCCGCCGCTCGAGCAGCTGCTCGCGATCGCGCCAGCGCTCGCGCGCGGCGTAGTGACGATCAAGCGCCTTGTAGGCGCGGGGATCGGCCGGATCGATCTCCAGCATCTGCTCGTAGCTGGCGATGGCGTGATCGATGTCGTCGATGACGGTCTCGTCGATCTCGGCGATCTGGGCCAACAGGTCCAGGCGCTCGATCGGATCGGCCACCCGCTGCTGCCGATCCTCGAGCAACGCCCGCAGCTCCGGCCAGCGGTCGCCCTCACGGCAAAGCCGCGACAGCGCGCGGAAGGCCCCCGTGTGCAGCGGCTCGGCGTCCAGGATCTCGCGATACACCTTCTCGGCGGCCGCCGAATTTCCCAGGCGGAGCTCGTGGAGCTCGGCCACCTCGACCAGCAGATCGCGCCGCAGGACGGGATCCTCGGTGGCGCCGGCGGCGGCGCGCATCCCCTCCGCCACCTGATTGGCGGCGTTCACCTCGACGCCGAGACGGATCAGGGCGTCGCGGTTGACGCGGTTGCCCGGGACCAGATCGAAGATCTGCCGGCTGGCGGCGAACGCGCCGGCCGGATTCTTGAGCGGCCCCGCGTAGAGCGACATCAACCGCTCGAGGCGCTGGACCTTCTCGGCCGGATCGGAGGTGACCTCGGCCAGCACCTCCAGCGCGCCGGCCAGCTTGGCCGCGTTGTCGGTCCGCTGATAGTACGGCAGCGCCAGCTGCGCCACCTCGACCTTGTGGGCGGCGTCGCGCGCCGCCACTCGCTCCAGGCCCGCCACGGCAGCAGCCGAGAGCGGATTCACCGCCAGCACCTTCCGGTAGGCGGCGAACGTGGCCTCCCGATCCGAGACGCGGCTCTCCTGGATGTCCGCGATCCGCAGGAGCAGGTCCTCCTGATCCTCGCCGTGGCGCGAGGCGAGCTCGCGCTCGAGCGTCGCGATCAGCGCCGGCCAGTCCTGGCGTGCCTCCTGGATGCGCGCCAGAGACCGGATGGCCCGGGTCGCCATGTCGGAGCCCGGCTCGAGATCCGCGATCTGTGCGTACGTGCGCGCCGCCGCCGGCAGGTCGCGCGCCTTCTCCTCCTCGATCTGCGCGATACGCAGCAAGAGCTTGGTGCGCTCGGCGACGTCGCCGACCCGCTCCGCCCGCCCGTGCAGCAACGCCGCCAGGTCGGGCCACGCCTGGCTCTGAGTGAGGATCTGCTCGAGCGCGGTCTGGGCGTCCTGATCCCCCGGGACCTCGGCCAGCAAGGCCTCGGCGTAGCGGCGCGCGTCGGTCGCGCGGTGCAGCCGCATCGACGAGATCTTCAGCAGGCGCCGCAGCAGGCTGGCGCGCTCGTCGCGATCCTGGGTGACCCCGAGCCGCTTCGAGTACAGCTCCGCCAGCACGTCCCACTCGTCGGCGTCGCCCGCCAGGCGCTCGAGGTCGAGCTCGGTCGCCTTGTCGGTCGGCGCCATCTCGAAGCAGCGCGCTGTCCACTGGAAGGCCAGGCCCTTCGAGCCCATGCGCTGCTCGGCGATCTGGCGCGCGTCGCGCAGGATGGCCAGGCACGCCTCCGGCGAGATCCGCAGGCTGCCGTCGGGCAGTCGCCCGGTCAGCACCTCATAGGTGGCCAGCAGGCGCGGCCACTTCTGCGACGCGCGGTAGAGCGGCACCAGCGCCTCGGCCGCCCTCACGTTGCCGGGATCGGTCGACAGGATGCGCTCGTACGCCTTCAGGGCCCGCTCGGGCTGGTGCAGCTTCTCAGACGCGATGACCGCGATGCGCTCGAGCATGCGCGTGCGCGCCGCCGGGTCGCTCGTGCGGTCGGCCAGCATCGCCAGCGTCTCGCACAGATCCTCGTAGTTGCCCTGGTCGGCGAACAGACGCTCCAGCGCCTCGAAGTCCCCGGCCGCCGCATAGATCTCGCGCAGGGCCCGCGTGGCGCGCGCGTTCTGCGGCTGCAGGTCCTGCACCCGCCGGAACACCTCGATGGCGGCGTCGGCGGCGCCCACCTTCTCGTAGAGCAGCATGCCCCGCCGCTCGAGCAGCGCGACCTCGGCGTTGACGTCGCCGCCCACGGTGGCCCGCTGGCGATCGAGCACCTCGGCGAGCGCCGCCCAGCGCCGCTCGCGATCGTAAAGGTTGGCGAGCGCCGTCAGCGCCTCCCCGTCGTGCTGGTCGATGGCGAGCACCATGTTCCAGACGTTGATGGCTTCCTTGTTGTCGCCGATCCGCTCGGAGACGACCCGCGCCGCCTCGGCCAGACGGGCCCGCCGCTCGTCGGGGCTGAGCAGCGGCGCCTCGCGCCGGGTCAGCTCGACCAGCGCGCGCCACGAGCGGCCGCGCGTATAGATCTCGCGCAAGCGGGTTCGCGCCTCGGTGTCGGTGGGATCGGCCTCGAGGATGCGCTCCAGGCTGGGCACCGCGTTCTGGTGCTTGGAGAGCCGCTCCATCCACAGCACGGCGATGCGCCGGTGCAGGGCCAGGGCGGCGGCCGGATCGCTGGTACGCTCCGCCTGGCGGGTCAGGACCTGGATCAGATCGCTCCAGCGGCCCTGCGCCTCGTAGCGCGACGCGAGCGCCGCCAGCGCAGCCGGGTGATCGGGATCGAGCTGGAGGATGTTGAGGTAAGTGTTGACCACCATGACCTCGAGCTTCAGCCGGTCACGGTAGATGCTGGCGATCTCCAGGTAGCGCTCGATGCGCTCGGCCTTGGCGCCCTCGGGCAGCGCCTCCAGGTCCTCCTTCAACAGATCGAGGAGCGCGTTCCACTTCTGGCCGCGCTCGTAGAGCCGGCGCAGCGCCGCCACCGCCTCGGGCAGGTGGGGCCGCAGGCGCAAGAGCCCCTTCCAGATGTCGATGACCTTCTCGGCGTTCTGCGGACGCGACTCGGCCGCCTTGGCCATCTCGATGCCGAGCGCGATGCGCCGCTCCGGATCGGGATCGGCTTTCTGCGCGCCGGCCAGCACCACCAGCAGCTGCGGCAGGTCGTCGCGCTTGCCGTGATACTCGCGGTAGAACTCGACCATGGCCTTGTTGGCCGGGTCGAGCCGCCGCACCTTGCGGAAGTTCATCTCGGCCTGCGGGACCTGATCCAGCTTCTTCCACTGAAGCACGGCCAGCTGGGTCAGGAGCGGCACGTCCCCCTCGCCGCGCTTGGAGCGCGCCGCCAGCTCGAGCGCCTTGCCCAGCTCGGGCCAGTCCTTCTTCTCGGTCAGCGCCGCCACCACGGGGCGCAGCGCCTTCGGCTCGCTCGGGTTCGCCTCGAGCGCCTTGCGGAAATGGCCGAGGGCCTCGTCCGCCTTGCCCAGCTTCAGCGACAGCTCGGCCGAGGCCACCTCGGCGGCGGCGCGCTCGTCCCGGGTCTGTGCGACGGAGGCGCGGCTGCCGAGCAAGGTCAGCAGCTCGTCGGCGCGATCGTGGCGGCGCAGCCATCGCTCGAGGTGCGCGCTGCTTCGCCGGTTCTTGGGATCGAGCTCCAGGCTGCGGCGCAGGTACGTCTCGCCTTCGGGGGCGTCGGGCCGGTACTTGATGTACATCTCGGCCACCGAGCCGAACAAGCTGGAGGCGTGAGACTTGTCCTTGGCGGCCTCCGCCTGCTGCAGATAGCGCGACGCGATCGGCTGCCAGTTGGACGCGATGAGCGCCATCTGCGCCAATCCCTCGGCCGACGCCGTATGGCCCGGGACCGCCTTCAAGGCCTCGCGCAGACACTCCTGGGCCGCTTCCTCCGACAGGAGCTCGTCGGCCAGCACGCGCCCCTTCTCGTGGAGCAGGTCGGCGCGCCGCACGGGGTCCGTCGTCCAGAGCAGCTCGAGATCGAGGAGCTGGATGCACAGCTCGAAGTCGCCGCGCTCGCGGTGCCAGCGGCGCGCGTCGGTCAGCGCCCGCGTCAGCGTCTGGGGGTCCACGCCGCTGCCGTTGTTCGGCCGCAGCTTTTTCAAGGCCGTCAGCGCCGTGGCGTTGTCGGGCTCGATTTGCAACGTGGCTAGCGCCTTCGAAATGTCTGTTTCCATTGGGATTTGGTTGAAGCGGGCGGAACTATAGGCCCCAAGCTTCCATGGGTTCAAGAGACCGAGCCGGCGCGCGACAGAAAGGTCGCGCCCGGGCGCGGGCGGGCGGAAAGAGCAACTAGAGTAGATCCAATTCCGGAAGGCGGAGAGCCGATCCGTGAGGAATACTCCCGCGCGTGCCGAAGCCCGCTGCGCCCGCCTCCCGAGGACCCTCGCCGTCCCCGCCGGGCGCGTCTCCGCATCCCCCCGCCCCGCCCCAAGGCCGAGCGCCCTCGCCGTCGATCTCGCTGTCGATCTTGGCGCGCGTCCGTCCCCAGTGGCCGCTGCTGCTGGCTGGAGTCGTTGCGCTCGGGGGCACGAACGCGCTCGGTCTGACCATCCCCTGGCTCCTGAAGACGACCGTGGATCGGCTGCGCGCCCTGCAAGGGCAGGCGGGCGCGGTGGAAGCCGGCGCCGTCACCGCCCGCGTAGCGGGAGCCGCGGCCCTCATCGCGGGAGCCGCGGTGGCGCAGGCCATCGTCCGGACCTTCTCGCGGGTGCTCATCTTCAACGCCGGCCGCAACGTCGAGTACGAGCTCCGGCAGGACCTGTTCGCGCACCTGTTGCGGCTCGACCCCGGCTTCTACCGCCGCCACACCACGGGCGATCTGATGTCCCGGTTGACCAACGACCTGTCGGCGGTGCGCATGCTGTTCGGGCCGGGCATCCTGAACGTCGTCAACACGGCGATCGTCTACGTGACGGGCGTATGGCTGCTGGTCCACCTCAGCCCGCGCCTCACGCTGATGGCGCTCATCCCCTTCCCCGTGCTCATCGTGACGGCGCGCCTGTGGAGCCGCGGGATCTATGGCGCGAGCCGGGCCCTCCAGGAGCAGCTGGGCGCGCTGTCGGCGTCGTTGCAGGAGGATCTGGCCGGGATCGCGGTCGTGAAGAGCTACGCGTTGGAGGAGGCGCGCCACGCCGGGTTCGCGCGGCACAGCCAGGCCTACCTCGATCGGGCGCTGCGGCTCGCGCGGGCGCGGGGGAGCCTGACGCCGCTGTTCGCGGTGATCGGCGCCCTGGGGACGCTGATCGTGCTGTGGATCGGGGGACGCGAGGTGATCGCCGGCCGGCTGACCCTGGGCGGCCTCGTCGCCTTCAATGCGTACCTCGTCTATCTGTCGCTCCCCACCATCGCGCTCGGCTGGATCCTGGCCGTTTGGCAGCGCGGCCTGGCCGCTTGGGTGCGGGTTCGCGATCTCTTGTCCGAGGGCCCGCTCGAGGAAGCGCATCCGCTGGCCACCGCGACCCCTACGCCCGCCGCGCCCACCCAGATGGCGATGGCCCGCTCGTCGTCACAAGTCCTCAGCGTGCGCGGGCCGGCCTCGCCATCGGCGCCCGCGCTGTCGATCCGCGATCTGGGCGTCGAGCGCGACGGCCGCCGAATCCTCGCGGGCGTGTCGATCGAAGTGGGCACCGGACAGTCGCTGGCGCTGGTCGGGCCCACGGGCGCAGGGAAGACGACGCTGGTCGACGCCATCCCCCGCTTCGTCGACGTGCCGCGCGGGTGCATTTTCCTCGACGGGAAGGACGTGCATGACATTCCGACGCGCGTCCTGCGCCAGCGGATCGGCTACGCTCCGCAGGAGCCGTTCCTCTTCTCGGCGACCGTCGCCGAGAACGTCGCCTTCGGCCTGCCCGACGACGTGACCGGCGACGAGCGCGCCCAGCGCATCGCGCGCGCGGTGGAGGCGGCGGGCCTCGGGCCGGACCTGGCCGCGCTGCCCGAGGGTCTCGACACCATCGTCGGCGAGCGCGGCATCACCCTGTCGGGCGGCCAGCGGCAGCGCCTGGCGCTGGCGCGCGCTCTGGCCGCCGATCCCGAGATCCTCATCCTCGATGACTCGCTGTCCTCGGTCGACGCCCACACCGAGCGCGAGATCCTGGCGCGCCTGCGCCCCATCCTCCAGGGGCGCACCTCCATCGTCGTCTCCCATCGGGTGGCGGCCGTGCGGCAGGCCGACCTCATCGTCGTGCTGGACGAGGGGCGCGTGGCCGAGCGGGGCCGGCATGAGGAGCTGCTGGCGGCGCGGGGCCTCTACGCCTCCCTCTACCGCGAGCAACTGGTGGCCGAGGCCCTGGGCGCCCCTTCATGAGCGCAGCGACGACCACGCCTCCGGCCAAGGCACGCCCCCGTCGCTCTGCAGAAGGTCACGAGGACAGCCCGGCGACCGGGCGCGCGGTCGACCTGCGGCTGCTGCGCCGCCTGGCGGGACGGCTGCGGGGCCACGGGCGCGCCTTGCTCGTCTCCATCGTCATGCTCCCTGTCATGGCCGGGTTCGAGGTGGCCCAGCCCTACCTCCTCAAGCGCGCCATCGACGAGCACATCGCCCCGCATCGCCTGGAAGGTCTGGACCGGCTGGGGGTCTTCTACCTGCTGTGCCTGATCGGCCAGTACGTGGCCTCGTTCGCGCACAACTATCTGGTGCAGGTCGTCGGCCAGCAAGCCATGAGCGAGCTGCGACTGGCGGTCCACCGCCACGTGCTGCGGCTGTCATCGGCCTTCTTCGATCGCACGCCGATCGGGCAGCTCATGACCCGCATGACGAACGACATCGAGTCGCTGACCGAGTTGTTCGCGTCGGGCATCATCAGCCTGCTGGGCGACGTGGTCCGGCTCGGGCTGATCATCGCCGTCATGTTCCGGACCGACGCCGGGCTGGCGTCGTTCTCGATGGCCGCCGTGCCGGTCCTGGCCCTGATCGCGGTCGTGTTCCGGCGCTGGATGCGCGAGGCCTTCCGCGCCATCCGCACCAAGCTGGCGCGCATGAACGCCTTCCTGCAGGAGCACCTGTCAGGCATGAAGGTCGTGCAGGCCTTCGCGCGCGAGCGGCGCGTCTCCGCGGAGTTCACGCGCGTGAACGAGGAGTACCGACAGGCCAACGCGCGCGCCATCGCGGCGGACGCGGCGCTGTACTCGGTGGTCGAAGCGGTCGCGTCGATCGCGGTGGCGAGCCTGCTGTGGCACGGGGGCGGGCGGATCGCGATGGGCGCGCTCAGCTTCGGGATCCTGGTCCAGTTCATCGAGTACCTGGGCAAGTTCTTCGCGCCGCTGCGCGATCTGTCGGCCAAGCTCACCGTCAGCCAGCAGGCCATGGCCGCGGCCGAGCGGGTCTTCGCGATCCTGGACCGCACCGACCTCGACGGCGGCCCGGCCGCGACCGCGGCCGACGCGGCGAGGCCGGTACCCGTAGCCGTGTCCGCCGCCGTGGAGCTGCGGCACGTGACCTTCGGATACCGGCCGGACAACCCGATCCTGCGCGACCTCTCCCTCACCATCGCGCGCGGCGAAACGGTGGCCGTGGTGGGCGCCACCGGCTCGGGGAAATCGACGTTGATCAAGCTGCTGTCGGCGCTCTACCACCCGCAGGCCGGGCAGGTCCTCGTCGGCGGAGACGACGTCGCCACCCTCGACGTCCGACTCTTGCGCCAGCGCCTGGTGGTGGTGAACCAGGACGTGTTCCTGTTCGCCGGCACCATCGGCGAGAACATCGCGCTCGGCGATCCCGGCCTGCCGCCCGAGAGGATCATGGAGGCCGCCCGCCGGGTCGGCGCCGACCGTGTGATCGCGGCCCGCCCCCAAGGCCTCGGCGCCCCGGTGCTCGAGCGCGGCGTGAACCTCTCGGCCGGGGAACGCCAGCTCGTGGCCTTCGCCCGCGCGCTGGTCCGGGATCCGGAGCTCCTCGTCCTGGACGAGGCCACCGCCAGCGTCGATCCCGAGGTCGAACGCCTCATCGAGCGCGGAATCGTCGAGCTGATGCGGGGGCGGACTTCCATCGTGGTGGCGCACCGCCTGTCCACCGTACGCCGAGCCGATCGGATCATCGTCCTCGAGCGGGGGGCCATCGTCGAGCAGGGCCGGCACGAGGAGCTGCTGGCGCGTGGGGGCGTCTACGCCCACCTTTACAGACTGCAAATGCAGGGCGCCGCGGGGCGAGCTCCTGCCGTATATTCACAGGTTCCCTAATGGCGACCGCTCGTTTTCAGCAGGTTCGCGACCTTCGGCTCGAGGCCGAACGGGGGACCCTCTATCGACAGGGCGGGCTGGGCGTCGCGCTCGTGTACCCGTCGCCTTACCACGTGGGGATGTCGTCGCTCGGGTATCAGACCATCTACCGCGAGCTGAACCAGCTACCCGGGGTCGCGGCAGAGCGCGCGTTCCTGCCGGATGAAGCCGCTCCGGGCCGCGCCGGGCGGGGCGACCCTCTGCTGACCTACGAGTCGATGCGGCCGGTGGGCGACTTCCCGGTGATCGCCTTCTCGCTGGCGTACGAGCTGGAGCTGGCGGGGCTGGTCACCTGCCTCGATCTGGCCGGCGTTCCGGCGCGTGCCAGCGAGCGCGCCGACGCGGCTGCGGACACGCGCCGGCGCTGGCCTCTGGTGGTCGTGGGGGGGCCCCTGACGTTTTCCAACCCGGTGCCCGCCGGGCCGTTCGCCGACGTGATCCTGCTCGGCGAGGCCGAGGAGCTCATCGCGATCCTGATGACAGCGGTCCGCGAGACGGGCGGCGATCGCGCCGGGCTGCTGGCCGGCCTGGCCGCGCAACCCGGCTTCTACGTCCCCTCCCTGCACGGAGAGCACGTCCCCAAGATCGCGGCGGCTGACGACGCACGGCTGCCCGCGTACTCGCAGGTGCTGACCCCGCACACCGAGCTGGCCGACATGTTTCTGATCGAGCCCGAGCGCGGCTGTCACCGCGGCTGCACGTACTGCGTGATGCGCCGATCGACGAACGGCGGGATGCGCCTGGTCGAGCCCGCGCGGGTCCTGGGGCGTATCCCGGCCGAGGCGCGCCGGGTCGGTCTGGTGGGCGCCGCCGTGACCGATCACCCGCAGCTCACGACGATCCTGCGCGGCATCGTCGACGGCGGGCGAGAGGTCGGGATCTCGAGCCTGCGTGCCGATCGCCTGAACGACGAGATCGTGGGCCTGCTGAAGCGCGGGGGGTACCGCACCTTGACGACGGCGTCCGACGGCGCCTCCGAGCGCCTGCGCACGAGCATCGAGCGCAAGACCAAGGAGCGCCACCTGCTGCGTGCCGCCGAGCTGAGCCGCGTCCACGACCTGCGCCACCTCAAGCTCTACATGATGCTGGGACTCCCAGGCGAGACGCTGGATGACATCGACGAGCTGGCCCGCTTTGGCGGCGAGCTGGCGGCCATCGCGCCGAAGGTCATCTTCGGGATCGCGCCCTTCGTCGCCAAGCGCAACACCCCCCTCGACGGCGCCCCCTTCGAGAGCATCGCCGCCATCGACGCCAAGCTCGCCCGCCTGAAGCGAGCGGTCGCCGGCCGCGTCGAGCTGCGGCCCACCTCGCCCAAGTGGGCCTGGGTCGAGTACAAGCTCGCCCAGGGGGGCTTCGCCGCCGGCGAGGCCGCCCTGGCCGCCGCGCGCGCCGGCGGCCGCTTCGCCGACTGGCGCAAGGCCCTCGTGGACGTCCCGATCGTGGGCGCCCAGCCGGCTCCCCCGCCCCCGGTCATCGCCTCCGGGCCTCAGCTGGTCCCAGTCGACTTGCGCAGGACCCGCGCAATCGGCTCATAGCCGATCGCCTCGTAAAGGGCCTCCGCCGCCCGGTTGTCGCTCCAAACCGTGAGCACGACCTCGCCACACCCCCGCCCCGCCGCCCACCGCTCCGCCTCCACCATCAACAGCTTCCCGATCCCCCGCCGCCGCGCCCCCTCCCCCACCCCGATCATCTCGACGTGCGCCCTCCGCCGCGGTGTCATGGTCGCCTCCCGCGGCGTCTCCACCACCCGCACCACCAGGAAGCCACAAACTCCCTTGGCTCCCTCCGCCACCAGGATCTCCGACCACGCATCCCGCTCGGGCACCGTCGCCTCCCCCGCCACCCGAAAGTAGTCAGGCATCAAACGGGCGTGCTCTCGGTCGACCTCCTCGCGCAACTCCGTCACCGCATCCCGATCGCCCTCGCGATACGCCCTCACGAGCACATTTTCTCGGCGCATCCTATTGCTGCTACATCAGAGCGCCGTCAGGCGCGAGTCCAAGCCACCGGGCGCGGCTTTGCCGCGCCGGCCCACCTCTAGAAGATCCCGGGGCTCTCGTAGGGGGGCGAGCCCCCCTACGATTCCGAATCGTCGAGCTCGATCGGGAAGCGGTCGTACATGACGTTGTAAACCAGATCTTCGACCTCGCTCTCCGTCGCCAGCGCCAGCGCCGCCGAGGCCAGCTTTTCGGCCTCGGCGTACGTGCTGGCGCGGATGATGGACTTGAGCAGCGGGATCTGGCGCGGCGCCATGGAGAGGTTCCGCAGGCCCAGGCCCATCAGCACGAGCACCATCATCGGATCGCCGGCCATGTCGCCGCACATCGCGACCTGTGCCTCGCCCTTCGCAGCGCCCGAGACGATGTTGCCGAGCGCGCGCATGATGGCCGGGTGAAGCGGGTGATAGAGGTACCCGACATGCTCGTTCTCGCGATCGGCCGCCAGCGCGTACTGGATCAGGTCGTTCGTGCCGATGCTCAGGAACTCCGACTCCTTCGCCAGGAGATCCGCGATCAGGGCCGCGCTCGGCGTCTCGACCATCACGCCGAGGGGTACCTCCGCGTTGTGGGCGATCCCCTCGCGGCGCAGGTCGGCGCAGACCTCCTGGCAGATGGTCCGCGCCATCCGCAGCTCGGCCACCCCCGAGATCAGGGGGAACATGATCTTGACCGGCCCCACGGCGGCGGCCCGGTACAGCGCCCGCAGCTGCGTGCGAAAGACGTCCGGCCGGAAGAACGAGAACCGGATCGACCGCAACCCCAGCGACGGATTCTGGCCGCTCGGCACCCGGACCGACACCGGCATCTTGTCGCCGCCCAGGTCGAGGGTCCGAAAGGTGATGGACCGCCCGCGCGCGCTCTTCAGCGCGGCGACCGCGTGCCCGTACTGCTCCTCCTCGGTCGGCAGGTCCGTCCGCTCGAGGTAGAGGAACTCCGTTCGGAACAGGCCGATCTCCTCGGCCCCCAGCTCCGTCGCCGGCGAGATCTCCTCCATCAGCTCGACGTTGGCCGCCAGCCGGATCCGCACGCCGTCGCGGGTCTCGGCGACCAGGTCGCGCATCGAGGTGAGGCGCTCGGCCCGCGCTCGTTCCCGTTCCGACCGCGCGCGGTACACCTGCAAGGTCGCCGGGTCCGGATCGAGGATGACCTCGCCGCGCGTGCCGTCGACCACCAGCTCCATGCCGGTCCAGGTCCGGTGATCGAGCCCGCCCACGCCCACGACGTAGGGCAGCCCCATGGCGCGCGCCACGATGGCCGTGTGCGAGGTGCGACCGCCTCCCTCCGTACAGAAGCCCGCCACCTCGGCGCGCCGGAGCTGGGCCGCGTCGGCCGGCGCCAGATCGTGCGCCAGCACGATGCTGCCCTTCGGCGCCTCGCCGGGGTTGGTCTCGACCATGCCCATCAGGTTCCGAAGCAGCCGTTCGCCGACCACCGCGACGTCGCTGCGGCGGTCCCGAAAGTAAGGATCCTCGATGCGATCGAAGACGGCCTGGATCTGATCGAGCGCCCTCCGCACCGCCCACTCGGCGCCCGTCTGATCGTCGCGGATGATCTTGCGGGCCACCTCGACCAGGTGGACGTCCTGCAACATCAACCGGTGCGCCTCGAGGATCCGGTACTGGTGACCGTCGTGCTCGCGCTCGGCGATCTCCTGCTGAATGTCGGCCAGCTGCTCATCCGTCTGGGCCAGCGCGGCCTCGAAGCGCGCCACCTCGGCGGGGATGGTCTCCTTGGCGATTCGTCGTTCGTGAACGTCGACCCGGCTGCTGAGGACGTGCGCCCGCCCGATGGCGATGCCCGGCGCCGCGCCGACCCCCGTCAGTCGCTCCATCAGGGATCGATCCCCTCACCGAAACCCGAGCCCACCAGCTCGACCAGCGCGGCGAGCGCGGCGTCCGCGTCGTCACCCTCGCAGACGATCTTCATGGTGACACCGTGAGCCGCCACCAGGGTCAACAGCCCCATGATGCTCTTGCCGTTGGCCTCGGTCTCGTCCTTGATGACCTTCACCTCCGAACGAAACTTGTTTCCGAGCTGGACGAACTTCACGGCCGCGCGGGCGTGCATTCCGAGCCGGTTGCGGATCCTCACGGTGCTCTCGACGATCATCGAAGGGCCTCCTCAGCCGTGGTCTTCGCCGCCGACTCCGATCCCAGCCGGATCGATCGGCGCCCGACGTCGCGCGCCAGGCTGGCCAGCTCGAGCGGTGGCAACGCAGCCCGATCGAGGCTGCCCAGCTTCATGAGCATCGGCAGGTTCACGCCGCAGACCACCTCGGCCGGCCGACTCCCGTCGAGCATTGCCATGCACGCCTGATACGGTGACGAGCCCTGAAGATCGACGAGCAGCACGACGCCGGCGCCGCCGTCGACGTTCTCGCACGCCTGCCCCACCCGCTCGCGAATTCCGTCGTAACGCTCGTCCATCGAGATGCAGACGGCCTGGGTGGCCGGCAGCGCGCCCAGCATGGCTGCGACCGCGTCGAGCAGCGCCGACGCCGCCTTGCCGTGCGTGACGACGACGAATCCGACGATCGGGCGGTG
>Ga0105238_10005400_pt1 | contig 12633 bp, 9 predicted proteins | sample KBSC34metaG_FD_81526 | JGI IMG/M metagenome (GOLD analysis project Ga0105238, IMG submission 81526) | Corn rhizosphere microbial communities from Kellogg Biological Station, Michigan, USA - KBS C3-4 metaG | ecosystem: Host-associated > Plants > Roots > Rhizosphere > Soil | place: Michigan, USA... | reverse complement strand
TGCCAGTCCGCGCGCGCCGCGCGTGATCGAACTGACCTGGGGCAATCCGAAACATCCATTGCTGGCGCTGGTCGGCAAGGGCGTGTGCTTCGACACCGGCGGCTTGAACCTCAAGACCGGCGACGGCATGCGCTGGATGAAGAAGGACATGGGCGGTGCCGCGCACGCGATGTCGCTGGCGCACCTGGTGATGGCATCCCACCTGCCGGTGCGCCTGTTGCTGGTGATCCCGACCGTGGACAACGCGGTGGCGGGCGATGCGATGCGTCCGGGCGACATCATCCGCACCCGCGCCGGCGTCACGGTGGAAGTGGACAACACCGATGCCGAGGGCCGGCTGATCCTGTGTGACGCGCTGGCGCGGGCGGTCGAGAGCAAGCCCGACCTGCTGATCGATTTCGCGACGCTGACCGGGGCGGCGCGCGTGGCGCTGGGACCGGATCTGCCGGCGCTGTTCGCCAATCGCGACGACGTCGCCGATGCGCTGCTCGATGCGGCGCGCACGCAACACGATCCGGTGTGGCGGTTGCCGCTGTGGCAGCCGTATCGCGCGATGCTGGTGTCGGCGTTTGCCGATACCTGCAACACCGGCGCGTCGCGCCACGCCGGCGCGATCACCGCCGCACTGTACCTGCAGCACTTCGTGCCGGCCACGGTGCCGTGGCTGCACGTCGATGTGTACGCGTGGAACGATGCCGACCGGCCGGGCCGTCCGCGCGGCGGCGATGCGCAATCGCTGCGTGCGTTCCATGCGTTCCTGCGGCAGCGTTATCGGTCCGCCTGAAATACCGTGCGGTCGATGGCCGCAATGGCCTCGATGCGCGCACGCCGGATCGCTTCGCCGATCACGGTGCCGGTCAGTCCCTGCTCCAGGAAGGGTTGCGCGATGACCGCGCGCGCGGCGTCGCGAGCGGCGCGCAGGAAATCGGCCTGCGGATAAGGATCGTGTTCGTGCTGCAGCCGTCCGCGCTTGTCGGCGGTGCAGGTGATCAGGAACGGCTCCAGCCGCTCGGGGCGCCGGAACGCGTCAAAGGCTTCCAGCAGCATCAGCACCGTGGCGGGTTTCAATTCCAGCGCGCGGTGCGAATCCAGGTGGTGGCGACAGGTGAGCGCGGCGAGTTGCGCGTATTCGGCTGGCACCTTCAGGCGTTCGCACAACGCGGCCAGCGGTTTCAGCCCGCGGTGCTCGTGCGCGATGTGGCGCGGCAGCATGTCGCCGGGCGTCAGCGCCTTGCCGAGGTCGTGGGTGAGCGCGCAGAAACCCGCGAGGTCATTGCCGGGTGCGAGCTTCGCGCATTGGTCGAGCACCAGCTCCAGATGCACGCCGCAATCGATTTCCGGATGGTGCTGCGGCGGCTGTGGCACGCCGTACAGCGCGTCGATTTCTGGAAACAGCACCGCCAGCGCGCCGCATTCGCGCAGGACGCGCACGAAGGCGGAAGGTTCGGGTTCACCGAGCGCCTTGCGGGTTTCCGCCCACACGCGCTCGGGCACCAGGTGCGCGGCTTCGCCGGCCTCGACCATCGCGCGCATCAGCGCCATGGTTTCATCGGCGATCCGGAAACCGAGCGGCGCATAACGCGCGAGGAACCGCGCGACGCGCAGGATGCGCACCGGATCTTCCGCGAACGCGGGCGAGACGTGCCGCAAGGTCTTGTCGCGAAGATCGTCCGCACCGTGGTACGGATCGACCAGCGCGCCCGCCTCGTCGCGCGCCATCGCGTTGATGGTGAGGTCGCGGCGCGCGAGATCCTGCTCAAGCGTCACGTCGGGCGCGGCGTGGAACGCGAAGCCGTGGTAGCCCGGACCGGTCTTGCGCTCGGTGCGCGCCAGCGCGTATTCCTCGCCGGTGTCGGGGTGCAGGAACACCGGGAAATCCTTGCCGACGGGTTTGTAGCCCTTGGCCAGCATGTCCTCGGGCGCCGCGCCGACCACCACGTAATCGCGATCGAAATGCGCGCGGCCCAGCAGCTCGTCGCGTATCGCGCCGCCGACCAGATACACGCGGTGATCGCGCCCGGACATCGGGTCAGCCTTGCGTCAGGCGCGCGCGATCGAAGCGGCGTTCGCGCGACCAGACGCCCAGCGCCACCGGCAGCATCGCCGCGAACCGGCGTGGCGGGATGCCAAGTTCGGCGAAGCCGTCGCGGGTACCGACGGAATCCAGCTTCAGCGAATTGAAGTTGTCGCGCGAGAACGGCTTGCCCGGAATCAGTTCGGCCGCGACCGCCTGCAGCCAGCCGAGCCCGCCCGGCAACGGCAGCACGGCGCGGCGCAGGCCCGCGGCCTCGGCGATCATCCGCACCACCTGCACCAGTTCGAACGTGTCGGGTCCGTACAGCTCGAAAATCTTGCCGGTGCAACCGCGGCCGGTCAGGCAGCGCTTGATCGCCTGGGCGACATCGCCGACGTAGGCGGGCGCGAACTTCGCATGCGGTTGCGCCAGCGGCAGCACCGGGCCCATCCGCAGCAGCTTGAGGAAACGAAACACGAAACTGTCGTGATTGCCGTACACGACGCTGGGCCGGTAGATCGTCCAGTCCATCCCGGAATTGCGCACCTGCGCCTCGGCTTCGCCGCGCGTCTTCAGGTATTTCGAGGCACGCTCGCCGGCGTTGAGCGAACTCATCTGGTGGATGCGGCGGATGCCGACCTGCCGGCAGGCCGCGATCAGCGACGCGGTGAGGTCGACGTGCGCGTGCGTGAACGTGTCGCGGCCGGATTCGTTGAGGATGCCGACCAGGTTGACGACGGCGTCGTGGCCGGCCAGTTGCTTCTCCAGCGCCGCGCGATCGTAGACGTCGGTGCTGACGGTGTGCACGTACGGCAGCACGCTGATCGCGCGTCCCTGTTCGCGATTGCGGCTGAGCACCGTGACCTTGCATCCGGTATCGGCCAGCGCTGCAAGCAAGTGGCGGCCGATGAAACCGGTGCCGCCGAGGACCGCATAGTGTTTCGGATTCATGGCGAAGCGCTCCCAGCGGAGGCGGGGGAAGTCGGCGGGGTGGCCGGCACCGCGGGTGCGGGCGCGCGGCACACCACTTGTTTGCGCACCGGGTCGGCCGACGGATCATACGGCGTGCCGATCGCGGGCAGGCGCGACGAGACCGGCACCGGATCGCCAGCGAGCCGCCAGCCGTAGATCGTCGCGAAACTCATCACGCGCGTCACGTAGTCACGCGTTTCGTTGAACGGGATCGTGAGAATGAACGCTTCCGGATCGAGGTTGCCGCGCGCGTCCACCCAGCGCTGCGCATTGCCCGGTCCGGCGTTGTACGCGGCCGAAGCCAGCCACGGACTGCCATTGAAGCGCGCCGCCAGGTTGGCAAGGTATTGCGTGCCCAGTGGAATGTTGATTGCCGGATCGTACAGGCTCGCCGGCCCGTCATAGGGCAGGTCGCTGCGGCGCGCCACCAGTTTCGCGGTGCCCGGCAGCAACTGCATCAGGCCGCGCGCATCGGCGCCCGATTGCGCGTCGGGTTGCCACGCGGTTTCGGCGCGGATGATCGCGAACGCCCAGGCCGGATCGATGCCCGCGCGCTCGGCGGAGCTGACCACGCGATCCTTGTCGGCCAGCGGAAAACGCAGCGCGTAATACTGCACGTCGCCGGATTTTCCGAACGCGAACACCGCGCGGTCGTACCAGCCTTTGCGCGACGCCAATGCAGCGGCCTGCTTTTGCAGGTCGGGCGTCAAGTCGGGAAATGCACGATTCCACTCGCGTCGCGCCGGTCGCAGCATGTCCAGCGCGAAGAACTCGAACGCGCGCGCAAAACCGGGCACCGCTTCGAGTTGCCGATCGACGGCCGGATCGATCGCGATCGTTTCGGGGCAGATCGAATAATCGAGGTTGGCGCGGTCGGCCGCGAGGAATCCATAGAACGTCGCCTGCTGCGCCAGCAGGGTGTACTCGTCCAGCGCGGCGGCGGACCGTCCGAGTTTCTGCGCGATGCGCGCCCGCCAGTAACGCCATTCGTCGCGCTGCATTTGATCGGGCGTCAGTGCCTCGATCGCGGCCGCGGCGGCTTTCCAGTCGCCCTGCGCCACCGCTGCGCGCACCCGCCATTCGCGGGTCGCGTCGGTTTGCGCCGCGGCCGGCAAATCCGCGAGCCGCTTGATCCCATCCGGGCCGGCATCCACCGCGTTGTACAGCGCCAGCGTGCCGAGCAGGCGGTTGCGTTGATCCTGGTCGAACGCGAAGTGTTTTGACAACGCATCCCACCAGGTCTGCGCCTGCGTGCTGTCACGGCGTGCCAGCCGCATCAGCGCGCGCGCCACCGCTTCACGATCGTGTTTCGTGTCGGCGAAGGTCGAGGCCGTCTTGAGCAGCGCCGAAGGCGAACGCAGCGCATCGGCGATGCGCATCGCGATCGCGCCCTGGTTGTCCGGCAACCAGCTCGCGGATTGGTCGATGGTCGAAGCGTTGCCCGCATCGGCCGCGCGTTCGATCCGGTCCCATACCCGTGTCGGCGTCAGCAGTCCCTGCGCGGCGGCGGCTTGCAGCACCGGTGTGCAGGCGGAGGGCAGGTGCGTCTGCTGCCACAGTTGCGCGAGGTCGCGATCGAAATCGAGCTGCTTGCCGTCGGCGAGGTTCGCCTGCAGCGCGTCGCAGGTGAAGGTGTCGCTCAAGTCCGGCCGGTAGAAATGCCGGAACGTCGCCCAGTCTTTCTGTTGCGCCGTCCAGCGCAGTTCGGCATTGCGCAGGTCGTCGGCCGGAATCATCCCCGCGTAGCGCTGCAGGTAGTCGTCGATCGCGGCCGGCGTCGCCGTCTTGATGTCGTGCTGCAACGCCGCGGCTTCAAGATACGGATACAGCGGGTAATCCTGGAGTCCCTTTGCGAGCGTGCGCCAATCCTGCCCGCGTTGCGCGGCGGCGTAGGCGGCGCGGAACCCATCGCGTTGCTGCTGCAGCGTGGGCGCCGGCGCGGCGGCTTGCGCCGTGGCGACGGCCGCGATCGTCGAAAACGCCGCCGTTGCGAATCGACGCGTCCATGCGCGCCGCGGCGCGTTCTTCAACAAGGCCATTTGCATCCGGACGATTCTAGACGAACCGCTCCGGCGAATCGTTTGGGGAATGTTTCGCACGCGTGCGCACGCGGACGCGCGAAAGCGAGCCGCTCATGCAGCCGCGCCGGATGCAGTTCGTTTGGCGACAGCGTACTTATGCGGCGGCTTGCAACGCGGCCACCGGCACCCGAATTTCCGCGGCCAGCGGCAGATGATCGGAAAATGCGGCCGGCAGCGTCCACATCCGATCGACCTCGATGTGCGAGGTCACCAGGATGTGGTCGATTGCACGCTGCGGGCGCCAGCTCGGGAACGTCGGTTGCGGATGGGTCGGCGGCGCCAGCGAAGTGTGCGCGAACAGGCTGCGCAGTTCCGGACAGTCGGGTGGGCAGTTGAAGTCGCCCATCAGCACCGCGTTGGGACGGTCGTGCAGCAGGTCGGCGATGAAGTCGATCTGGCGCTGGCGCGATTGCACGCCCAGCGACAGGTGCGCCACCGCAACCGTCAAGGCTTCGCGGCCCGCGCCGTAGCGCGCCAGCAGCACGCCGCGACCACGCAGCCGGCCGGGCAACGGGTAGTCCAGCACCTCGACCGGCTGCGCGCGGCTGATCAGGCCATTGGCGGTGTGCGCTACGTTGGAGAGATTGCGGTTGGGCTGGTGGCTCCAGTACGGCAAGCCGGAGGTTTCCGCGAGGTAGCGCGTCTGGTTGAGAAAGCCCGAGCGGACGCTGCCGGCGTCCGCTTCCTGCAGGCCGATCACGTCGAAATCGGCGATCGAACGCGCGAGGGTATCGAGATTGCCGAGCTTGTATTTGCCGGGCAGCACCGCGCCCCAGCTGCGCGTGAAGTACTCGTGGTAACGCTTCACGCTCGCGCCGGCGAGGATGTTGCAGCTGAGGATGCGCAGGGTATTGTCGGCCGGCGCTGCGGCGGGCTCGTAATTCATGACCGGATCAGCCTAGCACTTTGTCGGCGTACGCCGCGTGACGGCGCGCGCGCCTTCAGCGTTGATCGACTTGCCGGGACATCCACAGGCCGAGCTGCTGGAGTTGCGCATAGCTCTTCACTTCAGCGCTGCGCATCAGCGCGACGAACGGCGCGTCCTGCGCGTCGCTGGCGCGACGCCCGACCACCAGCGTGGGCGTGGCATCGATGCCCCAGCCGATCTGGGTGTGCTGGTCTTCGGCCATCTGCCGGGTGGTTTCCGCGCTGGTGGCCGCGGTCATGAACTTCTGCGGGTCCACGCCGTGGCGGCCGTACCAGGTCGCCATGTCCTGCAGGGAATTGAGTGGGTAATGTTCCAGCATCGCCTGGAACATCGCGTCGTGGGTCTGCTCCAGCGCACCCAGTTGCTTCGCCGCGTAGAACGCCTGCGCGTAGGGCATCCAGGCGGCGCTGAACACCGCCGGCACGTAGCGCACCTCGACGCCCTTCGGCAGCTCGGCACGCAGCTTGTCCATGTACGGCGCGAATTCCGCGCAGTGCGAACAGCCGTAGGAAAACACCTCGACCACTTCCACCGGGCCGCTGGGTTGCGCCTGTCCGGCCGGCGGTTGCAAGGCGACGTATTCCTGGCCTTCGGTGAAGTGCGTCGAACCCGCGGGCGCCGGCGTGCTCGCAACCGTCGCATTGGACGCGGTGCTGGCCGATGCTGTGGCGCCGCCGTTGCCGTTTTCGTTGTGTGCCGAACACGCGGCCGTCAGCAGCAGGCCGCATGCGAGCAACACACCACGGATCATGCGCGCCGTGCTCATCTCACTGGGCCTTCTTCGCGGCCAATTCCTTGTTGACCAGATACAGCGTCAGGTCGACGGCCTGCTGCGCGCCGCCGGTGCTGGCCGGCGTCAAACGCCACTTGCCGTCGATCACGATGGTCGGGGTGCTGTCCGCGCCCCACGCCATGATCTGCTGGTCGGCGCGTTTCATTTCCAGGTTGACCGCGAACGAATTGGCGGTCGCGACGAACTCGTCCGGCTTGGCGCCGAACTGGCCGTAGAACTTGGCGACATCCTCGATCTTGGGCAGGTCCGCTTCGGCCTTGGGACGCTGGGTGGCCGGATCGTAGGTGGCGAGCGGACCGTTCGGTCCCCAGATCGCCTTGAACATCGCGTCGTGCGATTGCGGGTTGTCCAGCCCCAGCGCCTTGGCGGTGAAGTAGGCGCGCTGGAACACGGGCCAGTCTTCATTGGGGTGCCAGCTTGCCGGCACGAACTGCAGCACCGTGCCCGCGGGCAATTCGGCGCGCAGCTTGTCGACATAGGGCTCGAACTGGTTGCAGGCCGGGCAACCGAACGAGAACACTTCGGTCACCACCACCTTGTCGGGCTGGCCGGTGGGCTGCGGATTCTGTATCGCGAAGTACTGCTTGCCTTCGGTCCATTGCTGCGGCGTCTGCGCGGACGCGACAGCGGCAACGACGGCCAGCAACACGAATACGGCGGTGCGTTTGATCATGCTCGGATCCCCACATTTCGGAAAACGGCCGGCAAGTGTGCCGACCCCTTCCTGAATTCGACCGCGCGCAGGCGCGGTGGGTTCAATCGATGGCGTCGGGTTTGGTCGTGGCCTTGGTTTCCGGCGCCGCGTGCAGGCCCTCGACATAGCTCGATACCGCGGAAATGTCCTGCTCCGTCAGGTGCTGGGCGATCGCCGGCATGATCCTGGCGTGGGCGTCGCTGCCCCAGCTTGCGCCGTCGTGCCAGGCCTTCAGTTGCGCCTGCACGTAATCGGCGTGCTGGCCGCCGATGTTGGGCACACGCCAGCCCGGATTGCCGGCGCCGTCGGGACCGTGGCAGGCCATGCAGGCCGGAAGGCCGCGGCTGGAATCGCCGTCGCGGTAAAGCTTCTGGCCATCGCTGGCCAGTTTCGCGTCGGCCACTCCCGGCAGGCGCTTCTGCGCGGCGAAATAGGCACCGACATCGTGCATGTCCTGCGGTGCCAGTGTGGAAGCCATGCCCTGCATGATCGCGTTCTGTCGCGTGCCGCTCTTGAAGCGCATCAACTGGCTGACGATGTACTGCTCGCTCTGGCCGGCGAGCTTGGGATATTGCGCGTCGGTGGAATTGCCGTCCATGCCGTGGCAGGCGCCGCACGCGGCGGCCTTGGCCTGCCCGGCTTTCGCGTCACCCGGCTGGGTCTTCACGGCTTGAAGCTGCGTGAGCGCGGCTTCCGCGGCCTTGGAAGCGCTTTCCGCGCTGGCGGGCGCGCTCGTGGCCGGGTTCGACTCGGCCTGGGTCTGCGGCGCGGACAGCGCCATCGCGACCGGCGCCGAGGCGGCGAGCATGACAAGGACAGCTGCTGAGCGCCGGAAACCCATAGAATCCTCTCTCCCGTAAGCATGAGCACCGGCGGTAACGGCCGGCGCGAACCGCGGGATTATCGCCGCGGCAGGAAAGGTGGTCAAACGTGCAGGCATTCGACAACCCGCTTCGCGGCGCGACATTCGTGCTGGCGGCGCACCGTCCCGATCAGTTGCCGCCCGACGCCGGCGCGGAAATCGCATTCGCCGGCCGCTCCAACGCCGGCAAATCGTCGGCCCTCAACGCACTGGCTGGCCAATCGGCGCTCGCGCGCACCAGCAAGACGCCGGGGCGTACCCAGCAACAGGTGGTGTTCGCGCTGCCGGACGGCCGCCGGCTGGTGGACCTGCCGGGCTACGGTTACGCCAAGGTGCCGCCGAGCCTGCGCGATCACTGGCGGCAGGCGATCGATCATTACCTGCGCAAGCGCCAGTCGCTGCGCGGGCTGGTGCTGATCGCCGACATTCGCCATGCGCTGATGCCGTTCGATCGCCAGATGCTGGCCTACTGCGCCGAAATCGAGCTGCCGTGCGTGGTGCTGCTCAGCAAGGCCGACAAGTTTTCGCGGGCCCAGGCGCGCACGCGCCAGCGCGAGGTCGATGCGGAAATCGCCAAGCAACACTGGCGCGCGCAGACCATCGCGTTCTCGGCGCCAGCCGGCACCGGCCTCGACGAAGCGCGCGCCGCGGCGGCGGCGTTGCTGGGTGAAGTGCGGGAGGTTTGAGGCGCGTTTTGGACATGGATCGATACGGAGTTTTGCAGCGGCATGGCAGTTGATGTCCCGGCCCGCGGTCTTCCACTTTGATCCATGTCAAAAGCGCTGGCCTCGAAGATCACGCGTCGCCAGCCACTTGCGCTGCGCATGACGCCACCCCATCTTGATCGCCTTGCCCCATTGAAGGCGCGCGCATGTCTGGTCCCAGTCACGTTGCCGAACAACCGATCGAACGGCGCGCGCAACTCGTGGAATATCTCGCTGCCGGCGGCCGCCCGGCTGCGCAGTGGAAGATCGGCACCGAACACGAGAAGTTCGTGTTCCGCACCGACGACTTGCGGCCGCCGCCGTACGAAGGCGAGCGCGGCATCGGCGCGCTGCTGAAAGGCGTCGCCGGCTGCGGCTGGGATCCGGTGGAGGAAAACGGCAACGTGATCGCGCTGGCGCGCGGCAATGCCTCGGTCACGCTGGAACCCGCGGGCCAGCTCGAACTTTCCGGCGCACCGCTGGAAACCATCCACCAGACCTGCTGCGAAGTGCAGGAACACCTCGACTGCGTGCGCCGTGCGGCGGAACCGCTGCGGCTCGGCATCCTCGGCATGGGCTTCCAGCCGAAATGGAAGCGCAACGAGATGCCGTGGATGCCCAAGGGCCGCTACGCGATCATGCGCCGCTACATGCCGACGGTCGGTTCGCTCGGCCTCGACATGATGACCCGCACCTGCACCGTGCAAGTGAACCTCGATTTCGCGAACGAAGCCGACATGGTGAAGAAGTTCCGCGTGTCGCTGGCGCTGCAGCCGATCGCGACCGCGCTGTTTGCCGATTCGCCGTTCACCGAAGGCAAGCCCAACGGCTTCCAGAGTTACCGTTCGCAGATCTGGACCGACACCGACCCCGATCGCACCGGCATGCTGGATTTCGTGTTCGCCGACGGCTTCGGTTTCGAGCGTTACGTCGATTACCTCCTGGACGTGCCGATGTATTTCGTGCACCGCCACGACAAGTACATCGATTGCGCCGGGCAGTCGTTCCGCGATTTCCTCGAAGGCAAACTGCCCGCCTTGCCGGGCGAGAAACCGACGCTGCGCGACTGGTCCGACCACATGACCACCGCATTCCCGGAAGTGCGGCTGAAGCAGTACCTCGAAATGCGCGGCGCCGACGGCGGCCCGTCCAATCGCCTGTGCGCGCTGCCGGCGTTCTGGGTGGGATTGCTGTACGACACCGCCGCGCTGGATGCCGCGTGGGATCTGGTGAAGGATTTCTCGATGGCCGAGCGTAACGCGTTGCGCGATGGGGTGCCGAAGCACGCGTTGAAGCTGCCGTTTCGCGACGGCAGCGTACGCGACCTCGCCTTGAGCGCGCTCGAGATCGCGGGGCAGGGCCTCAAACGCCGCGCGAAGTTGAATCGCAACGGCGTGGACGAGACGATGTTCCTGCAGCCGCTGATCGAATTCGCCGAAGCCAACCAGACGCCGGCCGAGCGCAAGCTGCAGCTGTTCCGCACCGAATGGAACGGCAATGTCGATCCGGTGTTCCGCGAATTCGCTTACTGAGCCCCATGCCGATTCAGGGCAGATGTTCGTAGAACCTTAAAAGTTGTCATTCCGGGGCTGACGCCGGGTTTCATCGGCGGCAGAACCCGGAATCGGTTTCAGGTGGCAAAAGACTCAACCGATTTCGGGTTCTGCCCGCGAAGGGCGCGGGCCGCCTCCGGAATGACGAAACAGGGGACAGTGCCGGGAGATGATTTGCTAGGCGCCACAATCGCTGCGATCCGGCGCGCACTGGTTACGTTTCCGTTAGCCGCAGAGCGAGCCGTGACGCAGCTCGCAATCGAGACCCACTCATGGCTGAACGGTCATTTCAGACAGGGACTTTGTTCAGTGCGACGCCAGCGCACGTTTGCTTAAGTAGTGCGCAACTTTTGGACCGGGAGTCCACTCGTGTATCTCTGGCGAATTTATCTTCGGGTGCTTGGCCTGCTCGCGCCCGAGCGGAAGCTTGCGATCGTTCTCGCGCTGGCGAACCTCGCGCTGGCCTGCGTGCTGTTTGTCGAGCCGATCCTGTTCGGCCGGGTCGTCGATGCACTCGCCATGCCCGCGAAGCACAACCTCGCGCTGCTGATCGGCGGCTGGGCGCTGGTCGGCTTCGGCGGCGTTGCGACCGGCGTGCTGGTGTCGCTGCACGCCGACCGCATGGCGCATCGCCGGCGGCTGGCTGCGATCCGGATGTTCTTCCGGCATGCGATCTCGCTGCCGATGTCGTTCCACCAGAACCATCACACGGGCCGCCTGCAGCGCATCATGCACTCGGGCACCGACAACCTGTTCACGCTGTGGCTGAGTTTCTTCCGTGAGCACCTGACCACGCTGCTGGCCATCGTGGTAATGGTCCCGATCGCGTTCCACATCAACTGGCGGCTGGCGCTGCTGATGGTCGGCCTGCTCGCCGGTTTCACGCTGTTCAACGTGTTGGCGGTGCGCCGCAGCCGCAAGGCGCAGGCCGAGGTGCAGGAACATTTCCATGCGATTTCCACGCGTGCCAGCGATGTGCTGGGCAATGTCGCGGTGGTGCAGAGCTTCACGCGCGCGGACGACGAAGTCGGCAATCTCGAAAAATTGACCGCCCGCGCACTGGCGGCGCAGTATCCGGTGCTGAACGGCTGGGCCGCGCTGTCGGTCGCGACGCGCGCCGCGAGCACGCTCACCGTGGTCGCGATCTTCGCGATGGGCGCGATGCTGCACGCCAAGGGCCAGATCACGATCGGCGGCATCGTCAGCTTCGTCGGCTTCTCGCTGATGCTGATCGGCCGGCTGGAACAATTCGCCAGCTTCATCTCCAATCTGTTCTTCCAGTCGCAGTCGCTGCGCGACTTCTTCGAAGTGATGGACGTGAAGCCCGCGATGGCGTCGACGCCCGACGCGGCGCCGCTGCCGCCGGTGCGCGGCGAGGTGGCGTTCGAGCACGTCGATTTCAGCTACGACGGCCGGCAATCGTCCGTGCACGACCTGAGCTTCCGGGCCGCGCCCGGCAGCCGGATCGCGCTGGTCGGCCCGACCGGCGCGGGCAAGTCCACCACGCTGAGCCTCTTGTACCGCGCGCACGATCCCGATCATGGCCGGATCACGATCGACGGCCACGACATCCGCGACGTCGACATCGATTCGCTGCGCCGCAATATCGCTGTCGTGTTCCAGGAAGCCGGGTTGTTCCAGCGCAGCATCGCGGAGAACCTGAAGGTGGGCGATCCCGCCGTCAGTGCGGCCGACATCGAAGCTGCGGCGCGCGCGGCCGAAGCGCACGATTTCATCAGCGCCAAGCCGGACGGTTACGCGACGCAGGTCGCCGAGCGCGGACGTTCGCTCTCGGGCGGCGAGCGCCAGCGCCTCGCGATCGCGCGCGCGATGTTGAAGGACGCACCGATCCTGATCCTCGACGAAGCAACCAGTGCACTCGACAGCATCACCGAGGCGCGCATCCAGCGCGCGCTCGATCGCCTCAGCCGCGGACGCACCACGTTCATCATCGCGCACCGGCTTTCCACCGTGCGCAACGCCGACCGCATCCTTGTGCTCGACCAGGGGCGGCTCGTGGAGCAGGGCCGCT
>Ga0105238_10005394_pt1 | contig 12636 bp, 15 predicted proteins | sample KBSC34metaG_FD_81526 | JGI IMG/M metagenome (GOLD analysis project Ga0105238, IMG submission 81526) | Corn rhizosphere microbial communities from Kellogg Biological Station, Michigan, USA - KBS C3-4 metaG | ecosystem: Host-associated > Plants > Roots > Rhizosphere > Soil | place: Michigan, USA... | reverse complement strand
GTCAGAGCGGCTCCGCCGGCGGCGGCACGGCGGGGCGCATCGCCATCGTGCACGCCGCGCTGACGATGCCCGCGAACAGCACGTATCCGCAGAGAAGCCACGGCGCGCCGCCGCCCTGCGCGATCAGCGCCGTCGCGATCAGCGGCGTGATCCCCGACGCGAAGATGCCGGAGAACTGGTAGACGAAGGAGACGCCCGTGTAGCGCACGCGCGTGCTGAACGCCTCGGCGAACATCGCGGCGATCGGCCCGTACACCATCGGATAGACCACGCCGAAAGGCACGACGATGGCGAGGATCACGAGGGGCACCTCGCGCGTGTTCATGAGCCAGAACGCGGGGTAGGCCAGGAGCGCCGTGAGGAACACGCCCAGCGCGTAGGTCTTCCGCCTTCCGAAGGTGTCGGACATCCGGCCGAAGACCGGGATCAGGAACACCATCACGAGCGAGGCGGCCGAGACCGCGATCAGCGCCGTCGTGCGCGGAAGCTTCAGCGCCGTCGTGAGGTACGCGATCGAATAGACGCCGAAGATGTTGAACGTGACACCCTCGATGAAGCGGCAGCCCATGCCGAGCAGGGTCTTGCGCGTATGCGTGCGCCAGAGCTCGAAGAACGGCACCTTCGCCTGCTGCTGCGATTGCTTGAGGCGCAGGAACATCGGGGTCTCCAGGATCTTCAGGCGGATGTAGAGGCCCACGGCGACGAGGAGCCCGCTCAGGAGGAACGCGATCCGCCAGCCCCACTCGAGGAAGGCCTGGTCGGAGACGGTGGAGAGCGCCGCCACGACGATCGTCGCGAGGAAGAGCCCGCCGGGGACGCCGATCTGCGGCCAGCTCCCGTAGAAGCCGCGGCGCTCCTTCGGCGCGTACTCGATCGCCATCAGCACCGCGCCTCCCCACTCCCCGCCGATGCCCAGGCCCTGCAGCACCCGCAGCAGCAGCAGGAGCACCGGCGCCCAGATGCCCGCGGTCGCGTAGGTGGGCAGGAGGCCGATGAGGAAGGTGGCGATCCCCATGATGAGGAGCGTCAGCACCAGCATGCCCTTGCGCCCCAGGCGATCGCCGAAGTGACCGAAGAGGATCCCGCCCACGGGCCGCGCGACGAAGCCGACCGCGAAGGTCGCGTACGCGAGCAGCATGCCGACGAAGGGATCCTGGTTGGGGAAGAAGAGCTTGTTGAAGACGAGGCCGGCGACGACGCCGTAGAGGAAGAAGTCGTACCACTCGATCACGCATCCGATGGCGCTCGCGAATGCGACACGCCGGATCTCCCGGGTATCCGGGGCGCTTCTGGTCGTATCCATGCTTTCCTCCCGTGGGGGGCGACGCGGTTGGGGGGTACGGCTTGCGACCTTGCAGACGCGGAGGATACCGCGGCGCCGCGGCGTGCGCATCCGCGAGCGGTGCAGGGCCGGCGCGGCACTACAATGGCTTTCGGACTCCCCACGACTGCCCCCGCGATGAGCGCTGCCAAGCCGAGGATCGCCTGCCTTCCGAACGGCCCCTATTACCTGCTGCAAGAGGAGAAGCCGTCGCCGGTGCCGAACCTTGTCCGCCATGACGGATCCGCCTGCGCCACGGTCCGCGGCGTGGCCTTGTGCCGCTGCGGAGGATCGGCGAACAAGCCCTTCTGCGACGGCACGCACGGCCGGAACGGGTTTACCGACGCGAAGCGCGACGACCGCACGCCGGACCGGCGCGTCGCGTACCGGGGCAAGGGCATCACGATCTTCGACAATCGCGGCATCTGCGCGCACGCCGGCATCTGCACGGACCGGCTGAAGGCGGTCTTCCGGCAGGGGAACGAGCCGTGGATCGATCCGGACGGGGCGGCGGTCGAAGAGGTGATCGCGACGATCGAGAGGTGTCCCTCCGGCGCGTTGAGCTACGACGTCGATGGGCGCGCGCCGGCCGATTCGCCGCGCGAGCCGACCGTCACGGTCACACGGAACGGGCCCTATGCCGTGACCGGCGGGATCGAGCTCATGGGCGTGGCGTTCGGCGAAGGCGCATCGCGCGAGCACTACACCCTGTGCCGGTGCGGCGCGTCGCGCAACAAGCCCTTCTGCGACGGATCGCACTGGGAGGCCGGGTTCCACGACCCGGCATAGCGGCGCCCACGATGGAACCCGTCACGCTCCTCACGCGCTGGGGCATCCTCCTCGTGTTCGGCTCGGTGCTCCTCGAGCACGGCGGGCTCCCCGTTCCCGCGGCGCCCTTCCTGGTCGCGGCCGGCGCGCTCGCGGACGCGGGCGCGATGCGGCCGGAGCGCGTGCTCTTCGCGGCGCTCTTCGCCTCGCTCATCGCCGACCACGCGTGGTTCCTCACCGGCCGCCGCCATGGCCGCCGCCTGCTCGCAACCATCTGCCGCCTCTCGCTCTCGCCGGATACGTGCGTACGCAAGACCGACGACCTCGTGGCCCGCCATGGCGCGGCGCTCCTCCTCGTCGCGAAGTTCATTCCCGGCGTCTCGGCGGTGGCCGTCCCGACGGTGGCCGCGATGGGACTTTCGTATCGCCGGTTCCTGCTCTTCGACGCGGCGGGCTGCCTCGCGTGGGCCGGCGCGTACGTGGGTGGCGGCATGATCTTCAGCCGCGAGGTGGGCCGCGCGATCGACGGCATGGGGGTGGTCGGCGGATGGTCGGTCGCCGCGATGCTGGCGCTCTTCGCCCTCTACATCGCCTGGAAGTTCGCGCACCGCCGGCGGCTGCGCCAGCTCTACCGGCTGGTCCGCATCTCGCCGCGCGAGATGACGGCGCTCCTCGCCGAGGAGGACGTGCTCGTCCTGGACGCCCGCTCCGCGCTCGCGCGCGAGGCCGATCCCCGATCGCTCCCGCGCTCGATCGCGGTCGACCACGACAACGTCTTCGACCGCCTGCCGGAGGGCGCGCGCGCGAGGACGATCGTGACCTTCTGCACGTGTCCCAACGAAGCGAGCGCGGCCCTCCTCGCCGACCGGCTCCTCCGGGCCGGCTATGCCCGCGTGCGCGTGCTTTCGGGGGGGACGGATGCGCTGGAGGCGCTGGAGGGCTTCGAGGGCGGCTGAGCGGCGGCCGGATTCAGGCTGCGTGCGCGGCCGCGATCGCCGCACAAAGGTCCTGGGCGCTCCTCCGGGTGACGTAGCGATGGCCGGAAGTGAGGGTCACGATGGAGCGGCCCTCCCCCAGCTTGCTGTCCTTCACGACCTCGATCTGCACGATATGGTCGATGGCGAGGTGCAGCTTGATGCCGCGCCGCGCCTCGTAGGTGACGACGCGCATGCCTTCCTTGTCGCGCGAATCGGCGGAGAAGTCGTTCTCCACCACCGCCACGTCCTCGAGGATGAACTTCGTCGCCATGGCTGCGTCTCGGGTGGGGAGGTGAGCCAGCATATACCGCACACGGGCCGGAGGGAGAAACTATTGTTAATTGCGCCTAGAATGGAAAGCCCGACTCGCCGGAGACCCAGATCCTCCTGCAATCCCTCTCGAACGTGGAGCTGCGGGACCGCACGCTGCGGCTCGTGGCCCGGCTGAGTACGTTCCAGGCGCGGGCCGACCAGGCGAGGAACGAGCTGCTCGACAAGACGCTCCCCGGCTGGTCGGAGGAGGCGAGGGTGAGCGGCTTCCGGCAGGCCACGCAATCGCTCAGGCAGCAGCACGAGCAGACGCAGGTGGACTTCGAGGCGGATTTCCGGACCGAGGCCGATTCCCTCCGGAGGGAGCTCATGGCGCGGCTGGGCATTCCGGTGCGCCACGACGGCGAGGCCCTCCCGCCGCTGCACTACGACGCCGCCGCCTACCTCGAAGAGCTCGCCCTGAAGCTCGCGCCCTGAAGGAACGCGGCGGGGGCCTGCTTCAGGCGGGCGCCACCTGCCGCGCCTTGCGGACGTCGCGCACGAACACCGACATCTGCCAGAGCACGAAGATCGCGATGAGCGCGATGAGCGTCCCGCTGATGGGGCGCGTCACGAAGACGGTGAAGCTGCCGCGGCTGAGGAGGAGCGAGCGCCGGAAGTTCTCCTCCAGCATCGGCCCCAGGATGAACCCCAGCATAAGGGGCGCCGGATCGAGCGAGAGGCGCAGCATCACGTAGCCCATCAAACCGAACGCGGCGGTGACGAAGACGTCCTCCAGGCTGTTGTTCACGCTGTAGGTGCCCACGCAGCAGAAGAAGAGGATCGCCGGGAAGAGGACCACGTACGGGATCTTGAAGATGGAAAGCAGGTACCGCACCATCGGCACGTTGAGGATGAGGAGGAAGCAGTTCCCGATCCACATGCTCGCGACCAGCCCCCAGAAGAGGTCCGGGTGCGCCGCGATCATGTTCGGCCCCGGCTGGATGCCCTTGATGATGAAGGCGCCCATCATGAGCGCCATCACCGCGTTCTCCGGGATGCCGATGCTCATGAGCGGGATGAAGCTCGTGCGCGCGGCGGCTTCGTCCGCGGCGGCCTGACCGGCGACGCCCTCGATGGCGCCGGTGCCGATCTCGTGCCGGTACTTGCTCACCTTCCGGTCGATCGCGTAGGCCGCGAACTGCGCGATCACCGGCCCTCCGCCGGGAAGGATGCCCAGGAAGGAGCCCACGACGCTTCCGCGGAGCGCGCTCGGGATGATCCGCTTGAATTCCGGCCACGTGGGCATGAGCTTGATCTTGCCGCTGAAGGGCGTGCGCTCCTCGCGGTTATCCAGGTTCTTGGTGATCTCCGCGATGCCGAAGCAGCCGAGCGCCACGCTCACCAGGCCCACGCCGTCCATCAGGAACGGAAGGCCCAGCGTGTAGCGGGCGACGCCGCTGTTCACGTCGGTCCCGATCTGCCCCAGGAGCACGCCCACCATGCACATGGCGAGCCCGTCGAGGAGGCTCCCCGTCGTCACGAAGCTCACGCACACGAAGCCGAAGAGCATGAGCGCCGTGTAATCCGCGGGACCGAACTTGAGGGCCACCTCGCCCAGGGCGGGTGCCAGCGCCGCGAGCACGACGATCGCGACGGTGCCGCCGATGAAGCTCGAGACGCCCGCCGTGAAGAGCGCGAGGCCGGTCTTGCCCTTCAACGTCATCTGGTAGCCGTCTATGCACGCGACGATGCTGCTTGCGTGCGGGATCTTCATCGTGATGGCGCTGACACTGTCCCCGTACTGGGCCCCGTAGTAGATGCCGGCCAGCATGATGAGCGCGCCGCCCGTGTCGATCGAGAACGTGAGCGGAAGGAGGAGGCTGATCGTCGCGAGCGGGCCCAGCCCGGGAAGGAGGCCCACGAAGGTGCCGACCACGCACCCGATCGCGCAGAACATGAGGTTGTGCAGCGTGAGCGCGTGGCCGAAGCCGAACGCCAGGTTGTGGATGATTTCCATCATCAGTAGAGGGGCAGCTGCAGCCCGAGGCCTCGCTGGAAGACGAACGCGATCGCGACCAGCACGGCGGAGATGATGGCGTTGCGCCGGATCGAGTACGACGTGCCCGCGAGCGTGGAGGCGAAGACGAGGAAGACGATGCCCGAGATCATGTTCACGTAGTGGGAGAAGGCGGCGAAGCCCGCGAGGCTTCCCAGGATGATCGCGATGTTCTTCACGTTGAAGTACATCGCCTGCGGCTTCATGAAGCGCGAGCGCACCGCCATTCCCAGGCCGAGCAGCAGGAGTAAGGAGCTCACCATCAACGGGAAGAACCCGGGGCCGGCGCGCTCGACGCGCCCGATGTCGTAGCGGAAGGCACCCAGGCCGAAGATCACGGCCACGGCGGCGAGGAAGAGGCCCTTCAGGAGGTTGCGGTCGTTCATGAGGCTCGGGGGCGGACAGAAAGAAGCCCCGGATCGCCGGGGCTTCGCTCGAGGGTCGGGCGCCGAGCGTACCCGATAACCCTGTCGTTTGTCCTGCACCGGCTCACAAGAGCCCGGGAGGGTGACCGCGCTCTACGACAGGTTCTTGATTTAACGGCCTATTTCCGGTCGATCTCGATGTTTTCCTTGGAGCCGCTGTTGGCGACCGAGATCATGATCCCGACGCCCAGCAGGATCGCGACGCCGATCGCGATCCAGGTGTTCTCGATGTGCTGCAGGACCCCCAGCTTCCAGAGCGCGGCGAGGACGCCGCCGACCAGGATGACGAACCCCGCGAAATACATTCCTGCCCACTTCATGGCGCACCTCCGCCGAGGCCGCGTTCCCGGCGGGTCATTCGAGCGGAGCCACGACGGCTCCCCGGATCCCGGCCCTGTCGATCGCGCCCTTCACCAGCCCGCCCGCCTTCGCTTCCTCGATGAACCGGTGCGCGTACGCCACCCCGGGGCCCCTTCCCCTGGGCATCACCATGGCGTGCGGATCCATCCCGGCGGCGCCGTCGAGGACGCGCGATCCGGGCATTCGGCTCGAGACTTCGAAAAGGCTCGGCTTGATGCTGAAGATCGTGTCCGCCGTGCGGGACTCGAGCATCTCCACCGTGCCCGCGAGGCTGGTACCGCGGACGATCGTGGCGTTCTTCAGGATGCGGGACAGGAAGACCTCGGGCTGCGACTTCTCCTGGACCGCGACCCGGACGCCGGGCCGGTCGACCTCGGCCATCGCCCCGATCGAAGAGCCGGCGGGAACGAGGTAGCCGAATTCCATCTGCATGTGGAGCGCGGTGAAGTCCCACTCGTTCGCTCGCGCGGGGCTGAACCCGACAAACGCGACGTCCCACGCGCCGGCCTTGCCGCCATCCAGGAGGGCGCCGACCGAGGGATACAGGACGGGCTCCATGGGAACGTCCAGGCGCCTCGCGAGCTCCGTCCCGAGGTCGAACCCGACTCCTTTCATCCCGCCCGAGGCGGAGTCCCGGATCACGTTGTGGGGACTGCCGAGCTGGAGCCCGACGCGGAGCTTGCCGGTCGGGGCGAGGGCCTGCCGCGCGTCCGGCGTGGTGGCGTCCGGAGCGTGCGCGCAGCCGCAAAGCAGGATTCCAAGGATCGCAGCCGCGACCCAGTGATGAGCGATTCGCATTCCACCCTCGTCTTGTCGTGTTGGCGACGAGACTGTGGGCCGAAGGCGCAATGACCGTCTGTGCGCTACCGCACGGAAATCGCGCAGGCCTCGTCCGCTACGCCCGGTCGAACGCGAAGACGTGCTGCTCGACCCCGGCGACGGAGTGTGGAGTGATGCTCAACGACTTGAGGTCCGGGGAAAGCTCGAGCCGCAGGAAAGCGGAGAGCTCGCCATCACCCTTCTTGCGCATGATGTCGACCGTGCGCTCGTCCAGCCTGCGCACCAGGGGAGCGGTGAAATTCATGTCCCCCATGAGCTGCGACGAGGGATCGACGATCGAAAGCCCGTTTCCCTGGAACGGCCGGACCTGTATCCCGGGAACGAAGTCCACCGCCCGCTCGCTCGTGCTCACCCACGTTCCGGCGAAGCCCGTTCCCGGCGCCGTTCGCTTGTAGGTATAGAGCAGGTTGTAAGCCGTCCCGGCGGAGTTGAAGCCCGTGTAGTGATCCGTGAGCGTGCCGCCGTCCCTGGAAAGGCTCCAGATCGCGGAGATGATGGTCTGGCCGCCGCTCTTGCGCACGACCTTCCAGGTATCGCCTTCCTTGCCCACGGCCAGCGTGCCGCCGCCGTAGAGCTTGGTGGGCTGGTCGGTCCCGTCCACCACGACCGTCTCCGGCCCGCCGCCGAAGTCGAAGATGTACTTGTCGCCGCCGGCGCTCTCGACCTTCATCTTGTCGGTGAGCCGGCTCCTGGCGGGATTGAGCTTCCAGTCGCCCACGAACGGGTCGTTCGCCGCCGCGAAGGCGGGCACGGCGAGACAAGCGAGCAACACTACTGCCAGGATGCGCTTCATCATGCGGGCTCCTCGAAGAATCGCGCCGATCTACAGCGGCACGATGTTGCGGTTGCGGTGAAAGACGTTGTCCGGATCGTACTTGCGCTTGATCGACGCCAGCCTGCGATAGTTCTGCGCATACGACGCCTCGATGGCGGAGGGCTCGTCGCTGCTCAGGTAGTTGATGTACGTGCCGGGGCTGGAATAGGCCTTCATCGCGGCGTGCGAATCGTCCACCCACGCCATCGCGCGATCGCCGAGGGCGGGATCGTGCCATCCGGCGTCGAAGAAGTAGGTGAGCTGGCCCGTCCGCCGCGGTAGTGCGCTCTCCGCTGCCGTCGCGCGGCTCACCTGGCCGTGGATGTAATGGCCCAATCCGATCGACCAGCCCGGCGGCGCGCTCGACACGGCCGAGGCGATGCGCTCCGCGGCGCCATCGCCCAGGTCCGGAAGCGAGCCGCCCCGCCAATAGTCGTGATAAGGCCCCGTCGGGGGAGGCGGCGGGGCGGGACGCGGGCCATCGCCGAACAGCCGGCGGCCGAAATCCGGGCCGGGCCGATCGATCAGGTGGCTGTACGCGACGATGCCCATCGCATCCGCGGTCGGCGGCCCGAATGCGCGCAGGGGCCGCAGCACGCGCTCGCCTTCCGCCGGCTCTCCGATCCAGCATGCTGTGGCGAGGAGCGTCGGCACCTTGAGCTGCCGGATGCTGAGCTCGACGGTGAGCTCGTCCGGCGCATCCTTCATGAAGTCGCGATAGAAGCGGAGGAACGCGGCGATGTCGCCCCGATAGGCGGCAACGCCGCCGAATACCCGCTCCAGCGGATGCAGCCTCAGCTCGACGGACGTCACGATCCCGAAATTGCCGCCTCCGCCCTTGAGCGCCCAGTAGAGGTCGGGGTTCTCCGTTTCGCTCGCCCGCAACGCGGCCCCGCCCGCGGTCACCACGTTCGCCGCGACCAGGTTGTCGCATGCGGCGCCGTATTTTCCCGCGAGCCATCCCAGTCCGCCGCCGAGGGTGAGCCCGGTCACGCCGATCGAGGGGTGGCAGCCGAGCACGGCGGCCAGGCCCTGCGCATCCGCCGCGCCGCCCAGCTCGCCCGAGCGAACGCCGCCTTGCACCTGCGCCATTCCGCGCTGCCGGTCGATGCCGATCGCCTTCAGGCGCGAGAGGTCGATCACCATGCCGTCGCCGACGGATGCGCCGAGCACGTCGAAGCCCCCGGCCCTCACGGCGATCTCGATGGAATTCTCCCGGCCGAACGCGACGGCGCGAAGGACGTCCGCCTCGTTGGCACAGCGCGCGATCAACCGCGGATGCCGATCGGTCGTGGGGTTGAAGCTCGCGGCCATCCGCGCGCCTTCGTATGCCGTGTCTCCGGGAAGAAGCACCTGGCCGGCGAAGCCCTTGCGGAACTCGGCGAGCGCCCGCTCGGAGCTCGTCGGCGAGATCTCAGCCCAGGCGCCGGCGGCGGCCAGCGAAGGCAACGCGGACAAGGCCGTGAGCTTCAGGAGCTGGCGCCGCGTAAGGGGCATGGCGTTCAGGAATCCACGAAGGGGGGGTGATGGTTAACAGCCGGTATCGACGATCAATTCCGAGGCGCCAACATGAAGAGCGCATCCACGGCATTTCCTCAATGCGCCCCCCGAGACCGTGCTTCTCGGGACACGCGCCAGCTTCGCGAGGCTACTTCCGCCTCAGCGTCAGATTCGCGAACGGTGACCGTTTCCCTGACTTCCCCACATTGTCGATCGTCCACGACCACGTATCGCTTGCGCGGTCATACGCGAACGTGGTCTGGACGCCCGCGTCCTTGAAGTTGAACGGCATCCGATCGCCGTCCGCCTTCGCGTGGCCCACGCCCTCCGCGGCGAAGTTGGTCGCTGCCGTATTGTCGAGCCACATGAGCGCGTACTCGCTGTTCTTCGCGTCCCAGACGAGATAGATCCACGCTTCGTAGACGGGCCCGCCGCCAGCATCCTTGTCGCGCGAGACCTCGTGGATGCGGATGTACTCGCGCTTGAGCACCCAGTCCGCATCCACCTCGTGCGTGGTCGGCTTGTTGGCGATGGTCCCGGTCATCACCCAATGGCCGGTCATCTTCTCCATCAGGGCTTCGGGGGGGCTCGTCATCGGCTGTTGCGCACGCACCGCCGGCGTGACGAGCGCGGTGAAGACGAGCATGACAAGGAAGCGTCTCGTGAGCATCCGGCGAACTCCGCTGTCAGGGACTGAACGTCCGTTGGGGCGGAGTCTGCAGATCCCGCGGGCACCGGTCAACGGCTGGGCCGCGTCTCCCGGGGTGGCACACGCCCAGCAATGAAAAAGCCCTGTCTTGCGACAGGGCCTTGATTTGTCTGGCGCGCCCGGCAGGATTTGAACCCACGACCCCCTGGTTCGTAGCCAGGTACTCTATCCAACTGAGCTACGGGCGCGAAGAGTTGAATTATAACGGCTTTTCGCTCGAATCGCGACCGGCGGCCCTCATGCCCGCGGGTTATGAGCACCTAACCCGGAATTCTTTCTCAAGCCGCCGTCGCCTCGCTATCCTCGCCGTTAAAGAGGAGATGCGCGATGGACCGGGAAACGCCGAAGATTCACGTGATCCACGAGAACGACGCGTGGGTCGAGCCGCTGCGCGCCGCGTTCGACGAGCTGGCGCTGCCGTACGCCGAGTGGTTCCTCTCCGAAGGCGAGCTGGACCTGTCCGCCGCGCCGCCGCAGGGCATCTTCTACAACCGCATGAGCGCGTCGTCGCACACGCGCGACCACCGCTACGCGCCGGAGCTCACGGGCGGCGTGCTCGCATGGCTCGAGTCGCACGGCCGGCGCGTGGTGAACGACAGCCGCGCGCTTCGCCTCGAGATCAGCAAGATCGCGCAGTACGAGGCGCTTCGCGCCTACGGCATCCGCACGCCGCGCACGATCGCCGCGGTGGGGAAGCCCCACATCGTCGAGGCCGCGCGCAAGATGAAGGGCCCCTTCATCACCAAGCACAACCGCGCCGGCAAGGGCCTGGGCGTGAAGCTCTTCCAGTCCGTCGGCGCGCTCGCCGAGCACGTGAACGGCCCCGCGTTCGAGGATTCGGTGGACGGCATCACGCTGATCCAGGAATACATCCGCGCGCCGGAGCCGTACATCACCCGCGTCGAGTTCGTGGGCGGCGAGTTCCTCTACGCCGTGCGCGTCGACACGTCGCTGGGCTTCGAGCTCTGCCCCGCGGACGTCTGCCAGGTGGGCGACGCCTTCTGCCCGGTGGGGGAGGAGGCCACGCCGGCGGCGGCGGCCGCCCCGCGCTTCCGCATCGTGAAGAGCTTCCAAAACCCGGTCATCGACGCCTACCGGCGCTTCATCGCCGCGAACGGCATCGGCATCGCCGGCATCGAGTTCATCGAGAACGACCGCGGCGAGATCTTCACCTACGACGTCAACACGAACACGAACTACAACCCGGCCGCCGAGGCGGAGGCCGGGCTGCACGGCATGCGCGCGATCGCGTCGTACCTGGGCCGCGAGCTGCGCGAGCTGGGCGGGGCGCGCCTCCCGCGCGCCGCCTAGCGCCGCTCCAGCCTAGGCGCGGTGCGCGGCGCGGGTCCGCGCCGCCTTCTTCGCGGCGCGCGAGCGGACCGCGGCGCCTTTCGTCCTCGCCGCCTTGCGTGCGGCCGCCGAGCGGTCGCTCCTCGTGCGGCGCGCCGCCGCGCTGTGCGCCTGCCGCGAGAGCGCCCGGTGGGACGCCGCCGACCGCGGCTCGCGTTTGAGAACCCGCTGGATCGCCCGGGAGCGCTTGGGCGGCGCCTTCTTCCTGGCGCCCCCCTTCTTCCCGACCCTCAGTGCGCGCTGCGCGCTCTTGCGGGTCTTCTCCCTGGCTTCGCCCTTCTTCGGGGCCTCGAGCGGCACGCCCGCCCGGCGCGCCTCGGAAAGCCCGATCGCGATCGCCTGCTTCGCGTTCTTCGCGCCGTGCTTGCCCTCGCGGATGTGGTGCATTTCCTGGCGGACGAACTCCCCGGCCTGGGTGCTCGCGGATTTCCCGGCGCGACGGTCCGCGGCCGCGCGCTTCAACGTGGATTTGTCTGGCATTCGCGTCTCCTTCGCCTAGCGGCCCTTGGCCGAGCGGTCGCGGCGGGCGTTGGAGCTGCCCTTGCGCGCGCTGGAGGACGTCTCGTACGAAGAGGCGGGCATGCGCGCCTTCCGCGGCGAGGCGGCCGGCTTCGCGGTTTTCGACTTGGGTTTGGCTGGCATCTCGGCTCCCCTCTCGGGACAAAGGAAACCGGAACCTGCAATAGGCGTGCCGGAGCATTTGGAAGCGCTCGCACTCGGGCGGCGCCTACAGCCGGTGCCTCATCCCGCGGAAAGAATTTCGGCCGCGGCGAAAATCTTTCCTCGCCTTACCAGCCCGAGAATCGCTCCCACACCGCGGGCGCGCGCCCCTCCCGCACCACGTGGTACTCCGAGAACTGGGCCGCCGTGGCGCAGGCGTGGTTCGGGAGCACGCGGACGCGCGCGCCGATGGGGAACCGCGCGAAGTCGAGCGCCCCGCCGTCGCGCCGGCTCACGATGCCGTGCTCCTGGTTCGCGTCCGAGACGATGAGCCCGTCGATGGGCTTGCCCGCGGCGTCGCAGACCACGCCGTAGCCCTGGTCGACCTTCTGGCGCGCCGTCCCGCGATCCCGGGAAAGGGCCATCCAGCCCCCGTCCGTGATGAGCCAGTTCTTCTCGCGCTGGTGGCCGATGACGGTCGCGAGCACCGAGAGGGCGATGTCGTTCAGGCCGCAGACGCCCAGGCCCGCCATCACCAGGTCCTGGAAGACGTAGACGCCCGCGCGGACCTCCGTCACGCCGTCGAACGAGCGGCCGAAGGTGG
>Ga0105238_10005393_pt1 | contig 12636 bp, 10 predicted proteins | sample KBSC34metaG_FD_81526 | JGI IMG/M metagenome (GOLD analysis project Ga0105238, IMG submission 81526) | Corn rhizosphere microbial communities from Kellogg Biological Station, Michigan, USA - KBS C3-4 metaG | ecosystem: Host-associated > Plants > Roots > Rhizosphere > Soil | place: Michigan, USA... | reverse complement strand
TTGCCCCGCTGGGCATCTGGCTTGCGATCTATCTGGTGCCGGTGCCGGCCGGCCTCAACGCCAACCAGTGGCACTACTTCGCGCTGTTTGCGGCCGTCATTGCCGGATTGATTCTTGAATCCATGCCGGTGGGGGCGGTCGGCCTGATCGGCCTCACCGTTGCCGGCGTCCTGGGTTATGTCGAGTCCGATCCCAACAAGTCGCTGCGCTGGATGCTATCAGGCTTTTCCGAAAGCACGGTGTGGCTGATCGTCGGCGCTTTTGTGTTCTCGATCGGATACCGCAAGAGCGGATTAGGCAGACGGCTCGCCTTGATGCTGGTGCGCGGCCTCGGCCGCCATACGATCGGCCTTGGCTATGCCGTTGCTTTGTCGGACCTCGTGCTGGCTCCGGCGACGCCGTCCAATACCGCGCGCAGCGGCGGCACCATCTATCCGATCGTCAGCAACATTCCGAAGATTTACGGCTCCGAGCCCGGACCCACCGCCGGCAAAATCGGGACTTATGTGATGTGGACCGCGTTCGCGACCACCGCCGTCACAAGCTCGCTGTTCCTGACCGCGCTCGCGCCCAACGCCGCGGCGTTGAGTATAGCCAAAAAGATTGTGAATGTAGACATCAGCTGGTCGCAATGGTTCGCAGGTTTCGCGCCGCTCGGAATTCCGCTGCTGCTGCTGGTGCCGCTCTTGAGTTATGTGATTTGCCGGCCGCAGGTGAAGCAAAGCCCGGAGATCGTGACATGGAGTTCGAACGAGCTCGCAGCGATGGGGCCGCCCACGCGCAACGAATGGATCATGGCCGCGCTGGTGCTGCTGGCGATGTTTCTCTGGATCACCGGCTCTAACCCCACCATCAGCCTTCCGGTGCTGGGTTCCAACTTCATCAACCCGACCATGGTGGTTTTCGTCGTGATCGCGCTGATGCTGGTTACAGGCGTCATCGAATTCGACGACATCGTTGCCGAAAAAAGCGCGTGGGAAGTATTTTTCTATTTTACCTCATTGCTTACACTGTCATCCGGCCTGAACGAGATCGGATTCATCAAGTGGGTTACCGAAGGCTATGCCAGGCCACTTGCGACGCTGTCGCCGACGCTGGGGATGATCCTGCTGGTCTCGTTCTTTTTCTGGATTCACTATTTCTTTTCCAGCATTACGTCGCACGCGGCAGCGGTGCTGCCAGTTGTGCTCGCCGTCGGCACCAGCATTCCCGGGTTGTCGGTACCGACGCTGACGCTGCTTTGCGTCTATGCGCTGGGACTGATGGGGGTGATTTCACCCTACGCGACCGGACCCGCGCCGATGTATTTCGGCAGCGGCTATATCGGCAAGCGTGATTTCTGGAAATTCGGCCTGATCTTCGGTGTGGTCTACTTTGCCGGCCTGCTTGTCATCGTGTTGCCGTGGTTGCAATGGGTCGGGTGAATTGCGCTGCGTTTAGCTAACCGGCCGCGCTTGCGGATTTCGCCGCTCGCGTATTGACGCGGCGAAACCGCAGCACGATCCGGGTGCCTGCATGGGCTGGATCGCGCTCGACGCTGGCGTCGAGCTTGGACGCCATGGCGGTGACGATGCGTTGCCCCATGCCGGTGGAACGCGGGTCGGTCTTGGCATTGAGGCCGACGCCGTCATCGGCAATCGACAAAACGAGATCGTCGCCTTGCGCATTGAGGTCGACGTTAATAGGACCGGCGCCGTCGGGGTAGGCGTATTTCACCGCGTTCATCACCAGCTCATTGACGATGATGCCGACCGCCACCGCGCGGTCGGGATCGATCTCGATCGGCTCGGCCTTCAACGTCAGACGCGACATCCGGTCGCCCTCGGCGGACCTCCTGAGATCCTCGAGCAGGGCGTCGAGGTACTGGTTGAGCAGCACGCTCTTCAGGTCGTGCGAGGTGTAAAGCCGGCGGTGAACCTGCGCCACGGCAGCGACGCGTCCCATCGCATTGGTCAGCGCCGCCTTGACGTCGTCCTGGGTGCTCGAATTGGCCTGCAGGTGCAACAGCGATGCGATGATCTGCAAACTGTTGCCGACGCGATGGTTGACCTCGCGCAGCAGCACCTCGCGCTCGGCGGCGAGCGCGGCGTAGCGGTCGCGCGAGGCATGGACCTCGGCCTCGGCGTCGTCGCGGGCTTTTTGAATGCGCGCCTGCCGTAGCGCCCCGTCGACGGCGACGTGCAGCAGCGGGATGAAATCGCCGAGCGTATCCTTCACCAGGTAATCGGCGGCGCCGGCCTTCAAGGCGGTGACGGCGATGGTTGAGTCCTGCGACGCCGTGACGAACACCACCGGCGGCGCATTCGGGACAGCCAATATCCGCTCCAGCGTTTCGAGGCCGTCGAGGCCGGACATGTATTGATCGAGCGCGATGACGTCGATGCCGCCTTGCCGGAGGCGGTCGAGCCCGTCCGTGCCGCTCGCCGCGCGAACGACCTTGAAGCCGAGCCGCGTCAGGCCGCGATCGACCAGCCGGGCAAGCGTTTCGTCGTCGTCGATATACAGCAGTGTGGGCGTCGCGGAATTCATGGGGTGGCTGGCGGTACCTGAATGACGGAGAAGAACAGCCCGAGCTGGCGGATGGCGTTGGCGAAGCTTTCGTAGTTCACCGGCTTGGTGATGTAGACGTTGCAACCGAGTTCATAGCAGCGTTTGATTTCCTGGGAATCGTCGGTGGTGGTCAGGACCACCACCGGGGTACATTTGAGATATTTGCTTTCCTTGACCCGGCGCAAGATGTCGATGCCGGTCATGTCAGGCAGATTGAGATCAAGCAAAATCAGCAACGCCTGGCCCCTGTGATCGATGCCGGTGCCATCGCTGCCGAACAAATAGTTCACCGCAGCTGTACCGTTGGTGAACGGGATGATGTCGTTGTTGACACCGGAGCGGCGGATATTTCGCTCGATCAGGCGGGCGTGTCCGTCGTCGTCCTCGATCATGATGATGGTGACTGGCGTGCTCATGAACCTCTGTTCCGGTTACTGGCTGTCCAACCCATGGGCAGTGTTATCGTGAAGGTGCTGCCGCTGTTGAGTTCCGATTGTACCGACATGGTTCCACCGAGCCGCCGCACCAACGCGCGGACGTGGGCAAGTCCTATTCCCTGTCCCGGCTTGTCCTGGGTACCGGCGCGGCGGAACAGGTCAAAAATTCGCTGATGGTCCTTGGGATCGATGCCGCGGCCGTTGTCGGCGATCTCGAAAATCGCAAAGCCCAGTTTTGTCCGCCCCCGGACAGAGATGTCGCCGGGGACGCCCGGCTTGAGATATTTGAGCGCGTTGTCGATCAGGTTCGAGAAAATCTGCTCCAGCGCGAAGCGGTCGCTGACGATGGCGGGCAGCGGCTCGATCCGAATCTGAGCCTCGGCCTCCGCGGCCTGATGCGCCACCGTCGCAACGATGGCTTCGATCAGCCCGCTTGTATCGATCCGCTCCGGCTCGAACTCGCGCCGCCCCTCGCGGGTGAGGTTGAGGATGGCTGATATCAGGCGGTCCATCTTGGCGATCGACGACTTGATGAATCCCAGCGCTTCAGAAAAATCCTGCGAGAGCCGCTCGTCTTCGCCCTCGAGCACCGGCTCGGCCTCGCTCGCAACCACCGCCACCGGCGAAGCGGCGGCTGTCGCACGGCCGAGCGCGGCGATCCGCCTGAAGATGTCGGCGCGCAATTGCTCGAGTTCGCTGGTGAAACCCATGATGTTCACCAGCGGCGAGCGCAGATCGTGGCTGACGATATAGGCGAAGCGCTGGATTTCGTCATTGGCCTCGCGAAGATCGGCCGTGCGCGCGTCGACCGTGGCCTCGAGATTGAGGTTGTTGTCGCGCAACAGGGCTTCGGCGGCGTCACGCGCGCGCGCCGAACGCCGCACCAGAAAGACCGAGATGCCCGCCAGCACGACGACGAAGCCTGAACCGATCCAGGTCAGCGAGGCCGCCAGGGTCTGACTTCGATCGGCGTTGGTCGTGCGCAGGCCGAACAGACGATCTTCTTCCGCGCGCATCTGGCCGGCCAGATCGTCGATGTGCTTCATGGCGTCGCGGCCGATACCCTCACGTACGATCTGGGCGGCGTCATCCAAGTGCTGCGTCCGCGCAAGTTCGATGGTCTTGCGGAATTCCGCGATCCGCTGATCGATGAGCGGAATCATCTCGTCCGCGAGGCGCTTTTGGACGGGTTTGTCGGTGATAAGCTGGCTCAATCGCTTCAGCGCGGGCGGAAGCTGGGACGCGGCCTCCTCAAAATCGGTCTGAAAATCCGGCCGCAACGTCGAGAGATAACCGCGCTGCGCGCTTTCGGCGCGACGCAACTGCAGTTGAACGAGCGACAGCTGGTTTTCGACTTCAACGGTGTGGAGAACCGAGTGCGCATCCTGGCGCGCCCGGTTCACCAGATAAACCGAGCCGGCGCTGATGATCGTCAGCACCACGAGGCCCGCCGCAAGCAGGATGATTTGCCCAATCGCGCGCCGACGCGTGGCTTCAGGCGTCACAACAATCTCGCGTCATGAAATCAACGGAATTAGCGACCGGGAAAGGTTTCCCCGCCGACCAAAACGCCAGCTTCCGGCAATTGGTTCCAGGTCATGCAACTGTTTTTCAGGGTCGGCCTCAGCCGGCCAGATACTGTTCGAGCCAATGGATATGATAGTCGCCATCGATAATGGCGGGTTCCCGGACCAGGGCCCGAAACAGCGGCAACGTGGTCTCGATGCCCTCGACCACCATTTCGTCCAGCGCCCGACGCAGCCGCATCAGGCATTCTGCACGGGTCTTGCCATGGACGATCAGTTTGCCGACCAGCGAGTCGTAATAAGGCGGGATGACGTAGCCCTGGTAGACCGCGGAATCGATCCGCACGCCGAGGCCGCCGGGCGGATGGTATTGCAGGATCTTGCCGGGCGAGGGGCGGAAGGTGACGGGACTCTCGGCGTTGATGCGGCACTCGATGGAGTGGCCGTTGATGATGACTTCATCCTGGGTCACCGGCAGATCGCCGCCGGCGGCGATGCGGATCTGCTCCAGCACGAGGTCGATATCGGTGATCATCTCGGTGACGGGATGTTCGACCTGGATGCGGGTGTTCATCTCAATGAAATAGAATTCGCCGTCCTCGTAGAGAAATTCCACCGTGCCGACGCCGAGATATTTGATCTGCTGCATCGCCTTGGCGACGGTGGCGCCGATTTTGGCGCGCGCCGCGGCATCGAGCGCGGGCGAGGGACCTTCCTCCCAGACCTTTTGATGGCGTCGCTGCAGCGAGCAATCGCGCTCGCCAAGATGGATCGCGCCGCCGCGGCCGTCGCCGAGCACCTGGATTTCGATGTGGCGCGGCTTCTGCAGATATTTTTCGAGGTAGACCGAAGCATCGCCGAATGCCGATTTGGCTTCATTGGCGGCGGTGGAAAGCGCCAGCATCAGGTCGTCGGGGGTTTGCGCCACCTTCATGCCGCGTCCGCCGCCGCCGGAGGCTGCCTTTACCAGCACCGGAAAGCCGATTGCTTCCGCGATCGCCATCGCGTCATCGTCGGGACCGACCGCGCCGTTGGAGCCGGGCACCACGGGAATGCCGAGTTTTTTTGCGGTCTTCTTGGCCTCGATCTTGTCGCCCATCAGGCGGATGTGTTCGGCCTTCGGCCCGATGAAATGCAAATTGTGATCGGCGAGGATTTCGGCAAAACGGGCGTTTTCGGAGAGAAAGCCGTAGCCGGGATGCACCGCATCCACGCCGGTGATCTCGCAAGCCGCAAGCAGCGCCGGCACGTTGAGATAGCTGTCCTTGGACGGCGGCGGGCCGATGCAGACGCTCTCGTCGGCAAGGCGCACATGCATGGCGTCGGCATCGGCGGTGGAATGCACCGCGACGGTCGCGATGCCGAGTTCCTTGCACGCGCGCAGAATGCGCAAGGCGATCTCGCCGCGATTGGCTATCAGGATCTTGTCGAACATGTTGTCCCAGGTAGCGAGTAGCAAAAGGGGGCGAATGGCGAATAGCGAATAGCGAGTGGAAAGAGTTTTGGGCGGCCGCCGGCTTTCTGCTTCCCTATTCGCTATTCGCCACTCCCTATTCGCCCCTTACTCAATAATCACCAGCGGTTCGCCGAATTCGACCGGCTGGCCGTCCTCGACAAGAATCTGCGTCACGGTGCCGGCGCGCGGCGAGGGAATCTGGTTCATCGTCTTCATGGCTTCGATGATCAGCAGCGTCTGTCCGACCGACACCTTGACGCCGACCTCGATGAACGGCTTGGCGCCGGGCTCGGAAGCCCAATAGGCGGTGCCGACCATCGGCGAGGGCACCACGCCCGGGTGCTTGGCGACATCGGCGACTTCGAGCGGCGCCGCCGCGGCCGGCGCGGAAGCGGCGGACTGAATGCTCGGCGGCATCGATGCTGCGATGCTGATGTTGCGCGCGACCCGCACCCGCAAGCCTGCGCGTTCGATCTCGATCTCGGTGAGACTGGTCTCGTCGAGCAGCAATGCGAGTTCGCGGATAAGCGCGCTATCGTCGCTTTTGAGTTTTGCGGCTGCTTTGTCGTCAGGCTGGCGCGCCATAATCTGATCCGGAGCTTTCTATTAGTGACGAGCGGATGCGTCAGCCTTTGGCCTTGACGCCGATCCTGGCGGCAAGCCCATTGATCGCGAGCCTGTAGCCGTCGATGCCGAAGCCGGAAAGCGTTGCGAAAGCGGCCTTGGCGGTGAAGGAATGGTGACGGAAATTCTCGCGGGCGTGAATATTGCTGATATGCACTTCGACGGCGGGAATTTTCACCGCCACCAAGGCGTCGTGCAGCGCGATCGAGGTGTGCGAATAGGCCCCGGCATTGATGATAATTCCGGCCGCCTTGGTGGCATGGGCCTCGTGAATGAAATCGATCAGTTCGCCTTCGCGATTGGACTGCCTGCAATCGGCTTTCAGGCCGAATTGCGCTGACGTCTCCGCGCAAAGTTTCTCGACGTCGGCGAGTGTCGCATGGCCGTAGGTCTCGGGCTCGCGGGTCCCCAACAGATTGAGGTTCGGGCCGTTGAGCACGTAAATCGTCTCGGCAGCTGTCTTGGCCATCCAAATCCCGGAAAATGCGGCGGCAGGTGGCGCGGTTATAGGTAACAACAGGCCCAAGGGGAAGCCTTAGGCCGTTCCCGATAACCCTCAAATGCCTCATCCGGCTTGCAAAAAGGTGCGCAGAACCTGCGGAAACCATTCGTTAACCAATGTTAAGGAATGGCCGGGCAGCCGTCGGTGCATGAAAAAAGGGCGGGCATCTCTGCCCGCCCCGAACTTGCAAGCCAACCGTCAGAGGTTAGGCCTCAAGGATAGCCACGATCTCGAATGTCCGCGGATCGATCACGACGATCTGGTCGTTGACGAGGACAAATTCATATCCGCGCCACTCCGGATAAATCGTCACGACTTCCCGCGGCAGCGGGTGGAATCTCACGTCGCGCGGAACGCGGGTGCCAACCGCGATCGAGAAGTTCACGTTCGTGAGCGGCTGAACATGCTGGTTCCGGATCACCGTGGTGATCTGGGTGCGCTGCTCGGTTGAGAGCTTGGCGCTCGCGCCAGCCTGACCAGTCGTCTGGGACTGGACGGACGTTCCAGTCTGCGACTGCTTGGTCTGTCCGGTCTGACCGTTCGGGGACTGCGTGGTCTGGCCGGTCTGGGTCGTCGTCTGAGACTTGCTGTCCGCCGCGCCCTTCTGCTCGGCCTTCATGTTGTTGCGGTCCTCGCGGCCCTCAGCCTTCATGTCCTTGCCGGCCTTGGACTTGTCGTTCTCGGAGCTCATGCTCTTCGATTTTTCGCCCTTCATGTTGTTGTCCTGGGCGGATTTCTCACCCTTCATTCTGTTGTCCTGGGCGGATTTTTCACCCTTCGCGCCGGCCTTCATATCGTCCTGAGCACGCTGGCTCTTGGCGCCAGGCGCCGCCTTTTCATCGGACTGGCTCGACTTCATGCCGGACGGAGATTTCGTCTGCTCCGACGGTGCACTCTGCTGGGTAGAGGAACCGGCCGACGGTTCACGGCTGGTTCCGGTTCCTTGTGCGTTAGCGAAACCGGTTCCGGCGATCAGCGCCGCCGCAGCCACCGACATCAGAAAGCGATTAGTCATGGAATGTCTCCTCACGTGTTTTGCTTGCCCGCGCCGACAACGAAGCGGGATGCCCGATGTTCCGCGATCTCAGCGGTTCCATTGATTTTGTTTTGTGAATGCGCAGTGAACCGCTTTGCCTCAAAAATTTCTCAAATAAAAAGGCCGGCTCGAAAGCCGGCCCTTCAATTCGTCAGCGCCAACGCGTGAGCGCTGGAAGTGCCGCTCAGCAGGTCGCCTTGCCGCAACGGGCGACGCCGATTTTTTCCTTCAGATTGTCAAGGCCGACCGCGCCGATCACCACCTGCTTGCCGATCACATAGCTCGGCGTGCCGTTCATGCCCATCGCTTCCGCAAGCTTGAAGTTTTCCTCGATCGTGGCGCGCACTTCCGGGCTCGCCAGATCCTTCTCGATCCTGGCGGTATCGAGGCCGGCCTCCTTGGCGGCTGCCATCGCGCGCGCCTTGTCCGCCGCGCCGCGGCCGCCGAGCAGCTTCTGGTGAAAATCGAGATATTTTTTGCCACCAGGATCCTGCATGCGCACGGCGACGGCGACCTGCGCGGCTTCGACCGAACCCTGGCTCAGCACCGGAAATTCCTTGAGCACGACTTTCAGTTTGGGATCGGATTTCATCAGATCGAGCATGTCGGCCATCGCGCGCTTGCAGTAGCCGCAATTGTAGTCGAAGAATTCGACGAAGGTGACGTCGCCGTCCTTGTTGCCGAGCATGACGCCGCGCGGCGAGTTGAAAATCGTCTCCGCGTTTTTGGCGACGCTCGCTTCATGTTTCTCGGTCTCGGCGGCTGCCTGGCGCTTGCTCAGCTCGGTCATCGCCTCTTCCAGCACTTCGGGGTGCGCGAGCAGATAATTCCGGACGATGGTCTCGATGTCCCCGCGCTGGCCGTCGGAAAAACTCTGCGCCGATGCCAAAGGCGGCGCGCCGCAGAGTGTGAGCGCGAACAGTGCGGGAGCGAGCAGGCGGAACGGAGACATTTGCAAATCCTCTTGGTGAAAGCCGGTTGCCGAAGGACTTCGTAACCTGGCTCAATTGATTTCTAGTTGTTATTTCTAGTTGCTGTTTTGGCCGGGCAGCGGCTTTGCGACGACGATATCGTCGGCCTTGACCCATCCGGGCGTGCCGACGGCGAAACGGGTTTTGGCGCGGGAGGCGAGTTCGCGCGCGGTCTTGTTGTCGCCGCGAAGAAAGGCGGCCTGCGCCGACGCCAGATCGGCCTGTGCGAAATCTCCCTTTCGGCCATAAGCCATTGCGAGCTGGGTATAGCCGAGCGGCGCCTCGGTCTCGCGTGCCACCGCCGCTCGCAGAATCGCAATCGCTTCCTCGGTGTAGGCTTTATTATTAGTCCCCACGAGCGCCTGCCCAAGTAACATCTCGATGAGCGGTGCGTTATTCGAGAGCTGCACCGCCTTCCGCAACGGCGCGATGGCTTCGGCGGGCTTGCCGCCTTCCAGCAGCGCCTGGCCGCGCAATTCGTAAAAATACGGGTTGGTGGGCTGCAGCTGGATCAGCCCGTCGATCTGGACGAGCGCCGAGTGCAAATCGCCGTGCAGGTAGGTCACGATCGCCCGCGCATAGCGCGCGGGAAGGCTTTCGTTCGACAATGGATAGCGCCGATAGACGGTGTCCTGCCGCTCCATAAAGGCCGAGATCTTGGCGCGCACCATGTCGTGGCGCGATTGCAGGGCCGGATCGTCCTTCTTGTCCCAATAGGGACTTGAACGGGCGAGTTCCTCGAGCGCCGCGACGCGCTCGGCAGGCATCGGATGCGATTGGAGATAGGGATCGGCGCCGCGCGCGGCGAACAGGCTGTCCTCGGTAAACCGCTTGAAGGTTTCGTACATGCCCCTCGCGGATTGGCCGGTGGCGGTCAGGAACTTCACCCCGGCGCGGTCGGCGTTTTCCTCCTGCTGGCGCTGATAGGAGATCAGGGTGCGGCGAATCATTTCCTGCGGTCCGGCGACCGCCGCCGCGCCGGCGTTGGCCAGGCCGTTATTGCCGTTGCCGCTTCTTGCGCCAGCCACCATCGCACCTGCCCCGAGCAGCATGGCGATGATCATCTGGGTCTGCGCCCGCGCCAATTGCTCGCGAAGCTTGGCGAGGTGGCCGCCGGCCAAATGGCCGGTTTCATGCGCCAGCACCCCGATGATCTGGTTCGGAGTCTCGGATTGCATAATGGCGCCGTAGTTCACGAAGATGCGGCGGCCGTCGGCGACGAAGGCGTTAAAAACGCTCTCATTGAGAATCACAATCTGGATGTTCTGCTTTTCCAGGCCCGCGGCGCGCAGGATCGGCCGTGTGTAGTCGCGCAGCAGTTGCTCGGCCTCGGTATCGCGGATGACCGGCGGCCCCTTGTTCTCCTGCGCAAGCGCCGATGACATCGGCGCAATAGCGAGCGCGACCGCGGCGGTAACGGCGGTCAGTTTCGACGTTTTTTTGCGTAGCGCCATGCGCAGCAGCATTGAGCGGTCTTTAATGATTGGCGGCGGCCCGGATACGAGATATGCCCTAACAAACGGTGGAATGCGGCTAGTCTGGGGCCAAATAGCAGATATCGATGCTGGAAGCGACACTAACAGAGCGTGCCAGGGGCCTCCTGACGGCTTCGCTGCGAAGCGAGGTTCCGCCGTTCATGGTGATGGACGTGATGGCGGCGGCGGCGCGCATCGAAGCGGCCGGCGGCCACGTCATTCACATGGAGGTCGGCCAGCCCGCGGCTCCCGCGCCGAAAGCGGCGATATCGGCTGCTCACGCCGCGCTCGAGGACGGGCGCATCGACTATACCTCGGCGCTCGGGATTCCCTCGCTGCGTCAGCGCATCGCCAAACACTACCGGGAGACCTACGGCTGTGCCGTGGATGCCGAGCGGATCGTGGTCACCACGGGCTCGTCGGGCGCTTTCATCCTGGCGTTCCTTGCCATGTTCGAGCCGGGCGATCGGGTTGCGGTCACGGTGCCCGGCTATCCGCCATACCGTCACATTCTCACGGCGCTGGGTTGCGAGCCGGTGCTGATCGAGACCTCGAGCGAAACCCGTCATGCGCTGACCGGCGAGGCCTTGCTGTCAGCCCATCGCAGGACGCCCCTGAAGGGTGTCCTGGTCGGAAGCCCGGCCAATCCCACGGGCACGATGATGTCCCGCGAGGCGCTCACCAGCCTGATCGCAGCGGCCGAAGGCGCGGGCATCCGGTTTATCTCCGACGAAATCTATCATGGCCTCGACTATGCATTCCCGGCGGCGACGGCGGCGGAGCTTTCTCCGAATGCGCTCGTGATCAATTCGTTCTCGAAATATTTTTGCATGACCGGCTGGCGGGTCGGCTGGATGGTGGCGCCCGAACCGCTGGTGCGGCCGATCGAGCGGCTGCAGCAGAACCTCGCGATCTCGGTGCCGACGCTGTCGCAGATCGCCGCCGAAGCGGCGTTCGAAGGCCGCCAGGAAATGGAAGACGTGAAGCGCGGCTACCAGGAGAACCGCCGCATTCTGATCGCGGGCCTGCCGCAGGCCGGTCTTGACAAGTTCTTGCCGGCCGACGGCGCGTTTTACCTCTACGCTGATGTCTCGCAATTCACCTCGGACAGTTTCGAGTTTGCCAAACAGATGCTGGAACAGGCGCACGTCGCGGCGACCCCCGGCATCGACTTCGATCCGGTTCATGGCCATCAGTTCGTTCGCTTTTCCTATGCGCGTTCGGCCGAGGAAATGCGCGAGGCCGTGGCGCGTATCGCGCGATGGCTCGGATAGAGCGAGCCCTGCCGGGCCCGACCGGCAGTTCTGGCGCCGGAAAAGGCGCCGGCGCCATTGACTCCGCGGAGCCAATTGATCTTGGCTACAGTCTGGCGAGACCGCCGTCTGCACAAGCGCGATGGACAGATCCGCAAATTCTGATGGGGGAGCGAACGTCATGGCGCCTACGACCGTAACCAAAGCACAGCCCCGCGCGGCAAAACCCTGGTACAAGATACTTTATCTTCAGGTGCTGATCGCCATCCTGCTCGGTATCGTCGTCGGCTGGCTATGGCCCAATCTCGCGACCAACGACTGGATCAAGGCACTCGGCGACGGCTTCATCAAGCTGATCAAGATGGTGATCGCGCCGATCATCTTTTGTACGGTGGTTTCCGGCATCGCGCACATTCAGGATGCCAGGAAAGTCGGCCGCGTCGGCGTCAAGGCGCTGGTCTACTTCGAGGTCGTCTCCTCGTTCGCGCTGATCCTCGGCCTGGTGGTGGGCAATCTGGTCCAGGTAGGTCATGGGCTGGCCGCGAAGCCCGACGCCGCGGCGGTCGCGAATTACGTCAAGCAGGCGGAAGCGCAAAAGTCGGTCGATTTCGTCCTCAACATCATTCCGGACAGCGTGGTCGGCGCGCTCGCGCGCGGCGATATTTTGCAGGTGCTGCTGTTTGCCATCCTATTCGGCTTTGCGCTGATGGCGATGGGCGAACGCGCCCATCGCTTGCGCGACGTTATCGACGATGCCGCGCACGGGGTATTCGGCGTGATCGCCATTGTGATGAAGGCGGCGCCGA
>Ga0105238_10005392_pt1 | contig 12636 bp, 9 predicted proteins | sample KBSC34metaG_FD_81526 | JGI IMG/M metagenome (GOLD analysis project Ga0105238, IMG submission 81526) | Corn rhizosphere microbial communities from Kellogg Biological Station, Michigan, USA - KBS C3-4 metaG | ecosystem: Host-associated > Plants > Roots > Rhizosphere > Soil | place: Michigan, USA... | reverse complement strand
CCCAGGGTTCCTCGCAGCCGAGTACGTACGCCTTCATATGCTTTACCCTTCACGATGACTTCGCCTCGCACACTCTGCGGGTCGAATTCGACTCCGTCCGCGTCGACTTCAACTGTTGCACACGCGCGGACAATCTGCTCAAGATTCTCAACGGTATTTGAGACTCGCCCCAGCATGTCGATGTCCATCGTAGGTCGCGCCAGCGGAGCATCCCATGCCTGGAGCATCTGTGCTCCCTTCAGCACGAACTGTTCAGCATAAGCAGAGCGACTGAAAGGAAACAGGAAACGCTGGATGGCGAAATACTGGAGCTACTCATTGAACGGTCGGTTCGTCTGGCGCGCGAGATTGAGTAGTCGCTGATGCACTGATGCCGGAACATTCGTGGGTGGACGGCTGGTCATTGATCTCACTTCACGACAGGGCTTCAAGATACGGACGCATGATTCGCTCAACACGGCAGCGCCGCGCATAGTTGACGAGCTTCCTTAGTTGGAATCCCTTTCGCACGCGACACAGCTTTAGCGCCTCAAGTGCAACATCGAGGCCAATCTTGTGCCGAAACTTAAAGCAGTCCGCAACCGTCTTCTCCGGATCGAAGATACGCACCGGTATGCCGTCAAGATTGTGGATCTCAACGCCGGCGGAAAAGCTGTCGTTCGAGAACGTGAATACTCTGAGCGGTGGATAATCGAGGCGCGGTGCTTTCGATCCGCGCGGAAGCGCAACATGGATTGCATGTGGGACCTCAGTCGTGATCTCGTGAAAGGCAAGAGCCGAGATCAGACAGACGACGGAGTCGGGGATCCGAGTCGCAACCGTAACCAGATCCGGATTTGTGATCTCCGGAAGGTCAGCGAGCCGGTAGACACCGCGACTGATCTGCACAACCTGATTCTCGTCGCGAAGCCTGTACAGAGTTCGCGGATGGATCCCCCCTCTGACCGCCTCGGCGGTGTGCAGGACTCCGCCCTTCCGCCGAAAGATGCTCAGTGCCGCTTCGCTTGATGCCGCTGTGTGCCTCACGAAAACAGTATACCTCGCGCTGGATACAACTTACTACAGTTATCAGTAAGTGCGGATAATTCTATCCAGTCGTAGGTTCGGAGTTCGGCGGCATCCCGACAGGGTTGCCACATGTTGCTTGGCTAGTGGAATGAACGTCGCAGAGATCGTCGATGCCTATCCGACGTTAAGCAAGGACGCCGTGCAGGGAGCGTTGCGTGAGCTGGCGCACGAAAAGGAAGCGGCGGCGGCGTGAGGATTCTCCTAGACGAAAACATGCCTCGCAAGTTGCTTGCCGCCTTAGTAGCAGAAGGTCACGAGGTGTGATTCGGTGAAGTCGCTACAATTAGCGGAATCGATAATGGGGCGCTCTATCAAATGGCCGCATCCAATTACGATCTTTGCTCCACACGCAACGCAGAGTTTTCAAGACGAATGCTGTCGAAGCCAGCCGAGCGCTTGAAACTGGTACATAAATATTAACCGCGGATCGCCCCCGTTACAATTGCACCAGCTTACACCTGTCACCGCCTCTTTCCGTTTAAGGCCGACACAGACCTAGACGACATACACCCACACAAGAAGTGTTGCGCTTCTTAAAGGCGGATGATTACCCGGCTTCGATGTTAACTCTGACAGTAGAGTCAGAACTCAATGCGCCTTAAAGACAAGAACGTGCTCTTGCTTAATGCCGTCGCCATTCCAGAGGCCGTATTGCATGTAATGGTTCCGAAGGGCATAGGAGAAGCGCCTGTTTAGAACGAATCGCTCCGAGGCAATCTCAGCCAGAATATCCGCTGTCGGAATAGGTACGTCGCAACATGTCGAATTTCCAATAATACAAACGATGGTACCCGTGCGTTTAACCTTTTGTGATAAAACTTCGAAGAACTCTGCCATTGAGTAAAAATAATGTCGAACTCCTCTCGCCCTCACGGGGTCGCGTTCGGCCATTTTAGCGAGCCCATTATCCAGGCTCTTGATTCCAAAATCTGTTTTATCGTTCCAATCCGTCTCGCGAACGAGATTACGCCCAACGTAGGTGTGGGCAAGCTTGATCTGCTCCGCTGGGCTCTTTACAAATCCCATCCAGTACATTTCAAGTTGATGTCTTCGACTGTACTCAACAGCACGGCAGTAGGGGGGAGAAGTGATGACTAACGGAAAACCGTCGTAGGGGATTACCGAATCGTCAAGCAATGTGGCGAGTTGAAGGACGTCACCATTTACGACTTTCGCTTTCGCGCTATTGGAGGAGTCTTGGTAAGCAGTCCATAGTTGGTCCATTCCAGAGATCGCTAGCTGCACCTTGGCAAAGAACTGATCGAAAACCTTAATAATCCTTTCGCGATTTCGCTCTGCTTGAATACTCGTAACTTCGAGTCCTGAGACTGGCGCAGGATCAGCATTCGAAACGCCTCGAACAACGGACGCCACGCACGCGCGAAAAAAGCGCTTTTCTTCAGCGCGTAACTTGATGTGATCAAGTGCCCACAAGACTCTCGCGAGATCGACAATAACATAACGTCTAAACCAGTGAACGATGTTTGGGATAGGGGGGATGCTCAAAGAAATCGACTCGCGCTCGTATCGTTCCTCCGAGATATCACTGCCTTTTCTGACTTCGCGGTCAGCATGAAGCCGAAGAAATGGAGTCAGAATCAACTTGATTTTATCTATTGCGCGTCGCAGCCTTACCGGGTCAAGAGGCGTTGTTTTCGCCTCAGCGATAAAACATGCCAGCGGGTCTATGTCTAAGCCAACGGACGAGATGCCGCGAACCAGCGCTTCCACCTGTCCGGTGCCGCTACCGGTAAACGGATCGAACAAAACAGAACCTCTTCGTCCGTAGTTACCGAGCGCCCAACGAACTACGGGTGGGTGAAACTTTGCTGGAAAACGAAATAACTGGTGCGTATATGCGCTGCGGCCATTCGGCGAGTCCAACCAATAAGACGCCGTATGCGTCGGTATTCGCGGTAGCTTGGCCACTTTCATGTGACCATTATTAGTGATGTTTCTTCCTTGGAGTTTCCCTTTGTAGCTCTTACTCACGCTAGAACCTTGTCTTCAGAAAAGTTGGTTAGGAAGGCATTTGACAACTTCAAAAAGGCCGGCTGGCCTCGCCTGTCTACATGAAACCTCACACATTTCGGGTGAGTCTTTTGAATGCGCTGAATAGCCTTCATTGCCGTCTCATACCGTAGTAGTCTGACGTGCTGCGAGAGTAATTCTATCTGCGCGGCGTTTATCAGCGTGGATAGTGAACACAGGGGAACGCCAGTGGCTATCACGCGTTTATAAAGTGAAACAAGGGTCGCAATATCGAGTGCGTCCTCATTTACATCAAGCCATTGGATGTGAAAAACCTTCGCTGCGACCTCTATCCATTGGTGATTCCTGATCACCTGTTCTAAGTGGAAAACATCCCTTAGTTCTTCGATTAAGATCTCCAAACCCAGCTTCACTTGAGGCAAACGCGACGGGATTATATACACCCGTGAGCCACCCGGACTTGGCCTATCGATGAGCCCAAGGCGATAGAGCGTTTGCAAATGAATGAAAAGTTTGTGCGAGCCACTGTGGCCCGCGTACTTAGCTTCTTGTTGCTGAATCTTCCTACGAAGGGTTACGCGATCTGGTGTGTTGTTTGTAATAGCCAGGTAATTCGAAAAGATCTCGCTAAACATCTCACTGGCTAACGAGTTCCAACGTGTTTCAGAGTTATCCAACACACCTGTTTCGAGCAGGCGCCGTGACAGAAACATCAAGGCAGCTCCATCGCCTTCAAGAAACAATCGAAAATGGAGAAGTTTCTCAGACAGACTGAGTCTTAGCTGTTCTTCCCAATCGATATCCGGGGTTTCAGCTGATAAGTCGACAAGATGGCCCTTTTCCGTCCACGTGTGGTTCTCATTTATTAATTCAAGATCTTTTCCAAGGTCGACCGCGTATGCGGCGGCATCCTCATTAAAGCTCTTTTTTCGCCGATGGCTTATTTCGCCCGCGAGCCTCTGCGCTACAACCTCCCTATATGAGCTTCTGACAGGAGACGTGCATATCTTTATCAGCAACTCCATGTAAGCAGGCTCGTCGACTTGATAGTGAGTCCGAAATACAACCCTCGGATCCATTAGTAATCGGTACCTCCGTGCACTGTGACCCGCGGTCGTATTCGAACTGGAAAGAGACGGTTAGCCTTATCGGTAGAAGCCAATGCATAGCCCAACGGCAAATTACGCACCAAACTTTCGAAAGTGTGTGTACCTTCAATCTTCTGTCGGGCATCGATAATCACCTCTGCAGGTGAATCTGTATTGATCATTCCCGCAGCAGCGACTATGTCGTCGCGGTGACTGAGCGCATGAATCAGAAGCATGTCGGCATTTCGTTGAATTGAGGGGTCTAAGCCGGACGGTTGTTGAGTAGCGACCACTATTGACAAACCGAGGTTGCGCCCCTCGTCAACATACTTCTTAAGCGGACGTCGAGAAGCAGCAGCTCCACGTGCGGGAATGTAATTGTGAGCTTCGTCGATAATTATCCAAGATCGAGGAAGACCATCTTTCGCTCGTTCGCGGCATTCCTCCGCCAGCGCTTGTTCGCGCTTCGACGCTTCAGGATCAGTCTGAGCCACCTTTTCGGCTCGAGCGAGATGAATAGGTATCATGCGTTCCTGTTGTTCGGACATCCCACGAAGCTGCATAACTCGCTTTGTGATCAAAGCTACGAGTACCGTACGCATAGTTGGATCGAGGTCTCTTAATAGCAAGATGGAAATTTGACCAGGTCGCAAGAGCTCTCTTACGTCCAATCCGGCATCAGAAAAGATTGGCACTCTGCGGAGCATGTCGAGTCGCCTTCGTAGGGACTCACGTGTATCACGATGATATCGATCGAGATCCTGATCGAATTCCAAGGCTGAGAGCAAGTCATTCAAAACAAAATTAGGATTTGGACCAACGAGTTGTCCTGTACTTGAATGAGTGTATCCGTCGATCGCGACCTTGGCATGGAGCTCCGTAATGAGGTGCCCCAGAGGATCGGCAAACGGATCGACCTCAAAGAGCCCACACCATTCCTCCATTCCCAAGTCACAGGGGCGTAGCGTAACTTCTGTTGACATTACGGCCGGAGGAGGGTCAGTTCCACGGGGCCGAAACAACACCATTGGTAATTGCTCAGAGCTCAATTGCCATTTGCGCAATTCTTTGACTGCTTCATTCTGATCCGCGTACGTATCATCGACACCAAAAGGCATTGTCAGATAAACGTTCATAGTATCTAGAATCAAAACACCAGGTGACATGGTTCCTTGTTTAATCCAACTCTGCGCCACTAATCCCTCGGCTAACACTCCCAAGGTATAGCTTTTGCCACTGCGTCGCTTTCCCATTGTGTACACGACGTGCGCGCCGCGTGTATCTAGCCAGACGTTCTTATAAGGCGTTTCTGCTAGCTTTCCTATGTAAATGGCTTCAGGCTCTTCACGCGGTGAATTCTGACCAATGAGCACACTGTTTCCTGGGCCCTTATCAGCAGCCAAGTCGGGACGGACCGCGAATCCGTGGTCTAGGCGAAATGCTACTTCTGGGATTTGACCGCTCATGCTGTTTGCCTTCTAGGTAATACAATCCGAAGTTATGACTAGTTTGTTTGCGCGATACGCGCGACCCAGCGACCTGGTCATCTTCATCGTTATTTCGCGCGGAGTCATGATCTGGGTTAAATGACTCTTGAGGGTGTCAAGAGCTTCTTCCGAAAACGGAAAAAGCTCCAGCTTGATAGTCTCGGTAGTGGTTGCGGATGCAGCGGATGCGAGTTCAGAAGTACCAGTCTCATCAGCACGCAGATACTTGATTACACCAAGTATGAAGCTATCCACATCCGGTTCGTTGAGAGGTGGGATCTCAATCTCGGCGTCACTACCTATACGTGCTCTTACAGGTCCGCCTTGGCTAAAAACATCCACCATTTCTGATTCAACGGCTGCGGAAGCTCCTATTAGCACCGAGACGGATATCTGAGTTGGATCAACCAAACGGCTAAATCCGGACACGAATGTCGTAATCGTCTCTGCACCTATGGATTTGAGTCGCTCCATTTCATCAAGAATCAGTACCAAAGTGCTCTGACGGACTTCTCTCAGAAGTCGACCAAAAAGAGCTATTAACTCTGCTAGCCGAGCAGCCTCAGTTTCGGTGAGATCCTGTGTCTGACCAAGATCATCCAGCTCTTGCCGTGACATGGGGACGCCGGAGAGCCAACGCCACAGGCGCAACTGCTCGAAATTAGGATCGATTAGCCGAATCGCCGCCTTAGCTAACTCCTCGTCGCCAAATTTATTCTTTAGTCTCTCCAAAAGTTCTTCACGCCGCGCAGGCATTACAGACTGAACGGCTTCTTCAAGAAGACCGATTATGAGATCTTGGCCCAACCCGCGCATAATTCCCTCGCGATAAAGGTCATGAAACCGCGACTTCTTGGAGAGATCAGGGCATTCAATGCGAACCGGATGAATTGGGGTGAGCTGTTGCAACTCCTTCATTGTTCTCATCAGTGTATGAGTTTTCCCGCCGCCGTATGGTCCTGAAATGAGGCGCTTGGGAGCCAAGCCGGTCACAAGGTCAATCTCAAGACTTTCAGCAATCTGGTGAGTGTTGACATCGCTACGCGCAAAGCAATCTGTGTCTTTAAGCGGGTCCAGAATAAAGTTTTCACGCCGAAGCCCATACTGCAGTGGAACACTCCGTTCGTCGTTCATTTGTTAGCCCCTCTCACTTTCACGACTGTGATTGGTCAGCTCCAGAAAGTAACCAATTAGCCGATCAATCATCTGACTGTCGGAATTAATCCTAACGCCCAGTTCCAAATATCGAGACTTCGTCAGATTCTGAGAACCCACGATTGCCATGGAGTATCCTCCACTGGTGTCTGGTTCTCTTATATAGAGCTTAGTATGCAATCTCTTGTTAAGAAAGATAGATGCACCAAGCGCCCGCAAGCGATCCAATGAAGTGGGTACGCTTAATCCGTCGTCACCGGGGCGCGTAATTATCAGAATCTCCGGTAGAACACCTCGGGTACGTTCGACCTGATGAATCGCGTGTGTGAGTAGTTCTTCGTGCCGCCGACTGAAACTAATCCATGGCGAACAAATATATAAGCGTCGAAACCCAGGCCGCTCATTGATGTTCCTGAGGAACATTTCCGTCATGCCTTCGCGAACCAGTTCATACGTTCGGAGAGTACTATCCAATTGGCTTAAACGGCGGTAAATGTCTTTCAGGTCGCCGCCATTCAAAGCTTCGAGAAGTAGTGCCGCGCGGATGCCCCAAGTCGTAAGCGCGAACCGATCTCCGTCTCGACTCAGTAGGTTTGAGGCGACAAATTCTCCCACTGCAGCGATCGGATTCTCAACGCCGGATCCAGTCATCAAACCGGATATATCGTCGGGAGAGAACAAAGTCTGCGATGAGCCTTCTAGAGCACGTAGTGTCTCGTATCCGCCGTCGAACGCTACCGTTTGGTGTAGATGAGACACAGGTGCTTAGTCCTCCTCGTCTGAATCCGAATCTAATGTTACATACTGGGAAAGTGTAGCCCTTGCGAAATCGGAAGAAATCACGGCCATCTCGCCCCTCTCCAATTTCGTGTCTGCTTCTTGGAGGACTGCGTTAAAGCCATTCATAATAACGCGTGGCCTCAATTCACGCTTCTTACTTACTTCGTCAATAATTGCTCGGGCACTCGCTTCATTAAAAGGGAAAAAAGGCGTCGGGGGATTGTAGTCCTCCGACCTTGCATGATCGAGGACGTCCCGAACAAACGTCAGAGCCTCTTCAGTCAACATCGGTGGTAGAACGATCACTTTCGTTCTCCCAATTCGATCCCTGAGTTCCGAGCTGAACCACTGCGGTAACGCATTAAGCTGCGGTTTCCCTGTGAAGGACAGGACAAGGCTGAAAGAAGTTGGACATGCGTTGAAGGTCGAGTGCAAGCCCGCGTTGATCTCACTTACGGACTTAGATCCCGTGCGATCGATTCTTTGAAATTCATCGAGCAGCCAGATTACACGACAGCCTGGCCGACCTGCGGCCTTGGCTGCTGTTGCTAACAATTCGACTATAGCAGCGAGAATTCGGCCAGCCTCTTCTGATGAATTGATTTTTCTTGAAACTCCAATTCTTCGAAATTCAGATACCGGCAATGACTCTGCGCGCAACCAGCGCATTGCAATAACTTGTTCTTGAGTTCGTCCTGTGGTCATGACTTTAAGCGCAGTGGCCAAGTCTGGCGACGCAAGCATGAGATCACGATGTAAACGGTCGGACTCTGGACAGGTCCATATCTCCATGAACGCCTCTACCAGAGTGTCCATATCAATTCCAATAACGAACGATTTGTATAGATCGAGAAAGCTATGAGCAGCCTTAGGAAATTCGCTGTACACAGTATAAAGTCGATTGCGGAATTTGGATTTAGTAAGTTCTGCTGCCTGATTCGCTAAATAAAAAAGCGTGTGCGTTTTCCCCGCGCCAAACCACGACCAGAAAAGATGAATTGACGACGTGTCGCGACGAGAGAGTGTAGTCAGAAGATCCGATATGTCTGTCTGCAACTGCTGCCTGTCAGCTAAGAATGTACAAAACTCGCGCTTTGGTATGACAGGAAAAGGCCAGCGTATCAGACCGAGGTGATGGTAAGGTTCATCCATATTGAGTTGGGCGCAACGAGCTCTTTATCTCGGAGAGTTGAGAATTGTGTCACGCACCTTAAAAGAATCTTCGGGCAACTTGGAATGTCCATGAGCGCGAGAATTTATAGTCTATATCATTGCCATCGTACAAGGTACGCGAGGAACCCCGTGATTTGGAAGAGCAAATTCACCGAGCGTCAAATTGATCTAGGCCGTAGCACTACTGGCATCTTGCGTGGCAAAGGCAGTCAATCGACCGACAAAGAAATGACCATGATTAGTTATAACTGCCTCAGAATTTAGATTGACCCGGATAGTTGTTGAAAAGTCATAACTTCACTCCAAGCTCACGAAGTCTTTCTTCCTGCTGATTAACTCGATCTAAGAACTCCCGCGCTCCGCCGGAAAGCATGAGACTTCCGTTCGATCAGACGGGTAATTTGGTAGCGATTTGTGTCCAAAAACTGCCACCAATTCTCACTCGACCCCCCACGCTCCTGTCTAAATCTGTCCGGCGAGGTCACTCTCATTTCCGCTAGAATTTTTTTGCTCGCCTATTCATCCCAAGCTGCGACAATCACCGATGCGATTAGCAAAACTAAGACTGCTCCTCTCATCTTTCGATTCCAAATCAAGCCTCAAAAATCTAGCTAAACTTCTCTCTTATTTTTTCTGACGATTTATTGAAAAGGCAAGCCCATTTTATGCGAGGCCTGGACATCGCGTAAAGACTTAGACCATCGTTTTATTTCTCGGCTCACACACTACCAGCCTTTGCCTGACGTTCCGAAGATCCTAAATTCCGAACAAAAAAATATAAAAAGCGTGCTGTGCACCAGAATAAGTGAGACACGACACCCGTGTTCGAGGCTGTCGCGCACGCGAATGGCGCGTCTACACGTGCGAGCAGACCTCTGTCCGCTTTCATTCTCAAAATCGGTTTAGTTCTTCGGACGCCACGGGAAAACCATCTGCGACTGTCCTTGATAAGAGGATCTCGGCAAAAAGCGCCTCAATAAGGACGGTCATCTGATAACAGAAGATTCCGTTTTCCCAACTACAGCGCCTAGCGGCGCTCCCAAACGGAATCGCTGTTATCAAACGCCCGCTACTCTATTTAATTCTCCCCCTTGCGCCCGCTTCGCTCGCGCGCTCGGCGCACCTCGCACCGCTCACTACGCTACGCCCCCGCTGGGGGCTGGCGCCGCTTGAATGCCTTGGGCTCCAGTAGAAAAGTTTCTAGATAGTTGAAGCGAGTGGCGCGTGCTCTCGTGTAACCAAGTTTTGTGAGAATGGCGCCACGGCGCTTGGATCTGTCCGCCCGAATCGCGGCTGCAGTGTTACGTAGGTCCCGCGGGTTGACCATCCCATTCAATACGCGCCGTGAAGCTCTATGTACCAGCACGTTGAAATATGCTGGGCTTACTGGCGTGTTTTGTGTCAGCTGATACTGCCCAACGAATAGGTATTCAGAGACACCGATGCGTTTTCGCTTTTCGAAGTACCGTTCTAACAGAGGACGGAGCCACCACGCTGCCTCTTTCGCATACTTCACTATTGGTTCCTCACGTCTGGGTGAGTGTAGGCCCCGACTCGGTTGGCGAACTGGTAGCAGCAAATACTCGAAATCTCTCGCGCGGTCACAATCGCCTAGTGGATTCTCAGCCGCCACCAGCGACGGTACTTTTGCATTGCGCAACTCTGTCACAGTAAGCAGGTGAAAGAAGATTAAATACAACACCAACGCCTCTTCAGCGTCAGCGTCAGGCGACGCCATATAATTACAGAGGTGTTCGACAACGTTATCGTCGTACCGCCTGACAGAAGCCGAGATCTCAATCATCTGCCCACGTTTATTCATCGTGAATGTACCGCTTCGGACCTTATCGCTGTCATAAGCAAACGGATTGTCCGCGACTACATCGTGTAGCCTGGCCCAATTGAAGAACGTACGAAGACTCATTGAGGACTGCATAACTGAGGCCCGAGCCAGTCTTCTGATTTTTACGTAAGAATTGATTGCCTGGCATTTCTGATTACTACAAATCTCACTTGTCTTAGCGAAGTCTAACGGGATCCGTTTTCGACACGCGCAGCACTCCAGTTGCCAGAAGAGAGTCTCTTTGTAACTTGCAGCCGTGCTCTCATTGATGTGGGCAAGTGAGTAGATGTCGCGCGTGACGCACCACGTAAGGAAACTAATTACAATCTTAATAGTCTTGAATGTGTGTTCACTTGTATTGGCAAGAGCCTGCGCTTCATGGAGGCTTATGGCGAGCTTCGGATTCAACATCCCTTCCGATGCCCACTCCTCGAAAGCAGCCACATGCTCAACGAACATCAGTGGCGCTGACCTCAACCACTTTTCTAATAGGCGTTCACACTGGTGCGGCACGAGTTGCTCCTGCAGAAACTGGTTACCCAACTCTAACAAGCCTGAGCGAATGAACTGGACCTTGATTCGACCTTGTTGGCCGCGTTTCCTGGCTTTCGGCATAGCTTCGTGAATTGCCGGCCAAGTCAGCATTTCCGGAAGTTCGTGGCTCTTGAGATATTCACCGACCGCGCGATACCGACACAGGTCTCTGACCCCCACCTTTCTTTCGTCGACATTGCAGTTAGTCAATTTTGACTTCGCGGTTAGAGCCAAGAAATAGCGAACGTTCTGCTGAAACGGCGAGTCGTAGTTCTTAATGTACTTACTCAGCAGCTTTGGAGCGCGGCGATCATGGTTGTGATAATTGCAGAGCTGCAATTTCTTGTTGCGGATTGACCCTCTACATCCGGTGACCGTACATCTTCCTTTACTGGTGCGACGCTTCTCGTAGCACGTTTTACAGATCATTTCAGAGTTAGGGAGGGACGTCTTCGTGAGCCCACAAGCGCAACATACGATCTGGCGAAGGCGCAACTTCACATTCTTTCTACTCCGCGCATTGAGGTGACACCTGCGACAATGGCCGGGGTCGCTGATGACAGGATAATCAGCCAGTCCACAGTCTTCACAAACAACCTTTTGCTTAGCGAGTCTTCCAGCGCATCGCAGACACAGCGGAGCCTCTGGTAGTAGCCTGCGGACTTTTCGCCCACACGCAGCGCATTCCACCTTCGGAAGCTTGAGTACACACACGTCGCACACGTCAAACCACTGTTTGCTTCTTCGCGGCAACGTACACTCTTCACAAATTATCGAACGTGTTATTCGCATCTTTCGTCACACCTTTGTTCACCCCGAGGAAAACTTTCGCGCATCTGGATAGAAGCCGGCGTAATCTAGTGTTCTGATATTTGGACCAACCCCGCGCCCCTGCGATCGCTGCGCACTTTCATCAGAGGGTGGTTGTCGAGTGCGCGGCTTTTTTTGTGGCTTCTGCGATGCCATCGGTAGCACTTCCAGGAACTCGCTGAGCGGAATGTAGAACGCGTTACAGATCGCTTCGATCGTTTCGAGGCGGATCATTTTTGGTTGCCGATTCAGCAGATCGCATACCGCCTGTACCGACAGTTGGTGACCGATCTCCTCAAGACTTCGGCTGATTTCCGATGCGCTCTTGACGCCACGCTCCTTCAACAACTCTCGCAACCTCCATTGAGTAGGCATTACTCTTTTCTCCGTTTCTCAATGTCAGGATTGATAAAGATGTCGATGAGATCGCCCTGTTCATCCTCAACGTCGGCGTCAGTTGCAATAAGGTAAGGAGCGGCTGAGCTTGGATAGGTGTGGCCCAGTTTTCTCAGCACTTTCCGGTAATCTAGTGGATTTTGTTCGAGCGCGAGTGTTGCGCAGGTGCCTCGCAGGTCGTGAGGGCGAAGGTCTTCAGGTAGGGGCACTCGAGCGTCTCGAGCGAGTTCAACGATTTGCCTGAAGATGTAGAAGTATTGGTAAGCCATCAGCGGGTTTCCACCTTGGTCTAGAAAGAGATATTCACTTG
>Ga0105238_10005388_pt1 | contig 12641 bp, 9 predicted proteins | sample KBSC34metaG_FD_81526 | JGI IMG/M metagenome (GOLD analysis project Ga0105238, IMG submission 81526) | Corn rhizosphere microbial communities from Kellogg Biological Station, Michigan, USA - KBS C3-4 metaG | ecosystem: Host-associated > Plants > Roots > Rhizosphere > Soil | place: Michigan, USA... | reverse complement strand
GGACGATGTCCGGGATTCAACGGCAAATGTTTGCTCACATGGGAGGATAGACATGAATTTCGATGATCTGAACTTTGGAATTTCCCGTCGCGCAATGCTCGGCGGGACGGCAGCGCTCATCGCCGCGCAATATCTTGGTTCGACTGGCGCTCGGGCGCAGGCAGCGGACCGCAAGTTCGCGGCCGCGCTCGGCTGGACGACCTACGATTCCGGCCGTCATCTCCAGGATGGCTTCAACGCGGCTGTCAAGGAACTCGGTGGCACGCTGACCACCACGGATGCCGGTTTCGACGCCAAGACCCAGACCGACCAGATCGACTCGCTGATCGCATCGAAGCCGGAAGCGCTGTTCATCACGCCGGCGGACGCTGTCGCGATCGCGCCTGCCGTCCAGCGCGCCATTGCCGCCGGTATCCCGGTCTTCTGTGCGGACAGCGCCGTACCGGGCGTGGCCGTGAATACCACCTCGATGTCGAACAATTTCGGCATGGGCGAATACTCCTGCGAGTACATCGCCAAGCAACTGAAGGGCAAGGGTCGCATCGCGCGCGTTCTCCTGCCGCAAAACGAAAGTTGGGACCAGCGTACACTCGGCATGGAATGGACGCTGCGCCGCTATCCAGACATCAAGATCGTCACCGACTGGGCCTTTGCGCTTGCCGGAAACGTGACCCCACGCCAGGCCGTCGATAACATTCTGACGGCGAATGCCGATATCGACGCAATCTGGTGCGCCTGGGATGGCGCGGCCGTCGAAGGCACGCTGGCCGCCCGCGCCGCGGATCGGCCGAACCTCATCATCACTGGCATCGACGGCGGCTCGCAGGCCTTCAACTATATCGCTGCTCCCTCGCAGTTGAAGCTTTCTATGGCGCAGAGCTTCTACGAAATGGCCTACCTCTCGGTGTTCTACGCGCATCAGCATCTGGAAGGCAAAAAGACGCCGCGACTGGTCGTGACGCCGACTTATGCCGTCGATCAGTCGATGCTGAAGGACAGCATTCCGGACGACTTCGACGTTCCCGGCCGTGGCGCCGAACTCGGATGGGTTCGCGCGGTCTGATGGCGAAAGACCGGCGCGGCTCGAAAGGGTCGGGCCGGTCCCTCGACGGGATGTGACAATGCAAGCTCAGGAGGGGGCGATGACGGTTCCCGCACTATGCGCCAAAGCGGTTTCGAAGCGGTTCGGACGGATCAACGCGCTCGACGATGTCGATTTCGTGCTGGAGAAGGGCGAGGTCCACGCGCTGCTCGGCGTCAACGGTGCTGGAAAATCGACATTCATCAAGATCCTCTCCGGGGTTTACATCAAGGATAAGGGCGTGATCGAAGTCGATGGTCGCGAGATCGATTGCCACAACCCCAAGGATGCCATTCGGTGCGGCATCGCCACCGTGCAGCAGCATCCCGAACTGGTCGCCGATTTCACCGGTTATGAAAACATATTTCTCGGCCGCGAATCCGCACGCGCGGGTTTCCTTTCCGGCATCGACCGGAGTGTCCTGAAACGCCGAGGTGACGAGCTTCTGTCGCGTTTCCCGGTCGAGATTGATCTTTCGCGCCGGATCGAGGACATGTCGGCCGTGGAACGCGAGATCATCGCGATCCTGCAGGCGATCGGCGGCGATCACATCCGCATTCTCATTCTCGACGAACCGACGTCGACGCTGACGGAAGTGGAAAAGGAAGTGCTTTTCCGCCTTATGAACACGCTGCGCGCCAGCGGCATCTCAATTCTCTACATCACGCACCGGCTTGAAGAGGTCATGGAAATCGCGGACCGGTTTTCCGTGTTTCGGGGCGGGCGGATGATTTCGACGATGACGCCGCAGCAGGTTCGCGACAAGAACCTGTCGCTTGCGGAGTTGATGCTCGGCGAAACGCTCGGTGCCGTCTTTCCGGACAAGGCCGACCCGGCGCAATTGGGCGAACTGGTATTGGACGTCCGCAATCTGCGGCATCAGCGGCTGTTCTCTAATGTCAGCTTCCAGTTGAGACGGGGCGAAATTCTCGGTGTTTTCGGCCTCGTCGGTTCCGGTATCGACGAGTTGTCGAAGGTGCTCTACGGCGCGCTCGCGACCGATGCGGGGTCGGTGGAACTGAACGGCAGGAAGGTCAGCCCGAAGTCACCGGCTGAAGCCCTGAAGGCGGGGATCTTCCTTGTTCCGGGCGATCGCCGTGTTGAAGGGTTGGCGCTGCAGCAATCCTCGATCTTCAACATCACGCTTGCCAATCTCGGCCGCGCTTCGAGCTTTGCCGGCTTTCTGAAGCGTTCGGCCAACCGGCGCGAGAGCGAGGAATTCGCCGCCCGGGTCGCGCTCAGCCCGGCAAATGTGACCATGCCGGTAAGCGGGTTCAGTGGCGGCAACCAGCAGAAGATCGTGGTGGCGAAAGGCCTCTTCGCCGACGCTGATGTCTATATTTTCGTCGAGCCGACGGTCGGCGTGGATATCGGTGCGAGGGCGAAGCTCTATGGGCTGATGCGCGAACTCGCCATGACGTCGGGCGTGATCGTCATGTCGACGGATTGCGACGAGGCGCATGGTATCTCCGATCGCGCCTTCGCACTTTACAAAGGGCGGCAGGTCGTCCCTGCCGACGGGGTCTTCACCCGCAACGAACTCCTGATGGCCGGCATCATAGGAGATGCAACTCATGCCTAAACACGGGATCGTGCCCGCCGGGACTGTCCGGTTCCTGGCTTTCGCCGCACTGGTTTTCATAATCGGCGCCGCCTTCACGGCGGTCGAGCCGCGATTTCTGTCCACCCAGAACATATCGGCCGTCACCCGGCACATGGCCGCAAACGGGCTGGCCGCCCTCGGCCTCACCCTCGTGGTCATCGTGCGAAAGTTCGATCTTTCCTTTGCCGGCACTGCCTGCTTCTCGGCCATGACCATCGGCTTCATGATTGCCGGGGGCCATGACCTCTGGCTCTGCATTATGGCGGGCGTCCTGGCTGCCGCCATCGTCGGCGCTTTCAACGGCATAGCGATCAGCTATTTCGGCTTGCCCGACATAGTCACCACCATTGCCACCGGTTCGATCGCCGGAGGCTTGGCGTTCCTGTATTCCCAGGGGCGGACGATCTTCCGGAATTTCGTCACCTCGGGCATTCTGGACCTCAACGATGCTCGCCTTTTCGGCTACAGCGCCTCGTTCTTCTTCCTGATCGCGCTCTACGCCGTTGCCTGGGTGTTCATGCACCGCACGCGCTACGGCGCTTCGTTCCATGCAACCGGCGAGAACCCTGTCTCGGCCTATTTCTCAGGCGTCCCCACCAGGGCCTACACGATGATGGCCTTCATCATCTGCGCCATCACTTCGGTCTTCGCCGTTGTGCTCATTCTTGCCGAATCGGGAACTGCCGACACGAACAAGGGCGCGACCCTCTTGATGCCTGCCTATGCCGGTGTCTTCCTCGGCGCCGCGCTTTTAGGCGGCACCTCGGTTCTGGCGACGCTGGCCGGCACCTTGCTCATCACCATGCTGCTGGACGGTTTCTCGCTTCTCGGCGTGCCCTACTACTACAGCGACGGTGTCGTCAGCGCGATCCTGCTCACCGGCGTGGTGCTGTTCGATGCCAGGGTCCGCCAGCTTTTCAGCGATCTGGCCTCGTTCATCCAGCCGGTCACATCAGCCAGTGAGAAACGTTCATGACGGATGTCATTTCCACGCATGCCGTGGCGGAACGCCGGCACTCGAAAGCAATCAATCGCATTATAGGGCGCTACTGGCTGGTTGCGACCTTACTTGTCATGATCGCCGTCTTCGCTTTCCTCAAACCGCAGTTGCTCGATAACTCCAATATCGCGACGATACTGCGCTCCTCAGCGTTGATGGCGATCATGATCCTCGGGCTCACATGGGTCATTGCCGCCGGCAAGATCGACGTCAGCTTCATGCAGATCGCGGCCCTCGGCAACATGACGACGGCCTGGCTTTTGGCGAGCGGAAGCGGCTGGGCCTTGGCGGCGACCTGCGGCGTCGCCGTCGGCGCGGTGGCCGGTCTACTCAATGGCACCCTGATCGCGATCCTCGGGATTCCACCGCTGATCGTCACCATCGCCACCGGCGGCATCTGCGCCTCGATCGCGGCGGCACTTGGCAAGGGAACGTCGATCCGCATTGCGGATGCGGGGCTTCTCGGCGACCTGCTTTTCACGAATTGGGGGCCGGTGCCGGTGATCGCGGTCATCGCCGCGCTATTCTACCTGATCTCCTGGTACGCGCAGGAGAAGCTCACCTTCGGACACTATATCTTCGCCTTGGCGCAGAACGAGAAAGCGGTCAACGAGGCGGGGATCGCAGCCCGCAGCCTCCTTCTCTTTCTCTTCGTCCTCTCAGGCATCTGTTCGGCGATCGCCGGTGTTCTGCTTGCGGCAAGCCTGTCGTCCGGCCAGCCCATGATCGGCTCTTCCTATTTCATCGACGGGCTGACGGCGGTGCTGCTGGGCGGCTTGATGCTGCGCATCGGCAAGCCGAATGTGCTCGGCACGACGACAGCCGTGCTGTTGCTGTCGGTTCTCGTCAGCGGCAGCGCCATGGTAGGTTGGGCCGACTATCAGCGCCAGATCGTCAAGGGTGTACTATTGCTGGTTGGCGTCGCCGTGGCGATGCAGTTTGGGCATCGGTCGTCGTCGCCGATCCAGGGAGCTTAGAAGCCGATGAAGAAGTCTGCTTACTTCATTGGCCTCGACGGTGGCACGGGAGGTGCGCGGGCGATCGTTGCCGATCTCGATGGCAAGGTCGTCGCCATGGCGACCCACGAATACGAGACGACGTTTCCCCGCGCCGGCTGGGCCGAGCAAACGCCGGCCGGCTGGTGGCACGCCGCCTGCCTTGCGGTGCGTCAGGCCGTCCATTTGTCGGGCATCAACCCGGCCGACATCTCGGCCATCTCGGCCGACGGCACATCAAGCACGCTGTTGGCGCTCGATCGAGATGGCACGCCAACCATGCCGGCGATCCTTTGGATGGACAATCGGGCGTCGCCCCAGGCGCGGCGGATGATGGAGACAAACGACGCAGCGCTCCGACGTTCGCGACTGGGCGTCAGTTCGGAATGGATGATTCCCAAAATCCTGTGGATCAAGGAAAACCGGCCGGAGATCTATGATCGCTCGCGCTGGTTCGTCGAGATGGCCGACTATCTCGCCTTCCGCATGACCGGCAGGCTGACCCTTGGCCTCAACCAGATTACCAACCGCTGGTTCTACGACGGCCGTCGTGGCGGCTGGCCGGAAGAGTTCTACGCCAAGATCGGACTTGACGATATCACCGGGCGTTTCCCCGACGAGATCCAGCCATTGGGCGCCTCTCTCGGCCCGATCGCGCGGGAGGCGGCCGAAGCCATGGGCCTTGCCCCCGGCACGACGGTGGTCTGCGGCGGAACGGATGCCTATGTGGCGATGGTGGGCCTTAACGTGTGCGAGCCGGGCAGGACCGCCTTCATCACCGGTTCGTCCCATCTCGTCCTGCCCATGACGGATCAGGACATCGAGGTCCCCGGCATCTTCGGACCGCATCCTGATTGCGTCGTGCCGAACCTCTTTGTCATGGAGGGCGGGCAGGTTTCGTCCGGCTCGATCATCCGCTGGTGGCACGATCACCTGGGAAAGCTCGTGGGTTCGGGGCCCGACACCTATGCGCGGATGTTGCGGGAGGCAGGGGATATTCCCATTGGCGCCGACGGCCTGATCGCGCTCGATTTCTGGCAGGGCAACCGAAACCCCTATATCGACTACGATCTTCAGGGCGCACTCTGGGGCATCACCCTGAAACATACTCCGTCCCATATGCTGCGGGCGCTGCTGGAGTCCATCGCCTATGGCACCGAAAACATTCTGCGCACGCTCGCCCGTCATGATGTCGCCGTCCAAACCATGGTGATCTGCGGCGGCGCGACGCGCACCCCGTTCCTGATGCAGATGCATGCCGATGTCTGCGGCATTCCGATCATCGTTCCGAGGGTTCTGGAAGCGACCGCTTTTGGATCGGCAATTGCCGCAGCCGTTGGCGCCGGCTTCTACGACAGTCTCGCGGAGGCCGCCGCAGCCATGGTCGCCGAAGATCATATCGTCGAACCCGACATGCGCCGCAACGAGCAGTATAGCGAGGTTTTCGGTTTCTACTGCGATACGCACGCAGCGCTCGCGCCATTGATGCATCGCATGGCGCGGCGTGGTGAAAGGAAACCGGGCATGGAAGCGGCCGCTTCCCCGCGGGTGCCGGTCACGGATATAAAGCCAGGGCGGGCGGCCCTGTGAGGGAGCGGCGGACGATCCGGTAACGGCTGATCAGGCCGTTTCCCAGGCCGCGATCCCCGCAGCCAGCACCTTCTTCTCGCGCACCGCCCTCAGCCGGGTGAAATCGTCGCCGGCATGGTGGGAGGAGCGGGTCAGGGGACTCGAAGCCACCATCAAGAAACCCTTGCTATAGGCAACTGTTTCGTAGGATTTGAACTCTTCCGGCGTCACGAAGGCCTCTACCTTGTGGTGCTTGCGCGTCGGCTGGAGGTATTGGCCGATGGTCAGGAAATCGACGTCGGCGATGCGCAGGTCGTCCATCAACTGCAGCACTTCGTTGCGCGCCTCGCCCAGACCCAGCATGATGCCGGACTTGGTGAACATGGTGGGGTCGAGCTCCTTCACCCGCTGCAGAAGCCGGACGGAGTGGAAGTAGCGCGCGCCCGGACGAACGGTCAGATAGTTGGACGCCACGGTTTCCATATTGTGGTTGAAGACGTCCGGCCTGGCCGCGACGACGCGCTCCAGCGCCCCGGGCTTTCTCAGAAAATCCGGTGTCAGGATCTCGATGGTCGTCTGCGGCGACGCCGCGCGGATCGCGAAGATAACCTTCTCGAAATGCTCTGCTCCGCCATCGTCCAGATCGTCGCGGTCGACCGAGGTGATGACGACATGGCTGAGGCCCATCTGCTTGACCGCATGCGCGACTTTTTGCGGCTCGGCCATGTCCAGCACGTTCGGCCGCCCCGTTGCGACGTTGCAGAAGGCGCAGGCGCGGGTGCAGATCTCGCCCATGATCATGAAGGTTGCGTGCTTCTTGTCCCAGCACTCGCCGATGTTGGGACAACCGGCCTCCTCGCAGACGGTCACGAGCTTGTGCGACTTTACGATCGAGCGGGTCTCCTGGTAACTCGCCGACATGGATGCCCTGACGCGAATCCACTCCGGTTTCTTCAGCATCTCCGTATCTGGCTTGTGAGCCTTCTCAGGATGCCGGGGCCGGGCTGTCGCCGCCGCCGGATTGGTCCTGTCGAGAATGGTGACCATCTTCGTTCCTGCTCCGCCGTCGCTTGGCGACCGGTTTCAAAGGGTTTCGTATATCGCGGCGATGGCGAGAAAATCCTCGGCCTTCAGGCTCGCGCCTCCGACAAGCGCGCCGTCCACATTGTCGATCGCCATCAGTTCGGCGGCGTTGGAGGCCTTGACCGAACCGCCGTAGAGAATCCGCATGTTCGCGCCGGCGCCTCCGAAACGGGACACAAGCTCGGCGCGCATGAAAGCATGAGCTTCGCGAATGTCGTCCATCGTCGGCGTCAGTCCTGTTCCGATCGCCCAGACCGGCTCATAGGCGACGACCGTGTTGGCAGCGGCGGCGCCATCGGGAACCGAGCGGGCAAGCTGCCGCTTCAAGACGTTCAGGGTTTCACCTGACTGCCGCTCCGCTCCGGTTTCGCCGACGCACACGATGGCGACCGGTCCTGCGCCGTGCGCCGCCACTGCCTTGGCGCGAACCATGGCATCGGTCTCGTTTTGAAAATCACGACGCTCGGAATGCCCCACGATGACGAAGGTAGCGCCGCAATCCGCGACCATCGCCGCGGATATCTCCCCCGTATGAGCACCCGACGGCAAGGAGTGGCAATCCTGTGCGCCAATCCGGAGAACCGTGCCCGAACACAGTGATGTCGCCTCCCGAAGCAGGGTTGCCGGAGGGCAAACCAGCACATCCGTTTTGCCGACAAAGGCCGCGGCTCCGCTGGCGATGGTCTTCAATGTGTCGAGAGATGAGCGCAGGCCGTTCATTTTCCAGTTGCCGGCAACCAGCGGCTTTGTTCCGGGTGTCATGGTCGTGGGGGCCTTTCGCGTGCCTCAAGAAACGTCAAAGCGGAGATACTGTTTGCGGGAAGGGGGCAGCATTCACGCCGCGACCAGCGACTTGACCCTATGGTGCTGGGTCAGCAGGGCTGTGGTCAGCTCGACCTCTTCAGCCCGCCGCGCCTCGTCCCAACCCAGTTCGCTGGCGGCAATCGTGGCGATGCCGGTGATGGTGTCTGCCGTGATCGCATTTTCGAATGGAAGAAGCGTGCGGCGCAAAACGATATCGGCAAGCCGGCTCACGCGCTCGTTCCGCGCGATCCAGCGAATTTCGCCTTCGTGATACTGGCCATCACGCCCGAGTGCCTGGCGTCCGCCGTCCGCCACCATGGCGGCGACCTGACCGGCCGTGCCGCCGTAGCGGCGCAAGAGCCTCGCCACAAGCGCGGGCTCCAGTCCCGATGCGTTGACGATGTCGTCCAGAGCGCGGCCTTGTCCGACCTGGTCCGTGGGAAAATCCCGCGCGACACCGATGGCTTGCGAGAGCGTGCTGCCGGATCTCCTGATGGCCAGGCGTTTGAGGACGGCATCGCATATCTGTTCCGCGCAGGCGCGATAGGTCGTCCATTTTCCGCCGACCAATGTCAGAACGGGAAAGGCGCGATCCGACCGTGGTTCGAATTCATGCAGCGCATGGTCACGACTGATCGCGCCGGTGGTGGCGTCGCCGCTCCAGGGCAGAGGGCGAATGCCGGCATAGGCAAAGACGATTTCCGACCTTTGACCCCTGGCGCCGGGCAGCACCTGTCCCAGGACGTCGAAGAGGTAGTCGATTTCTTCATCGGAGCAACTGGCGGCTTCGGGGTCGCCGGCGCGGATATCGGTGGTCCCGAGGAGGATGTTTTGCGAGTCGAGAGCGTACACCAGACAGGCGCGAAAATCCCTGGTTTCGAAGTAGAGCATCCCGTCGCCCAACTGCCGTGCCAGATCGGGCCGGCGCATGACGAGATGCGATCCGCGCGTGCCGCCGATCAGGCGCTTGTCAATGTTCAGCCGGCGATTGACCTCGTCGACCCAGGCGCCTGCGCAATTGATTACAAGCCGCGGGGCCATTGCGAACATCTCGCCGGTGATGCCATCCTTCAGGCGAACGACGCCGTCCCGGGTTTCCTCGAGCGAAACATAAGGAATGGCGAGGGACTGCGGGCAGTCCCGCTCGGCGTCCTTGATCAGTTCGAGGGCCAGGCGCTCCGGGTGCAGAAGGCGCGCATCGAAATACTCGGCCACGGCACGCACCTTGTCCGACAGCCCAGGCATCCTGCGCCGGCTTTCCGAGCGCGGCACGAGCCGGTGTCGCGGCATCGTCTGGCTGGTCCCGCCGAAGCGATCGAAGAAGACGAGGCCGAGCTTGACGACGAGAATGCCCTTGGCGCCAGGTGTCTTCTTGAGCTTCAGGAAGCGGAGGCCCGCCGAGAACATTCCGCCAAGCCAACTGAAAGCCGGAACCCAGACCGGGATCGGCTTGACCAGATGCGGCGCATTCCTGAGCAGATGATTGCGCTCGATGACGGACTCCCGCACGAGCTCGAACTCGCCCGTTTCAAGATAGCGCAATCCGCCATGGATAAGACGCGAGGGTGCGGCACTCGTTCCCGAACAAAAATCGTACTTGTCGATCAGGACGGCCGGCACGCCCTGCAAGGCGAGATCGCGATAAAGGCCAATGCCGTTGATGCCGCCACCGACGATCAGGATGGGCGCGCTCCCATCAGGCAAGTCGCTGAGTTGCCGCAACACCTCTTCGCGATTACGCATCGTCTTCTCCTGGCTCGTCTGGGTCTGACATTCGGGGTCTCTGCATAATGGCAGTTTATTCCTTTTGGAAGCGAAACTATGAGAAATTTCACGACGAAAATAGAAAAAATCATTATATATCTGATAGTTACATATGTAAAAAATTTTCTTACAAATTAGATTGACAATTTTTCTCGGTCAAATAGCTTCACTGCAGAGGAGAATGCCGGGCAGGAATTCGCGTTCCTTCCGCGTCGGTTGGAGACGATGCGTGCCGGTCTGGAGGAGGAACCATGCGCGAGCGCCTTGTTGGCATCGACGCCGGTGGGACGATGACGAAAGTCGTTCTGTTTGACGTCCACGGAAATGAAGTCGCCAGTGAGCGGCGAGCCAATGTGATGTTGCTGCCGCACGAGGGCTGGACGGAGCGCGATGCGGATAGAATGTGGCGTGCAACGTGCGAGTGCGTCCGGACCTTGCTGGAAAGGACGGGCACCGATCCCAAGGACATAGTCGCCGTCACGCCTTCCGGTTATGGCGGCGGCGTCTATCTGGTCGACGATCAGGGAACTCCTGTTCGAAACGCGCTGGTGTCCACCGACACCCGATCCATTCCGCTAATTGCGCGATGGACGGCGACTGGCCGCGCGGCCGCGGTCTCTCGGCATATCCAGCAACAGATCTGGCCCGGTCAGACATTGCCGATCCTGGCATGGATACAGGAGAACGAGCCGGATGTGCTGCGTCGCACGGCGCATGTCATGTCGTGCAAGGACTTCCTGCGCATGCGCCTTTGCGGCGATATCTCGACCGACCCGACGGATGCGGGCTGCGCTGGCATCATCAATGTCTCCCGTTCCGAAATTTCGCGGGAAGCCTTCGAGGAGGCTGGCCTCACTTCATGGCTCGGCAAGTTGCCGTCGATCGGTCCAGGAGTGGAGATCGTCGGCGGCGTCAGCGACGAAGCTGCACGACAGACGGGCCTGCGTGCCGGCACGCCGGTCGTGCGAGGCGTATACGACGTTGTCGGGTGTTCGCTCGCTTCGGGCGTCGAGCACCCGGACCAGCTTGCAGCAGTCGCGGGGACGTTCAGCATTCACTCGACCGTTCACGGCAGGCCGTCGCTGAACCCGCTGCCGACGATCCAGACGCCTTATCCGGTTGCAGGCCAGGTCTTGGCAACCACGGCGACGCCGACCTCCGCGAGCAATCTGGAATGGCTGTGCAAGACCATGCTTTCGGCCGAGGCGCAGCGTGCGCTGCTCGAAGGCCGTAGCGTCTACGATATCTGCAACGATCTGGTCGCAGGGGCGCTGGCGCGCGACAACAAAATTCTCTTCTTCCCCTTCCTTTATGATGGCCCTAACGGTGCCCCAGCGGGATTTCTCGGGCTGAAGGCGGGCGTTTCGCTCGCCGATATCGTGCGGGCGGTCTACGAGGGGGTGGTTTTCGCCCATCGTTACGACATGTCCTATCTGCTCAACGGCGCGGATGCCGCCGACCCCAAGGTAATCCGTCTCGCCGGCGGCCCGTCGCGAAGCGCTGTCTGGGCGCAGATGTTCGCCGATGGCCTCGGTCTTCCCATCGAGATCGCCAACGGGACCGAGTTCGGGGCCAAGGGCGCTGCCATCTGCGCTTCCGTGGCCACTGGTATCCATGCCGATATTCCGGCGGCGATCGCAGCCATGGTTCGCATCGATCAGCGGTTCGAGCCGGATCCCGTGCGGGCGAAAGTATTGACGGCAAAGTACAACATCTACCGCGCCGCCATCGACGTCATCGCCCCTCTTTGGTCGCAGGCTCAAAGCCAAGATGCTCAGCATGAAATCAGTCGGCCCAGGCCGACACTTGCTGTGGTCTGACGCGTCGCTCACGAGCCGTTCGATGTCTTAACAGAAGGTACTGCGACGCATGCTTGAACTGATCGGCGCTACCAAGACCGTCGCAGGTGAGACCCACATCCATCCGACAAATCTGGTGTTGGAGAGGGGCACGCCGAACGTGCTTCTTGGCTCAACCCTGTCGGGCAAGACGACGCTCATGCGGCTGATGGCCGGTCTCGAGAGGCCGACCCAGGGGACCGTGCGTTTCGATGGCAAGGATGTCACCGGGACGCGTGTTCAGGACCGATCGGTTGCCATGGTCTACCAGCAGTTCATCAATTACCCGGCGATGACGGTCTATGAGAACATCGCTTCACCCATGCGGGTATCGGGACGCGACAGGTCGAATATCGATCGCGAGGTGCGCAAGGCAGCCGAACTGATGAAGCTGACGCCCTATCTCGACCGCACCCCGCTCAGCCTGTCCGGTGGCCAGCAGCAGCGCACCGCGCTTGCTCGCGCCATCGTCAAGAACGCCAGCCTGGTGCTGCTCGACGAGCCTTTGGCCAATCTCGACTACAAGCTGCGCGAGGAGTTGCGGGCCGAACTGCCGAAGATCTTCGCGGCGGTCGGAACCGTTTTCGTCTATGCCACGACCGAACCGCACGAGGCGTTGCTTCTGGGTGGCAACACGGCCACGCTTTCGGAGGGCCGCGTCACCCAGTTCGGGCCGACCATCGACCTGCTCCGAAGGCCGGCGGACCTGGTGACAGCCAGGACGTTTTCCGATCCGCCGCTCAACACGATCGTGCTTTCCAAGAAGGGCTCGGACTTCCTGCTCGAAGGCGGCGTCAAATTACCGGTGCCGCCAGAGCTCAACGGCATTGCGGACGCCAGTTACACGATCGGCTTCCAGCCGCATCATCTGTCGCTGGAGCGACCGAACGCCAGTGCCGTGCCG
>Ga0105238_10005386_pt1 | contig 12643 bp, 9 predicted proteins | sample KBSC34metaG_FD_81526 | JGI IMG/M metagenome (GOLD analysis project Ga0105238, IMG submission 81526) | Corn rhizosphere microbial communities from Kellogg Biological Station, Michigan, USA - KBS C3-4 metaG | ecosystem: Host-associated > Plants > Roots > Rhizosphere > Soil | place: Michigan, USA... | reverse complement strand
GCCGGACTCGAATTTATCGATCCCGCCGCCACATTGCCCGCGGAACCAACGCCGTAGTCATAACTCGCGCGCAGCTTCGCACCGGCCGGCGGACGTTTGCCGCGCAAGCCGTCGCCAAACTTGATCTGACCCGACTCAGCATCGACTACATAAACTTCAGAAGGCAGCGGCGGCACAGGAGTAGCGCCAGGCGGCAGCCGCAGATCCGGCACCGGAACTTCCGGGCCAGCCGACAGCAGATCATCGAGTTCCAGCCACGTTTGCGTGTCACTCGCGGGCGGAGTCACCGTTAATTGCACCGACTTCGGAATCACCGGCTTGCGCGAAAGGACCACTGCCTGATCGGGCGCGCCAGTGCCGTCCGGCAGCAGCTCGTTCGTGATGTGCGCGCGCTGTGTGACGCCGACGGTGTTGATGCCGATCCAAAGCAGTCGCGCGCCGACGCCCGGCGACGCTTGTATGCGCAGCCACGTGATCACGCGATCGTTCAGCCGGCTGTCTTCGAGTGACGGTGGAAAATCAGCGACGCCTTGTTCGAGTGGATCGAGATTGGACCAGAGTCTCAGCTCGGCAGCCGAAGGCAAAGTGATCTCGACGACGCCGGGCGTTTCGAGCACGTTACCGAGCGGGCTCGCAACCAATGGCCTGTACTGCGGCACACGCTGCGCCGGCTCGGTCGGCAACAAACCATCGCTGCGAACATTCGGAATCAGATACTGAAGCAGCGGCTCGCCTTCGGGGTTCGCGCTGCCACCGGGCGCGAGCACACGCGTGGCGGCCTCGATCGCGGGAACGATGCCGAGACTGATCGTCTTCCCTGCAATCGCTTCGCGAACTTTGTTTCTGAGATCTTCTTTCGCGGCCTCGCTGTCGTCGACGGGTTTGTCGCTTGCGCGCACCATCAACGCGACCCACGCGGAGCGATCGGTCGCGTCCTGGCCGATGGCGACTTCGTTTCCTTCGCGTCCGTCAATCGGCACACTCTGGTAGAGCTGGATCTCGGCGTCGTTCGGGGGCTGTCCGTTATACGAAGCGTAGAGGAGTTTGTAGTAGTCAGTAACGGCGGTGTCAGGGCTGACGATCGTTTGCTTGTAGTAGACGGCGGTTTCGATCGGCAGCACGTCGAGACCGTGATCGGTGCGGAACGGGACCTGGCCCGCTCGTACTTCGAGTCCGCTGTTGAGCGTGATCGTCTCGAGTGGCCCACGCTCGTTATTGAAACTAACCAGACCAAGCGCCGACGATGCTGGTTGCAGCGGCACGCCGAGCAGTTGCAAAAACTTGCGCCGGTTACGCTCGGGGATCTGGTTCGAGCGATACAGCAGGTTCTCAGTGAGAAACGCGAAGAGCTCGAGGAGGGTGACGCCCGGATCGCTCTTGTTGAAATTCGTCCACTCGGGATTGTGAACGGGAATGCGCGCGAGCGCTTCGTTCAGCAAATCCTGGTAACGACGATCGTCGATGGATGGGACTGTTAGAGGCATTGTTATGCTCCCAAACTCACTCCTACACTGACACGCTCAACTGCCTGTGTTGCCACCAGCTTGTAAGTAATCGTTGCGATTGCGGCCTGTGGATCCGACGGATCCGGATCGACGTTGACTGACTCGACGCGGATGCGCGGCTCCCACTGGGCCAGCTCGCGCGTGATGCGCTCCTGGATCGAGCGGCGCGTGCTCACGGTGTTCGGCTCGAACAGGAAGCGCCCAAGACTTCCTCCGAATTTGGGCGTCCTCAATCGCTCCGGTTGCTCTGTCATCAGGATCACGCGAATCGACTCACGCACATTCGCCTCACCCTCCGACCACGACACACGCCCATCCGGCCCCACGCGCGGTGGAAAACTTATTCCTCGTCCAAATATCTGCCCTGCATTCATTTGAAAAATTTCTCCCGCAGCGGCGCAACGGCGCTACGTTGAATTCTCCCGTTGCGCCGTCGCGCCGCTGCGGGAGAGACCCTCTTTGTCATGCCTTAGCCTTCAACTTGGGAATCGGAAAACAAAATATAAAGAACGGTACCCACCGAAAAATGATGTCGAGCAAGAAGACGATGATCATCAACAACAGCAACGCGCAGATCGTGATGATCGGAATCGATAACGAACAGATCATTCCAAACTCAATTCCCGAATCGCTCTTGCACGGCCCACCATCCGGCACAGACAAATCCTTGTGCAGCGGCCACGGCAGCACTGACAAAACCAGATCACCAAGCGACAGCCCTTTCACCCGATCGATCTGCCCGCAAAGCATGTCGGAAATCATGAACGCCGTGTTCTTATCAAACTTCCGCAAACCCGCCGGCGACGTGTCGAGCGGCAGTGCGATTCGAATGGGCCGCGCCGGCGCATCCGGATCGAAGAAGCCCGCCATCTGAAACGGCGCCGTGGGCTCGCTCAACAACGGCGGATCGATCGGTCCGCACTCAGGCCGCGTGAACACGCAACGAATCACAAACCATCCTTCACGCATGTCCATCGGCTGCTGCGACACGAGCGGGTTGTTGGGAAGTTCGGCAACCGGCGTCGCAGGCAGCGCCGCCTGAATCTTTACCGCGAGCGCGTCAACGTTGTCTTTCGCCTGGTCCAGCAACGCCGGTGTCGTCATCGGACTCGGCAGCAAAGGATCCGCCAGCGGAAACAGAAAATTTGGCCACAACGGATCGAGCGACGCGCGTTTGCGATCGAACGACGTCTTCACTGCTTCGAGATTCGCTTCGATCGAGCCGGTCTTCACCGCCAGCAGCGCGTCTTTCAGCAAGCTCTTGATCGCCGAAGTCGAGTAAGCAGTGTTCGCGACAAACGCGTCTTTCTGCGTATTCGTCAGGCTGAACGTCGTGGTCGTGATCGCAGTCGCGAGCGCGTTCTCGGCGGCATTGAACGCAGGTTCACCAGCCGGCGGTCCCTGGCCTTTGAGCAAGCGCCACACACGCGGTGTTTGCTCTGCGAGCAGGTTGGCGAAGTCGAGCAGCACGTACCACGAGCCGGTTTGGATCTGCTCGCGCAAGGTTTGCGCTGTCGAGGCAGTGTTATTGGCATTAAGGCTGACCGGCGCTGGCGGGTCATCGTTCGGATCGTCAGGAATCTTCGATCCCTTGTTCATCTTGCCGCCGTTCGCGGCCTGTTCGAGCAGCTTCTTCCAGGGCTCGGTTACTTGCGACCAGAACAAGATCATGCGCGGATCGGAAATCGGCTGCGGCTCGACGACTGGCTGCGGATCTCCCGTCTGCTGCTTCATTCCCGCGCCCATGTAAGCTTCACGTTTTCCAACCGGAACGAGGCCCGCCACGAGACGCCTGCCACGTCCATCGTCTTCTTTGAAGTTCATCGCGAAGAGCGGTAGCTGATCTTCGCCGTCGATCAATAAACCATCGTTTTGCTTTGGAATCCGCTGCCAGCGATTGCCGGTCGAGGTCGCAACATACGCGTACTCTTCCCAGGTCGCCGGATCGAATGCAGGCAATGGAATGTTGATGTCGAGTGGTCCGGGCGGAAACATCCGGCGCACCACGTAGCCGACCTTCTCCTGTCTGCCGGCATTGATTGCGCGATCCGGCAGACCGGCACGACCGCAGACCAGCGACGATGCGACGAGGTAATAACGCTGGTGCGCAGGCTGGTAGAGCTTGAGCTTCTTCGGTTGCACGGCCGTGTTCAGCGTCAGCAGTGACGAAACACCTTTGCCGCTCGGCGACGGAACGAGTCCTTGTTTCTTCGCGTTTGCGAGACCGAGTCGACTCAGCTTGCGGGCGAAGAGTGGCGCCGGCTTCGCGGGTGCAGGCTCGCTTGTTGGCCCACGCCAAGTTTCTGGGGTCGCAACGAGCTCGTGCATTCGCGACGGATCTGTTTCGAGCAGGTTCACGAAGTCGTCCATGAACGTGTCAGCGGCGAAGCGCAGGATCACCGGCTTGCGCAACGCGTTGCGACGCAAACTGATGTCGCTCGCTCCGGCCGCGATGGGCCAGAGTGGCGACGGTGCTGCCCATTGGACTTGATCCTTAGCCATCTCTTCAGCTCTTTATCCACAGATTTCACAGATTGGATATCGGTGTAATCTGTGGATGGTTCACCAAATGTTTCCGGCGCCGGGTGTGTACGAGGCACTGATCACCGAGTTGCTGATCATCGTGTCGCACTGCACGACGCCACTGAACTTCGACATCGCGGCATCAACCGTCACCATTCCCGCCGACACCGCGACTTGCGACGCATTAATGGTCACTTTCGCCGACGCCGTGATCGTGATGCCGCTCGCTTCCATCTTGATCGAGTTGCCGTTGCTGTCGACGATCTCGACCGATCCTGGTCCATCCTTCAGCGTCAGCTTCTGACCGCCGGGAGTTTCGAGAATGAACTGTTCGCGCCCGTCGTTGTCGTCCATCGTCAACTTCACGCCATTGCGCGAGCGCAGCACCTTCTTGAAGTTCTTGCCCGCGCCGTCCATCGACTCAGGCGGCTTGTCTTTACCGTTCCAGAGACTGCCGATCACGTACGGCCTACGCGGATCGCCACCTTCGAACACGATCAGCACTTCGTCATCAACGTCGGGAATGAACCAGCTACCGCGATTGTTCCCGGCCATGAACGTCGCGAGCCGCGCCCACGTCTCGTACCGCGCGCCCGCAGTATCGGGCGACCATGGCAGAGCGATCTTCACGCGTCCGAGTCCTTCGGGATCGACGATGTCCGTCACCAGCGCGGGAAATGCGCCATACCAACGCCCGCCGAGGCCGCTTGGCAAACGCACATCGAGGATCATTTCGAGTGGTGGCTTTTCCATCGCTTACTTTCCAATCCCGACTCGTTCCGAGCGGAACTCGCTTCGCAAACCCTTGGTGCTGTCGAAGATGTGCTTCACTTCGGCGACGTAGTACTTGCCGTTGAAGAGCGGTCCAAGTCCCTGCAAGTCGAGCTGCGAACCGGCCCGCAGCGACTTGTTTGTCTCGGCCGTACCGTGCCCGACCACAAACCGTCTCGCGCTCATCCTGAAAAAGGCTTCGGCTTCGTGTTGCGCTTCCTGATCGTTGAGCGGCACTGTGTGCGCGAGCGCTTCCTTGCGTTGGCCCAGCGCCGACTGAAGAATGCTGACGCCGCTCGTATCGCCATTCAGCTCGCTGCTGATCGCGGAGTCAGTCGCTTCAAACTGCATTGCGGCTTTGTTCGAGATGTTCCAGCCGTTCACCGCTACGCTCGTGCGTTGCATTGCGAGATCGGCGAGCACGTTGAACTCGCGCAGTTGATTGCCGTAAGTCATCTGCAACTTGTCGCCGTTGCGCCCGGTGTGTGTTTTCGCGTGCAGCGTCTTGTCTGACATCCAAACTTCGGCATCGATCGAGCGCGCGCGGTCGCGGATGAACGCGAGATCGCTTTGATTCACTTGCGCGAGCACTTTGTAAGTTGGACCGGGCACGTCGACTTCCGGTGTCAGGCCGTGATCGGTGGCGATCTGCCTGATGACGTCGGCGTCGCTGACGTCGGTGAAGGTCCTGGTGCGGCGCGTCATGCGCAGATCCTGAAAGCGGTCTTCGGCGAGCACGCTGATCTCGGGTGACTGTCCTTCAGGAAAATTGCCTTCCAGTCCCATGATCTTTCCTTTGAAGATCGAATCGTTGCCGAGCTTGATCTCGAAGTCTTTGCCGAAGTCGAGCACGCTGCGGTCGAAGTAGAGAAAATCGGTCGTGCTGTTCTTTTCGCCCCAGTTGCCGAATTTGGCTTCGCAGCGATAGAGACCGTTGGTGTTCTCGACGATCATCAGCGTCAGCAGGCCGCCGCCGAGCGGGCCGTTGACTTCGTTGTCAACGACGACCGTCGGTCGAGATTCTTTCAGTCCTGTGGTCTCGTCAGCCATTGGTTAATAGGCCCAAACGCGCTCGCAGCGACTCATCTGTTGTTCAACGATGCGGCGGATATCGTGCTCCGACGGCTGCGCCTGCTCACCGCCGCCACCTTTCTCCGGTTCCGCCGGCGCAGATCGCTCAGCGGGAACTACTTCAACTTCGTTAACTACAACAGCCATTTTGAAACTCCTTGTTGTTGAGTAAGTCGTTTACAGGATTTACAAGATTTTTCAGGATTGACATGTAAATCTTGTTCAATCTTGTAAATCCTGTACTCGACTTAGATCGTGACTGACGCGCTCGCCTGGAATGAGCCACCGACCGAGACGTTCGCGCTGGCGTTCAGATCCAACAACTGTCCAGGCTGCAAGAGACGCGGGTTCTCGATGCCGTTCGCGGACGCGATGTCCTGCCAGTTATCGCCTTTGCCCTGACTGTCGGCCATGCTCTGCACCGACTTGCCTTGCGGTGCGGGCGTCAAGGGTCGCGTGCCCGGCGATGGCTTTGCGCCTGGCCCAGCCGTCGCCCGGAACGTGAACTCGGTGATCTTCTGCTGCGTCAAATTGATGGTCACACTCGCGCGCAACGGCCGCCCGTCACTCGAAAAGAACTCGAGCGACTCCTCCATCGACTCCATGATTCCATCGAACTGAAACGATCCCCAGATGAACCGCACGGCCGGCGGCACAAACTTGTCCCCTTCCGGCTTCGGCGTGATGAAGTACGCGACTTTCGCCGTCAGCTTGCGGACGTCCTGCTCCTTCTTCTGTTCCGGCGGCATCGGTGCGGTGACGTCAAACCACAACTGCAAACTCAGCTTCGTCGTGCCCGCGCCGACAAACTGCCGCGCCGGCGTGCCTTTCTGATCGCCCGCACCCGACGGCGTCGCCACCTGGTTCGCAAAGCTGACCTTCAGCGTCTCAGGATTGAACTGCACCTGACACTTCTTGTCCGTGTTGATTTCGTTCTTAAACTCGGCGTCGAGTTCTCGAAGCTCAGCTTTCTCGAGTTTCTGTGAGTCAGGCATTCAAAAAGTCCTCACGGTTTCTTCAACGTCAACTTCTCGTAAGCGATCTGCAACTCTTCGATTGCGACCGCGCCATCTTTCGCATTCAATGGCGGCGACTTCAACTTCACCGGCACGCAGCGCGACAACTGAAATCGCGCGCGTTCCGTCTCGCCATCAGCCGCGAAGATCACGACCTCCGCATCCGCGCGCAGCGACTGATCGGTGAGCATGAGATTGAACCAATCCCACAGCTCGAGATTCGAAGTCATGCCACGCTTCATCGTCACTTGCCCGAACGTGAGTGGACCAGTCAGACGGATCTGCCTGCCGTTGTTCCCGCCTTCGCGAATCGTCTTCACGTCCATCGTCATTTCGAGCCCATCGCACTCGGAAAACGCGGCATCGACAACCTGCATCGCCACGCCGTCAACCTTGATCTCGACCGCGAAATTAAACGCAGTGAACGGATACGCAACTTGTTCCTTCTCAGGATTAGCCACGAGCTATCTCACCTCCAGTGCCTGCGTGCGATCGCTGGTTTGGACCAGGCGAATCGTCAGAAAGCGCATCGGCAGCGACGGCGCAACACGCAGCTCGATGATGAAGCGCCCGAGATCGACGCTCTGCGGCGTGTTCAGTGAGCTGTCAGTCGCGACCTGATACGACGTTGCCGGATTCGCGCCCGCAAACGCGCCACGCTCAAACATTCCATCGAGCATCTCGGTAAAGCCGCGATCGACCGCGCGACGAAACGCGGCGCTGTTAGGCTCGAAGACGTAAGTGACGCCGAGCTGCAAAGCCTGGCGACGCAGCAGAATCAAGAGGCGGCGCACACCGATCTCCTGCAAGTCTTCATCGGCGCTCAACGTGTCAGAATCGAGCACGAGAAAACCGCGCGGTTCCTGTCGAACGACGTTGACGAGCGCGTCCTGAAGTGCGAGACGTCTTTCGGGAAGCAGCGTTGGGCTGAGTGCGACGACGCCACGCAACGGGCGATTGGCCGGTGCGATCCACGCACCGCGAGTCAAAGCTGACTCGGCGATCGAGCCGCTGACTGCGCCGCACGGCGGCATCGAGATGACGGTATCGTTCCGGTCTTCACGACCGATCAGCCACGGGTGATAAACCGCGCCGTAACTGAACACGTTGACTTCACCAAAGCTGAGTGCGGAAACGCCTTCGGTTGGCGGTGCGACATTCGGCGTCGCGCGCAGCAGGCCCGTGTGTTCGATCGCTTTGTCTTCGCGATAGTGCTCGGGCAGCGACAACACGCCGAACATGTCGCCGCGCGCTGCACAAAAGCGTAGAAGCGAGCGTTGCACGGCAAGCAGCACGTCAGGCGAATGGTCTTTTGTGTCGACGATCCAGCGCGAGTCCTCATCTTCAACGCGAACGGCAACGCCGTTGGACCAGTCGCTCGTGTCAGCGCCGATGATCGCGCGCACGCGATAGTAGTAATCACCGGTCCGGCGGCCGTAGAGCGTGAAGTTGCTCGTCGTGCCTTCGAAGACGGTGAACGCGTCGGAGAAGTTCGGCTGTGACGACTCTTCGAGGATGTAGTCTGCTTCCTGCGGCGGCGACAATTCCCAGCGCAGCGATAAGTTTCCATCGCTGCTGAACTGTGGGAACGCAAACAACTGCGGCGGCTCGATGATCTGGATCGAGCAGTTCAGGAAGTTGCCCCACTCGGGCTCGTGCACCGGTTTGATTTGCGACGGCTCGGGTGGCTCCGGATCGCAACTGCTGAGGGCTGGTGCTTTCTTCGGCGCTGGATTGCAGTCGAGGAAGTGCCACCATTCGGGACGCAGCGGCGGTGGTGACGGCTCAGGATCTACGAGTGGCTCACGCTTGTGCTTCACCCAACCACCGTGGACTGCATCAGGCACAGCGATGATCGTCGCTTCCTCCAGTGGAAACGCGGCGTGCATGCCAGTCAATTGACGCGGGCGCGGTGAAAGGTACTGAAGGAAGTCGGCAGTCGTAGCAAGGTTCGCAGCGCCGATATCCACGAGATCGCGATCCAAAAACAGCGCCGCATCAAACTCCGCGAGTCCGTCGCGTTCTCGTTCACTGCCGGGCAACGCGACCGGGCCGAGATAGTTTTCAGCTAACCCCGGCATCAACAACGGAAAGTAGATCTCGTCTGCTGGACCAAGACCGGCGAGTGGAAAACGAAACAGATCGCCGACCTGCTTCCAGAGTAACGTTGCCGGGTTTTCTGTGGTGGGCGTGTCAGTCGGGCGATAGACTTCTTCGTCCGTTGGCAACAGTCCCCAGAAGCGCTCGTGATCCGGCGCGAAGCCGAGATCGCTCAGGCTGATCGAATACTCTTCCGCTTGTCGCACCCAGATCTCGAAGCTGAGACGTTCACCGGCCGGAGTTGCAACAGGAAGCGGATTCGGCGGATCGATGATGCGAGACGCGCTGCCAGATAACACCGGCACACCTTCGTCGCCACTCGTGAAGTCGAGACTATCGACGGTCATCCACCATTGATGGCTGCCCTGATCGATCCTGACGATCGATCCGGGTTGTGGCGCATCGGCGAGCGGGCAGTCGAGTAGCTTGAGCGTGACCTGGTTGTTTACGAATACCGCGTTGTAGACGATCTCAAACCCATCGATGCTGTCTTCGGTATTCGGCGGTGAGCTGAGTTGTTTACGTGTGAACACAGCCGCCGTGACAGCCGTGTCCAGCGACGGCGCACTCGGATCGTTCGAGAGCGACAACAGCCAAACAGCTCGACTCACAGTAGTGTTCAATAAAGGTGTTGCGGGCGGACTCGACAACACGCTCGTAATCGTCCGCAACGCGAGCAACACCGAAACGCCAGCACTCTCGTACGTCAGCCGAATCATGTCGCCTGCCGCAAGCGGATTCGACGGATCGCGCACGATCGAAAGGGCGTAACCAACACCGTCCTGCTGCAACGCGCCGTTGACCTGGATCGGTCGCGACAACAACGCGGTGCTCACTCGCAGCGCATCGGACCAACTGCCTTCCGATCTTCCACGCGCAAACCCCGGAGTAATGCTTCCGATCTGCCCGTTCGGGTTGAACTCAGCACGAGCGAGATATGGAATCGGGAAGTAGTTGTAGCGGGCGCGATTCAGCAGTTGAGACTCACTCGCACTTTGTCGTGCGACGCGAATGATCCAACAGCGCTGTCCACCATTACGGAAAAACGCGCGCACTGCTGGTCCAAGGTGCGCGTGAATCTCTTCACCGCGCACGAGGTCCCACGCGAGTGGCGCGTCGTCACCGAAGATTGCCGTGAACTGCGGTTCCGACTCGACGGCCACCGGTGTTTGCAATGGTCCGGAAGCTGCGAACCCGACAAACACGGCGATGTCCATGCGAGGCAGAACCTCGGGCAATGGTGGCGCCTGAGTTTCGAACTGAAACCCGGGCAATCTTCTCGGCGCGCGCGCACTCATTTACCTACTCCATTTCGAGTCGTTCGTAGGCGAGTGTGAGTTCTTCCATCGCGACGTCAGTTCCCTTGGCGTTAACCGGGCCACTGACGTGCTTGATGATGCGAGCGCGCAGCAGTTTCCAGGTTTGGACCACGGCCGTGTGATCTTCGTTTTGCAACTGGATCGTGACCGTGCGCTCGGCGTTCTGATTTCCGTTGCGAATGTCGTTGAGCCACTGGTAGAGATTGAGTGAACCGATGACTCCGCGTTTCATCGTGACGTCGGTGGCTTTGTTCAGGCCCGTGATCTTGCGCACGCTGTTCTCTTTCGAGTTGCCGTTGCGATACTCGGAGACCGTGACTTCCATGCCGATGTTGCTGATCTCCTGGAAGCCCGCTTCCGGACCATCCGTGTTGCCCGTGCCGAGGTCGACGAGAAAGTTGAATTGAACGTAAGGGCGATCGCGTAGAACTGCCATAAAGTCCTCCTCTTAATAGTCAGCTTCTTCTTTGCGTTCTTTGCGTCCTTTGCGCCTTTGCGTGAAATGGTTCGTTTTCACGCAAAGCCGCAAAGAGCGCAAAGACGCAAAGTTAGGTTCACTAAATCTTCCGATCAGCGGTCCACTGGCCGATGCGGAAGATCACAAACTCCGCGGGGCGCAGCGGCGCGAGGCCGACGAGGCAAACGAGCCTTCCGTTATCGAGATCGTTCTGCGTCATCGTCGATCGATCGCACTTCACGAAGAACGCCTTCTCCGGCTTGTCGCCCAGCAGCGCACCCATCTGCCACTCGTTGAGCATGAAATCCTCGATCGTTCGTCGCACGTTACCCCAGAGCGCTTCTCCATTCGGCTCGAAGACGGCCCATTGCGTGCCTTTGTCGATCGAGTGTTCGAGGTAAGCGAAGTAGCGACGCAGGTTCACATATTTCCATTCGGGATCGGAGCTGATCGTGCGCGCGCCCCAGAGCCTGAAACCGCGACCTTCGAAGAAGCGGAAGCAGTTGATGCCTTCCGGATTGAGCACGTCCTGCTGCGACTTGTTGAGCAACTTCTCAAAACCAAGCGCGAGATTCACGACCTCGTTCGCGGGCGCTTTGTAGACCGCGCGATTGATGTCGTTGCGCGCGTAGATACCGGCAACGAAACCACTCGGCGGCAGATTGATCTCCTTGCGCGTCACCGGATCGAGCACGCGGACCCACGGGTAATAGAGCGCTGCGTAAGTCGAATCGAATCGAGCGCGTTGTGCGCGTACCTGTGAAATGCTTTGAGCGTTGCCGCTGTCGAGCACGGCGATGCGATAGCGCATGCGACTCGCGTGAGTGATCAGCAGGTTGATGATCGTGTTTGCATCGGCGCGATAACCGTTCTCGTAACCGAACGTCGAACCAGGCGCCGCGACGATCGAGATGTCTTCGATGTCTTCGAATATCTTGAGACCAGTCTTGCCGGGCTCTTCGACGCCTTCGTATTCGCCAGCCGTCGGACGCCTGCCGTCGTTGCCGCCAGTCAAAGAGACTTCAACAAACAACGGCTCGTCAGGATTTGAGAAATCCGTCGCGTTGAGTCCGAAAAGCGCAGTCAACACATCAATGCCGGTTTCCACGTTAGCTCCGAGCTCGATAACGATCGGCAACGAACGCGCCTGCGCGAGATTGTTCGGATGCGCCGCAAACTTCGCCGACAGCGAGTCAGGCATACCGGCCTGAAGATGACCCGGCTCGACCGGCAGCGCGGCCCACGTTTCCGGAAAAGTACTCGGGTCAGTCGGAATCACAGTCACGCTCACGGTGACGGTGCGGATAACGTCGCCGCCATCAGCATTTAGTTGATCGAGTCCCAACTCGCTGCCGGGACTGCCCGACGATCTGAAGACCCACGCTTGTGTCTCCTGCAGGAACGACGCGCGGAACAGTTGACCCGTGCCGAGCGGACTGCCAATCGGGCTCGACGTGTCAGCCATCCAAATGATGTCGCCGTCGAAGAGCCCGGCCACGCGCGCGGTACCATTTTCGTCGGTGCCGAGGACGTTCTGGCCCACGAGCAGATCGAAACGAACGCGCATGTTTCCGGCTTCGCCTGGAAAGCGCGCGCTGACCGTGACCGCGCCGGCTCCGCCTGACGTCGGCAAAGTCGCGCTCGCACGCCCGTCATCATCGTCGGCCGCAGGCCGGAATACGCGCGAGACGTATAGACGTTTGCCGCCCTCTTCAAAGAACGCCCGCGCCGCGTGCCACAGATAGTTATCCATTCCTACAGCGTCGGAGAAGTTCAACTGTTGCCGGTCTCCGTAGGTGCGCTCGAATTCTCCCAAACTGGTAATGATCTCGGGTTCCAAATCGAGCGGTCCGTATCGAGCCGGGCCGATGAAACCCGTCG
>Ga0105238_10005384_pt1 | contig 12643 bp, 8 predicted proteins | sample KBSC34metaG_FD_81526 | JGI IMG/M metagenome (GOLD analysis project Ga0105238, IMG submission 81526) | Corn rhizosphere microbial communities from Kellogg Biological Station, Michigan, USA - KBS C3-4 metaG | ecosystem: Host-associated > Plants > Roots > Rhizosphere > Soil | place: Michigan, USA... | reverse complement strand
TCGAGCAACGCGGTTGACTGGGTCTTGTTGGGCATCAATGACACCTCGACGAACGTCAACGGTGCCTTGCCCAGCGTGGTCTACGTCGGCGTCGCCACTACGGCGCACAACAACGACTCGGCCACTGCCAATCCGCCGCCTCCTCCGTTCAAGTATTACAACACGGCGGAATATGCGGATTACAACTCCAGCTTCGTGCAGGTCTTCCACGCGCAACTCAGTGCGAGCGTGTCCGGCACCAACCTGGTCATCTCATGGACGCCTGCTGGCGGCCATCTGGAAACCAGCCCGGCCATCAATGGCGCCGGTGTCAATTGGCAGTCGCTCGGCACTGCCAATCCGTCGACTAACCCGATCACCTCGGGTTCGCAATTCTGGCGCGTGGTAACTCCGTAATACCACCCGGAATAGTTTAACATTCAAGGCCGCGAGGATTTCCTCGCGGCCTTTTTCTTTACGCGCTATTGCATCCGCGCCAAACAGTTGCTATTCGTTGAACGGCGATGAAAAACAAACGCCCCCGCAAGTCGATGCAGCCTTCGCCGGAGCGGCGTTCCGAATCCCCGGAATCCACGAAGCGCTCCACCCATTCCTTAAAGCGCAAATGGTTGTTCCGATTTTTGGCCGTCTTTGCCCTGCCCTTGTTCCTGTTGGCGATCGTCGAGGTGTCGCTGCGCATCGCCGGCGCGGGATATGATCCGCATTTTTTCAAGAAGGTCGAAATCGGCGGCCAGACTTATTACCGGGGAAACGATGATTTCGGGCGCCGTTTTTTTCCACGCAGCCTTGTACGAATCCCGGAACCCATAAAAGTGCCGGCCGCAAAAGGGGCCGACACTTACCGGATTTTCATTTTTGGAGAATCAGCGGCCATGGGCGAACCGCGTTCCAACTTCGGCGCGGCAAGTTTTTTGGATGTGCTGTTATCAGAACGTTTTCCCCACGCAAAGTTCGAGATCATCAACACCAGCATGACGGCGATCAACTCGCACGCCATTCTCCCAATTGCGCGTGAAACCGCGGACCATCAAGGCGATCTCTGGATCATCTATATGGGCAATAATGAAATGGTGGGGCCCTTTGGAGCAGCCACTGTCTTCGGCGTACGCGCCCCGTCCGTGTGGTTGGTGCGTGCCTCCATCGCCTTGCAACGGCTTCGACTGGTTCAACTGGTGCTGGATCTGGGGCAGAAGTTTCACAAGAACAAAGACTCGGGAAGCTGGCATGGCATGGAAATGTTCATGCATAGCCAGGTCGCGCCCGCCGATCCGCACAAACAAAAGGTCTATCAAAATTTCAAATCCAACCTCGAAGGTATTCTGGACGCGGGCAAAAATTCCGGCGCTAAAATTATTCTGTCCACCATGGCGGTGAATTTAAAAGACTGCCCGCCCTTCGGCTCGCTTTCCACCAATTCACTGCCGGAATCCAGCCGTGGCAAATTCGTAGAGCTTTGCCGAAACGGAGCCGCCGCCGAGGCGCAGGGAAATTTCCCTGAAGCGCAATTGGATTACCAGCAGGCGGCAGAATTGCTTCCCGATGCCGCCGAACCCCGGTTTCAGTTGGCGACCTCGCTGATGCATCTGACCAATTCGGTCGCGGCCCGAACACATTTTCAGAGTGCGGTGGACGACGACACGCTTCCGTTCCGCTCTGACTCCAGCATCAACGCCACCATACGCAAGGCCGCGCACCAGTTCTCTCCTGACACTGTCACACTGTGTGACGCCGCCGAAATTCTGGCGAAAAATCAGCCCAACGGCATTCCGGGTGAGGAAATTTTTTACGAGCACGTGCATTTCAATCCGAACGGCAATTACCAGCTGGCCCGCGCCTGGGCTGAGTTGGTTGAAAAGCAATTGCCTGCCAATTTGAAAAACGACACACGCCCAGAGTGGATGTCCCAGGCGGAGTGCGAGCAATTGGTTGGTTTGACGGATTGGAATCGGGTTTCGACGCTGGACATGATTCTTCGCCGCGTTTCGAACCCGCCGTTCAGCGGCCAATCCGGAAATGCGCAACAAGTCGCGCGCGTAAAAAGAGAAATAGACAACCTCCAACAGCGCCTCACCAGCGAAGCTGCCACGAATGCGCAGGAGGTTTATTTGCGCGCGTTGCGCCGCGCGCCGGAGAACTATCGCCTCCACGAGAACTACGCGGAATTTCTTGAGGCCACCCACCAATTGCCGCTCGCCATCGCGGAACGAAAAAAAGTCTGCGAACTGGTGCCTTTTTATTATTTTCCATTCTATTCGCTGGGGGTGGATTTGAAGGAAGCGGGCTCGTTCGCGGAGGCGCGCGAGGCGCAACTTAGGGCGGATGCCTTGCACCCGGGTCAATCCGATGTTCGGCTCGAACTGGGGATCATCCACGCCCGCCAGGGTGAATGGGAGGCGGCCCGGCAGGATTTGGAACTCGCCCGGCAGTTGAACCCCGACGATTCGCGAACATCGTTGTTCCTGGGAGAAGTGCTTTGGAAGTTGAACCGTCAAAACGATGCCCTGGATAGCTTGCGCGAAGCCATCCGACGGGCGCCGATGGATTGGCAGCCGCACTACCGTCTAGCCGCCGACTTCACGCAACTGGGCGATCTTTCGAATGCTGCCGCGGAATACCAGGAAGTGCTTCGGCTGGACCCGGCCAATATCAGATCGAAACTGGCACTTGCGGCGGTCCTCGTAAACATGGGCCACAAACCTGAAGCATTACAGCAATTGGACGAAGTATTGCGATTGGACCCCGCGAATCAGTCGGCCCGCGAGTTCCAGCGAAAAATCATGGGAATGTAACCGCAAGCACGCGCCCCTTACAAAGTCATTTACCATCAATCCAAGTTACGACGAACGTCGTACTTGCTTCCGCAAGAAACTCAGGACCAAAGTCTTGGGTGCTTTTCCCGAGATACATGAGACTGTAGAACCGCCCCCTCCGATCGCTTGATTACATCCAGCTTTTCCCCGAATGACATCATGTCCAGCAACGAGGAAAAACATTGTTGAAGCGCTTTGACACACTATCATTCCCATGATGCACCGCGTTCGCAATAGCCATGCTTTTCGGGGGTTGAACGCCGGTGTCGTGTGGATGCTCCTCGTGGTTGTGGCCGGGGTGACATTGCTCTGTCCGTCACGCGCAAAATCAAATGTCACAATCACAAATATTTCCCAGATCGCGCCCGCGCTCGTGCAGGAAAATCCCCTGATTGCCGATTTCGATTTCGACGCAACAGTTTTCGCGTGTGACACCAATACCGGTGTCTTGATTTTGCAGGATTCCACGAATTCGGAAGTGCTGGAAGTGGATAAGCTCACCGAGAACTTTCAACCCGGCGACGTCATCCATTTCGAAGCACAACGGTTCATGCTTTCAGTCGGCCAATTTGGCGCCTTCGTTTCAACCCCTCCGCTGCTGGACAACGACGGAGTCCACGGACCGCAGACGGTTCATCGCGAGCGCTTTTTTTCCGCCGGCCGTCACCCCCTCAGGGTTGATTGGTTTAATCTACGCCTCGGGTCCGTTTTGGAACTTTCCGCTTCGCTCGCGACGGGCGGAACAAATTCAGTGGCCACCAATACCACGGCCACGAATCTTCTGCATGCTGAGTTTGCCTCCTGTTTTAATGGGGCATGGTTCCGGCTGCCCAATTTTCAATTGCTGCCGCCTCAGAAGACCGGAGCCGTGAGCAACTTCGACCTCGGATTTCGCACGCGCGACGAGCAGGTGGGCATTCGTTTTCAAGGATATTTCGACGCGCCCCAGGACGGAAAATATCGGTTCGATATGTCATCTGATGACGGAAGCCGGCTATGGATTGATCTTGCTCATCCCGCATTGACAAAGAGCCGGTCGACCGGAACGCCGGAGCCCCGTCAGGTAAAGATCGCTGAACCGATCAGCAGTTTAAATGAGCGTCTGTTGGTCACGACCGAAGGAAGGCCGAGTTTTATTACACGCTTGGGAAAGGGATTCAAAATCGAGCTTCGCTCCGGGCAAAATTCGGTTTCGGTCGTCTTGATTGACTCTGGCCCCTTGGAAACCACCGATTTGTTGAACGCCTACGTTCGAGTTTCCGGTCTCGCGACGTGCGTCTTGAGCGATGACCAAATTATTCGCATGGGAACGATCCTGGCAGTGAGTCCCAGCAATTTAACCATCGTCGAACACCCCTACTCACGCGGAAAAAACTCCGAGGCGCTCACCACGGTAATGCAAGTCCACAGCTTGACGCGTGAGGAGGCGGCCTCCGAAGTGCCCGTGCGCATTCGCGGAACCGTCACCGCATTGGGACCGATCATTGATCGCTGGATGATCGTCCAGGACGACACCCGCGGCATTTTCGTCAACCTCGCCCAATTACCCAATTGCCGTCCGAACATTGGCGAGTCTTGGAACATCAGCGGCTACACGCAACCTGGGGACTTTTCGCCGGTGATCATCGCCACGCAGGCGACACTATCGGGAAAAAGCCGCATGCCTGAACCAGCGCATCCTTCCTGGAGCCAGTTGGCCAATGGCCGCATGGACGTGCAGCGGGTGGAAATCCAAGGCCTGGTCACGGGCGTTCACAGCAATGTTCTTTCGCTCGTAACCGCGGAAGGCCACCTCGAAGTCGCGATGCCTGGCTGGCCGGAATCTGAATTGAAACCGTTCGAACGCGCCATTGTCAGCATCCGCGGAACCCTGTTCGCGGCCTGGAACGCCGAGACACATGAAGTGCAGGTCGGAAATATCGCGATGTTCAACAGTTCTGTCATGGTCGACACTCCACCACCTTCGGATCCCTTCGACGCTCCCGAAAAATCCGTGCGGGGCCTCCTGCGCTTCGACCTGGGAGCCACCGCATTTCAAAGAGTTAAAGTGCGTGGCAAAGTGACCTACGTGGAGCCCAAGCGCGTTTTCCTCGAGCACGGCGCCGGCATCGAAATCCTGCCGAGCACTAACGTTGACTTAAAAGTCGGCGACGAGGTCGAGGCCGTGGGTTATCTCGAGCTTTACAAAGCGTCCGCTCGATTGCGTGAAGCGTTTTTACGAAAAACGGGACATGGCACCTTGCCCCCGGCTCCACAAGTCCGCGATTCCGATCTCTCTCATGAAAAATTCGCCGCAGTCAGAATTTGCGTCGAAGGAAGACTCAACGGATTCCATCCCGAAGAAGATGCCCTTGTGCTCCAGGTGCAGATGCCCACACATCTTATGCTTGCCCGGGTGAGTGGCGGGGATTCTTTGCGCACCTTGCGCCCGGGAAGCAAATTGAGGTTGAGCGGCGTTTACGCACCCAGTGTTGATTCCTCGAATACCAAAAACGTATCCCGCATTGAATTGCTCGTCAGCGGCCCAAAGGACGTACAAGTGCTCTCAACGCCCTCTCCCTGGACCCTGCAGCGTTTGTTATCCGCCGTCGCGATATTGCTGGTGACACTTTCTCTGGCGGGCATTTGGATTGCGATGCTGCGCAAACAGGTCACCCAGCGCACGGTGCTGCTCCAGCATGAGACTCGCGAGCGCGAGCGTGTGGAGCGCGAGCATGCGCTGGAGGCGGAACGCTCGCGCATCGCCCGTGATTTGCACGATGACCTCGGCTCCCGGCTCACGGAAATTAATTTTCTCGCCAGCACCTCGCAATTGCCTTCGACGATGGAGGAAACCCAGACGACGTTCAAAGCCATTTCCGAACGGGCAAGAGCGCTCGTCAAAGCGCTCGACGTCATTGTCTGGGCGGTTGATCCTGAAGACAATTCACTGCAATCGCTGGCGGACTACCTGTGCAGTTACACGCGCGAATATCTCGCAAACTCGTCCATTCCCGGCCGCTTCAAAGTTCCCTTCACTTGTCCGGAACTGACCGTGGATGGCAAGGTCCGGCACGCGGTGTTCATGGTGGTAAAGGAAATTCTGAATAATATCGTCCGCCATTCGGAAGCAACGGAAGTTAAATTGCAAATGGCCATTGGCGACGCGCTGGAAATCGAAATTGTGGATAACGGAAAGGGTTTTGATCCCAGCGATGCCGACGGACACGGCTTGAAGAATTGCTCAACCCGCCTCGCGAAAATCGGCGGGACCTTCCGAATCGAATCACTCGCGGGAAGCGGCACCACCTTTCACATCCACATTCCTCTGCGGTTTCTCACCGTTTTCCAAACCGAGGAACAAGAATCAGTCACCACCTAAATCAACATTTAATCCCCTACACAACTATGAATACAATTGCCCCAGCTCCAAAAAGTCAAAGTGCAATCCCACCCGAGGTTGCCGATGCGAAACGGATCACGCGCGTGGCGGTCGTTGAAGACAGCGACACCCTTCGCCAGTGTCTCGAAAAAATTATCGACGGTGCGCCAGGTTATAAATGCGTGTGCACCTGCGGCACCGCGGAGGAAGCCCTGGTGAAAATTCCGAAGGCAAAACCTGATGTCGTATTGATGGACATCCATCTGCCCGGCGAATCCGGCATCATTTGCACTGCGCGCCTGCGCGAGAGCATGCCTGAGCTGCAAATCATCATTGTGACGGTTTATAACGACACCAAAATGGTGTTCCAGGCGCTCAAAGCCGGCGCATGCGGATACGTATTAAAGCGCGCCGATGAAAAGGAAATTCTTGGAGCCATCGCGGAAGTGCGCGCAGGCGGAGCACCCATGACCAGTGAAATTGCGCGCATGCTCGTGAGGTCGTTCATGGAACCGCCTTCCGCCTCGCTGAGCGACAAGGAACAGCTGTCCTCGCGCGAAATGGAAATTCTCGCGCTGCTCGCGGAAGGACTTTCCAACAAAGAAATCGGTGTGCGCCTGAACATCACTGCCGGAACTGTGCGGGCGCACTTGATGCGCATCTATTACAAATTGCACGTTCGTTGCCGAACAGAGGCCGCCCTCGAATACCTTCGCTCAAGCCCGCTCGCTCGTCCGAAAAGAGCGAAGCCGAATCTTTAATTGACGGAATTTCTTCCCGGGAAGAGCGCTCATTTCGTGAGCGCTCTTTTTTTTATCACCGCCTACTCGCTTCCCCGGTCCACTCTTCGGCTACCCCAACGCGCGCCTATCATGCAAAGCGCTTGAGTATAGCTACTTATTCACAAGCGCCATTCTTTTTTGGTAAGGGTATAGGGCACTCCATGACAGCCGCCTCCCCTTACCGGCTCATTTGTGCAGTGATGCGAAAACCTCGCGTCGCTCAATAAAAACCCACAACAAACATACCGACTAATGAAAAAAATAGTACTGTTAGCGTCAGCCATCGCTATGTCGCTCGGAGCGACTCAGCAATCCCAGGCAGGGGGAACGACCGGTAACAACGGAGGCTACTACTACTTCACCTATTACACGGGCAGCGGTTCGACCTCCATCAGCTTCCCGGTAGGCGGCGGAAATTTCGTTGGCTCCTGGACCTCGGGCGTCACGGATTCTCTATGCGGCAAAGGTTGGAATCCGGGTTCCATTCGCAACGTCGGTTACAACGTCGGCGTCTTGAGCGGAAGCTGGCACTCGGTCGCCGTCTACGGTTTCGCGCCCTACCCCAATGTCGAATATTACATCACCGAAATGGGCGCCAACAGCGGCACGTTCATCGGCACCGTGAACAGCGATGGCGGCACTTATAATGTCTATAAAGGTTCACAAGCCAACGGCCCGCAATACAAAGACGATCGCACTGTGGATCAGCCCAAAGGCTCCAACCACACCGTCACCATGGCCAATCACGTAAACTATTGGAAATCGCACATCGGAAGCTTCGGCCCCACCATCTCGTGGACGGTGCTTTCGGTTGAAGCCTTCAGCGGCCCGGGCAATTGCAATGCCACGGTGTGGTGATTCACTCCTGAGGTTCTGGGAAATTTGAAGGGCTGAAATGACCTGCCAAGTCGTACTGCAATTTCATTTCGGTACCGCAAACAACAACCAAAAACAAAAGAAACATCAGTATGAAAAAAGCACTCTTATTAGTATCGGCGCTCGCGTTTGCCGCTGTCGCAATGCAGCAGGCTAACGCGGCGGGGACGAGTGGTTACAACAATGGTTTCTACTACTTCACCTATTACACTGGTAATGGGTCGACGACCATTCATCCGAACGGCGGAAACTATTCCGCCAATTGGACGGCTGGAACGAGCGATTCACTCGCCGGCGTCGGCTGGAATCCGGGTTCGATCCGAAACATCGGTTACAACTACGGCTTCATCAGCGGCAGTTACAACTCCGCTGGTGCTTACGGCTGGGCGCCGTATCCAGGGCTTGAATGGTACATCACCGATTTCGGACACGTGTCCGGCTCGTTCATCGGCACCGTCAACAGTGACGGTGGCACTTACAACGTGTATAAAGGCCAGCAAGGTGGCGGTCCGCAATACATCTCCAGCCGGACCAGCAACCAATCCACCGGGCAAAACCACACCATCACCATGTCCAATCATGTGAATTATTGGAAAGCGCACATTGGCAGTTTCGGCACGATTCGCGAAACGACCATCATGGTGGAAACCTGGAGCGGCGGCGCCGGAAGTTGTAACGGAACCTGCTGGTAAGAGGTTCCCGTTGATAACCCGCCTCAAAATATGATCTCCAAGGGCTGGCCGGCCACCCCGGCCGCCAGCCCTTCGTCCGCGGGTAAATGTGCCCTTTGCAATCGCCGTATTATTGAATCAATCCCATTCAAACAACAAATCCCAATTGGTTTATGACGCACAAAATTCGCCATCAGCTATCCGTGACGTTGAACGTTCTCCTGGTGACCGCAATCGTTGCCCTCGCCTGGCGTAACCACGCCGAGGTTAATGCGCCCTCGCCCGCCCCATCCGCTCTGAAAACAAGCGAAGTTGAACCCAACGGCCAGCCCAAAAAAATCGTCGCCCTGGCATCGGTCGAACAACCGAAATTGCCGCAATATGCCAACATAAAATCGCCCGACGATCGTCGCCGAATGATGATCGATCAATTGCGCGCGATGGGAGTTCCTAACGATCTTCTCGCGCTCGTGGCCAAAGTGGATTTTGAAGTCGAATGGGATAGTCGCTTCGACGATTGCAAGGGGAACATGGATAAACTCGCCGCCGTCCAACTCGCCATGAATATGAACAAGGATGCCGCGATGCGCGCCGCACTGGGAGAAGAAGGGTTCCGCAAATGGGATCAAAAAACCATGCTCTGGGAAGCCATGAGCACGCCCGTCGACGTAAATGCCTCCGAGGCCTCCGCCATCTATGATCTGAAAAAGAAGTTGCAGCAGCGCCAGCATGAATTGGATCAGGCGCGGTTGAATGGGACGATGGACGACGCGCAGATCAACGCCGCCTCCGACAAGGCTTACGCGGAATATTTCCAGAAAATGAAAGATGTTCTGGGGGACGATCGTTATAAAAAATCCCAGCAGTTGGATGATGATTTTCTTGCCGACAATTTGCGAGCCCAACTCGCGAAAGCCAATCCCAGCGACTCCCAATTCCAGCAACTTTTCAAAGCGGAACAGGATTTCAACAGCTCCCGCATGGAACTGGATCACCAATTTCAGGACGACGTGTCAAATCCGGATTACCAGGCCAAACTTAAGGCCTTGAATGACGCGCACGACCTGGAATATCAGCACGTGCTGGGCAGCAATGGTTTTTACAGCCTGCAACAGCAGCAAGACCCCGGCTATTCGGATATGAAAAAATACGAGGATCTTTGGGGACTCGACGACAATAAAATCAATTTCGTCTATGACAGCCTTAGGAGCTATCAAAAGAGCTTGCAGAATTATCAATCGCAACTGCTCGCCCTTCAAGCGCAACATCAAACCATCGACCTGGACACGGTGAAAAACAACCTCCAAAAAATCACCGACCAAACGAGCCTCGCATTGAAAAATTATCTCGGACAGGACAGTTACAACCGGCTGCAACGCAACCGCGTCATCCAATTCAGCCAGGTGCGTTTGATGCCTCAACAATAGCCTTTAATTCCACATTTATGAGCCGTCCAATAAGCTACCGAGTTTCTCTGGGATTGAATGTCATTCTCGCAATCGCCGCCGTGGGATTGGCCCTGCATCGTCCTCCGTCTGCTCCCGCGCCTGTCGCGCAGGATGTGGCCGCACCAGCCAATGAGTCGCGCGCTATTTCCATAGGCACGGCGTCACCGAAATTCCACCCCGAAGCCCCGCGCTCCGATCAGCGGCGCTTTCTCGTGGACGAACTGCGCGCGATGGGTGTTCCCAACAAAATTCTCGCGCGTATCGTTCAACAGGACATCGATGCGACCTGGAACAAATACGCCGCTGAACTGACGCTCAAGTGCCACGGCGACGCCGACACCATGGCCGCGCTGCAATTGGAAATCGACACGAACATGGACTCGGATATGCGCGCGGCGCTCGGCGAGGGAGGTTTCAAACAATGGGACCACGAGAATCTCCTGCGCGAAACCGACCCCGGCAAAATCCCGTTGTCCCCCGTGGAGACAGATGCGGCGTACGGCTTGTGGAAGAAGTTGCAGCAACGCGAACAGGAGTTGAAACAGGCCCGGCTCGACGGAAAAATGGACGTAGCGGATATGACGGACGCGCACGACAAAGCCTACGCCGAATTCAACCAACAGATGAAAGCGCTCCTGGGTGATGATCGCTACGCGAAATCGCAACAAACGGACGACGGCACCATCGCCGCCAATCTGAAGCAGGATTTCGCGAAGGCTAACCCCACCGATTCGCAGTTCCAACAATTGTTGCAAACGCAGCAGCAGTGGAACGAACAGCGCGCGGAAATAGACAAACAGTTTCAGGACAACATGTCCTCCACCGCATACAACGAACAGATCAAGGCTTTGGACACGGCGCGCGATGCCCAATATCAAAGTGTACTCGGCACCAATGTTTTCAGCGCATTGCAAAAGGAACAGGATCCCAACTACTCGCGGATGAAAAAGTATGAGACGATCTGGGGACTGGATGACAGCAGCATTGATTCGATTTACGGCACGTTGAAGTATTACGAGAAGAGTGTTGCGGATTACCAAACCCAGGCGCATGCGCTCGAGGCAAACGGCCAGCCCGCCGACTGGACCACGATCAATAAAAACCTGCAACAATTCTCCCAGCAGGTTCAACAGTCGCTTCGGAATTATTTGGGAGACGACCGCTTCAACCGCTTGCAACAAAATGGCGTGCTCCAATTCAACCAAAATCAATTCTCCTACAATGTTAAGGGTGATTACAAAGGGAATTAAACGACCGTCATAGCTCGAAAAAAAGAGCGCAAAGACCAAGTCTTTGCGCTCTCTGTTTTTAGATTTTTATTTCAGAATTGCCCGGGGCAATTCGCCACGATCAATCGCGGAACAACAACGGCGCGAATTCATGCAAGCTACGGCGCCAGGTCAGGAATTCGTGAGCGGTGTTTGGCGAAATATACGCGGTGTTCTCAATTCCAATCGACTTGAGAGCGTCATGATTCGAATTGATGTTCGCGGGCTGTTCGCGGCTGCCGCAGCTGGCGAAAACGACTTTGACCTTTTCCTTGAAGCCAGGCGTATTCGCCACGTCGTTGGTGGAAATGACGCCACCGCTGAACAGACCGATGTGCGAGAAAACATCGAGATGCTTGAGCGTGATGCTGTGGGTTTCCATACCGCCCATCGACAATCCTGCCATGCCACGATGCGGCTGGTCCGCCATGGTGCGGAAATTGGCGTCGATGTAAGGAACCAATTCGTCCACCAGCACGGTCTCAAACGCGGCATTGCTGCCAAAGCCGCCACCGAAGCCACCGAAGCCACCGCGACCACCGCGTCCGGGACCGGCAGGGGGACGGTTTGTGCCGTCGGCATTAGCAGTTGCGGGCGCCTGATTCGCGCCACGCGGCGGGCCGCCAGGTCCACCACGGCGACCACCAGGTCCGCCGCCTTCGTTCGTCATGCCGTAGGTCATCACGATGATGAACGACTTGCTCTTACCTTCTGCGATCAGGTTATCCATGATCAAATTGGCGTGGCCCTGATTCCACCAGGCAGTTTCATCCTCGCCCCAGCCGTGCTGCAGGTAAAGGACCGGGAAATGCTTGTTCAGATCCTTGTCATATTCCGGCGGCGTATAGACAAACGCGCGCTTGGTCGAGCTCGTGCTCTTGGACGGGAACAAAACCAACTGCACCTTGCCGTGCGGGACATCTTTGACCGCGTAAAAATCCGCGTCGTGCGCCGGAACTTCCACGCCGCTTTCCCAACGCGTTGAACCGTAGAAGTTCAAAGTGCCAGGATCGTTGAACGTTCCGCCGTCCACGCTCAGATGATAATAGTGAAAGCCTTCATCCATCGGGCCTTCCGTCGTGCCGACCCAGGAACCGTCATCGCCCTTCGTCAGGGTCGTGCCGCCGCGTCCACCCAGGCCAAGGCTGACTTTGACGCTTTGCGCATTGGGAGCGGCAATTTTGAAGCGCACGTAATTTTGCGAGTTGACCTGCGGATAGAGCTGGCCAGGTTGGTTCACAGAGGACGGCTTGAAATCCTCTGCGACAGTGACATTGGTCTGCGCCACGGCCGGGAGACCGGCAAGCAGCGCCATTCCAAACAGTGCAGTTTTCATATGTGTTTGTTAATAGATGTAAGTGCGAGGGTCGGAATAATATCGGGGTGAATGCGCCAAATAAATATCACAATCGTCATATGATGATTTT
>Ga0105238_10005382_pt1 | contig 12646 bp, 12 predicted proteins | sample KBSC34metaG_FD_81526 | JGI IMG/M metagenome (GOLD analysis project Ga0105238, IMG submission 81526) | Corn rhizosphere microbial communities from Kellogg Biological Station, Michigan, USA - KBS C3-4 metaG | ecosystem: Host-associated > Plants > Roots > Rhizosphere > Soil | place: Michigan, USA... | reverse complement strand
GATCACGGTGAGCAGGGTGCTGGCGGCCCAGCTGTCCTCGGTCAGCAGCTGGCGGCGCGCGAAGGCGGCCATGGCCTCGGTCGTGGGATCGCGCGAGGCCTCCCAGACGCCGTGGTCCTTGTAGCGGGTGATCAGCAACAGGCGGGTGTTCCCCTTCTGCCGGTCGGCCACCGTCCGCTCCGCGGTGAAGAGCCCGAAGATGTGGGTGTCGAACCGCGCCTCGAAGTCGCGCCAGCCCTGGACCGACAGCTCCAGGAACTCCGGCACGGCCTTGGCGTCGACCACGAACCAGCGGTGAACATAGATCCCGCCCGCCGGCGGCTGGTCCGTGGCCGCGGGGCGCGAAGTGGCCTGCAGCTCGCCGCGCTCGGCGTTCAGCACACCGTCCAGCCGCCCCAGCGCCGTCATCTCATGGTCGCGGCCCTTGGCGTCCGCATTCCAGCGGACCAGCAGCGCCGCCTGCCGCGCCACCCAGCCCAGCTGCGGCGTGAAAAGGCCCAGCACCTGGCCGCCCGCCGCCTCAACCGCGGCCTTCCGGCCCCGCACCTTCTCGGCGAAGGCCCGGGCCGGCGGCGTCCCGCGCGGACCGTCGAGGGTGAGGAAGAGGTAGTCGTACATGACGTTCGCCTGTGCTGCGGCCCTGGTGGCTGAGGTCGCGGCCCCACTTACGGCCAGTGCGCCCGCGCCGGCGAGCCAGACCCGGCGATCGATCGTCTGCATCCGGTGACTGTCGAGCCGCGGCGGCGCCGGCGCAAGCGGACAGTGGTTCATGGCCGCAAGACATGCGGGCATTCGCGCCGGCGTTCCGGCTGCGCTAGCGTCGGGCCATGGAACAGCCGCCCTCCGCTTCCCGCCGCGCCGTGCTGGGTGTGGGCGCTGGCCTGCTGGCCGCGGCGCCGGCGGCCGCCGCAGCGCCGTCAGTGGCCTCATCGTCGGGCATGGAGACCGAGGTGATGGACGTCCTCCAGCGCTACCACGCCTTCGGGATCAAGGCGTCCGGCGGCCCCGGCGATACGGCGTCCGGCGCGTGGGTCGAGGGTCAGCTGAAGGGGTGGGGCTATGCCGTCGCGCGGCAGCCGCTGGACGTGCCGGCCTTCACCGGGACGGCGACCCTCACGGCGGGAGACGGCGCCGCCCAACTGATCCCGCAGGCGATCGTGCAGCCTGGCGACGTGACCGGCCGCCTGTTCGCGCCGCCGAACGCCAAGGGGGACATCGCGCTGATCGAGCTGCCCTACGGCCGCTGGTCCACCGCCAAGGGCGAGGTGCAGAAGCGCGTGCGCGAGGCCGTCGCCCTGGGCGCCCGCGCGGTCGTGCTGGTCACCACCGGCCCCACTGGCGAGGCGCTGGCCCTGAACACGCCGGTCGACAAGCCGCTGTTCGACATCCCGGTCGCCGTGATGGCGCCTCGGGACGTCGAGCCGTTCCGCCGCCTCGCGGCCGCCGGCGGGCCCGCACGCCTGACCGTCGCGGGCCAGTCCGTGCGCCGCCCGGCGTTCAACGTCACCGCCAAGCTTGCGCGCGGCCACGCCAAGACGATCGTCATCTCCACGCCGCGCTCGGGCTGGTTCACCTGCGCCGGCGAGCGCGGGACCGGGCTGGCCGCCTGGCTCCTGCTGGCCCGCTGGGCGGCCAGGACTCGGCTGCCGGTGGACGTGACCCTGCTCTGCACCAGCGGCCACGAGTACGAGTACGCCGGGGGCGAGGCGTTCATTCGCGAGGCTGCCCCCAGGCCCGACAAGACCGCGCTCTGGGTCCACCTGGGCGCCAACGTCGCCGCCCGCGACTGGCACGAGCGCGGGCCCGTGCTGTCCCCGCTGCCCAGCGCTGATCCGCAGCGGTTCCTGCTGGCCAGCCCGCCGCTGGTCCTCGCCGCCAAGGCCGCCTTCGCCGGCCAGCCCGGCCTGGAGCAGGTCTACGCGGCTGACCCCAAGCAGGCCGCCGGCGAACTCGCCAGCATCCTGGCCGGCGGCTACGACCCGGTGATCGGCATCTTCGGCTCGCACCGGTACCACCATGCGCAGAACGACGACCTGCGCTGCGTTTCGCCGGCGCTGATCCCGCCGGTCGCAGACGCCTTCGCCCAGGTGATCCGCGGCGCGGTCTGACGATCTGTCTAAATTGACAGTTGGCTTGCCAATATCGGAATTCGGATTCACGTTCGCCGCCAACAACGGTTGGGGCGGAGGACGCCATGCTCGAGCACTACCGGATCCTGGGCGGGCTGGGCTCGCCCTACTCGATGAAGATGCGGGCCATCCTGCGCTACCGGCGCCTGCCGCACGTCTGGATCCAGGTGAATGAGAGCCACAGCGAGGAGCGGGCCAACGTCCGCCCGGCCGTAATCCCGGTGATCCAGTACCCGGACGGCAGCTACCACAACGACTCCACGCCGATGATCTACGAGCTGGAGGCCGCCCATCCCGACCGTGGGATCGTGCCGCCCGATCCGGGCGACGCCTTCCTGGCCTATCTGATCGAGGACATGGCCGATGAGTGGGGCACCAAGTCGATGTTCCACTACCGCTGGTTCCGCGAGCGCGACCAGGTGCGGATGAGCGAGTGGCTGGCCTATGACCGCAGCCAAGGCGGCGGCTATGCCGACATCAAGCGCTTCGCCGACGTCTTCCGCGACCGCCAGGTGAGCCGCATGGCGCTGGTGGGCTGCACGCCGGAAAACGCGCCGATCATCGAGGACGCGACCCGCAGGCTGGCGGGGATCTTCGAGGACCACGTGCTGGAGCGGCCGTTCTTCTTCGGCTCGCGGCCCTCACTGGCCGAGTTCGGCTGGTACGGCCAGCTCTCGCAGCTGATCGTCGACCCTACGCCCAACGACCTGATGCGCGAGATCGCGCCCTTCACCGTCCGCTGGCTGATGCACCTGGACGACGCCTCGGGCCTGGACGGCGATTGGCGCGGCGCCGACGAGCCGGTCGCGCCAGCCGTCCAGCGCCTGCTGGCCTTTGCCGGCGAGGTCTACCTGCCGTTCCTGGAGGCCAATGTCGCGGCCCTGGCGGCGGGCGAGGAGACCTTCACCCTCGACCTGCTGGGCCGCCCCTACAGCCAGGGCGCCTTCAAATACCAGGCCCGCTGCCTGGAGAGCCTGCGCCGCGCCTATGCCGAGGTTCCCGACGCCGCGCGCATCCGCCTCGCGCCGATGCTGGAGGAGGCAGGCGTCATCGGATCCCTGACACGGAGGCGGCAATCCGCTTAAACACGCGGAATGGCTAAGACACCTCCGCATCCCAGCACTCCGCAGATGGCCTCGCCGACCTATCGGCTGGCCTCGATCGACCCGGACTTCATCATGGGCCCCTCCATGCGGGGGGTGCGGTTCCTGCTGGAGTTCTCCAAGCCCGACGAGGCCCTGCGGGCCTGGGGGGTGAAGTCGACGATCGTCGTGTTCGGCTCGGCGCGGATCCGCGAGGCCGGCTCGGCGGACCACCGGCGCTGGTATGCGGCCGCCCGCGAATTCGCCGCCATCGCCTCGCAGCGCGGCGGCGCCCAGCTCTCGGCGCGCCAGGAGCGGCACAACGTGATCTGCACCGGCGGCGGGCCCGGAATCATGGAGGCCGCCAATCGCGGGGCCCAGGACGTCGGCGCCCCCTCCATCGGCCTCAACATCACCCTGCCGCACGAGCAGTACCCGAACGCCTATTCGACACCCGAACTGACGTTCCGCTTCCACTACTTCGCCATGCGCAAAATGCACTTCGCCATGCGCGCCAACGCCCTGGTGGTCTTCCCGGGCGGCTTCGGGACGCTGGACGAGCTGTTCGAGATCCTGACCCTGCGCCAGACCGACAAGAGCCCGCCGATCCCCATCGTGTTGTTCGACGAGACCTACTGGCGCTCGATCATCAATTTCGACGTGATGATCGAGACCGGCATGATCGCGAAGAAGGACCTGGACCTCTTCCGCTTCGCCGAGACCGCCGAAGACGTCTGGTCCTGCCTGCTCAAAGGCGGCCTGAGGCCCGACGAGGAAATCGAGGCGCCGCCGGTCGCGGACGTGCACGACCTGTCCTGAGCATTTCCCTTCGCCCAATGGGGAGGGAGAGCCCGCGGACTTGCGCTCGGATCGTGGTTCGCGCCAACTGATCGGCCGCGCAAGGAGCCCATATGGACATCGGCGTCTTCATTCCGATCGGCAACAACGGCTGGCTGATCTCGGCGACCTCGCCGCAGTACATGCCCTCGTTCGAGCTGAACAAGACCGTGGTGCAGGCCGCCGAGCGCTATGGCTTCGACTTCGCGCTCTCGATGATCAAGCTGCGGGGATTCGGCGGGAAGACGGAGTTCTGGGAGCACAACCTGGAGAGCTTCACCTTGATGGCGGGGCTGGCGGCAGTGACCGACCGGATCAAGATCTTCGCCACGGCGGCGACGCTGACGATGCCGGCCCCCATCGTGGCGCGCATGGCGTCGACGATCGATTCCATCGCGCCCGGCCGGTTCGGGATCAACCTGATCACCGGGTGGCAGAAGGCCGAATACGACCAGATGGGCCTGTGGCCGGGCGAGAGCCACTACCGCGACCGCTACAACTACCTGGCGGAGTACGCGACGGTGCTGAAGGAGCTGATGGAAACCGGCGTCAGCGACTTCAAGGGCAAATACCTGGAGATGACCGACTGCCGGGTCAGCCCCAAGCCCACGCCGGGCGTGAAGATCATCTGCGCAGGCTCTTCGGACGAGGGCCTGGCCTTCACGGCCCAGTACGCCGACTACAGCTTCGCCCTGGGCAAGGGGACCAACACCCCCACTGCCTTCGCGCCGGTGAACGCGCGCCTGGAGGCCGCCAAGGCCAAGACCGGCCGCGACGTGGCCGCCTACATCCTCTTCATGATCATCGCCGACGAGACCGACGAGAAGGCGATGGCCAAGTGGCAGCTTTATCGCGACGGCGCTGACCAGGAGGCGCTGGCCTGGCTCACCAACCAGGCCGCCCCGAACGCCGCCGCGGGCGGCACCACGAACACCAACACCACCCAGCTGGCGGCGCCGGAGTCGGCGGTGAACCTGAACATGGGCACGCTGGTGGGCTCGTATGAGACCGTCGCGCGCATGCTGGACGAGGTGGCCGAGGTGCCGGGCACGGCCGGCGTGCTCCTGACCTTCGACGACTTCGTAGCGGGCGTGGAAGCCTTCGGGACGAGGATCCAGCCGAAGATGAAGAGCCGCCGACATGTCGCCAGGTAGCCCCTTCCTTTCCCGGCGGAGCCGGGAGAGGGGGACCGCCGGCCGAAGAGCCGGTGGTGGAGAGGGCAAGCCCCATCCACCGAGTCCTTTGACCGATGATCGGTCCGCCGAGCTTGAGGCTTTCCCTCTCCACCACGCCCTCTGCGGGGCGCGGTCCCCCTCTCCCGCTGCGCGGGAAAGGAAGGTCCCATGACCCACCACCCAACAGTTCCCCGCGAGGGCGCGGTCACGCTCCCGGCGCGGCCGGAGAACCTGCCGATCAATCCGCGGGAGACCGCGCTGATCGTCGTGGACATGCAGAACGCCTACGCCAGCGAGGGCGGCTACCTGGACCTGGCCGGGTTCGATATCGGCGGGGCTGCGGCGGTGATCGAGAAGATCGCGCTGCTGGTCGAGGCGGCGCGCAAGGCCGGCGTGACGGTGGTCTTCTTCCAGAACGGCTGGGACCCGGACTACGTCGAGGCGGGCGGCCCGGGCTCGCCCAACTGGTGGAAGTCCAATGCGCTGAAGACCATGCGCGACCGTCCGGAGCTGGAGGGCGCCCTGCTGGCCAAGGGGACCTGGGACTACGCCCTGGTCGACGCGCTGACGCCGCAGAAGGGCGACATCGTGATCGCCAAGCCGCGATACTCCGCCTTCTACAACACCGCCCTGGACTCGATGCTGCGGGCGCGTGGCGTGAAGAACCTGGCCTTCTGCGGGATCGCCACCAACGTCTGCGTCGAGTCCACACTGCGGGATGGCTATCACCGCGAGTACTTCGGGGTGCTGCTGGAGGACGCCACGCACCAGGCGGGCCCGCCCTTCCTGCAGGAGGCCACGGTCTTCAACGTCGAGACGTTCTTCGGCTGGGTCTCCAACACCGCCGACTTCTGCGGCGCGATCGGCCAGGCGCCGCCGGAAGGGTAGGGCGGGCACCACCCAGCTTCAAAAGGGCGCCACGGAGTTCATGGGTGGCCCGGACAAGCCGGGCCATGGCGATCTAGAGTGGCGTGAACACACCTATCGAGGACCCCATGCCCAAGACCGTCATCACCCCGCCCGGGACCCAGACGCCCATCGCCCCGTTCTCGCCCGGCACGCTGGCCGACGGCGTGGTCTATGTCTCGGGCACGCTGGCCTTCGACAAGGACAACAACGTGGCCCACGTGGGCGACGCGGCGGCCCAGACGCGGCAGGTGCTGGAGACGATCAAGTCCGTCGTGGAGACCGCGGGCGGAACTATGGACGACGTCACCATGAACCACATCTTCCTGAAGGACTGGGCCGACTACGCCGCCATGAACAAGGTCTACGCCGAGTTCTTCCCGGGCGAGAAGCCGGCGCGGTTCTGCATCGTCTGCGGGCTGGTGCGGCCCGACTTCCTGGTGGAGATCGCCTCCATCGCCCACATCGGGAAGAAGTGACCATGGGCTTCGAGGCCAACGGCCGGACGGCCGAGCACGACGTCGATCCGATCTTCCTGCACCGCTGGTCGCCGCGCGCCTTCACCGGCGAGCCCATGCCGCGCGAGCTCCTGATGAGCCTGTTCGAGGCGGCGCGGTGGGCGCCTTCGGCGTTCAACGGCCAGCCCTGGCGGTTCGTCTACGCCCACAAGGGGACGCCCGAGTGGGACCGGCTGTTCGACGTGCTGATCCCCTACAACCAGGCCTGGGTGAAGCACGCCTCGGTCCTGATGTACGTGATTTCCGACCGCTTCCGCCGGGCCGAGGGCCGCGAGCCCGTCGCCCTGCGCAGCCATGCCTTCGACGCCGGCGCGGCTTGGGCGTGCCTGGCCCTGCAGGCCAGCCGGATCGGCTGGGCCGCCCACGGCATGGCCGGCTTCGACGTGGCCAAGAGCTACGAGGCGCTGGGCGTGTCCGAGGCCGACTACCAGGTCGAAGCCGCCATCGCGGTCGGCCGCCCGGCCGATCCGGCGATCCTGGACGAGCCCTACCGTTCACGCGAGGCGCCCAGCCCGCGCAATCCGGTGGCCAGCTTCGCCTTCGAGGGCCGCTTGGGCGTATAGATGTGGCGACTCGCCTCTTCAAAGCTTGGCCGGCGCGGTCTATGCGAGACCTTCGATACGTCAGTTCTGTGACAGTGAGGGCGTGATGGCGGACGACGCCGCGAAGAAGGTCGCGCCGGCATTCGTGGCCGACGGGGTCCACCTGCTGCGGACTGCGCAGCAGATCCAGTACCAGCTCAGCCAGATGGCCGACCAGAAGGCCAACATGCTGCTGGCGGCCAGCTTCGTGATCTTCACGGTGACCATCAGCCAGGCCAAGAACGGCATCCCGCCGCTGCCGCTGGTCATCCTGGCCGCCGCGGCGTTCGGCGCCGCGTTCTTCGCCGTGCTGGCGGTGCTGCCCTCGGCCAAGACGCCGCCGCGCGCCGGGGGGCCGGCCAACATCCTGTTCTTCGGCTCGTTCACCCAGATGCCGGAGGACGAGTTCGTGGCGATGCTGCTCGACATCACCACCAACCATCGGCAGGTCTTCGAGACCTTCGCCCACGACATGTACCAGAACGGCAAGGTGCTCGCGTTCAAGAAGTACCGCTTCCTGGGCTTCGGCTACCGCATCCTGCTGGCCGGCCTGGTGGGCAGTTTCCTGGCGTTCGTGATCCCCTACGCGATGGCGCTCAAGCTGTAGGCGACCAGCCGGGCGGGGCCAGTTCGAAGCCCTCGAAGCGGAACCCGGGCGAGACGATGCAGGCGACCAGCGTCCAGGCCTCGCCGCCCTCGGCCGATTGCCATTCGTGGGTGCGGACCAGGTGCTGCGGGGTGTCCTGCGGGCCGAGGCGGGTGGTGTTGATCGGCTCGCCCTCGAACGCCGTCAGCAGCCGCAGCGGCGCGCCGGCCTGGAAGATCCACAGCTCCTCGGCGTCCACCCGGTGCCAGTGCGAGCGCCGTCCAGGCTCCAGCAGGAAGAGGATCGAAGTCGCGCAGGCGCGGCCGTCCGGCTGCTCGGCCGCCGAGCGCCACGTCTCTCGATACCAGCCGCCCTCGGGGTGAGGCTTCAGGCCCAGGCGGGCGATGACGTCTTGCGCGCTTTCCATCGGGCCGGAAGAGACGCTGATCCGTCCTGATCCGCCAGCGAGAGCTTGACCGCGGGCGCGCTCTGCGGCGGGTTGGTCGGATGACCCGACTCTCCCTTATCCTCGCCGCCGCGCTGCTGGCGACGCCCGCGGCCGCCACGACGCCCGATCTCGCGAAGATGAACGCGGGGGAGCTCAGCGCCTTCTTCCATGCCTTCCCGAAGGGCGGGGAGCTGCACAACCACCTGGGCGGGGGCACGCCGGCGGAGGCCCTGATCGGCTGGGCGGTCGAGGACGGGTTCTGCGTGGACACCGTCGAGCTGGCGCTGCGGCCCGCGTGCTCGGGCCCGAACCTGCAGCCGGCGAAGGACTTCGTCGCCGACGAGACGCGGCGCTCGGCGCTGCTGGACAGCCTGACGGTGCGCCATCCCGGCTTCCGCGACCGATCGGGCCACGACCAGTTCTTCTCGGCCTTCAGCCGGCGCGCGACCCTGCCGAAGCGGGCCGGCGACGAGCTGGCCGAGACGCTCGACAACCTCGCCCACCAGAACACCTTCTACGCCGAGCTGATGCTGACCCCGCAGGGCTTCCCCTCGCGAGACGTGGGGCGCAAGGCCGGCTGGCAGGGCGACGCGGCCAAGACCCGCACGGCGATCGCGGCTGCGGGCATCGACAATCTGGTCGCCCCCGCCGTCGCCGAGACCGACGCCATCGTCACCCGAGCGCGCGAAGTGATGAAATGCGGCACGCCGCAGGCCGATGCCGGCTGCCAGGTGACCTACCGCTTCCTGTTCCAGGCCATCCGCCAGGGGCCGCCGGAGCAGACCATGGCCCAGCTGCAGCTGGGCGTCGCCACCATCGCCGCCGACAAGCGCTGGGTGGGCCTGCAACTGGTGGCGCCCGAGGATAGCGCCGACGCCATCCGCTACTACGACGTCCACATGCAGATCGTGTCCGAGCTGACCGACCACGGGCGCAAGGTCCCGGTCTCGCTGCACGCCGGCGAGCTCAACAACAAGCTGGCGTCGCCCGACGCCCTGCGCGACCACGTGGCGAAGGCCGTGCGGGTGGCCGGCGCACGCCGGATCGGCCACGGCGTCGACCTGCCGGGGGAGGAGGGCGCCGACGCCATCGCCGCGGAAATGGCGGCCAAGGGGATCGCCGTCGAGGTGAACCCGACCTCCAACCAGTCGATCCTGGAAGTGGATCCCAAGGACCATCCCTACGCCTGGCTGCGCAAGAAGGGTGTGCCGGCTAGCCTTTCGACCGACGACGCCGGCATCACCCGCGGCGACCTCTCCGGCGACTACGTCCTGGCGGTGAAGAACGGGGCGACCTACGAGGACCTGAAGACCGCCGCCCGCAACGCCATCGCCTACAGCTTCCTGGCGGGCGACGGGCTCTGGACCGACCCGAACGTCTACCGGAAGCCGGTGGCCGCCTGCGCGGGCCAGCTCGGCAACGCCGAGCCTGCGGGGGCCTGCGCCGACCTGATCGCGAAGAGCGACAAGGCCCGCGAACAGTGGCGGCACGAACGCCTGCTGAAGGCGTTCGAGGCGCGGTTCTAGCTAGGCCTCGAAGGCCATGTAGACGAACCGCGCGACGAAGAGGGCGGCCAGGGCGAAGAGCAGCCAGTCGGTCTTCGTCACCCGGCGTGTGACCAGCTTCAGCACCGCGTAGGCGATGACGCCGAACGCGAGGCCGTTGGCGATCGAGAAGGTCAGCGGGATCGTCACCAGGGTCAGGAAGGCCGGGATCGCCACCACCGGATCGTCCCAGTCGATCTCGGTCAGCGGCCCCATCATCATCCCGCCCACCAGCACCAGGGCGGGCGCGGTGGCGGCGGCTGGGATCGCCTGGGCCCAGGGGGCGACGAAGAGGGTGGCCAGGAAGAGGAGCCCCACCACCACGGCCGTCAGGCCGGTGCGGCCGCCGGCCGACACCCCCGAGGCGCTCTCGATGTAGCTGACCACCGTCGAAGTGCCGGCGAAGGACCCCACGATCGTGGCCGTCGCGTCGGCGAACAGGATGCGGTTCAGCCGCGGGATTGTCCCGTCCGGCTGCACCAGCCCGGCCTTCTTGGAGACCGCCACCAGGGTGCCGACGTTGTCGAACAGGTCGACGAACAGGAACACGAACAGGATCTCCAGCAGCCCCAGGCCGAAGCCCTTGCCGCCGATCCCCAGCGCCGCGGGGATGTCGAGCTTCAGCGCGGTGCCGGTCATGGCGGCCAGGTCGTAGGGCTGCGGCGACCACGTGGCGAGGCCCAGGATCCAGCCCAGGACGGCGGTGACGACGATACCGATGAAGATCGCGCCCCGCACCTTCAGCACCATCAGGATCGAGAGGATCGCGAGGCCCAGCAGGGCGAGCTGCACCGTGCCCGAATGGATGTCGCCCAGGCCCACCAGGGTGTTCGGGTTGGTGACCACCAGGCCCATGTTCCTGAGGCCGATGAAGGCGATGAAGAGCCCGATGCCGGCGGCGATGGCGGAGAACAGCGCCCGCGGAATGGCGCTGACGATCAGCTGCCGCACACCCGCGACCGTCAGGATGATGAAGAGCACGCCGGAGATGAAGACCAGGCCCAGGGCCGTCTGCCACGGGATGCCCATGCCCTTGACCACCGTGAAGGCGAAGTAGGCGTTCAGGCCCATGCCGGGCGCGAGCGCGATCGGGTAGTTGGCCAGGAAGCCCATCAGCAGGCACCCGACCCCCGCCGCCAGGCAGGTGGCCGCCGCGATCCCGGCCGGCGGCATGCCCGTCGCCCCCAGGATCGAGGGGTTCACCAGCACGATATAGGCCATGGTCAGGAAGGTGGTGGCGCCGGCCAGCACCTCGGTGCGGACGCTCGTCCCGCGCTCGGCGAGCTTGAAGGTGTTGTCGAGGAAGCTCATTTCGCGGCCGCCTGCGGGAGGGTGGTTTGGTACTTGGGCCAGCCGGCGACCAGGGCCTTCACGACGGGCTGGCCCACGCGGTAGGCGGCCTCGAACGCGGCGGCCGCGCCGCCCTCGGTGAACTCCACGACCTGCGCCTCTCCGTCGCCCTCGCGGGTGTAGTTGCTGCCGGTGCGCAGGATCAGCACCCGGCGGATGTCGATCTTCCCGGCCCGGCCGAACAGGTCGAGCACGTCCATGATCCCCTGATCCTCGCACTCGCTCATGGCGAAACTGCCCTGGCCGCCGGTGAAGATCTTGACCCAGTCCCGGGCCCACTGGGTGCGCAGCTCGCCGTGCCAGAACCGCACTGTGCCCAGGTCGTCGCCGATGAAGACGTGCGGCAGCGTCTGGGCCTCGGGCTCGCTCTTGAAGCGGGCGCGGGTGGCCGCCAGGTGGGGGTTGTCGTCCAGCTTCACGTCCTTGGTCAGCTGGTAGGCCCACTGGGTCAGGCCGGGGTCCATCCGCCAGACCATGCCGCTGGAACCGGGGGCCAGACCCTTGATCCCCGGCTTCGGCGTGTTCAGCGCATAGAGGCCCCAGGGCCAGTCCTTGGGGATGTCGCGATCGTCGATCTCGAAGATCGGGTCGGCGTCCACCACCCAGTTGGCCCAGGCGGCGCTGCCGATGGAGCCGGTGCGCGGGTCGACCCCGGCGATGCCGGACACCACAAAATAGGCGTGGCTGAGGTCCAGATCGGGGTCGAGCAGCAGGGCCATCATGCTGTCGCGCGCGCGGGCTCGCATGCCGGTGACGACGCCCAGGACGCCGTCGTCGGAAGCCAGCACCCGGCCCTCGACGCCCGGCACCTTGACCGGATGGGTGAGGGGATAGCGTTCGGCCCAGGCCTGGAACTCGCCCGACTTCTTGGCCGCCGAGGCGCCGGACTCGAAGGTGGTCAGCACCACGACCTTCACGACCATGGGCTTGGCGGCGGACAGCGCCGCAGACGGCGCAATGAGCGCGGCGATCAGCAGAAGTAGGCGAAGCATCGAGTCCCCCGAACCGGCGCCGTCATAGTCGACGTCACGGCGGCGGAGGCAAGGCCTCAGGCGCCGCTGCGGGTATGGGCGAGGCGCCCTGCCAGGTATGTGCGCTCCACCGCGCGGTCGTCGGCCAGCACCGACAGCACGAACAGCGTCTCGGCCAGGCTCTTCGTCTGCCCGGTGCGGCGCGCCAGCAAGGGGGTCGCGGCCAGGTCCAGGACCACGAAGTCGGCCTCCTTGCCGGGCAGCAGGTTGCCCACCTTGTCGTGGATGTGCAGCGCCCGCGCGCCGGCCAGGGTGGCCAGGTAGAAGGCGTGCAGCGGGTCCAGGTTGTCGCCCTGCAACTGGCCCACCTTGTAGGCCTCGCCCATCATGTTGAGCAGCGAGAACGAGCCGCCGCCGCCCACGTCGGTGCCCAGCGCCGCCGTGACGCCGCACTGGCAGGCGCGCCTCAGGCTGAACAGGCCACTGCCCAGCAGCAGGTTCGACGACGGACAGAAGGCG
>Ga0105238_10005380_pt1 | contig 12653 bp, 9 predicted proteins | sample KBSC34metaG_FD_81526 | JGI IMG/M metagenome (GOLD analysis project Ga0105238, IMG submission 81526) | Corn rhizosphere microbial communities from Kellogg Biological Station, Michigan, USA - KBS C3-4 metaG | ecosystem: Host-associated > Plants > Roots > Rhizosphere > Soil | place: Michigan, USA... | reverse complement strand
GCCGCTGGCGAGGAGCTCCGCGGCCGCCTCGACGGCCGTGACGAATCCCGCCTCGCCCCCGAAGATGAGCCGCGACCGATGGGCGGCCAGATCGAGTCCAGCCGACAGCGCCAATCGGGGGAGCAGGCGCGCGCTCAGGTTGGCTTGGCGCTCCGCCACGTCCTGCAACACACGCTCACGAAACTTTGGGGCAACCGGCGGCGCATCGGGCCATGGGGCAATCAGGCTGCGGGAGAAGAGACCGTCCGAGCGGACCGTCACGATGAGCGCCGTCCGACCGAGCGCGCCGACGTCGACACCGGCCAGGAGATCGTCGAGCGCAGCGCCCCCCAGCCTGAGGAGCCGTCCCACACCCTCGAACCCGCGCGTGACCCGATCGACCGGGTGTCCGCTCGTGAGCTCCAACTCGCAGGTCTGCGAATTCCAGACGGGGAACTCGTCGAGCAACCGAGAGCGCGAGAGGCCCGCCCGCGCGGCAGCACACACCGTGACCGCGCCCTCGCCCAGTGACGTGACCAGCCCGATGCGGCGAATGGCGAGCGTCACCGTGTTCTTCTGTGATGGGGGGGACATCATCGACGCTGGCCAGTACGAACCTGGCCTTTAGCGCATCCAGTCCGGACTCTCGCCCGACCGCTGCGACCGCTTGGCGCGGGCCAGCGACGGGATCAGGGGATACTGCGATTCGACCGGCAGCCCTGACCGCTCCGCCACCTCCAGCAAGGCGATGCCTTCGATGTAGACGTGCCCCTCGACGGCGTAGGCCTGCCGATCGAAGCTGACCTCCGACCGGTACGCCTGCAGATCACGGAGCCGCTTGGCCAGGACCGCCTCGAAGCTGGACGCGAAGGCCGGCCCGTCAGCGAGGGCCACCGCCTTGCACGCGGCCGCGGTCGCGCTGTCGCGACCATCCAGCACTTGCTCCCACCGCGCCAGGTTGGTGGCGGCGGCCGACGCCCACGGCCCCCCTGCGCTCAAACCGAGAGCCGCGTGCCGAAGAAAATCGACGAACAGGAAGTCCTCCTCGTACTCCCACTCCGGCGCGTGGCTGCGAGCCAGCAGGTCGGCGATCCACGACGCGAGCGTCAGGTTCCCGGACGCAAGCGCGGCGAAGAACCCCAGGGCCCTGGTCGCCGCAATCCCGCGCGGCTCGCAGGACGTACCGGCGGCCACCTGGCGCAAGAGGTGCCAGCGGGCGGTCGCCGAGCGGTCGAGCCGTTCGACGAAAAGATCGGGATCGGCCTGTCCCAGGAGCGCGCACGTGGCCAGGACCCGCTGCGCGGTCTCGATGGCCTGGAAGGACGACGCCACGTCCACACCGCTTCGAAGCTGCTCCGCGGCCGATTCGAGGAGGTACGAGAAGGACTGCTCGCAGTCCTCGAGGTCGGACATCGTCAGCTCTTTACCCGTCCGGTGGGCGGTGAAAACGTGGCGCCCTTCAGGCCGCGCCGCTCGATCTCTTCCTTGATTGATCGATGGATGACGATCTTCCGCGGAAAAACCGAGAGACGAAAGATCCGGGCGTCCTCGGGGATCGCGCCGTAGTCGAGGTGCAGATCCCGGATCAGGTTGAAGGTTCCCGGGTACAGCGCATCGTCGCGGCAGTTCGACGCCGCGACGTCCACGCAGGCGAGCTTCACGAGGACGTTCGCCACCCAATAGGTGTCCGGCAACGTCACGCCCTTGTGATTGACGACCTTGAACGAGAGCCACTCGATCGGCTCCTTCGTGTGCTCCACCAGCAACGCCTTGGCCGCCCCGGAGACCATCAGGTAGCCGAACGCATTGTTGATGAAGTCGGGGACCACCAACCCCGGAAGCGACTTCTCCATCGCGAAGCGCGGCTCGGAGGGCCAGTCGTTGTCATCCGGCTCGCCCACGGACGGTGGATAGAGCTGGGTCACCTCGTCGGGGGCCTGCCATAGGCCACAATAGGGCCCGCCGAGCTCCGTGCCCAAGATGAACAGATCGTCGTGAGTCATGGTCACCGGGGTTGCGCGATGGGACAGCGATCGATGTTGTTCTTGACGGCCGCCAGGGACAAGGTCTTGCCGTGGCTCACGATCTCATCGAACTGATCCTCCTGCCAGTCGATGAGCTCTTTCTTGTAGCTGTCGACGTTGTCCTCCGTGATCTCGTGGGTCTTGCCGCTCCTCTGGTCCTTCCCGCGTAGCTTGTTGACGATGTCGTTGATCGCCAGGTTGTAGGCGGGATGGCCGTGCGGGTGGTCGGGCAACTGCATGGCGATCGCGTAGTCGAGCGTGCACGGGAGGATAATCATGTTCTCCTTCCCGTTGAGGTTGTACTTCGCCTTCTGCAGCAGCTTCAGCTCGCTGCTGTCCAGGGTGTGCAGCGAGGTCGCGGGCATGATGTGATGATAGTTGTGGTTGAACGGGACGTACGCCACCCGATAGTTCTCGTCGACGCCAAAGTGCCAGGCGTTCTTGTCGGCGATCGGGTTGTTCGGCGTGCGGAGGTTCGACGCCAGCTTCTTGTGGCCCAGCTTGTACTCGTCGATGAGCTGTTTGGGCAGGCGCATGGCGTTCGCGTCGACGGTGAAGTCGATGTGATAGAGGCCGACCTTGGCCGGGCTCTTCATGTAGTCGTAGCCTTGCCCGCGGTACGAGCAGAGGTCGCCTTCCTTGAAGTCCGTCTCGTGCTTGGTGACACACCCGCCCTTGCTGTGCGTCGGGTCGGTCTTCAAGTCGGCGATGTGCTTGCCCATCCCGCTCTCCCGCTCTTACAGGTCCTTGTCGCAGACCAAGCACACGGGCTTCTGCGGCGAGCCCACCGCGATGATGGGACCCTGGATCAAGGGGACCGGCGGCGTGTTCTTGTCGTTGTGGAGCATCAGGTCCATGGCGCGGGGCACGTTCTTGCCCTCGATCTGCACGTCGAACGAGAAGTTCACGAACTCCGCTTTCCCCTTCACCTTGTTCGAAGCGACGCCGAACAGCGAACCAGCCTCGTCGCCGGTGCTGACCATGAAGTTGGAGTCCTTGACGCACACCGGATTTCCATCGCAGGTGACCTTCTTGGCTCCCTGAGCCGTGTCGCTCGACTTCGCGATGTTCGGATACGGAATGGGGATGGGCGGCGCCGGCGGCGCGGGAGTCTTGCAGACGTCCGGGAACGCGACGGTCACGCCGTTGCTGCCCGCGTGTACGACGCTCATGTTGTTGGCGCCCACGGTGACCGGCATGTCGTAATCCTATCCCGGGCTCGCGCGACCGGGAAGATACTCCTCGCGTCTTCGAGACTACCGCGCGCCGCGAGCGTCGGCCGCCGTCAGAATGAGCACGAGCCCGCGGTGGAGCACGTGGGCGTCAGGCTCTGGCCCTGACAGATGGCGCTGGTGAGATCGACCATATACGTCACGCCGTCGCACTGAATGGTGATGAGGTTCGGCGTCGTGGCCGCGCCGAAGCCGGTCGCCACGGTGGTGCTCGTGCCGGTATTGGTCCACGTATAGTCCGTTCGGGTCGCCGGCACGGTGTCCTCGATCTTGAGCTCGTAGCAGAGCCCGCTGTCGCCGATGAGCGACGTCGTGGTCTTCATCTTGCTCGAGGACGTGGTCGTAGTCGTCGCCGACTTCGTCCCATCCGACCAGCAGGCGTAGGTCGCGGGCGGCTGAGACGGTGCCGTCCTTGCCATGCAGGTTCCGGTGCCCGGGCACTTCGACGTCAGTCTGGTGATGCACGAGGGAAAGCAGGTGGGCGGTGGTGGCCCACCGCCAGCGCCGCCGCTCCCGGGGGAGACACCACCGGTTCCGCTGCCGCCCGTTCCAGATCCTGGGCCCCCCCCCGCGCCGCCACTCCCCGTCACGACGCCTCGCCCGGCGCTGCCGCCGACTGCCCCGCCGCCGGCGCCACCTTTGCCAGCTGTTCCTGCGCCCCCCGCGCTGTTGGCGGCGCTTCCCCCTCTTCCGCCCTGGCCGCCCCCACCGGCGGCACCACCCATCGGACCCCCCCGGCCCCCGACCCCGACGGTTCCGCCCCCGCCTCCCACGCCCACGTTGCCGCCTCGACCTGCCTCTCCGGCGCCCGAAACTCCTCCCAGACCCGATACTCCTCCTTCCCCCCTCCCCGCGATTCCGAGTCCTCCCGTGCCTGCGACGGGCGCCCCTCCCAGGCCAAGCCCGCCCGCGCCGCCCGTACTACTCGCCGCGGCTGTTCCTCCGCGGCCTCCGAGCGGCCCTCTTCCGCCGCCCCCCGCGTCGGGCGTGGACGAGCTTTCAGAACAGGATGCCAGCAACGTCGCCAAGGCGATCAGGAGGCGAGAGTGGAGAATGGGTCGTTTCTGCATCGCGGCCTCCCAGATCATGAAGGATTCTGAGGCCACAAAAGGCCTCTTTGGACCTTAACACGTGCTCCCGCCCTAACGGACGTCTGCGCGTGCTCGATCCGAGACGGCGGCCGAACACGAAGTCTCACCCGAGCTCTGGCTGCCCGCTCAGCCGAGCTCAGTTGACGGTCACTGCGATCGTTGCCTCTGGAACCTTGCTGCCGGAGCAGGTCAATACATAGCTGCCGCTCGAAGGCGTCGCAGACGCAGTCACAGTGACGTCCTGATCTACCCCACCGTTGCCTGCCGTGAACGTCAGGGACGAGGGTGAGATCATAATCGGATCCGACATGCCCTTCGTGCAATTCACCATGGTTGCGCCGACAGGCTGAAATTTGAGGTGCATCTGGAAGGTCGCGCTCATGCCGTGGGTCACGGTGATTGCCCAGGAGACCGAACCGTCCATCGCTACCACCTTCGTGATTCCGCCCCCGCTCAGGACCACGGCCTGACTGTTGCCGTCGTGGATTGTGAAGGTCAGATCACGCATGGCCGCAAAACCGGACGAGGACAGCAGGATGTGTCCGTCCTCGTCTTCGGCATCGCGGTCATCAGGCCCCGTGGTGAACGAAATGATCTGGGGCGAGTCGTAGTTCAGGGTGGTGAACATCAGATGTGACAGGAGCGGCGTCAAGATGTCCATCTCGGTCATCGGGATCGCCGAGGCCGTGACGTCCACGACCGTGTTCGACAGGGGCTGGTACTTGAGCGATACGCAGATGTTCAGCTGGCCCCCCCCCTCGTTCACCTGGTCCAGATTGTTGTCTGACGTGGGCGCCAGGCACGTCAGGCTGCTCGGATCCGTTCCCACTGCCTTCGAGATCACGATCGACTGCGTATCGTCATCGATCTCGGTGATGTCGAAGAACTGATCGGGCACCGAGAGCGCCCCCGCGCTCACGCGGATCGAGAACGGATCGGTGCGCAGATCCTTGTCGAGGACGCCCCGTACGTAGACGGTCTTCGTGGGACCTCCCGCCGGGTTGGTCGGGTCCATCGAGGGGCTGGTAGGCCACTCCGACGGATCGAACGTCAAGGTCGTGGTGGTCGCGGCGGGGCTCACCTGATCGCCCGCCGACAGCATCGTGTTGTAGACGCTGATACCATCGGTCGCGCTCGGTGAGACCGTGACCGTGACGGTCGTCGAGGCAGCCGGTTTGGCGCCGAGCTTCACGGTGAATGAAGTCCGATTGGCCATCATATCCGGCATGTCGCCCGTCTTCATTTTCTCGTGAATCATGGCCGGCGACCCGCCTCCGAGCATGATGGCCTGGTGATCATCGTCGTCCGAGGACACGCTGACCGTGGCGTTGGCCGTGATCGCGGCGTCCGAGATGGTGACCGTGGCGGTTTCGTCGAGGGCGTTCGCGTCGGCCAGCGCGGTGACGTTGACCTTGCAGGTGCTCACGTTCGTCGAGAGCTTGCACGTCGAGTCATCCAGCGCCGCCATGAACGGCGCGCCGGACGGCGTTCCCAGGGTCGGCGTGATCGGATTCACCGGGGTCGCCGTCAGGCCGATCACGAATGATCCCTGCGTGCCCTCGCCGATCGGCGCGACGGGAACGCCGCTGACGATCCTGAAGTTGAGCGTGTCGATGTCCGTGACGGTCACGGGGACCGTCACCGGGGCCGCCGAGAGCATGTTGTCGTACACGCCGTCGGAGCTGGCGCGGAGGGTGACCATCTTGGAGCCGACTGTGAAGTCCCTGGGCGCGTTCAATGTCACGAACTGGTTCGTGGCGTAGGTCGCGTTGCCGAACTTCACCGTAGCCGGGGAAGGCGAGAGGTATGCCGATGCCGAGGTCTTGTCCATCAAAGTCGTGTCGAACGTGATCGACTCGTCTTTCGTGGGAATCGGCCGGTAAGACAGCCGCACGCCGACCTGAATCGAGGAGCTCTCTGGCAAGGTGACCGACGAGCCGGACGTGAGGACGATCGTCTGCATGTCGGTGTTGGTCTTCTTGACCTTCACGGGCCAGGCTGTCGAGACGCCCGCGGCAGCGCCCTGGACCGTCACGATCCCCGTGTAGTCCTGCATGTCGTCGTCGTTCATGGCGCGAACCGTGACCATCTGCGGTTGCATCGAACCCGCGAACGTCAGGGTCGGAGGGCTGACGTCGAAGTCGCCGGGACGGTCCGAGAAGAGGCTCACGGTGGCGGGGACGACCGGGTCCAGCTTCAAGGCGACCATGAAGGAGGCCGCTTCCCCCTCGGAGATCGCGCCGAGGTCAGACGTGGTCACCATGAGCGCCTGCTTGTCGTTGTCAGTCACCATCACGGGAATCTGGCGCTGGGTGAGGGCGACGCCGCCGACCAGCGCCGAGATGGTGATCATCGCCGAGTCGGAGCGACCGTCCTTGTCGGGCGCAGCGGCGACCTGAACCGTGCAACCCTTCTCCGTGTAGGCGTTGCCGCTCGCCACTCCGCCCGGGATCGTGCACGAGGCGGGAACGAGGACCTTCGCGGTGTCACTCGAGGCGAAGTTGATCGTCACGTCGGCGGCTGGCTGCGCGATCAACTTCACGGTGAGCGGTGCCGTCGTGAAGACCTTGACCTCGACCGATTGCGCGTCGAAGAAGTTCTCGGCCACGGCCAGCGTGCCCGGATTGGCCGACAGATCGAGGTTCTGCACGTCCGTATCGATGATCGTGACCGGCAGGTCCGCTCTGCCGATGTCGCCGCTCGTGGCCGTGAACGTCACGTAGTCGTCGACCGTGTCGATGTCGTGAGGCGCGTTCAGCACCACGAACTTCGGGATGGAGTAGTCGGCCGGCGCGAAGGACAGCGTCCGGGGCGCGAAGGCGAGCTTGCCCAGCACGGAGGTGTCGAAGTTCACGGTCACGACCTCGGCGGGCCGGTACGCCAGCCGGACGCCGACCGTGCTGTTCGAATCGGGAGCGTTCAATCGCGTCTCCTGCATCGTCAACGCCGTGCCGCCGCCCGCCGGGATCAGCTGGATCGACTGGTGGTCGTTGTCGGCTATCGCCACCGCCACGTTGACGTTGCTCTTGGCCGACGCCGCAACCAGCGTGACGTTGACCGTGTCGTTCACCAGATCGTCGTCCTCCAGAGCTTGGACCGTGACGGTCTGTGGCGTATTGAAGGTGGTCGCGTCGAAGTGGAGGATGGGCGGCAGCACCTGGAGCTTCCCCGGGTTCTGCGAATAGACATTGACGGTGGTGTCCCCGTCGGGTTTCAGGGACAGGGCGACCGTGAATGTGCCGGACATGCCCTCCGTCGTGGTCAGCATGAGCGGCGTCGCCTTGACAGACTGACTGTCGGTGTCGTGGACCGTGACGACCACGTCGCGCGACGGCACCGAGTCCATTCCGACCGCCGACAGCCTGAAGGTGACGACCTCGTCGCGCGCGTCGCCGTCCGGGACGGCTGTCGCGGTCACGATCTGCGGGATCGACCAGTTCACCGCGTTGAAGGTGAGGGAAGCGGGCGCAGGGATCGCCTTGTCCGAAGCGGACGACGCGACTGACACCGTGACGTCCGCCGCGGGCGCGCGCGTCAGGGCGACCGTGAACGTTCCGCTCGTGGCCACGCCCGAGCCCTCCATCAGGCTGACGCTCGAGGGGGCAACGTCGATGTTGACGGCGTTGATATCGATAATCTCGACGTTGACGTCGAGGTCAGGGATGTTGCCGGTCGCGCTGGCCGTCACCTTGACCTGCTCGTTGATTGCGTCGTCGTCCTTCACCGCCGTGAAGGCAACGGCTTGGGGGATCGAGTAGTTGCTGGCATCGAAGGTGAGCGTGGCGGGCGTGGGGGTCAGCTTCGCCGGCTGCGACGAGGTCAGCGTGACGACCACCGCGCTGGCCGGCCGGAACGCCAATCGGTAGCTGACGGTCTCGGCTCGGCCCTCCGTCGTCGACAGGTTCGGCGGCGTCGCGAGCAACGCCTGAACGCTGATGTCGGCGACTTCGACCGTGACGGTCTTGGAGCCGGTCTCCTGTGAAAACACGGTCAGCGTCGTTCGATCCATCACCGTGTTGTCGTCGACCGGCGCCATGACCTGGACGACCTGAGGGGTCATCGTGTTCGCCGGGAAGGTGACGGTCTCGGGTATGACGGTGGCGACCGCGGGGTTCGCGGACACGATGGTGACGGTGATGTCCTGCGAGTACGGGCGATCGATGCTGACTTGCAGCTTGCCGGCCGTCGGCGAGCCTTCGGTCAGTTGAATGTCGGTTGGGCCGACCATCAGCTTCACGAAGGTGGTCCCCGGGCTGTCCATCCCCCCGGCCCCGCCGCCCGCCGCCCCCCCGGCCGCGCCGGCAGTGCCTCCGCCGGCTGCCCCCCCGGCCGCGCCTCCCTTTCCTCCTCCTCCTCCTCCGCTGGTGCAACCGCTGAGCGCCACCGCGAGCGAGATGATCACCAGGTACAACCGGGTCTTGGCCCGATTCGTCGACTCCACAATGGCCTCCTTGGGGCAAGAAAGAAACAGGCGCATACCGATATCCCGAGCCGCAGGAAACCGCAAGGGTCCAGCAATGAAGGTTGCCGGCCGACACCTCGTCGCCCCGGCGAGGGCGACCGCATCGTTGTCCATCGCTCATTGCGGCGCCCACAATCAGACGGTCGCGGGGGCTAGGTGATGTTCGGTAAGCGGAGGTGTTGAGCGTGCTCGTTCTTTGGCTGTGCTTGGCGTGGCAATCAGACGCCGCGGGTGATGGTCAGCCCCTCTGCGGTGGCGGCGCGCCCCACGGCCGGCGCGGGTCGATTGCGAAGGCGGCCAGGCGCGCTCGCTGGTGGCGCGCCCAGGTGTCCCCGTCCAGATCCTGCCCCGTGCGACGCGCGAGCTCGAGGCACCAGATGCGCCGGCGCCAGGTGGGGCCCGTTTGGATGGCGGCTCGCACGAGCTCGCCGGCCAGCAGGCGGCCCCCCACATAGCGTTGCTCGGGGTCGAAGGGCGGGTCGGCTTTGGATTGCGCCTTCGCCCACCAGGCGCGCAGGTGGTCAGGATCGGGTCTCGGCAGATCGTCCTCGGGACGAAGCACGGGCAAAGGCGCGTCCTCGTCGTCATCGTCGGGCGCCGGTGGCGAGGTGTTGTCGGTCTGGCCGACCAGGACCAGGTCGCCGGCCAGCGTCGCGCCCGTGATGGTGGCGAACGAGTCCCCCGCCACGGCGCCGATCGTCTCGTCGCCCGCCAGCGCCAGGGCCGCCGCCGCGGCCTCGAGGGTTCCCGTGAAGCCCAGCGCCCACGCGGCGTCGCGCCGCAGGGCCTCGACCTCGAGTCGCTTCATGACGGTCGCCCGATCGACGGCTTCGCCACTCAGGGCCAGCACGGCGAGGGCGAGCTTGCAGCCCGGGGCGTTGCGCGCGACGAGCTTGTTGCAAGCCCGCCAGGCCGCCTTCAATCCCAGGACGACGCCGGCCTCGATGGCGGCGTCGCGAACGGTCACGTAGGGTGAGCCGAGCGCGGCCTCGACGGCAGGGGCCAGCTCGGGATCGGGCGCACGGCGCAGCGCGCGCAGCGCCGCCGCCAGCAACTCGGGATGCCGGCTCTCGAGGAGCGTCGCGAGCGGCAGCTCGCCGCCGGGGACCGCGCCCCGCCCGGCGCCCCTTTCCGCCGCCGGAGCGGCGCCGACCTCGGCCACCACCGCCGCCACGATCACCGCTTGCACGTTGGGAGGGCTCGCCCCCAGCCGGGGCAGCAAGCGCCGCACTCGATCGGTCCGGTGGCACAGCTCGAAGGCGCGGCCGATCGCCGCGCGCGTCTCTCGCTTCTCGGCCGTGGCGACGGCCTCGAGCACGACGTCCAGGTGGTCGGCGTCCTCGGCCTGCAACAGCGCCCAGGCGGCCGCGGCGACCTTGCCCGGATCGTCGTCGGCGAGCGCCGGCAGCAGCAGCTTCTGCGCGACCGGCTCGCCGCCCAGGACCAGGCCGTCCAGGTGGGCGAGCAGGCGCTCTTCCGGTCCGGCGATGACCTCGTCGAGCGTGTAGTTCGCGGCGTCGAGGGACTGCTCCCAGGCGCCCCATACGAACGCCGCCTCGTCGAGGTGCTCCTCGTAGATGTCCCACGGGATTGGCCGCGCGGTCGGTATCGCGGTCAATTGATCTTCACCGAGCCGCCCTTGATGCGGTTGATCCCCCTGGCGTACGTCTCTACGTAGGCGCCCCGGAGCACCATCCGGCCGTCGCGCCGCAACGTGATGCTGGCATCGCCGCACTTGAGGACGATCTCTCGTTTGCCTGCCAGGACCAGCCGCTCGCCGTCGGGCCGCGCCGCCAGCGGCGGGCGCCCCGCCCCGGCGGCGGCAGCGGCCGGGGCCGGGGCGGTGCGAGGACCCACGAGCAGCTCCTGGAAGGCCGTGGTGGGTTCGCTCCCCTGCAGCAGTCCCGTGACGATGGGCAGGCGCCGATCGCCGTTCTCGAACACCAGCGTCACACCTCGACCGGTGACGACGGCCCGCTCGACGGTTCCGGGATCCAGCGGGATCGTGGCGCGCGCGCGCACCGGGCCGGCACGGTTGCCGGGGAACTCCACCAGCGGTGCGAGCGCCGTGCTGCCCGGAACCAGCCGTCCGATCATCACCGCCGGCAAGGCGCTGCCGTCGGTGGACGCTGGAAACGCCGCGCGAGCGGCCGAATCAGCCGCCGCGGCTCGCGCCCCCCCTTCCTTCACTGGCTTTCTGGACGGCATGGCGGTCTGCGGAGCCCATCCTCCGGGCCACCGATCTTGTGCCCCTTCGACGCGGGCCACAAGACCCCGCAAACGGTTTCAGTCCCGAATGCGGAGCTGGTCACGGACTGGTCATCGAGCTGGTCATGCAGCTGGTCATGATCGACCGGCGCGTTGACGCCGTCTTCGGCGCTGTAGACAATGAACGGCAGGCCCGCATGCCCCCCGCCCACCACCTGACCGTCTCGGGCCCGTTCGACGACGGAGACGAGGTGCTGGTCCAGCGCCTCGCCGGGCGGGAGTCCCTGGGTGGGATCTTCCAGCTCGACCTCACGCTGCTCTCGCGGTCACCGACGCTCGACATGGGCAAGATCGTGGGCGACAAGCTGACGATCCTCCTGGAGTACGAGGACGCCAAGCGCTACTTCAACGGATTCGTCACGCGCATGTCGCGCGCGGGGACGTTCGAGCGGTACGCGCGCTACCGGGTCACGATGCACCCGTGGTTCTACCTGCTCGGGGCGCGCGTCAACAGCCGCATCTTCCAGCACAAGAACGTGGTCGACATCGCGAAGAAGATCTTCGGCGAGCACGGCTTCACCGACATCACCGACTCGACCACCGAGACGTACCCGGTGCGGGAGTACGTGGTCCAGTACGGCGAATCCGACTTCAATTTCATCAGCCGCCTCTTCGAGAGCGCCGGCATCTACTATTACTTCAAGCACGAGGCCAAGCGGCACGTGCTGGTCATGGCCGACTCGCCCACCACGCACGCCGAGGTCCCCGGCTTCGAAGAGGTGCCCTTCCACCCCGAGGGGGCCGAGTCGCCGGACAGCCCTCTGTGCGTGAACGTGTGGGAGCCGGCGCACCAGTGGCGGTCGGGCGCCTACGCGAGCGACGACTTCGACTTCACGCGCCCGAAGGCCGAGCTGATGTCCAAGCTGAGGGTCTCGTCGCCGCACCACAAGCACGGCACCATGGAGGTCTACGACTACCCGGGCGGATACCAGGAGACGAAGGTCGGCCAGTCGTACGTGCGCGCGCGCCTCGAAGCCCTGCAGAGCGACGTCGAGACCGTGAGCGGCGCCGGCAACGTGAGCGCGCTGGCGGCGGGCGACGTGTTCGCGCTGACGGGCTTTCCGAACCAGGACGAGGACAAGAGCTACCTGATCGTGTCGTCGACGTTCGAAGTGGCGAACAACGCCTTCCAGACAGGCCCGCGCGGCGCGGCGCTGCAACCGGAAGGCACCAACTTCCGGTGGGCATTCACCGCCATCGACCACACGGTCCCGTATCGGCCTCCGCGATCGACGCCCCGCCCGCGCATCGAGGGGGTGCAGACCGCCATCGTGGTCGGCGTCTCCGGTGAGGAGATCACGACCGACAAGTACGGTCGGGTGAAGGTGCAGTTCCATTGGGACCGCGAGGGGCAGCGCGACGAGAACGCCTCGTGCTGGATCCGCGTGGCCCAGCTCTGGGCCGGCACGCAGTGGGGCGGGATCCACCTCCCGCGCATCGGCCAGGAGGTGCTGGTCGACTTCCTGGAAGGCGACCCCGACCGCCCCGTGATCACGGGCCGTCTCTACAACGGCGACAACATGCCCCCCTACGCCCTGCCCGGCAACCAGACCCAGAGCGGCATCAAGAGCCGCAGCTCGAAGGGCGGCAACCCGGG
>Ga0105238_10005377_pt1 | contig 12655 bp, 11 predicted proteins | sample KBSC34metaG_FD_81526 | JGI IMG/M metagenome (GOLD analysis project Ga0105238, IMG submission 81526) | Corn rhizosphere microbial communities from Kellogg Biological Station, Michigan, USA - KBS C3-4 metaG | ecosystem: Host-associated > Plants > Roots > Rhizosphere > Soil | place: Michigan, USA... | reverse complement strand
CCCAGGACATCGGCACGGACGGTGTCTACGTCACCACGCTGACGCCGAAGGATCAGGCCAAGTACCTCGGCTTCCAGAGCATGTGCTGGAACGGCGGCGCGCTGCTGGCGAAGGGTCCCTTCGTCAGCGTCAGCGGCTTGCTGAACGAGAGCACGCACAGCTACGCGACGGCCTGGACGATCATCATGTTCGCCATGGGCGCACTGGTGTTCCTGGCCGCCCTGTATCACAGCCGCATGCTCCCCTCGGGGGGCAAGGCGGTCGATGCCCCGAAGAGCTTCGGCGAGGCGATGGCGAGCTTCGGCCACGCCTTCGTGACGTTCTTCCAGAAGAAGGACGTGCTGCGGCTGGTGGCCTTCGCCTTCTTCTACCGGTTTGGGTACGGGCTGCTGGACAAGATGGGGCCGCTGTTCCTGATCGACAGCCCGGCCAACCACGGCCTGGGCCTGACGAACCAGCAGATCGGGTTCATCTACGGCACGTTCGGCAGCGGCGCGTTCATCGTCGGCTCGCTGATCGGCGGCTGGATCGTGTCGCGGTCGGGCCTGAGGAAGACGCTGCTCTTTCTCTGCCTGTGCATCAACGTCCCCAACGTGACGTTCCTGTTCCTGAGCCAGGCCCTGCCCACCAACACCTATCTGATCACGGTGATCGTCACCATCGAGCAGCTGGGATGGGGCATCGGCGCCGTCGGTCACATGATCTACATGATGCAGCAGATCGCGCCCGGTCCTTACAAGACGGCGCACTACACGTTTGCCACCGCGCTGATGGGGGCGTGCATGATGACCACCGGCGCGGTCAGCGGATACATCCAGAAGGCGCTCGGGTACCAGTGGTTCTTCGTGGTGGTGCTGCTGGCCGCCCTGCCCTCGCTGGTCGCGACCTTGCTGGCGCCCTTCCATCATCAGGACGTGACCAAGAAGTCCGCCGCGTAATCCACCGAACGCAAAAACGCCGCCGGATCCTTGGATTCCGACGGCGCGACTAATCTTTCTTTCCGTGGCTCGGCTGGTGCCGAGCGGGCCCACGCTGAGCGGTCAGGTTGGGGGGAGACGAGCTCCCCCGCCCGTGTTACTCGAGCTCGTTGGTGACGATGGGCGTCTTGCTGCCCGAGACGTCCCCGTTGGCGTCGACCGCGCCCAGGCGCTTGAAGTTCGACTCGGTGCCGTTGCAGTCGAGGTCGCCGATCGCCTCGGCGGTGAACGTCGAGGCCGAGCCCGTGCCGGCGCTGGTGTACTTGGGGCGATAGATGAACGGGTCGGGCAGCGAGAAGGACAGGGCAACCCAGCTCGGGTTCTGCCATTCGGTGCCGCCGCCCGGGCACTTGCCGCTGGCCTGGCACGAGCAGTTCGTGGTGATGTTGGCGACCGAGGCGGGGAACTGCTTCGGCAGCACGGCGCCGTTCGCGTCCACATGGTCGGTCTCGAAGTAGGCGACAGAGCCCGCCCACAGCTTGTTCAAGTGACCGGCCGCCTCGGCGGTCTTCGATCGCTTGATGTACTTGCTGAACGCAGGGATGGCCACGGCGGCCAGAATGCCGATGATCGCGACGACGATCATCAACTCGACGAGCGTGAAACCAGAACCGCGTTTCCGAGAGCGAACCATGAGATCCTCCGTTGTCTTGCTGAGCGTTGGGCTACGAACTGAATCCATCGGCGGGGGCCGGCGCGGGCTTTAGGCACCTCCGTGCGCGACGTCGCATTTGCAGACACGCCGTCGGTGAAGCGACAGGCAAGCCGGGCGACGCCCGCCCGTCGTTGCGCTACCGCCCGTCGTTAAACGTCCGCAGGTTCGGCGAGGTGCTGGAAATGCCGAGCACCGTGACCGCGGCGGGAAACCCCGACGGTCCATTCAGGTTGCAGGCGGCCAGGCCGTAGAACCAGGGGGCCGCCACCCCCGACACCAGCGCCGCGCCGTACGTCGCCGCGCCCGGGACGGCCTGCCCGGCGCCGCCGGCGTTCGTCAGGTAAGTGCAGTAGAGAGATGTGTCACGCGGGCTGACCCCGACCGCGCGCCAGGGGGCGGGCCAGGCCGCGCTGTTGCTGACGCTGGCCGGGGTGCGGACCGAGTCGAAGGAGGCCGCGTTCGGGTTGGTGGGAAAGAACGCCGTCCCCGGCTCGTCCGGGCTGGGCAGCGCCGCGTTGCCGTCGGCCCGCAGGGGCAGGAACGTCCCGAACTCCATCCGGTACGACTGCTCCTTGCTGTTCATCTCGGCCAGCATGCTGACACCTTCGGTCAGACGGGCCCGGGCCACCCAGCGCCGGTAACCGAAGCTGCCGATGGCGGCCAGGATCGAGATGATCGCGACGACGATCATCAACTCGACCAGCGTGAACCCGGATCTTCGCGACCGCATGCTGCGGTGCTTTCGGCAGAATCGACGGCCCGCTCAAGCTCGCTGCGAAGTAGCCGCTGCGGAGGCGAGCAGGAGCTACCGGCGGTCGAAGGTGGCGACGACCTCGGTGTGGAACGTCTGGGGCATCAGGTCCAGGGCCACGGCCTGGCGAAGAACGAAGCCTCTGGCGCCGAGCTTGGCGGCGTCGCGGGCCAGGGTCTGCGGGTCGCAGGAGACGTAGACGAGGCTGCGGCGCGCGAGGGTCGCCGCGGCGAAGTTCTCGGCGTCGAGGCCCTCGCGGGGCGGGTCGACGACGGTCACGTCGCACTGGGCGTCGGCGCCCCACGGGGTACGGCCGGCCTGCCACCGGGCCTGGGGGGCGTTGCGACGGCCGCGGTCGACGGCGCGGGCGTCGGCGTCGTGGGCCACCACGCGCGTGGCGCGAGACAACAGATGGCGGGTGAAGTTCCCCGAGCCGGCGTAGAGCTCGAGAACCTCGCCGGGCGTCTCGCCCACCGCGCTCATCACCGCCTCGACGAGCGCGGCGTTGGCCGCCCTGCCCACCTGGGCGAAGCCGCCCGCGGGGATGCGCAGGGGCGCCGCGCCCGGCTCGGCCACGTCGACCTCGGCCAGGCCGAACGCCAGCGGCGGATCTTCACCGCTCGCGATCGTGGCGCCGACGATCCCGCCTGCGCCCCAGGCCTCGAACAGAGCGGCGGCGCGTGACGGGGGCAGCAGAGTCCGCGCTCGCACGGCGACGTGCCCGCCCTCGCCTCCCACCTGCAGATCGACCTCGGTCTCTGCCGCCAGCGACGGGGCCGCCGCCCGCAGCGCCGTCAGCGCGCGCCCCGCCTCGTCGCCGAGCAGCGGGCAGCGCTGGATGTCGACGACGTCGTGACTGCGACGGGCCCGGAAGCCAAACGCGCCACCCTGGCCCACCACGAAGCGGGCGCGATCGCGATAGCCGAATCCGGTGGGCGATGGCGCGAGCAACTCGACCTGCGGCTCGCCCACGGCTGGTTGACCAGGGGCTAGCAGCGCCCGGGTGACGATCTCCAGCTTGGCGGCCTGCTGTGCCTGCAGCGACACGTGCTGCCACTGGCAGCCGCCGCAGGTGCCGAAGTAAGGGCATGGCGGCGCCACCCGTGCGGGAGAAGCGGTTCGAAGCTGCACCAGCTCGGCCCAGGCCACGCGCGCCTTCTGGCGCACCACCCGCGCCGTCACCTCGTCGCCGGGCGCGGTCAGGGGAACGAACGTGGCGCGCCCGTCGTGCGCCCCGCCCTGCTGCCGCCCCACCCCGTCGCCTCCCGTCGCCAGGCCGTGCACCCGCACGTCGATCGGCTCGCCGGGCTCGAGCGGGCGCTGACCGGCGCTGCCGGTGCGGGGTGCACGCGAGGGCGTACGGGTCCTTCGCATGGCCACGGCGCCACCTTAGCGAGGCGGCGATGGAAATGGCGATTTTTCAAACCGCACGGTACAAAAGAAGGCGGGCGCGCATGGACAAGACTGTCTCCTCCGCCGACGAAGCCGTCGCTGACATCCAGGACGGCGTGACCCTGATGGCGGGTGGCTTCGGGCTGTGCGGCATCCCCGAGAACCTGATCGCGGCGCTGCACCGGCGCGGGGTGAAGGGGCTGTCGATCATCTCGAACAACTGCGGCATCGACGGCAAGGGGCTGGGCCTGCTGCTGGACGCTGGTCAGGTGAAACGGATCACCGCCAGCTACGTGGGCGAGAACAAGACGTTCGAGCGGCAGTTCATGGACGGCACGCTGGACGTCGAGCTTTGCCCGCAGGGCACGCTGGCCGAGCGCATCCGCGCCGGCGGGGCCGGCATCCCTGCGTTCTACACGGCCACCGGCTACGGCACGAAGGTCGCCGAGGGCAAGGAGACGCGCGTCTGGAACGGCCGCAACACCATCCTCGAGACGGCGCTGACCGCCGACTTCGCGTTCGTGAAGGCGTGGAAGGGCGATCGCTTCGGGAACCTGGTGTACCGGAAGACGACGCGCAACTTCAACCCCATGATGGCGGCGGCGGCCCGCGTGACCATCGCCGAGGTCGAGCACCTGGTCGAGCCGGGCGACCTCGAACCCGACCACATCCACACGCCCGGGATCTACGTGAAGCGCATCGTCGTCGGCGCGCGCTACGAGAAGGCCATCGAGCAGCGCACCACGCGCAAGAGGGCCATCTGACATGGGGCTGACATGCCGCTGACCCGCGACCAGATCGCCAGGCGCGCCGCGGGCGAGCTGCGCGACGGGATGTACGTGAACCTGGGCATCGGCATGCCGACCCTGGTGGCGAACTTCATCCCCCCCGGCATGGGCATCATGCTGCAGTCCGAGAACGGGTTGCTGGGCATCGGCCCGTTCCCCTACGAGGGCGACGAGGATCCGGACCTGATCAACGCCGGAAAACAGACCATCACCGAGATCGCCGGCAGCGCATTCTTCTCGTCGGCGGAGTCCTTCGCCATGATCCGCGGCGGGCACATCGACTGCGCCATCCTGGGGGCCATGCAGGTGGCGGAGAACGGCGACCTGGCGAACTGGATGATCCCTGGCAAGCTGATCAAGGGGATGGGCGGCGCGATGGATCTGGTCGCCGCCGCCAAGCGGGTGGTGGTGATGATGGACCACGTGGCGAAGGGCGACGAGAAGAAGGTCCTGAAGCGCTGCACGCTGCCGCTGACCGCGGTGGGCGCCGTGCACAGGATCATCACCGACCTGGCGGTCATGGACGTGACCCCGGCGGGGCTGGCGCTGGTCGAGCGGGCGCCGGGTGTCTCCGTCGAGGAGATCCAGCGCAAGACCGAGCCCACGCTGATCGTCGCCGGCCCGGTGCCCGAGACCACCTTCGGGAGCTGAACGGGCCGTGTCTCCCCGGCCGTCCGACGCGACGACGCCCAGTGAAGCGTCCCCTGCCCCGCCGTCACCCAGCGAGGGGCGCACCGTTGCGGCGCTGGAGACCAGCGCCGGCATCCCCCTGCCCGTCGTCGCCGGCCCCGGTGACCTGACGGCGAAGGTGCCACCTTTCGATCCGACGCGCGAGCTGGGGACGCCGGGCGCTTTTCCTTTCACGCGCGGCGTTCATCCCACGATGTACCGCGGCCGCCCCTGGACCATGCGCCAGTACGCCGGCTTCGGCTCGGCCGCCGAGACGAACCAACGCTTCCAGTTCCTGCTGGCGGCGGGCCAGACGGGCCTGTCGGTGGCGTTCGATCTCCCCACGCAGATGGGGCGCGACGCCGACGATCCGCTGGCCGCGGGCGAGGTGGGCCGCACCGGCGTCGCCATCGGCACGCTCGACGACATGGAGGTGCTGTTCGCCGACCTGCCGCTCGACCGTATCTCGACGTCGATGACGATCAACGCCACCGCGGCCACCCTGCTGTGCCTGTACGTGGCGGTGGCCGACCGGCGCGGAATCCCGCGCGCGTCGCTGGCGGGCACCATCCAGAACGACATCCTGAAGGAGTACATCGCGCGCGGGACGTACATCTACCCCCCGGCGCCGTCGATGCGCCTGACGGCCGACGTGTTCGCGTTCTGCCGCGACGAGCTGCCGCGCTGGAACCCCATCAGCATCAGCGGCTATCACATGCGCGAGGCGGGCTGCGACGCCGTGCAAGAGGTGGCCTTCACCCTGGCCGACGGCATCGCCTACGTCGAGGCGGCGCTGGCCGCGGGGCTGGAGATCGACGCGTTCGCGCCCCGGCTGTCATTCTTCTTCAACGCGCACTCGCACCTGCTGGAGGAGGTGGCCAAGTTCAGGGCCGCGCGCCGGCTGTGGGCGCGCCTGATGCGCGACCGCTTTCACGCGCGCGATCCCCGCTCGCAGATGCTGCGCTTTCACGCGCAGACGGCCGGCTCGACCCTGACCGCCGAGCAGCCCTGGAACAACGTCGTGCGCACCACCGTCGAGGCGCTGGCGGCCGTGCTGGGGGGCGCGCAGTCGATCCACACGAATGGCTTCGACGAGGCGCTGGCGCTGCCCACCGAGGCCTCCGCGCAGCTGGCGCTGCGCACGCAGCAGATCCTGGCATTCGAGAGCGGCGCCGCCGACGTCGTCGATCCCCTGGGGGGCGCCTATGCCATCGAGACGCTGACCAGCGAGATCGAGAGCCGGGCCCGCGCCCTGATCGACGGCATCGACGCCCGCGGCGGCATGATCGCCGCGATCGAGGCCGGCTACCCGCAGCGCGAGATCGAGCGGCAGGCGTTCGCGCACCAGCGGGCCGTGGAGAGCGGCGCGCGCGTGGTGGTGGGACAGAACCGCTTTCGCGACGCGCCAGGCGCGCCGGCCCCCGGCGGCCCGACCGTGGCCTTGCACCACCTGGACGGGGGTGTCGAACAGGCCCAGCGTGACCGCCTGGTTCGCGCGCGCGCCACTCGCGACGCGGGGGCGGTCGCGGCCGCGCTGGCCGCCATCGAGCAGACGGCCCGCGGGACCGCGAACCTGGTCCCGGTCATCCTGAGGGCCGTGGTCAGCCGCGCCACCCTGGGCGAGATCGCCGACAGCATGCGGCGCGTGTTCGGAATTTATACACCGCGGTGAGCGCCCCGCCGTCCTGGTCGAAGGCGTCCGCGATTGAGGTCCACGATTTCCTGAGCACAATCCGGAAGCACGCGACAGGCCTATTTCTGGTGCCGTTTCGCGAATGTTTCATTTTGCACGGGGAAGGCAATTCGATTGCGCGGGCGCCCGTCCAGGGGTTACCGTCTGGTGAGCACCTGGAGTGGCGGCGATGACGAAATCGGATCTGATCAACCACGTGAGCCGCGAGCGGAACATCCCGGCGGCCCGGGCCGAGTCGATAGTGAACGCCATCTTCGACTCCATCGAGGCGACCTTGCAGCGGGGCGAGCGCATCGAGATCCGGGGCTTCGGTAGCTTCGAGATCCGTCGCTATCGCGCCTACGCGGGACGCAATCCGCGCAACGGCGCCAAGGTCGACGTCGCCGCCAAGAACTTGCCCTTCTTCAAGGTCGGCAAGGAGATGAAGGATCGCATCAACCAGTGGCGCGCGCCCCAGCGCGCTGGCGCCGCGCCCGGGCCGGCCCACCTCGCGACGCCGGCGCCGTCGGAGGCGCCCGCGATGAAGTCTCAGACCAGCTCGCCCGGCTCGCTGATGGGCGAAGCGCCCGCCGCTCAACCCTGAGGAGAGCCGGAGCGCCTCAGGAGGCGACGGAGGCCGGGCCGGACTGCGGGGAGAGCACGCGCGCAGCGCGCGAAAGGCGGCGCAAGCGCAGCGGCGCGGTGAGCGCATGCCGGGCAAAGGCCGCCCCCAGCTTCAGAGGCCGATCGGCCAGCACCGTCGAGCCGCACACGCGCGCCGCGTACAGCTCGGTCATGCGGCGATCGAACATCACCAGCGACAGCCAGAACCGGTAACGCTCGCCTCCGTACAGCATGCGCGCCAGACGGGCGTCCAGGGCCAGCTCACGCCCCACCACGCCCCGCCGGACCGCCTGCCCGTAGCGGGCGAACGACAGGTCGCCCGAGTCGAGCGCCTGGCAGATCGCGGCGGCGGCGAGCGGCCCTTCCTCCAGTCCCACGGCGATGCCCTCGCCCGTCAGCGCGTCGATCCCGGCCGCGTCGCCCACGCACAGCACGTGGGGCGCGGCCACGCGGCTGCGCGGCGCGTAGGGCCAGGCCGGCCAGCCGCGCGCCGCCGGCAGCTCCACGCCGTGCCGGGCCAGCGCCCTGGTCAGGATGCGCACGATCTCGGCGCCGCCCAGGCGTCGCGAAGCCGTCTGCCCCGCCCTGGTGGACGGCGTGTGCATGGCGCCCACGTTCAGGCGATCGCCGCTGACCGGGAACAGCCACACGTAGCCCCGCAGCCCCTCCTCCATGGGCGAGAAGTCGTAGATCATCTCCGGCGGGAAGGGCCGCGGCGCCGGGATCTCCGCCTTGAACAATTGCAGCGGGCGCGCCGGCGACGCCGGGTCGCCGGCGGTCAGGGCATCGCGTATGCGGCTCGAGGCGCCGTCGGCGGCGACCAGGATCCGCGTCCGCAGCGTCCGCCCCGCCGTGGTGCGCACCACCACCGTCCCGTCGGACGGCTCCACCTGATGGGCCTCGACCCCTTCGCCTTCGACGACCTGCACACCACGCTGGCGCGCCTGCGCCACCAGATCGGCGTCGAAGTCGGAGCGCCTGATAACGTCGACGGCGCGCTCCAGCTTCACCCGGCGGTCCCGATCGCCGTAGACGATGCGCCCCGTCCCGCAGCTCACCGCGGGCACCCGTACCGCCAGCCCCAGCTCCTCGAGCGCCAGGTGCGCGCGACCGGTCAGGCCACCGCCGCAGGGCTTCTCGCGGGGAAAGCGCGCCTTATCCAGGCACAGCAGGCGCCCCGCCCGGACCAGCTCGGGGCGGCGTGCCGCCAGCGCGACCGCGACCGCCACGCCGGCGGGGCCAGCCCCGGCGACCAGGACATCGACGTCGACCGGCCCGGGCGCGCTCACAAGTTTGGCTTCGCGGACAGACGGCCCTTGACCGTCAGGGTCAACGCGCCCATCGGCGCGGGCGTGCCCCCGGGCACCACCACGCGGGTCTTGGCCAGGAACACGAACGGCGTGCCCAGGTGCATGCCGATGTTCTCGAACACCGAGTTCGCGGCCGGCTCGACGGGGATGTTCCCGTTCGTCACCGTCGCGCCGTGCGGGATCGCCGGTACGGTCGCGAACCTGGTGACGTTCGGATCCGTCACCTTCGTCGTTCCCTGCGGCCCCAGGAAGAGATCGATGGGGGGCAGATCGAGGTTCAGCGAGTTCTGGCTGACGTCATAGGTCAGCTTGCTGACCGTGATATCGAGGACGCTCTGACTGCTGAGCGAGCTGGGGAGCTGCCCCTCGTTCTTCAGATCGATCATCTGGGGCGGCGACTGCACGTCGACCGCGAACGCGCACGCGCCGCTGGGGGCATCACACACCAGCGTCGTCGTACAGTCGATGCCCTGGGCAGCGACCAGGGGCGAGCAGCAGTCGGCGTCGGTGGTGCACGGGATCGCGGGCACCATCGCGAAGGCGCTGGACATGCTGCCCTTCCAGTCGCCCTGGCTGGTGTCGAAGGTGTAGGTCTTCGGCGGCAGGTCGAACGACACGGTGGCCAGGTCCGAGCTGATGAGGCCGCAGCCCGTCACGAACGGCACCAGACCACCGGTGGCGAGCGCGAACAGGACGGGGGCGAGACGCCCCGAGGCGGCACGCAGGCGAGGCGACGGGAGGTGCGTCATCCTCGTAAGTATCTCTCACGGAGCGTGTCCATCAAAACACCGAGCGCCGATTTCGCGTCGCGCGTGCCCGCCGCCACCTCGTCGGCCAGCCCCGTGGCCGCCAGCGCCTGACGGGCGTCCGCCGCCAGCCGGCCCAGCAGCAACTGGGCGACCCGACGCACCGCGCGCGCCGCTCGCTGCTCTTCCGGCAGCGTCGCGCGTGCCGCCTCGATCGCCGCCAGCAACTCGTCCAGGCCCTGACCCGTCGTCGCCACCGTCTGCACCAGCGGCACGCGGTCCGACACCGCGCCGGTGAGGCGGCGCAGCTCCAGCATGCCGCGCAGATCGCCCACCGCCTGCTCGGCGCCCGGCCGGTCGGCCTTGTTCACCACCAGCACGTCGGCGATCTCCAGCAGGCCGGCCTTCAGCGCCTGCACCTCGTCGCCCAGGCCCGGCACCGTCACCACGACCGTCACGTCGGCCAGGGCGGCCACGTCCACCTCGGCCTGCCCGACGCCCACCGTCTCGACCAGCACCGTCGTGAAGCCGCCCGCGCCCAGCGCCGCCACCACCTGAGCGGCGGACGACGACAGTCCCCCGCCGGCGCCCCGGGACCCGAGCGAGCGGATGAAGACGCCGGCGTCGGTAGCGTGCTTCTGCATGCGCACCCGATCGCCCAGCACCGCCCCTCCCCCCCTTGGGCTCGAGGGATCGACCGCCACGATCCCTACCGGGGCGCCGCGCGCGCGCAGCAGAGCGCACAGGCCATCGACCAGGGTCGACTTGCCCGCCCCCGGGGGACCGGTCACGCCCACCACGAACGGCGGGGGCAGGCCCGCGGACAGTTCTTGCAGCTCGCGCGCCGCCTCGGGCGCGCCGTCGTCCAGCTCGCGGATCAGGCCCGCGAGGGCGCGGTGATCACCAGCGCGGATCAGCTCGCGGCGGCCCATTCCTTCAGCAACTCGCGGGCGATCACCATCTTCTGGACCTCGTTGGTGCCCTCGCCGATCTCGCCCAGCTTCGCGTCGCGCAGGTAGCGCTCGACCTCGAACTCGCGCGAGTAGCCGTAGCCGCCGTGGATCTGGATCGCGTTGGTGCAGGCGCGCATGGTGGCCCGCGCCGCGTAGTACTTCGCGATCGAGGACTCCTTGGTGGTGCGTAGCTGCTTGTCCTGCATCAGCGCCGCCCGCCACACCAGCAGCCGGGCCGCGTCCAGCTCGGTGGCCATGTCGGCCAGCATGTGCTGGATGGCCTGGAACTCGGCGATCGGCTTGTCGAACTGCACCCGCTCCTTGGCGTACTTCCGTGCCGCCTCGAAGGCGGCCCGGCCGATGCCCACCGCCCAGGCGCCGATGCCCACGCGGCCCTTGTCCAGGATCTTCAGCGTGTCGAAGAAGCCCTGGTTCACGGCGCCAAGCCGCTGCGCATCGGACAGCTTCACGTCCTCGAAGATCAGCTCGGTGGTGTCCGACGCGTGCAGGCCCATCTTCTCGATGCGCTTGCCGGTGCGGAAGCCGGGCATGCCCCGCTCGACGATGAACGCGGTCAGCCCCTTCTGCATCAGCGACGGCTCGGTCGAGGCGACGATCACGAAGATCTCGCCCACGGAGCCCTGGGTGATGAACGTCTTGGTGCCGTTCAGGACCCAGCCGTCGCCGTCGCGCACCGCCCGCGAGCGGGCCGCGGCCGCGTCGGAGCCCGACCCCGGCTCGGTCAGGCCCCAGCCGCCCAGCGCCTTGCCGCTGGCCAGCCGGGGCAGGTACTTGCGGCGCTGCTCCTCGTTCCCGGCCAGGTAGATGTGCCCGGTGCACAGCGAGTTGTGCGAGGCCATGGTCAGCCCCACCGACGCGTCGGCGCGGGCCACCTCCTCCAGCGCCACCACGAACTCGGCGAACGTCATCCCGGCGCCGCCGTAGGTCTCGGGGATCTGCATGCCGAGGAGACCGAGTTCACCCATCGCCGGGATGATCTCGTGGGGGAAGTGCTCCTCGCGGTCCCAGCGCGCGGCGTGCGGGATGATCTCGCGCGCGCAGAACTCGCGCACCGACTGCTGCAGGATCCGTTGTTCTTCCGAGAGCTCGAAGTTCATGGGGGCTGGGTCGACGCCTTTCTGGACGGGGCTCGGTTGGGGGCCAAAGCTTGCTTGGTTGCCTACTTCTTCGACGGCGGCATCTTGTACTTCTGCTCCGGGCCGGCCGGGGCGAAGATCTGCAGCACCACCGCCTTCTCGCCGCCGGTGAACTTGACGGCGTGGGGCTGTCCCTCGGGGATGTGGATCGCCTGATCGACGGCGAACGGGATCTTCTCGCTGCCGATCGTCACCTCGCCGGTGCCCGCCAGGACGTAGATGATCTCGGCCGAGCCGTCGTGGCTGTGACGCGGGATCTCGGTCCCGGGGGTGAACTCGACCACGGACGCCGACGCGGCGTCGCTGCCGGAGTTGGCCGGATCGAAGAGGGCGTGCACCTTGACCTTGCCACCGGACGCCGTGTGGACCGGCGCCTTCTCGAACGACTCGACGGTGAAGTGCCCGCCTGCCGGCACGACCGCCTTCTTGGGGTCGCGGATGACGTCGAAGGCGGCCCTCCCCTTTTCGTCCTTGGGGTCGCGGTAGACCCGCTCCGGTCCAAGCGGCGCGAACACCTGCAGGATCTCCACCGAGGCCGAGCGGACCATGTTCTCGATCACGTGCGGCATCTCGGCGGGGATGAAGATGGCGCTCCCCTCGGTCAGCACCTCGGGGTTGACGCCGGTCGGGCCGAGCACGCGGGCCCGGCCCTTCCTGATGTACAGCAACTCGGCGCCGGGGTGCTTGTGCATGGCGATGCGGTTCGCCGGCTCGATGGTCAGCAGCGACAGCGAGGCCTGGCGGGCCCGCATCGTCGCCTCGTCGACCAGCACCTTGACCGTGAACGCGGGGACGGGCCCCTTGGCTTTGGCCTTGCCCTTGCCGCCCGCCCCGGGCCCGCGCTCGGGAGCGTCAGCCGTCTTGATCGAGAACTGGGCCGCCTGACCCTCGAACGCCAGCGGCAGGATCACGGTGGTGCCGGAGGCCACGCCCGGGATGACCCAGGTGGCGGTGCTCGCCT
>Ga0105238_10005375_pt1 | contig 12659 bp, 10 predicted proteins | sample KBSC34metaG_FD_81526 | JGI IMG/M metagenome (GOLD analysis project Ga0105238, IMG submission 81526) | Corn rhizosphere microbial communities from Kellogg Biological Station, Michigan, USA - KBS C3-4 metaG | ecosystem: Host-associated > Plants > Roots > Rhizosphere > Soil | place: Michigan, USA... | reverse complement strand
TTCTCGTGCCGCTTCATCTCGGGATTGGTCGCCTCGCATTTCGGCTGGCGATGGGTGTTCATCGTGCTCGGTGTATTGACGCTGGGCGGAGCCGGTGCGATCGCACGTTTACTGGAGCCCGAGCGCCACGCGCATCACGCATCCCACTGGGAAGGTTCGTGGTACTCCGCGGTGAAATCACACTTGGGGAATCGCCGACTGCTGGGAACCTATCTGGTCGGATTCTGCGTCTTGTTTTCGTTGGTAGCGATCTTCACGTACGTGACGTTCTATCTAGCCGCGCCGCCATTCAATCTGGAGCCCGCGGCACTGGGATCCATCTTCTTCGTGTACCTGGTGGGGGCGGCCGCGAACCCGGTGGCAGGGCGCGCCATCGATCGTTACGGGCAGCGCATGGTACTCACCTGCGGGATCGGAGCGGGCGTAGCGGGCATCGCTCTTACTCTGATCCATAGTCTGTGGATGGTCGGGCTGGGGTTGACCATCTGCAGCAGCGGCGTCTTCGCGGCGACCACGGCGGCGAACAACTTCGTGGGCGCGGCGGCCGAGCACAACCGGTCTCTGGCCGTGGGATTGTACGCGGCGTTCTACTACGTCGGCGGCGGACTGGGCGCGGCGATTCCAGCTTACTTCTGGGACCTAGGGGGATGGCCCGCCTGTGTGGCGTTCATCGCCTGCGTGCAGATTGTGACTGTTATGATCGCGTTGACGTTCTGGAGAGGTCCTGTGCGTTCCGCGGTGATGATAGCGACATAAATACTTCTTATGGGCGACCCCTCTTGCATTTGCGATTCTTGTGCTGTATTCTTAAACTCATAGAGACGACGATGTCATTTGCAGATCCCAACCAGGCTCTCTCGCGCGGCAACGCGGTCTCTACCGAATTCAATCCTGTATTAGGGCTCGTTCTTATTATTGGGGTCGGTGTAACCGGCCCCGCCTGAACGGCCCAATTCGTAGGGATACGGACTTGGCCACTGGCGGGGGAAAGAAACCCCCGGACAGTGGCCTTTTCCATTTTGGGAGGATGTATAAATGTCGACCAAATTGATGACTGGCGCGCAAGTCGTCCTCGAGTGTTTGCTGCGTGAGAAGGTCGATACCTTCTTCGGGTATCCGGGTGGCGTAACGCTGCCTCTATATGACGCGCTGTACGATCACCAGATCAAACACATCCTGGTGCGGCACGAGCAGAACGCCTGTTTCGCGGCCCAGGGATACGCGCGCGCCACGGGCAAGGTCGGCGTGTGCTGCGCGACCTCGGGTCCCGGCGCGACGAATTTGGTAACCGCGCTGGTCGACGCGTTGATGGATTCGATTCCAATCGTGGCGATCACGGGCCAGGTGTCAACCAAGCTGATCGGCAGCGACGCGTTCCAGGAAGCCGATACGTTCGGCATCACGCGATCCTGCACCAAGCACAATTTCATGGTGAAGAAATTGTCGGAGCTTCCGCAGGCGATCCATGAAGCGTTTCACATCGCGGCGTCGGGACGGCCCGGCCCGGTGCTGGTGGATATTCCCAAGGACGTCTTTCAGGCCCAGGGCCATTACACGCCGGTTTCGACCATTTATCTGCCGGGCTACCGCCTGACCACAGAGGGGCATGCGGGACAGATCCGCCGCGCTGCGGAAATGGTCTGGGAAGCCGAGCGTCCCATGGTTTACGCAGGCGGCGGGATCGTAGCCGCCGAGGCTGCCAGCGATCTGCGCGAATTCGTGGAGCTGGTCGACATACCGTCGGTGTGTACGCTGATGGGTCTGGGATCTATGCCCAGCACGCATCCGAATTTCATCAGCATGCCGGGCATGCATGGCAGCTATGCCGCGAATATGGCGATGACGGAGACCGATCTGCTGATCGCGCTGGGCGTGCGATTTGACGATCGCGTGACTGGCCGGCTGGCCGCCTTCGCGCCGCACGCGAAGGTGATCCATGTGGATATCGATCCGGCTGAGATCGGCAAGAATCGCGCCGCGGACATTCCCATCGTGGGCGACGTCAAGAAAGTTCTGGAGCGCCTGATGCACGAAGTGCGCGAGCTGGCGCCCTCGATGAAGGAAAAGAACGCGGCGACTCGCAAAGCATGGTGGGCGCAGGTCAAGGGCTGGAAGAAAGAGCATCCGCTGGAGCCTGAAGTTTCGACCGATGAGATCAAGCCGCAGCATCTGATTTCGGAAATCGACCGGCTCTCGGGCGGGGAAGCGATCGTCGCCAGCGACGTTGGGCAGCACCAGATGTGGGGCGCGCAGTTCCTCAAGTTCAACCATCCACGGCTGTGGCTCAACTCGGGCGGCCTGGGATCGATGGGGTTCGGCTTGCCGGCGGCTATCGGAGCACAGTTCGCACGGCCCGATAAATTGGTGTTCGCCCTGGTCGGCGATGGCGGATTCCAGATGTCGATTCCTGAGCTCGCCACCATCGCCAATCACGCGCTGCCGGTCAAGATTATTGTCATGAACAACGGTTACCTGGGGATGGTCCGGCAGTGGCAGGAGCTGTTCTATAACAATCGGCTGAGCTCGGTGCAGCTCGAAGGGTTCCCCGATCCCGAAAAGCTGGCAGGCGCGTATGGCTTCCGCGGCAAAACGGTAGAGAATGTTCGCGAGCTGCGCGGTGCGCTGGAAGCAGCGGTGAAGGAGCCGGGTCCTTACTTGTTGAACGTGCGCGTGACGCCGTTTGAGAACGTGTACCCGATGGTTCCGGCAGGCGGCGCAATCAACGAAATGGTGCTGGGGCCGGTTCAACCGGTGGCGGTCTAAAAACCAGGAGTCAGAAGTCAGAATTCAGGAGTCAGAATGCTGCAGTTGATCTCGTTATTAGTAGAAAACAAACCCGGGGCGCTGATGCGGGTGACGGGAGTGCTTTCGGCGCGCGGGTACAACATCGAAAGCCTGACGGTCGCGCGGACGCTCGATCCGGAGCTCTCGCGCATGAGCATCGTGGTCGATATCGAACCGACCCAGCGCGTTCAGGTCATCAAGCAGATCAACAAGCTGGTTAACGTGCTGCAGGTCTCCGATTTGACTGAAGGCTCTGCCGTTCGACGAGAATTGGTCTTGCTGTGGGTCGGGACCACGCAGGAAAATCGCATGGCCGTGCTGAAGGAAGCCGAGATGTTTGGCGCGAAAGCCGTCGATAGTTCGGTGGATGGCTACGCTCTCGAAGCCACCGGCGATCCGGAGAAACTGGACGCGTTCATCCGCGTGATGCAGCGCTATGGCGATATCGAAGTAACCCGATCGGGCCTGGTTTCCGTTCCGCTCGAAGCGAAGAAAGTGAAACTGGCGCCGCCGGTGCGCAAAGAACATTTAGAAACGGACCACGCGGTCCTCAAAACCACGGAGTAACTAAAAAGGTAATGGTCACTAAATACTACGAAAAAGACGGCGATCCTTCGCTACTCAAGGGCAAGACGATCGCCATTATCGGCTACGGCAGCCAGGGGCACGCGCACGCGCTGAATCTGCGCGATTCCGGCCTCAATTCGATTGTCGGCCTGCCTGAAGGCAGCAAGAGCAAAGCGAAAGCGGAGGCTGCCGGGCTGAAAGTTCTCTCGATTGCGGATGCCGCGAAAGCAGCCGACGTCATCATGATGCTGGTCCCGGATCACGTTCAGGGCGAGATCTACAAGAAAGATATCGAGCCGAATCTGACCGCCGGCAAGACACTGATGTTCGCGCACGGCTTCAACATCCACTTCGGATTCATCACGCCGCCCAAGAACATCGACGTCACCATGATCGCGCCGAAAGCTCCCGGGCACCGCGTCCGCGAAGTGTTTACCGAAGGGCAGGGAGTCCCCGGCCTGGTCGCCATCCATCAGGATGCGTCGGGTAACGCGCTCAAGAATGCTCTGGCTTACGGAAGCGGTATCGGCTGCCTGCGCGCGGGCATTCTCGAAACCTCGTTCAAGGAAGAGACCGAGACCGATCTCTTCGGCGAACAGAGCGTCCTCTGCGGTGGAGTCGCGGAGCTTATACGCGCCGGCTTCCAAACCCTGGTCGACGCCGGATATGCCCCGGAAATGGCCTATTTCGAGTGCCTGCACGAAGTGAAGCTGATTGTCGATCTGATCTATGAAGGCGGCCTCACTTATATGCGCTACTCGGTATCGGACACGGCGGAGTATGGCGATTACACCCGCGGTCCGCGCATCGTGACCGAACAGACCCGCGCCGAGATGAAGAAGATTCTCGGTGAGATCCAGTCCGGCCAGTTTGCACGCGAATGGATGGCGGAAAACAAAGAAGGACGCAAGAAGTTCCTGGCCATGCGCGAGTCGCAAGAGCACCAGCCCATCGAGACGGTCGGTGCGGAATTGCGCAAGATGATGACCTTCCTCAAGAAGAAAAAGGAAGTCGGCGTACCGGCGGCTACGTAAACTCTCATGCGCATCTTCACGTTCGACACCACGCTGCGCGACGGCACTCAGGGCGAAGCCGTCAGCTTTTCAGCCGACGATAAGATCCTCGTCGTCCACAAACTGGACGAACTGGGGATCGATTACATTGAGGGCGGCTGGCCGGGGTCGAATCCGAAGGACAAGGACTTCTTCGCCAGGGCGCGTGAGCTGCAGCTGAAGCATTCGCGCCTGGTGGCGTTCGGCGCGACGCGCTTTGCCAAGAATACGGTGGAAGAGGACGCCAGCGTGAATGCGCTGATCGCCGCCGGAACTCCGGTGGTGTCGATTTTCGGCAAGAGCTGGGATCTGCACGTCCATCGCGCCCTGGGCATCGATGAGAAGCAAAACCTCGAATTGATTGCCGATACCGTGAAGTACCTCAAGGCTCACGGTAAGGAAGTGGTCTACGACGCCGAGCATTTCTTCGATGGCTATTGCGCCGATCGCGATTTCGCCCTGCGAACGATTGAAGCCGCGAAGAAAGCCGGCGCCGATGTTCTCTGCCTGTGCGATACCAACGGAGGCATGCTCACCAGCCGGCTCTCGGAAATCTGTGCCGACGTGCGCAAGAATTTCGATGGCATGCTGGGGATTCACACGCATAACGATTCGGAGCTGGCGGTAGCCAATTCCCTGGCTGCGATCGACCAGGGATTCGCGCATGTCCAAGCCTGCACCAACGGCTACGGCGAACGCTGCGGCAACGCCAACATGATCTCGATCATCGCCAACCTGGAATTGAAGATGGGCCACACCACCATCGGCAAGGAACGGCTGACGCATCTGACCACAGCTGCTCGCTATATCGCCGAGCTGGCCAATCTACCGATCCGCAACGATCAAGCCTACGTGGGCCCCAGCGCCTTCGCACATAAGGGCGGCGTACACGTGAGCGCGGTGCTCAAGGATTCGTCGACGTACGAACACATCAATCCCAAGCTGGTGGGCAATCGCCAGCGTGTGCTGCTCAGCGATCTTTCGGGAAAGGGAAACGTCCTCTACAAGCTCAAGCAGCATGGATTAGAGGATCGGCTGGACGATACCGCCCGGCGCGAGCTGCTGGATCGCATCAAGCAGATGGAGTTTGAAGGCTACGAGCTGGAGGCCGCTGAGGGTACGTTCGAGCTCTTGGTGCGTGAAGCCCTGCGCCCCGGTCTGCAGTTTTTCGAGGTGGTCAGCTATGAGACCACCACTAAATCGTCCGGCAGCACAACCGCCACCGTGACCCTGAAAGCGCAAGACGGAGTTCACTCCGCCACAGCCCAGGGGAACGGTCCGGTAAACGCCCTGGACCTCGCACTCAGGCAGTGCTTGTCGTCGCTGTATCCGGGCATTGCGGGGGTGCGGCTGACCGACTATAAGGTTCGTGTACTGGACAACAAGAAGGGCACCGCCGCGAGGGTTCGGGTACTGGTGGAATGGTCCGATCACCGCCGGAGCTGGGCCACTGTAGGGGTCTCCGAGAACGTGATCGAGGCCAGCTGGTTCGCCTTAGTCGACGCTCTCCGGTTGGAACTAATGCGGTTGGGCGAAAACGACCCCACCATCCAGCGGGCCGTGGAAGACTACTGCTGGGGCGTCTGAGCCCGTACCTACGCAAAATCCCTACGTCTTTCCTAAGGCGTTCACTGCGTAGTATTTTGACCTTCCCAACCGCACAATGGAGGGGATGTCATGGTCAGATGACACCCGGTGTCTCTATTGCGAGGGCAGGCTGCCGCTCTATCGCAAGATCACCCATGGGCAATTCTGTTCCAGCGCGCACCGCAAGGCTTACTGGCAGGAACACGAGCGGTTAGCGCTCGAACGCCTCCATGAAGCTCACAGCTCGCTGCGTTCTTATCGCCCTCTGGAGGCGACACAGGAAGTTCTTCCGCAGAGCGCTGCTTACCTTGATCCAGAACCTCTCACGCAAGCCACGACGACTTATGTCGAAGTTCAGAGCGGCCTCGAACTGGCTCCGAGTCCTTCGTTCGACGCCGGGTCGTATCCGATTCCAGACGTAAGTGAGCCGGCAGTAGACGCGCCCAAGTTGCTTAATCTTCTGGGCCCGGAACTGGTTGCGGTAGGAGGTTCGCCGGCACTGATCGCCGTCGACCCGTTCGAATACGAAATCACAATCCAGCCGATGCCGCCTGTGCACGTGGGCAGTCTGGCAACGTCGCCCCTGCCGAAAGGCTCGCCGGTCGCGGCGTGGTCCTACATTGGGCCGCGAGCGTCTAGTCTCACAACGGTCCCGGGCGGAGCCAGCATCGAATTGGACGGGGAGCTTCGCCATCCGAGATCGCAAGATCCCGCCGTGGGCATCCGCTCCGCTAGCCGTGTAGGATTGCCGCTCACCGCCGCCCTGACAGCCCGGCGAGCCGCTATCGAAACGGGATCGGGCCTCCAGATTTTGACCATGGAGCCGGTGCCTGTAACGTCGGTCGAGCTGGAAGTTCCGGTGCAGAACGACGTACTCGTGCAATTGTTCGACCAGCAGGTTCCGCAACCGGATCGGCTGCACAAACTCTGTTGGTTCGCGGCGCATTCAGCGACGTTCGCACTGGCTGGGCAGACCGCGGAGCCGTTCGATGCTGCTACGAATCCTATCTTTCCGGCGGGAGCAACTCCGGCGGCAGCGGACTGTCAGCTTGTTTCGAGTCTGGAAACGCTGCCGCTTTCCGTCGACGTACGGCCGAAAGAAGGAACTTTTGTAAGCCGCACCGTAATTTCGGAGATCGAAGCCCATTTGCAATCGTCGATTTCCGCAGTGGCGATGCCGGCTCCGCAAGCGTCCGTTTACGGCGTCGGAATGGCCGGACTCCAAAGCCTGCTTTCGAACTTGCCGCAGCCGATGCCTGGAGTGTTTGCGCGTCATTCCGGCGACGTCCTGGCGTTCGACCTTTCGATGGGAGTGTCGTCCGACGTCACGTATCCGAGCATGGCTTCGGCGGTCGCCACTAGTGAAGCTCCGCTGTTCCCACAGATGCTGCCGCTGACGTTTGCCAAGAAACGCAAGGCCGCCAGCGATAGCACGCCTATCCAACCAATCGCCCGCTTATTTCCGCAGGCGGTTGAGATGCATCCGACGATTCCAAGCTCCCGGCTCGAGCCTCTGGATCGAAAGCCGGCCGAGGACGCGCTTCGGCAGCCTAAGAGCGGCATGGGCTCGCTGCTGCGCGGCGATGGGCTGCGGAAGCTGGAACCGGCTTGGTCGCACGCGACTGGTTTTTGGCATCACGCTCCGCGGGATCTGAAGCTTCTGCTGTTCGCAATTCCGGCGCTGCTTGCGCTGGTGTTTCATCCGGGATGGCCGCGGGTAGCGTTCGCCGCTCCGCAAACCTCCACCGGTTTCACCGGCAGCTTCCGGCGCGTTCTGAATGGTGAATGGGTGAATGTCCGCCAGTCACTGGAGAATCGCGCGGCCGTGGCGCTGGATGAGGATTTCCGGTCCGGCTTGGATAATTGGGCAAGTCCTGGTGGCTCCACCACCGAATGGTCCTTCGATGCGACGGGATTCGTTCAGCCTGGTCCGTTGGCCCTATACCGGCCTTCGGTAAACCTGACCGACTACCAGATGCAGTTCCTGGGATTGATCGACAAGAAGGCTTTGAGCTGGGTGGTGCGCGCGGCGGACTTCGAAAACTTTTACGTGGTGAAGCTGGAGGTCTTGAAACCCGGGCCTTTGCCCGTGATCGGGCTAACCCGCTATGCCGTGATTAACGGCAAGTCCACGGACCGGCACGACGTCAATATCCGGCTGGACGCCCGCGCGGATACGGTCTATCGCGTTCGCATGGATGTTCAGGGATCCAACTTTTTGGTAGAGGTTCAGGGACAAATAGCCGATAGTTGGACTGAGACCCGCTTACCTCGGGGCGGGGTTGGATTCTTTACCGCAAGCGGTGAGGCGAGCCGCGTGCGCTGGATGCAGATCACGCATCAATACGACATGTTGGGACGCCTGTGCGCTTATCTGGCGCCTTACGACACTACAAACGGGAGTTGGCAACCATGAGTGGAAAGAAAAAAACAGACGCGGGATCGGGTTCCGCTAACGCACAACCGGTATCGTCGTCACTGGCGCGAGCCGTGTCGTTGCATCTGGAAGGCAAACGCAAGGAAGCCTTGCGCGAACTCAACTCGGCCATCGAAAACGGTGAGCAGGGCGCGGATATCTACGCGGCCAAAGGCCACATCCAGTTCGAACTGGAGCAGTATGACGATGCCGTGAAGACCTACGAGAAGCTGCTGGGCGCGGCTCCGCAGCATCCCACCGCCAACTTCAACCTGGGGATCTGTTACGAGAAGCTGGGCCGCTGGCAGGAAGCCTCGGATTCCTTCCAGAAGGCGCTGGAAGTGGACCCGCAGCGCGAGGAAGCCAACCTCGGCTGGGGCATCTGCTTGCTCCGTCAGGAAAAGCCGGAGCCGGCCATCGCTTGCTTCGACAAAGTCCTGGCATCGAATCCCGAGCACGAGACTGCGCTATTCGGCAAGGCCGTCGCCTTACAATTGCTGTGGAAGTTCGATGAAGCCACCAGCCTGTATATCAAGATTCTGGGCAAGAATCCGCAGTCGGAAGAATGCCTGGTAAACCTGATCACCATCGGGATGGCGCGCAAAGAGACGACGTCGATCCAGGAGTATTCCGAACGTCTGCTGACGATGCGCCCCCATTCGCAGGCCGCGCTCGAAGGTCTGGCGACCTGTGCGTTCCACTCTAATGACTTTGAAGCCGCGGCGCGCTACTGCGAGAAATTAGTGGAGTTTACTCCGGACCACTTCGAGCGCTGGTTTAACTTGGGCGTGGCGCAGCAGAAGTGTGGCCGCGCTGATGACGCCGCCAAAGCGTATGGCGAGGCCGTGCGCATCCGCCCCGACGCCAAACAGGCGCATGTGAACCTTGGAATCGTCCTGCAAGAAAAAGGCGACCTGAAGGCGGCTCGCGAGAACTACGAACGCGCTCTGCAAATCGCGCCGGACCTGGCGGACGTGATTTACAACCTGGCCAGCGTGCTGGAGCAGCAGGGCCAGAAGGAACAAGCCGAGCAGCTATATGCGAAGCTCCTGGCGCGGAATCCCGAGTGGGAAGACGCTTGGTTCCGCCTGGGGTACCTCCGTCTGCAGCGCGACGATCATCGCGGGGCAGCCGAAGCGTTTCAGAACTGCGTCCGCAAACGGACTCCGTGGCCCGAAGCGCAACTGAACCTGGGATTGGCCCACTGGAAGTTAGGGATGCATGAGGAGGCTGCGAAGGCATTCCAGTCAGTGCTGGAAACCGATCCGACGTCTCTGGATGCCATGCGCGGTTTGGCTGCCATGGCCGTCGAGCGCGAGGACCTCCCCAAGGCTCTCGACCTGCAGGCCAAGCTCATCGAGTCCGGCGAGCGCACTCCGGAGCTGTTCTACAACACCGGGCTGCTACTGCAGAAATCCGGCCAGTTGGATGACGCGATCAAGCTCTACAGAGAAGCGCTCACTGAGCGGCCTAATTTCGCCGAAGCTCTTCTGAACCTGGGGCACGCGCTCAAGGCAAAGGGAGCGGTCGAGGAAGCGCGCGACTACTGGCGTCAGGCATTGCAGCAGAAACCTGAGCTGGCAGCAGGATACTTCCAGGCCTGACAGCCTTCGGAGTCCGTTTCTTCTGTAGCCAGAACGCGATCGCGGCGAACAAGCCGTAGGCGAATAGCGCCGTTATTGCGGCTGCGCGATCCGAGGATGGCGGAGGGCCAAAGAACACCACGGCTTGGACCGCCAGCATGACTGCCCCAAGAACCAGGAAGCCATAGCGACCGCCTCGGGCCACTGGTTTCGTTGCGCGCAAATAGAGATACATGCCGCCGAAAAGGAACACCACCTCAAGTGCGGACGCCGCCACCGAATAATTCCAGAGCCCCAAGCCAACTTTAAGGCGATCGCTATACAACGGCAAATCCGGCCGGTGTACCAAGAAGTCCAGAACCCAGTGCGAGAAGACCGCGGCTCCGACAATTCCCGCGGACTGCCAACCATCCTGCTTGCGGAATGCCCGGTACGCCACGGCGGCCAGGACGGACCAGAGCATCGCCGTGAACAGCCCATGGGTATAGGGCATGTAGTACAGATCCAGAGGATTCACGGCGGTAATCCCAGGCGCGATCCGAACCTTTTCGATTCCGAGAAGGACGAAGAGGGACCAAAACACGTCGAGGAACTGGACGGCGACGAACAGTACCCACAAGGGAATCCGCTGCTTTGCCGCCTTCGCCGCGAAACTGGGTCCATAGTGCCCGATAAACATTCGATTCCTCCCGTACAGTTTAAAGATGCTCGGGACTGCAGCGGAGTCGCGAAAACGTTAAGGTCGTTACTGCAGCCTAAGCAGGACCAACCATCTTCATCGGATCGAGCAACTCCGCGAGCTTTTCGTGGGGGATGCCGCTCTGTTCCTCCGCGACTTCGCGGATGGTCCGGCCGGATTCGTAAGCGGTCTTGGCGAGAGCCGCGGCGCGTTCGTAGCCGATCTCAGGAGTTAGTGCCGTTGCCAGCGCGAGCGACTGTTCGATCGTATCCCGCAGACGGGTTTCGTTCGCTTCCAGCCCCGCGATGCATCGTTCCGCGAGATTCCTCGAAGCGGTGCCAAGGAGCTCGATCGATTCCAGAAGGTCATACGCGATCAGCGGCATCATCGTGTTCAGCTCGAAGGCGCCTGCGGCAGCGGCCCAACTGATCGCGGCGTCGTGACCGATCACCTGCGCACAGACCATCAGTACGCTTTCGGCGATCACAGGATTCACTTTGCCCGGCATAATGCTCGAGCCCGGCTGGACTTCGGGTAACTGAAGCTCGCCTAGTCCGCAGCGCGGTCCGGATCCCAGCCATCGAATGTCATTGGCGATTTTCGTTAGCGCGATCGCGTAGCTCTTGAGTGCGCCGCTGAGAAACACAACTGCATCGCGGGCGGACTGCGCCTCAAAGTGATTCTGAGCTTCACGGAAGGGCAGCCCGGCTTGCGCGGCAATGATGGCGATGGCGTCCCGAGCGAATCCCGGCGCTGCGTTCAGACCGGAGCCGACGGCGGTACCTCCGAGAGGCAATTCATACAGTCCCTCCAGAGCCTGCCTGATGCGCGCCCGCGACAACTCCACCTGGCGGGCATATGCGCTGAACTCCTGGCCCAATCGCATTGGAACGGCGTCCTGCAAATGCGTGCGCCCAATCTTGAGAATGTCCCAGAACTGCTGCCGTTTGGTATCGAGCGCCTGGCGAAGAGCGTCCATCGCCGGCAACAGCGTTTGCTGTACGACGCGCGCGGCGGCGATGTGCAGTGCTGTTGGAAATACATCGTTGCTCGACTGGCTGCGGTTCACATGATCATTGGGGTGAACCGGGGTTTCCGTGTGTCCCAGTAACGCCGTCGCTCGTGTGGCGATCACCTCATTGGCATTCATGTTGGTAGACGTCCCGCTGCCGGTCTGGAATACATCCACCACGAATTGCTCGTCGTGCCGGCCGTCCATGACTTCCCGCGCCGCAGTTTCGATGGCGCGAGCGATCGGCCGGGGCAACGTATCTAAGAGCCGGTTGGCGTGCGCCGCCGCGAGTTTCACCAGTCCGAGGGCACTCAAGAAAGCGCGTCCGAAACGCATCCGGCTGATCGGAAAATTCTCGACCGCGCGCTGGGTCTCCGCGCCGTACAAGGCGTCCGCTGGAACCCGAACCTCGCCCATAGTGTCATGTTCGATCCGAAAAGACTCTGGCATGACTCCATTAAAGCTCTTGACAGTCGCCGAGCCGCCGAGTATAGTTAACCCAGTGGTTATGTAACCGCTAGGTTAATCGACATGACGACCGATCATCTCAGCTCCACCTTCGCCGCCCTGGCCGATCCGACGCGGCGCGCGATCCTGGCTCGTCTGGCGACCGGCGAGGCCCCGGTCACCGAGCTAGCCAAGCCTTTCGACATGAGCATGCCCGCCATTTCGAAGCACCTCAAGGTGCTCGAACGCGCGGGTTTAATCGCCCGGAGCAGGGAAGCGCAATGGCGGCCTTGCCGGATCGAAGCCGGCCGGCTGAAGGAAGTCGCGGAGTGGGTAGAGCATTACCGAAGATTCTGGGAGGCGAGCTTCGATCGTCTGGATGATTACCTCCGCGAGCTGAAGACAAAAGAAAACGTCAAGGAGAAGAAGCATGCCCGCAAGCAACCCAAAAACTAGCACTACCGAGAATGCCATGGAGCGAGAACTCGTCATCGAGCGCGTTTTTGACGCGCCGCGAGAACTGGAATTTCGA
>Ga0105238_10005370_pt1 | contig 12664 bp, 13 predicted proteins | sample KBSC34metaG_FD_81526 | JGI IMG/M metagenome (GOLD analysis project Ga0105238, IMG submission 81526) | Corn rhizosphere microbial communities from Kellogg Biological Station, Michigan, USA - KBS C3-4 metaG | ecosystem: Host-associated > Plants > Roots > Rhizosphere > Soil | place: Michigan, USA... | reverse complement strand
TGAGGGTGGCTTTCGCCAATGCGCCGTCGGCCCGGCGTTGGCTTCGCCGCGGTATAAAATTCCTATGGTGGAGCGGAACGGGGCAGATTCACCACCGCTACCGCGAATGGCGACAGTTTCAACGGCGGTCTCGGCCAGACCAGGGCGCATAGCCGCAGCCCGTTCGCGGCGGGCGGAGGCGGCTCGCCGCCGCCTCCGCATGGAAATGGAGAATACCTGGGCATGGCTCAGCGATCTGTCGAACGAACCGACGTCTATGGGGTCATCCTTGTCAGAAAGGACATCGACCGCTTCGACCACAATGTCCTGTTCGCGCGCGAGCTCTCCGTCGCCTTCGCCAGCCGCCGGCTTCCCCTTCGCGTCTTCGACTACCTTGGCCAGGCGGCCGAGGTTTTTGCCGCGTTTCGGGATCCGCGCTGCCGCTTCTTCCTCTGCTTCAACGGTTTCGGCTCGGAGCTGAAGGCCCCGGTCGGTTCGCTCCAGCTTGTTTCGGCATTCTCGACATACCAGAAGCCCCTGTTCGACCTCATGCATGATTGCCCGGCTCATGAGTCGATGGCACATCAACTCGGGGCGACCTATCCCGAAAGATACCTGTTCGCCACCGACTACGGATATGCCGCTCTTGCCACCTCCATGGGTTTTCCCAATGTAACCTTCGTCCCTTCCATCGCCTTCCCCGCGACGCTGGGACCCGATGTCCCGCGCGCCAGCGATCGGCCGATCGACGTCCTGCTGCCCATCGGGTTGTCGCCGCCGGCCATGGCCGAAATGCGCCATAGGGAGGGCGGAAGTCCGAAGAGCCGGGCCTACAAGGCGATATTCCAGGCGGTGACCGAGCTGGCGACCGACGATTGGCGGTTGGATCCGATTGCGGAACTCCAGACCGCCTGCCGCGAGACGGGCGTCTTCCTCGATCTCGGCAGCGCCGACGGGCGCTTCCTGCTGACCACCGTGCTCGATTTCGTGAAGTTCGCGCGCCGCCGACGGCTGCTTCGCGCCATTGCCCATCTTCCCGTCACGGTCATAACGGACCATGACATCGAGGAATCCCTGCCCGCATCCCGGCTGCAGTTCATCTCGGCTCGTTCGGCCACGGAGACGCTGAAGCTCATGCGGGATGCGAAATGCGTCCTCTGCCCGACGCCGCATATGACGGGCTTCCACGAGCGGGTCCTGGGTGCCCTATCGGCGGGCGCCGCGGTCGTCGCGGCGCCGAACAAGATTCTGCAGGCCAATTTCATCCAGGGCCGCGATCTCATCGTCTTTCCGCGACTGACTGACGCCGCGGGCTTGATCGAACGCATTCTAGGCCATACCGCCTGGCTCGATGACATGGCCCATAGCGGGCGCGAAAAGGCGTTAACGCTCTATCCGCCCCGCCGGCTCGTGGACACCATTCTGTCACTGCTTGGCATCAGTGAATAACCAGGGACGGCGTTTCCGCGCCACGCTCCCTTGCCTCACTCGAGTTCCACTGCGCGGACACCCTCAATGTCTTCCGCCGCCGATTTCTCGTCGCTTCGCTTCTGCCGCAGGAGCAATCCGCCCAGCAATGCGGCAGCGGCGGCGAAGCCGGCACCGAGCGCAAAGGCGAGCTGGTAGCCGGCGTTGCGCGCAATGAGCTCGGCGGCGCCCGCAGCAAGAAGACCTTCCGTCCGCGCCTCGGCGAGGCTGGCCAGGATTGCCAGGCCGAGCGCCCCGCCCATCATGAAGGAGGTATTGACCAGCCCCGAGGCCAAACCGGAATCGCTGGGCGCGACATCGCTCATGGCTGCCAGCAGCACGGGGTTGAAGGCCATGCCGGCGCCGATGCCGAGCAGCACCATGCAGGGAAGGACATCGGCGATGAAATGACCCTCGACCGGAGCCCGCGCCAGGAGAGCGAGTCCGATCGCCGCCAGCCCCAAGCCGACCGCCAGCGGCCCGCGGATCCCGAAGCGCGTGACAAGCCGGGCGGACAATCCGAGGGAGAAGGCGCCCATGATCAGATTGGCCGGCAGGAAGGCTAGCCCGACCTGCATCGGGGTATAGCCCAGGACGAGTTGGAGATAGAGCGCCGAGAGGAAGAACCAGGCGAACATGGCGGCCGCCCAGAGGACGCCGACGACATTGGCGGTTGCGACATTGCGCAGCCGGAAGAGGCCGAGCGGCATGAGCGGCGCGGCCACCCGGGCTTCGATGACCAGGAACAGCACCAGCAGCGCGAGAGCCGCGAGCAGCAGGCCGACGGTCTGACCGGCCAGCCAGCCCGCCTGATTGCCGTTCACGATCGCGTAGACCGCCAGCATCAGCGAGACCGTCACCGTCACCGCCCCCGCGATATCGAGACGTTCCCCCCGCGCCCGGGCCTGGTCCGCCGGCAGCAACAGGAGGCTGAGGGCGATGACGCCGAGGCCGATCGGAAGGTTCACCAGGAAGATCCAATGCCAATCGAGGGTGCCGGTCAGCAGCCCGCCGAGCAGCACGCCGATCGCGCCGCCCCCGGCCATGACGAAGCCGAAGACCCCCATGGCCTTCACCCGTTCGGCTTCCTCCGTGAAGAGATTCATGATCAGCGAGAGGGCGACCGCCGAGACGACGGCGCCGCCGATCCCCTGCACCGCCCGAGCCAGGACAAGCAGGGCTTGCGAATTGGCCAGGCCGCAGGCCAGCGAGGCAAGGGTGAAAAAGCCCACGCCCAACAGGAACAGGCGGCGATGGCCGTAGAGATCGCCCAGCCTTCCCCCCAGCAGCAAAAAACCGCCGAAGGTCAGGAGATAGGCGTTGACCACCCAGACCAGCGCGGTCTCGGAGAAGCCGAGATCCGTCCTGATCGAGGGCAAGGCGACGTTCACGATCGTGGAATCGAGCACGATCATGAGGTCGCCCAGGCAAAGGACGACGAGGGCCAGCCAGCGCGTCCGGCCGTCCATGGTCATTGTCATGCGGACTTGCTCGTTGTTCAAAATGGCGGCGGCGGCGAAACCTTCCCGATCCGCCGCCGCCAGCCTCATCTATACCGGCCGGAGCCTCAAGGGGCTAGGCGTGCGCCCCCTCGGCGATGACCATCCACATCACGCCGAAGCGGTCGGCGACCATGCCGAAGCGTGGCGAGAAGAAGGTCTTGGCCAAGGGCATCTGCACCTTTCCCCCGTCGCCGAGGGCGGCGAAGACACGATCGGCCTCGGCCTCGCTGTCCACGGCCAGCGTGAGCCCGAAGCCCTGGAAATTCGGCTTCCCGGTGCAATGACCATCGGAGGCCAGGACCTGCGTCTTGCCGATTTGCAGGCTCATATGCATCACCTTTTCTTCCGACCCGGCCGGGCAGCTTCCGGGATCGGGGCTCTCCTTGAAGCGCATGAGCATGGTCACCTCGGCGCCGAGGGCGCGGCGATAGAACTCGGCCGCTTCCTCGGCCCGGCCGTCGAAGAACAAGTAAGGTTGGACTTGCATGACGTCTCCTCACACAGGGATCGGGATTTTGGGTCGACGGGGTCGCGAGCGGAACAGTCCGGTTGTGCGTCGCCTTGAACTTGTGTACACCGTCCACAAGACCATAACAAAGATGATGGACACTGTCCACATAAGCGATCGATGAAGAACCCGGCGCCGCGCAGCACCTACCGCCACGGCGACTTGCGGCGGGCGCTCCTGCAAGCCGGCATCGAGCTCGCCCGCGCCGGCGGCCCCGACGCCGTCGTGCTGCGCGAGGCCACGCGCCGGGTCGGCGTCGTCCCCAATGCCGCCTATCGCCATTTCGCCAGTCGTCACGCGCTTCTCATGGCCGTCCGCGCCGCCGCCCTCTCGGCGCTGGCGGTCGCCATGGAGCGCGAGCTCGCCGGCCTCAACCGCCGGCGCCGGCCCGACGTCGTCGCGCGGGCGGCGCTGCGCGCCGTCGGCACGGCCTATCTCCGTTTCGCCCAGAGCGAGACCGGCCTCTTCCGCACCGCCTTCTCGGTGCCTGACGATCCCGAGGGTGACAACGATCCCGACAAGGCGGGAGAGACCGGACGAAATCCCTTCCAGCTGCTGAGCGACGCGCTGGACCGCCTGGTCGAGGCCGGCGTGCTCCCGCCCGAGCGCCGGCCGGGCGCTGAATATCTCGCCTGGTCCGCCGTGCATGGCCTGGCCTTGCTCGTCATCGAAGGTCCCCTCGGCCGGCTTCAGCCTGCACAGCGGCAGGGCATCGGCCAGCGCCTGTTGGAGATGGTGGAAAAAGGGCTCTAGGCCGCGATCCGATGCATTCGGGTTGACAGCCGCCCGGCCGGGCATTCCATTGCTCGCCGACCGAACCCTTGAAGAAAGCTTGCCTGATGGCGACTCCCCTCCCCGCCAGCGTCGACGATACTCTGGCCCTGCTCGGCCGCGGCCGCTATGTGGCCGACCGCAGCCTGGCGACCGCGCTCTTCCTGGCGCTGCGGCTCCGCCGGCCCCTGTTCCTGGAGGGTGAGGCCGGGGTGGGCAAGACGGAGATCGCCAAGGTGCTGTCGGAGACCCTGGGAAGGCGCCTGGTACGCCTGCAATGCTATGAGGGGCTCGACGTCGCGTCGGCAGTCTATGAGTGGAACTACTCCCGCCAGATGGTGGAGATCCGCCTCGCCGAGGCCGCCGGCGACCGCAGCCGCGAGAGCCTGGGCAGCGACATCTATTCCGAGCGCTTCCTCATCAAGCGTCCCCTGCTCCAGGCGCTGGAGGCCGATGCGAGCGGCTCCCCGGTCCTGCTCATCGACGAGCTCGATCGCACCGATGAGCCCTTCGAGGCCTATCTCCTGGAGGTGCTGTCGGATTTCCAGATCACCATTCCCGAGCTCGGCACCATCAAGGCGGCCGAGCCGCCCCTCGTGGTCGTCACCTCGAACCGCACGCGCGAAATCCATGACGCGCTGAAGCGGCGCTGCTTCTATTACTGGGTCGATTATCCCGATGCGCCGCGGGAGCTCGAGATCCTGCGGGTCAAGGTGCCCGGCGCCGCCGAGGCACTCAGCCGACAGATCGTGGGCTTTGTCCAGAAGCTGCGCAAGGTGGAGCTCTTCAAGCTGCCGGGCATTGCCGAGACCATCGACTGGACCGAGGCGCTGATCCAGCTCGACCAGGTCGCCCTCGACCCCAAGGCGGTCGACGATACCCTGGGCGTGCTGCTGAAATATCAGGACGACATCGCGCGCATCCGCGGCAGCGAGGCGGCCGACCTGCTGCTTCAGGTGAAGAACGAGCTGGCCGCGGAGCAAAGGGTCTAGGGCGATGAAGCTCTCGCGGAGCCTGACGACCTCAAGCCTCGCTCTACCCCGCCGTCATTCCCGCGAAAGCGGGAATCCAGGGCAAGCGACGCGCCCTCGGCCATGGATTCCCGCTTTCGCGGGAATGACGGCAAAAATAGGCAGTGCCCCTATTCCCTCCACATTCGCCCTGCCCCCCAGGCGGCAATTCTGACAGCCATGCCCGGCCGCCTCCTCGAAAACCTCATGTTCTTCGCCCGCACCCTGCGGGCAGCGGGGCTCCCGATCGGGCCGGGACGCGTCATCGAGGCGCTGCGGGCGGTGGAGACCGTGGGCATCGCCCGGCGCGACGATCTCTACTGGACGCTCCATTCGGTCTTCGTCAACCGCCAGGATCAGCGGCCGATCTTCGATCAGGCCTTCCACGTCTTCTGGCGCAATCCCAAGCTCCTGGAACGCATGATGGCCATGCTGCTGCCCAGCATCGGCATGCCCGAGGGCGAAGCGAAGGGCGAGGAGATCAGCCGTCGCCTGGCCGAGGCGATGCGGGCCGCCGAAGGCGAAGGCGGCGACCAGGATCAGGAGCCGGAAGAAGACGAGGTCGAGCTCGACGCCGCCATGACCTTCTCCGACCGCGAGCTGCTGCAACAGGCCGATTTCGAGAAGATGTCGATCGAGGAGCTGGAACAGGCCAAGCGTCTCGTGCAGCGGATGACGCTCCCCATCATGGATCTTCCCACGCGGCGCTTCGCGCCCGATCCCCATGGCCGGCGCATCGACATGCGCGCCACCTTGCGGGCCTCGCTGCGCTCCGGCGGTCCACCGGCCCTGCGGCGGCGCAATCCCCGCCGGCGCCATCCCCCGCTGGTCATCATCTGCGACATCTCCGGCTCCATGAGCCGCTATTCGCGCATCGTGCTGCATTTCATGCATGCCGTGACCAACGACCGCGACCGGGTCTTCGCCTTCCTCTTCGGCACCAGACTCACCAACATCACCCGGCTGCTGCGCCATCGCGACGTGGATGTGGCCCTCGACCGGGTGACCCGGACGGTGGAGGATTGGTCCGGGGGGACGCGGATCGGCCATTGCCTGGCCGAGTTCAACGCCAAATGGTCGCGGCGGGTCCTGGGCCAGGGCGCCGTGGTCCTCTTCATCAGCGACGGGCTCGACCGCGATATCGGCGAGGGGCTGGAGCATGAGATGGAGCGGCTGCATAAATCCTGCCGCCGTCTCATTTGGCTGAACCCGCTCTTGCGCTACGATGCCTATGAGCCAAGATCCATGGGCGCGCGGGCGATCATGCCGCATATCGACGATTTCCGCCCCGTGCACAATCTCGCGAGCCTGGCCGATCTCGGCACCGTTCTCGCGACGCCCGGGCGCAGGCGAATGGAAGGAGTAAGCCGATGGCTGGAACAGCGGAAGCAATAGGCGAGAACATCCTGGAGCAGGCCGCCGATTGGCGCCGCAGCGGGCGCGGGGTGGCCGTGGCCACCGTGGTGGCGACCTGGGGCTCCTCCCCCCGCCCCGTCGGCAGCCAGCTGGCGGTTGATGCCGAGGGCCAGATGATCGGCTCGGTCTCCGGCGGCTGCATCGAAGGGGCCGTGGTCCGCGAGGCGCAGGAGGTCATCGCCGGCGGCGCACCACGGCTGCTGGATTTCGGCATCACCAACGAGCAGGCCTGGGACGTCGGGCTCGCCTGCGGCGGCAAGCTGCAGATCTGGCTCGAAGCCATCGAATGAGACGTGCCCTTCTCGACCGGCTTCTCGCCGAACGCGCCGCCAAGCATCCGGTGGCGCTGGTGACGGAGATTCCCGGGGGCGGCCAGGCGCTGGTGACCGAGAACGGGGTCGAGGGCGAGCTGGCCCTCGATGGTGCCGCGCTGGCCGAAATTCGGCCGATGATGAGCCGCGACAAGAGCGGGATCGTGGAGGTCGCGGGCCGCAAGCTCTTCGTCCAATGCCATACGCCGGCGCCGCGGCTGATGATCGTCGGTGCGGTCCATATTGCCCAGGCCCTGGCCCCCATGGCCGCGCTGGCCGGTTATGGCGTGACGGTCATCGATCCGCGCCGGGCCTTCGCCACCGACAGCCGCTTTCCCGGCATCGACATGCGCGGCGAATGGCCCGATGAGGCGATGACGGCGCTCGCGCCCGACCGGCGCACCGCGGTCGTCACCCTGACCCATGACCCGAAGCTGGACGATCCGGCCCTGCAGACGGCGCTGCGCTCGCCGGCCTTCTATATCGGTGCACTGGGCAGCAAGAAGACCCATGCCGCGCGCCAGGGGCGCCTCGCCCGCGCCGGCTTCTCGCCGGAGGAGATCGCCCGGGTGAACGGACCGGTGGGACTTTCCATCGGCGCCCTCTCGCCGGCGGAGATCGCCGTCTCCATCCTCGCCCAGATCACCGCCGTCCGGCGCCAGGCATGATCTTTGCGGAAATGGGCTTGGCCGAGGCGGAGGGTGCCCTCCTCGCCCATAGCGTCAAGCTGAAGGGCGGCGCCTTCAAGAAGGGCCGCCGCCTCTCCGCCGCCGATATCGCGGCCCTGGCCGCGGCGGGCCAGACGAGCGTCATGGCCGTGCGGCTGGAGCCCGACGACGTGCCCGAGGATGAGGCGGCCCGCGCCGTGGCCGAGGCCGTGGCCGGCGGTCATCTCACCGTGGCCGCCCCCTTCACCGGCCGGGCCAATCTGATGGCGAGCGCCAGGGGCGTGCTGGTGGTCGACCAGCCCCGCCTCGATGAGCTCAATCTGCTGGACGAGGCGATCACCTTGGCCAGCCTGCCGCCCTTCGACCTTCTGGCCCCCGGCGAGATGGCGGCGACGGTGAAGATCATCCCCTTTGCCGTGCCGCGCGCCCAGCTGGAGCGCGCGCTCGCTTTGACCAAATCGGGCCCCCCGCTCCTTCGCCTGGCGCCCATCCGGCCCCGCAGCGTGGGGCTGATCCAAACCCGACTTTCCGGCACCAAGGAAAGCGTGCTGGACAAGACCCGGGAAGTGACCGATGCGCGGCTTGCCGAGCTCGGCTGCCCGCCGCTCGTGGAGAGCCGTACCGAACACCGCATCGCCGATCTCACCGCCGCCATCCGGGCGATGGACGCCCCGGAGATGCTGCTCATCGCCGGCGCCTCGGCCATCACCGACCGGCGCGACGTGATCCCGGCTGCCATCACGGCCTGTGGCGGCGAGGTGCTGCATTTCGGCATGCCCGTGGATCCCGGCAATCTCCTGCTCCTCGGTCGTATCGGCGAGCGGCCCGTGCTCGGGCTTCCCGGCTGCGCCCGCTCGCCCAAGGTGAACGGCTTCGACTGGGTCCTGCGCCGGCTGATGGCCGACCTGCCGGTCGACGGCCGGCAGATCATGCGCATGGGGGCCGGGGGGCTGCTGATCGAGATCCCGATCCGCCCGCAGCCGCGGGCCGAGCCCGCCCTTTCCTCCCAAGCCCCGAAAGTGGCGGCCATCGTGCTCGCCGCCGGCCGGTCGAGCCGCATGGGCGGCGCCAACAAGCTGCTGACGGAAATCGAGGGCCTCCCCATGGTGGCCCGTGCCGTCGAGGCGGCGCTGGCTTCCCGCGCCCGGCCGGTGATCGTGGTGACGGGTCATGATTCCGCGCGGCTTCGCGCCGCCATCGGCGACCGGCCGGTGACGGTGATCGAGAATCCCGCCTTCGCCTCGGGCATGGCGAGCTCGCTGAAGGCCGGCATCACCGCGCTGCCCACGGAGATCGACGGCGCGCTGGTCTGCCTGGCCGACATGCCGCGGGTGGGCCCCCAGACCCTCGACCGGCTGATCGCCGCCTTCAACCCCCTGGAAGGCCGCGCCATCTGCGTGCCGAGCTGGGACGGCAAGCGCGGCAATCCCGTGCTCTGGGCCAAGCGCTTCTTTCCCGAGATGGCCTCGCTCGCCGGCGACACGGGCGCGCGCCATCTCATCGGCCAATATGCCGAGCTCGTCGTCGAGATCCCCATGCCCGACGATGGCGTCTTGCTCGACATCGATACGCCCGAGGCGCTGATGCGCTATCGTCAAAGGCCGGCGTGAGAAAGCCGGGATGAGCGAAGCGCTCTACCAGGCCGCCCTCGTCGAGCGCGCCCATGCCGGCCGGACGCGCGGCCGTCTCCCCGCCGCGGACCGCAGCGTCACGTTGGATAACCCGCTGTGCGGCGATCGCGTGACCATCGACCTGAGATTGAAGGACGGACGCGTCGCCGGCGTCGGGCATCAGGTGCGGGGCTGCCTGCTCTGCGAGGCTTCGGCGGAGACCATCGCCCAGCATGCGCCCGGCAAGAACGCCGCCGAGCTGGCCGAGGCGAGCGCCGCGGTCGCCGCCATCCTCAGGGAGGGCGCGCCGGCCCCGGAAGGCGAATGGTCGGCGCTCGCCGTCTTCGCGCCGGTGCATGACGTGAAGAGCCGGCGGGAGTGCGTGCTGTTGCCCTTTGAAGCCTTGGAGAAGGCACTCGGCTAACCGCGTCGCTAGTCAATCTCCCAATTGCTGCGATCCTTGACCGGCCTCGGCAATCGTCCCTCTAGATATTCCGTCACATCTTCCGGCGTCCAAGCCGGGTCGCGGCATTCGATCACCCAAGAAAGAAATTCTTCTCCCCCGTTGAGATAAGGTGGCGGCGACACCGGCATGAAGATCGTCGGGAGCCGCTTATTCAAAGTCAGATAATTGAGCACATGTCCCAATTCCTGAACCACCCGCCATGCCAGCGGATCTGCAACATCGATGGTGAACTTCACCCACCACTGGCCGTCCGCATCTTTTCCCCCGCCGATATGACCGCTGATCGAAGGCACTCCCTGTAGGAAGTCGATCAGCGGTTGAAAACCCTTATCCTCCGCCACGATAGCTCCCGCCCACCACCGGCAGATCAGGGACGCGTCACGGCAGCACGTTCTGTGCGACCATCTCCGCTTTGATGTCGCTGTCCTGCCGACGGGCAGCGGCATAGTCGAGCTCCGCGCCGGCCTTGTCGCCCGAGCGCTCCTTGGCGACGCCTCGCCCGTAGAGCGAGCTCGTCATCTTCGGGTCCAGCTTCAGCGCATGGGTGAAATCGGCGATCGCCGCCGGCAGGTCGCCCAGCTGAAGATAAGTGTAGCCTCGGCTGTCCAAGGTCTCCGCGGAGTCGGGTCGCAGGCTCAGGGACCGATTGCATTCCGGCAGGGCTTCGCGCGGCCGGCGCACCGCCAGGAGCGCCCAGCAGTGATAGTTCAAATAGGAGGGACTGTCGGGCCGCAGTTTCAGGGCCGCGGTGTAGTCCACCAGGGCCTGCTCGAAACGACCCGTGTCCGAATAGACGGTGCCCCGGTTGAGATAGGCGCGCGCATAGTCGGGTTCGAGGCTGATCGCCAGATTGAAGTCCTTCAGCGCCAGATCGTATTTGCTTTTCGTGCGATAGGCCCAACCGCGATTGTTGAGGGCGCGCACATCCTGGGGATCGAGCCGGAGGGCCGCGTCGTAATCGGCGATGGCCTTGTCCGTGTCGCCGGAATATCCATAGGCCAGACCACGATTGACCAGCGCCTCGGTGTCGCGAGGTTTCAGGCGTATCGCCTCATTGTAGCTGCCGATAGCCTGATCATATTGCTCATCTTCGAAAAAGGCGTCGCCTCGTGCAATGGCAGCCCAGGCCTTCGCGTCCGGCACGGATTTTCCGGATTCGATCAGCTTCGTGCAGTAGGCGAGCCGGATATGAGGATCCTCTTCCTCCCGGCATCCGTTGACCAAGAGGTCCTCGGCCCGCGCCGGCCCGGCGGCCATGAGGCAAAGGCCGAGCAGCCCGGCAAGATAGGCGATGCGCATTCGCTCCCCCGCAACAATTGAGATGATACCCCTCACGGCGCCTTACCCGGCAGGAAGTGGATGCTGGTCAGGTAGTCGCTGACGTCGGGCATGATGGCCCGAGCGGCCGCGCCGTCGCGCTTTGCGCCCGCGATGTCTCCCAGAATCCCCTTCGCCATGCCACGGCCGAAGAGCGAGATCGGGCTGTTCGGATCCAGCTTCAGCGCCTTGTCGAAATCCTTCCTCGCCTGCTTGGGGTTCCGGTCGAGAAGATAGGCATAGCCGCGCGTCTCGTAGGTGACGGCATGGTCCGGCTCCAGGGCGATGGATCTGTCGCATTCCGCTATCGCGTCCTTCAGGCGGCCGACCTGGAGCAAGGTGCGGCATCGTTCCTTCCGCAAATACGCCCAGTCGGGCTCAAGCTTCACAGCCGCGTCATAGTTCTTCAAGGCGAGATCATACTTGCCTTCGGTCCCATAGGCCCAGCCCAGGCCGATATAGGCATCGACATAACCAGGCTTCAGGCGCAGCGACTCGCCGTAGTCCTTAATGGCGAGATCGAACTGTCCCAGGTTGGTATAAACGAGACCGAGATTGGCCAGGGTTTCCGGTGCATCGGGCCTCAACGCCAGGGCGGCATTGCAATCCCGGAGTGCCTCTTCATTTTGGCCGAGCGACGCGCGCGCCAGGCAGCGGTCGTTGTAGGCAATGCCGTCATTCGGATCGAGACGCAGCGCCAGGCTGCAGCTCTCGATCGCCTCGGCATAGCTGCCCTTCTTGTTGAGGGCGCTGCAGCGGCCGACCAATGCGACGGGCTGAGTGGGACGAAGGCGCAGCGCCGCGTCATAGTCCTCGATCGCTTGATCGTATTGCCCCTTTTCTACATAGGCCGCGGCACGGAAGACATAGGGCCAAGCACCGAGGTCCGGGTCTTCGTCGTATAGAATGAGCTTCGTGCAGAGCTCGATGCGCCGGTCGGGATCGGGCGCGTTCTTGCACCCCTCAGCGTCGGTGCTGGCCGCCCTGGCCCCGGCCGTGGCGAGGAGGCAGAGCGCGACGAACAGCGGGAGCCAAAGGAAACGCATCGGCGCCCGCCCTAGGGAAGTATCGCCTGCTTGCGGAGGCCGGCTTCGACATTGGCATCGAGGGCGCGGGCCGCGGCGGCGTCCTTCTCGGCCCCGGCCCTGTCGCCCAGCCGTTGCTTCACGATCGAGCGACCCAAGAGGACACTTGCGTCCTTGGGGTCGAGCTGGATCGCCTGGTCGAAATCCTTCTCCGCCTGCGACAGTTCCCCCAGACGCAGGTAGACAAAGCCGCGGTTCGCGACGGTGGCCTCGTGATCGGGTCGAAGTGCCAGCGATCTATCGCAATCCTTCAGGGCCTCGCGCAGCCGATTCAAGCTGATCAGGGCCCAGCAGCGATTGTTGTAAGTCGAGGGGTTGCTGGCATCCAGCTTCAGCGCGGCGTCATAGTCCTGGATGGCCCGCTCATATTGTCCCAATTCGTCGTAGGAGCCGCCCCGGCCGGTCAATGCCCAGTCCAGCTTCGGCGATGCGCTCAGCGCGGCATCGAAGTCCTTGATGGCGCGCTCGTAGTCCTTCTTGCGAGCATAGGCCATCCCCCGATCAGCCAGGGCAAAGCCGTAATTGGGCTTCAGCCGCAACGCCTCGTCGAAATC
>Ga0105238_10005366_pt1 | contig 12666 bp, 10 predicted proteins | sample KBSC34metaG_FD_81526 | JGI IMG/M metagenome (GOLD analysis project Ga0105238, IMG submission 81526) | Corn rhizosphere microbial communities from Kellogg Biological Station, Michigan, USA - KBS C3-4 metaG | ecosystem: Host-associated > Plants > Roots > Rhizosphere > Soil | place: Michigan, USA... | reverse complement strand
GTGTTCGATCGGGGTTCGAGGATTGCCCAAAGACGACGACCTGCATAGCGGGACCGCAGGGCCTTCAAGGTAACGGCGATGGCCGTAGGATGATGGGCGAAGTCATCGATGATGGTCATGCCATGGACCTCCGCTTTGACCTCCAAACGGCGTTTAACGCTCTTGAAACTCTTTAGGGCGGAGGCGATCGCGTCCGGCGAGATGCCGTAATTGCTGGCCAGAGCCGCAGCCGCCGTCGCGTTCCAGACGTTGTACTCACCCGCCAGAGCGAACTCGAAGTCAGCCCAGCGCGAGCCATTCTTCATCACTGTCCAGAGAGTCCCACTCGGGCTGAATTGGAGATTTTCGATTCTCCAGCTTGCGGCAACGCTTTTTCCATAGCGCTCGACCGGACAGAAGGCCTTCGCCACACAGCGCTGAATGCTCTCCCCGGTATCAAAGGCGACAATCCGGCCACGTTGCGGGACCAGATTTACCAGGCGTTGAAAGGCAGTTTCGACAGCCTCAAGGTCTTTATAGATGTCGGCGTGGTCGAATTCCACTGAGGTGACAATCAGGCCGTCGGGGAAATAGTGCAGAAATTTCGGGCCCTTGTCGAAGTAAGCCGTGTCGTACTCGTCGCCTTCGAGAATAAAATGGTCGCCCTCTCCGAGCTGAAAACTCCGGCCGAAGTTTTCAGCAATACCGCCGATGAGAAACGACGGTTTCCTACCCGCAACCTCAAAAATCCACGAAAGCATCGAGGTTGTCGTGGTTTTTCCGTGTGTGCCCGAGACGACCAGAACCTCTTTGCCTTTGAGAAATTCCGCGTGCAACAACTGCGGCAACGAGCAAAAGGGGATGCGCTGGTTGAGCAGGTGTTCGAGCTCAACGTTGCCGCGCGAGATGGCGTTGCCTACCACGGCCAGATCAGGCTTGGGCTCGAGGTTCTCAGCCGCAAAGGGCTGCGCCACCGGAATCCCGAGCGACTTCAGGAAGTCCGACATGGGAGGGTAGGAGGCGGCATCAGAACCGGTGACCTGGAACCCTCGTTCAGCAAGCATTCCGGCGAGCGAGGCCATCGCGGTTCCGCAGATTCCAATCAGATGAATGTGCTTCGTCATGTTTCTTCAGTTCGTATTCCTTCACCTCGTTAACGGCATTCTCACCACGAAAGGGGATCAAAATACACGAGGAAGTTAGATTGTAGGTGATTCTGTGATCGCGAGGTTGACGCCCGAAGCCTCGGCTTGAAGCCGCGCTTCGATGCCCAGGGGCAACGTGATGTTGGATCGTGAAACATGTCCTGACCGCAGTCCGTAAACAACCGGTACTCCCAGATCCCCCACTATTCTCATGATCACTTCTTCGAGCGTGTACGGCTGATGGCCGGGCTGAACGCAATCAAGCATCTCGCCGAAGATGATTCCACGAACTTCTCGGAATTTGCCCGCAAGTTTCAATTGCATCAGCATGCGGTCGATCTGATACGGCTTGGCCGCAACGTCTTCGATAAACAGCACCGTGTTCTCGGTGCAGATTTCGTAAGGCGTTCCCAAAGAAGCGACCAGCATGGACAAACACCCGCCGTAGAGGAGGCCCTCGGCGCAGCCGGGGACGAATACCTGCATTGCGGAATCGGCAGTGAAGTTAAAGTTGGGGCGATTCGCCCCGAGCGCCGCCGCCCATGAACCTGGCTCGACGCCGTCCTGTTTGGCGAAATCCTTCGCCACCATGGGACCGTGAAAGCTAACGAGGCCGGCCGCATGGGTCAAATGCATGGTCACGCTGGTGATGTCGCTGTAGCCGACAAGCACTTTGGGATTGGCGGCGATCTTGTTTATGTCAAGAAGAGGCAACAGATAGTTCGCGCCGTAGCCTCCCCGCGCGCATAAAACCGCGTTCACATCGGAGCGTAAAAACATGGCCTCGAGTTCGTGCGCACGGCGTTCGGCCGAGCCGGCAAAATAAAGATCGCGATCAAAGATGGAGTCCTCAAATACGACTCGATAGCCTAAGCCGCGCAAGGCTTCACAACCGGCATCGAAGTCCTGGCGAACGAAATAGCTGGCGGGCGCGACAATCCCGACGGTGTCTCCGGGGCGAAGTGAGCGAGGCTTGAGAGTTGCCGCTTTCCTTGATGCCGCCATACTAGAAAAGGTACTCGCCGCGGCAGATGATTTGCGCTGGTCCGCGAAGCAGAACTTGGCCGTCCCAATGCACAGTTTGCGTGCCGCCGGGAGCGTGCACCCGCACCGGCGACTTGGCGCGCTTGCTGAAGATCGACGCTACCGCCGCCGCGCACGATCCGGTACCCGATGATTGCGTTTCGCCTACGCCCCGTTCAAAAAATCTGACCTCAATGCTCTCCGCGTTCTGCACCTTCACGAACTCGACGTTGATCCCATGCTGAAAATCATGGTGCTTCCCGATCTCCGCGCCTTCTCCCTGCCAGCCGATGGGGAATTCGTCCACAAAAACCGAGAAATGAGGATTGCCCATCGAGACCGGAATCCCTCGAACCTCCCCGAACGCAACTTTGATCGAAAATTCGTCTCCGACCTGGGGTTCTCCCATGGCGGTTTCAAACTCGAAGCTCATATCCGTGTGCGAGATCAAGGTGCATGTCTTGACACCTGCCCCGGTGCGAACCGTCACTTTTTCACGCGGATCATCCGCGCAAAGGTAAGCCGCAACGCAACGCGTGCCATTGCCGGAAATCTCAGCTTCCCCACCGTCGGCATTCAGGAGACGCGCGCGGATGTCCGCGTCCTGCGCCGGAAATAACCACTCCACCCCATCGGCGCCGACCCCGTTGTGGCGGCCGCAGATCGCCCGACTGAAAGCCGCCAGATCGGGGGGCGCGTGCATTCCATCGATGATCAGGAAGTCGTTCCCGCAGGCGCTGGCCTTGGTGAATGGAACCGCCGTCATTCCGCCTGCACCGGGCCGAGGGCGGCCACACTGTCGAAGATTTCAGAGGTGCGAAGCAAAGCAAGGATGCGCGCTTGCTTGTCGCGCGTCCCCTCGCAGTCAAAGCGCACGCGTACGTGCACAGGGGTAGCAGCGACTTGAACGTTCTGCATCATGGAGTGCAGTGGCTCGAGCAATCCGTTCACCGCCTGCCCGACTTCCTCTGCGCTTTTGCCGGTCACTTCATAAGAATGAACCATGATCTTCAAATTCAGAAAACCTTCCACCAACCCGAGCAAGGAAAGCACCCCGAGCACCAGCACGGTGGCGAAAATTGCAGTCACGTAGAGCCCCCCACCCACCGCCATACCGACCGAGGCGACTACGAACAAGGTTGCTGCCGAGGTAATTCCGGTAACCAGATCTCCCCGAGCGTGGATGATCGAACCGGCTCCGATGAAACCAATTCCCGGAATGATCTGAGCAGCAATGCGGGTGTGATCGCCGGTGTGCTGGCCGGCAAGCTGATCGGAAAGCACCGTGTACATGGCGGCGCCCACGCAAATGAACAGATTGGTGCGCAGTCCTGCCGGACGGTGCTTCGCCTCGCGCTCCAGGCCGATGATGCCGCCGAGCACGGCTGCAATCACCAACCTCCACAAATCTGACCAAACTACGGTGATGTGCACTGCCCGTCCTGAATGGGATGATTTGCTCGGATTCTAACACCGCGTGAGCACCGCGATGAGTGGCTGCCCGAGATGTGGTTAACGCGGCTGATTACTCTTGCGGGTTCTATAGATCGTCGCCGGAGGCTGCCCGCTGATGTGAAGGACCAGTATAGCGTCTAACTCATCTCGGTTGACGTTTTTCGCCACCTCGTCGGAATTCAACGACACCACATAATCCACATAGGAGGAAGGATGCGCGAGTGCCCTTTCCCACAATCCCTCTGGGTCCGTGGGACGCTTCCAGGGGCGGTGGTTTCCCTCATTGATGACATGCGAAAGGGGAATGCCCGCGCGCTGGAAAGCGCCGGGATGATCGCCAAGGTACATCAGGAAATTCGAATTCGGCGGCAGGGTTTCAAAGATCGACGCCAGCTGCTTTTCGAGCGCAATCCGAGAGCGTGCATTGACCACGGCTTCCTGGTAGCTGACAACACCCGTTTGCCAGGCATGAGCGTAGGTCACAAAGATGAGGCACAGAAAACCTGCACCAATCGTCACGGCGCTGCGGGTGGCCGGAGCGAAGCGGATCAAGCCGTAGGCGGCGATCGCACCAAGAACCGCGAACGCGGGAATGAATTCGACGCCATAGCGCACGTTGTAATAAGAAAACGGCCACCAGACGGGAACGAAGATTGGAACGCCGCCATGCGCGATCGACTGCATATAGAACGGCACGGGGAGCCATAACAAAAGTGTTGGCCAGAGCTTTCGTTGAAATAGTGCAACGATGGTTGTCCCCAATAGCAACACAGCTACCCAAAGCATTTGCAAAATCCTGGTGGCAAAACTCTGGCTCTGTTCAAAGATTCTTCCCGCCGCAAGGTTGAGCTGCGCTGCTTTGAAGAAATAGTGAAACGAAGTCTTCAGATCCCCGCTTCCGGGATGCGGCGGGAAGCCCTGAACAGCGGTCCTTTGCTCGATCGCCTTGGCGGAATAGGGCCCATTGGCGAACTCCAGGGCATTGCCATAAACAGCGGCGTTATAACCTAGCCAGAGTGCGGGAGCGATGGCAGCGATGAGGGCAAGCTTCACCACGCCAGGCCGCAATGGCGAGAAGCTGGCAGTCAGTGCCAACCCCACGGCAATGGTTACGACCACAGCCGACAGGAACCACCCGTCGTAACGGGTGAGATTCGCCGCCACCAGGCACAATGCCGTCCAAACCAGCGCGCGGTTGGCGCGGCTATGATCTGCTCGGCGGCAGAGCTTCAATGCTTGGGCAAAGAAGACCAGAGTCCAGATGAAGAAGGCGAGATACACTGGTTCCGTCATTGCCGTGGCCTGCAGGTAAATGACGTTAGGATTTAAAGCGAACCCGGCAGCGGCCAGCCACGAGGTAAACCTCACGGTTGCCCGAGTCTTGGAGTCGGCCGCATCCGGGAGAACCGTCCGCACCAGCCTGAAAATTCCGAGCGTACCGAATACATAGGCCAGCATGGAGGGAAAGGAGCCCCCGATTCCGGTGTGCCACAACCAGCGGAAAGCCACGAACGGAAGCATGAGAAGATGCGGCAAGGGCAACCAGACGGTGCCGAGTTGTAGCGGTCCCGGCGTCCGCGAGTCGATCACACGACGCGCAATATTCATGTGCGCTACGGCATCGCCGAAGAGCAAGATCTGGTCCTGCCGCAGAAAGTACAGGAACGCAGCAATGGAAATGGCCGCGGCTATTTGCGTGACCAGGAGAAGGTCGGTGTCGGCTTTCGGCGCTGGATGTTTCATCCCAGGTGAGTCAGTTCACGAAATACCCCGAAGCGCCCGTCGATGTCCTCTCTTGTAAGCGACTGCAGGCGCTCCGTGCCAAAACGCTCGACGGCGAAAGATCCCATCACTCCACCGTAGAACAAAGCCCGCTTGATGACTTCACGGTTGATTTCACTCTGTGAGGCGATGTATCCCATGAACCCGCCGGCAAAGGAATCGCCTGCGCCCGTCGGGTCGACGACTTCCTCAATCGGTAGCGCTGGCGCCCGGAAGGGATGGCGGCCGATCCCAAACGCCCCTTCGCGGAAGAAAATGGTAGCGCCATATTCTCCATGCTTGATGACTAGCGCCCGCGGTCCCATCGACAGCACTTTGCGCGCTGCCCGAGGCAAGCTGGGCTCATTGGCGAGCATTTTGGCCTCACCGTCATTGATCAGCATCACGTCGACCCGCTTCAGGGTTTCCCGCAAGTCGGCGTTCGCGCCCTGAATCCAGAAATTCATCGTATCCCCACCCGTCAGCTTCACCTCAGGAAGGTGCCGGCGGACCGCGGATTGCAGCGCCGGATGGATATTGCCCAGGAAAAGAACCTCAGAATCCTTGTATGCCGCGGGGATGCGCGGCTGGAATTTCTCAAACACGTTCAACTCGGTAAACTCGGTCTTCGCTTCATTAAGGTTGTCGAGATAGCGCCCACCCCAACGGAACGTCTTCCCCTTCGCGTGTTCAATCCCACCCGTGTCGACACCTCGCTTCTTCAGCACGTTCTCGTGCTCGGCGGTGAAGTCTTCGCCGACGACAGCCACCACGCGCACATCCGTGAAGTAACTGGCGGAAAGAGAGAAATACGTCGCCGATCCGCCCAGAACGTTTTCCTCGCGACCGGCTGGGGTAGCGATGTTATCGAAAGCAATGGATCCGACGACAAGTATGCTCATGTAGGTTGTGTCATTCCGAACCGCGTTAGGGGCGAGAATCTCTTTTTAGGTTTCCAGATACTTCGAAAGAATCAGCTTCAATCTGTCCTTGGCGGCTTGCGGAATCTTGCTTCGATCGGTAATGATCGCGTGCTCCAGGGCCGAACCGCACTTACAACTTCGTTCTCGGGGCATAGCGGCTACTGCTTCACGGACCACGTTGCAGGCATTTTCGGCGTTCTTCACCAGCACGGCAACAATCTGATCCACCGTGACCGAATCGTGGTGGGGATGCCAACAGTCATAATCTGTAACCATGGCCACCGTGACGTAGCAGATCTCAGCCTCGCGAGCAAGCTTCGCCTCTTGCAGGTTGGTCATGCCAATCACATCCATCCCCCAGCTGCGATAAAGATTCGACTCTGCCTTTGTCGAGAACTGCGGGCCTTCCATGCAGATGTAAGTGCCGCCGCGTTTGCCGACGACGTTGGCCTTCCTGCACGCCGCCCCTACGGTCTCCGACAGCTGCGGGCAAACCGGGTCAGCAAAGGCTACGTGAGCCACCACACCATTTCCAAAGAAAGTGTCAACGCGGTGTCGCGTACGATCGACAAACTGATCGGGGATCACGAACTCCAGCGGCTTGTGCTCTTCCTTGAGGGATCCAACCGCGGAAACCGAAACAATGCGGTCGACGCCGAGCTGTTTGAATCCGTAAATGTTCGCCCGAAAGTTCAGTTCGCTTGGCAGGAGGCGGTGTCCGCGCCCATGACGCGCAAGAAATGCGACCTTCTTGCCTTCGAGCGTACCCACCACGTATGCGTCGGATGGCGCCCCAAATGGAGTTTCCTGCGGAACCTCGTGAATGTCAGTGATGCCGGGCATGTTATACAACCCGCTACCACCAATGATTCCAATTTCTGCTTGCGCCAAGACAGCCCCTCGTTCGAAGTTAGGAATCGCGATTATACAATCTCCGCTACCAAACGTCCCTCTCGGCCGTCTATCAGAGAGTGCGGGACGCAAAACAAGGCGGCGGATTCATTCCTCAGGTGGCGGCGTTCGCGGTCGTCCTCGTCGGCGGACTCGCACTAGCAATGCCGCGGGGTGATGGGCGCAGTTCCAGCGCAGCTCCGATGGTTCATCTTTCCCAAAGCACCATTCAGATGGGCATCGACAAAGGGGAGATCGCGAAATTCCAGAAGCTGTTCTCGGTGACCGTCGCCCAGCTGTTTGAACAAATGGTTCCTAAGCACGACGCGCAAGTCGGCGCTTTCTTTATCGATAAGTATCTCGTGACCAATTCCCAGTTCAAAAAGTTCGTCGACCGGCATCCTGACTGGCAGCCGGGTAAGATTCCACCCCGGCTGGATAACGGCAACTACCTCAAGCACTGGGTGCAAGACTCTTTTGCCGCCGATAAGGGAAATCATCCCGTCGTGAATGTGAATTGGTATGCCGCGACCGCCTATTGCCAGGCGCAGGGCAAGCGTCTGCCATCCGAGGCGGAGTGGGAATACGCGGCGCGAGGAGGTTCGGACTCGCGAGTATTCCCTTGGGGAGACGAACCAGCCAGCCCGAAACTCGCGAACTATTCGTCCAGCAAACTTCGCACGACCTCTCCGGTGGGGAGCTATCCGCCGAATGGTTATGGAATTTACGACATGGCGGGTAACGTGTGGGAGTTCCTGGCCGACGAATGGGGCAGGTATCGTGCGGGCACATCGAACACCACAAACCGGGATGCTTCGCGAACCTCATTTCTCGAGGTTCGCACCCGGCGGGTAATCCGCGGAGGCAGCTTTGATGGAGACCCAATCAACCTGTGGGTGGAATATCGCGACAGCCATCCCCCGGACGGCTCCCAGGCGTTTGTGGGATTCCGCTGCGCGAAGTGAGACTACCGAGGAGTCGCGGCGTCCGCGAACACAAACCCCCGAAAGGCGTCGGTAATGCGCGGATCAATCGTTTCGGTCACCAGAACCGTGTTGCCTTTCACGTCAAGCACAATCGCACCATCTTCCGTCTTCCAGCTATGACTGCCGCTTAAGGTGAGCAGATTTTTCAATTCGGACGGCAACTCAGTTCCTGCCGGAGCGCTGGCATTCTTGTATCTCTGCTGAATTCCTCGCGCATAAACAGCGGCAAACTGTGCGGCTGCCTTTGAATTCGCCCAACGCGAGACAAACACCAGTCCCAGGGGGCCTGCAGGGTTGCCCTTTGGCTTGACCGAGTAATAATACCCGCCCCGCCAATTTGGATAGATTCTTTTCGCGTCCCTTTCGCTCGCATACTGTTCAGCCAGCATATAGACGTCGAACTCACCAATCGCTCCGACGTCGAAACGATCATATTCCTTGAAAATGCTTTTGAAATCGGGCAATGGGAGGGGTGCAAGATGTTCGCCGGCCAGATACGTCTGGGGCTCCATGATCTCCCGGCTAGTGCGCGGAGGGTTTTGGAAGGTCATGGCAAACGCCTGCTGCTTTCCTCTCGCCCGCAGCACCTCAGCTTCAAATTCCAGTCCGTAGCGGTAGGGAAACGTCAGCGACTCTTTCAGGAAAATGGGGGCATTGCGATACTGCACACTATCCGAGCCCCCGGTTGCCATGTCGGCGCTGAGAGTATCCACGATGTCGGGTGAGTCGCTGACTGAGCGATGCACCGGCGCTAGAATATAGTCGAGAAGAACGACCATGGCTTGTCCTTCCACGACGGCTTGGCGCGCCTCGCTGTCTTCATCTTTGGTGAAATCCTCAGGGCTGAGATTCTTTTTCTTGTCGAGGTCTTCTTCGCCGCGGCGAAGCCATTTGTCCAGGCCAAACGACTGATCTTGCAGCGCATGCGTCAGCTCGTGCGCCAGCACAGGGCGCTGGAGATCGGGAATCACCCAATCGAGCAGATTCACCGTTTTCGTTTTGGCGTCGTAGTAGCCGGCGATCTGCTCTTCCAGCAGCGACACCAGAAACCTTTGCAGATCAAAGTCCTTGGGCAGAAGACCGAACTTCTTCAGAACAAACTCCGTGCGCCGGAGCCGCTGCACGTCTTTGTCCTCGGCCATGCTCTTCTCCAAATAGGCGACCACTTCGTCCCGGCTGGTGAGGCGCCGCTTTACGCCGTGCTTGATATCAAGAGCGGTGTCCTTGCCGGCGAATTCAAGGATTGTGTCTACATCGCGGAATAATTGTTCCGCCTGCTGCGGCGTGATTTTGGTCTCTTTGGAATTACTGGAGTCGGCGGTCTTTGAGCTGTCGGTGGGGGACACTGCACCCGAATCTCGAGTCTTCGCCGCCCCATTTTCCGTGGGGTTTGACACCCGGGAAACGTGCGAGCCGGAAGACGGAGTCGAGTCCGCCCCGGTGAGGTGGGCCGCCGAAATCAAAATCCAAAGCCAAACAGCGGCGGATACCAGATACTTCCGCGAAACAGAACGCATTGCTTAACGATACTGGCGGGGAAACCAGCACGCAACTATTCGAGCCTTAAGGGGTAATGGCACAAGGAAGAAGAGGATGAGTGGTGGACCTTAATGACCCGCGTCCAGCCGCGCCATTTCCTCCGGGAATAACGGATTCGCCGGGAACTCCTGGTGTAACTGAGAGAGGATTTGGCGCGCGCTCTGCTTATCATGATCCCGAACGTAAGCAATGGCGAGCAAGATGTCGGCAAAGGGCGCAAGATAATGTCCGCGCTCGGAGACAAGCTTCAATTCCTTGATGCCTTCTTGTTTGTCACCTGAGACTCCGCCCAGGCGCACCAGCCAGCGCACCGGCGCCGCCATGCTCCCGATAATGTATTTGCTGATCCCACCCGCGATATGTGCATCGTAGTAGCCGGGATCGGCGGCGAGGGTCTTGTCGGCCCATTTTGCGGACTCTTTTGTGAAGTGCAACGACGTAAGGTTGCGCTTCTCAATGAGCGCCGCGTAGTCGGCCTGAAGCCCATTGCACAAGGTCATCGCGAACAGAGCATTCTTGTCTTTCGGGTCTTTGGCCAGCCTCGCCTGGCCGAGCTCCATGGCCTTTTCAACGGCCTCGTTGAAGCGGGCGCGGACCGCAGGATCCGGGCTGAGCTTCGGACGGTTGTCAAACTTCTTGTCATCCTCGTAGAACTGGGATTCGAGCACGCCAAGGCGATGAAATTCAGAGAACAGCAGCCCGGCCGCATCCGAGGTCGGGCCCAGAGGGTCCTGCGGATGGGTTTGCTCGTAGGTGGCAAAAACGTTGTGTGCCCCCGCGAAATCCAGGTTGTAAAGCAGGTGAAAGCCGCGATCCAGGGGAGGCATGCTCACCCCGAGGTCAGCGGCATGAGCGCACGCCATTGACCACGCGACGAAGCAAACGGCGGCTTTGAATCTCGTCCCCATTCGGTTCCTGAGAAGTATAGATGCGCAGCCGGGATTCGCTTCTGTCAAATGCTGTAAAAGAGTTGTCAAGGTAGGCGGCTAAGGTCCAGAGCTGGTTGCTGGCCGGTTCTTGCTGCTGAGCCAGGGGGGGAGAGCCACTTCGGTTCCAACCATTCATTGAACTTCCGGAACTTGCCGGGGGCCGGAAACGCCACAGTAAAATAACCTTTCACCGCCTTCGGTTGGAGCTCGTCATCTTGAAACATCAGACTTTTTGTCTTTTGATTCTGTCACTTACCTTCGGTGTGTCGTTGAGCGCACAAGAAGCTGCCTCGGTTGCCCCGGCGACCGGACATATCACCGGCACTGTAACCGATAACAATGGCGACACACTCTCGGGCGCGACCGTCGTACTCCAAGGCCCGGGCGCGCAAGACTCGCGGAAACTCGAGTCGAACGATAACGGCTTTTTCGACTTCGATCAGCTGGCGCCAGGAACCTATCAGGTGACCGTGAGTGCCCCGGACTTCACCCAGTGGAATTCGCCAGAACTCTCCCTCACCCCCAGCCAATACATGATTCTGACCGACTGCACGCTGCGAGTTGCCTCGGTAGCCACCACCGTGAACGTTGCCTACCGGCCGGAGGAAATCGCCACCGAGCAGGTCGAAATTGCAGAAACGCAGCGCGTGCTTGGCATCATTCCGAATTTTTATGTGGTCTACGATCCCAACCCGGCTCCTTTGACAGCCAAGCTGAAGTACCACCTTGCATTGAAGACTTCGACGGACGCATTCACCGTGCTCGGAATAGGTGCCTTTGCTGCGATCAATCAGGCTGGGGACAGGCCGAACTATCCTCAAGGTTGGAACGGCTATGGAGAACGCGTAGGAGCGGCTGCCGCGGACGGATTATCCGACATCATGATCGGGGGCGCAATTTTGCCGTCGCTGCTGCACCAGGATCCCCGCTACTTCTACCAAGGCACAGGCAGCACGAAATCTAGGGTTTTTCATGCGATCTCCAGCCCATTCTTGTGCCACGGAGATAACGGAAAGTTGCAGCCTAACTACTCGAGCATCGGCGGTGACCTGGGATCGTCGGCACTTTCCAACCTGTACTATCCTGCTTCGGACCGGGGTAGCGGGCTGGTATTCCAAAATTTTGCCATCACCACCGGTGAACGGATGCTCAGCAGCTTGGTACAAGAATTCGTTCTGAGTAAGCTGACGCACAAAAGACAATAAGCCTCGACGATCACTCTGCTTTAGACCCGTTTGACCGACGGTAGCCCCTCTGCTACTGTCTAACGTTTCCTCGGCCGTTTCTTTCTTCGCCAGCCTTCGTAGCCTCTGGGGTAAGCGCTTGGAACTGACCAAGGAGGACACGAAGAGGCACGAGGGAAGCCCAACCCGCCCGGAAATAGAATCGAGTCCGCCATGGCCATCAAGTTCCGCGGAGTGGATTTCATCGACTTCGATACTCTGCTCAGCGAAGACGAGCGCCTTGTCCGCAACACCTCTCGCCAGTTCATCGAAGACAATCTCATGCCGATTATCGAGGAGTGCAACCGCGCCGGGCGGTTTCCGCGAGAACTGGTGAAACCTATGGCCGAGCTGGGATTCTTCGGCGCCAGCCTCAAGGGCTATGGCTGCGCGGAAATGTCGAACGTGGAATACGGCCTGGTGATGCAGGAACTCGAGCGCGGAGACTCGGGTGTACGCTCGTTCGTCAGCGTCCAATCGGCGCTAGTGATGTATCCGATTTATGCCTTCGGCAGTGACGAGCAGAAGCAGACCTGGCTTCCCGCATTGCGGTCCGGCGACAAGCTCGGCTGCTTCGGTTTGACCGAACCTGACTTTGGTTCCAATCCGGGGGGGATGCGCACCCGGGCTCGCAAATCAGGCGACGACTACGTTCTCAACGGCGAGAAGATGTGGATCACGTCGGGCTCGATTGCCGATGTAGCTGTGGTCTGGGCCAAAGTTGAAGACGAAGACAACCAGATCCGGGGATTTCTGGTGGAAACCGATCGCCCTGGCTTCCGCGCCGAGGACATTCACGGTAAGTGGTCGCT
>Ga0105238_10005363_pt1 | contig 12668 bp, 8 predicted proteins | sample KBSC34metaG_FD_81526 | JGI IMG/M metagenome (GOLD analysis project Ga0105238, IMG submission 81526) | Corn rhizosphere microbial communities from Kellogg Biological Station, Michigan, USA - KBS C3-4 metaG | ecosystem: Host-associated > Plants > Roots > Rhizosphere > Soil | place: Michigan, USA... | reverse complement strand
TTGCGGGCCGGCACATGGACGTCCTCGGAGTTGTCGGTGGGAACGACGAAACCGTAGCCCACCGGGTGCACCTTGATGCGCCCGGTGAGTCGCCGCATCGCCGGGGGACGCGTCGAGGACCCGCCAGTCGAATCGTAATCGTTATCTGAATCTGCCAATTTGAACGAAGCCTTTCATTTCAATCTCGACGGCGGGGACATCGAACTCCGGTCTACTCTCGCAGACCGCGACCAGGACGATGCGCCATCGAAGAACCGGGTCCTGAATTAGGGAGCGCTGGCCGCCGGACCCGTGGGCGCGCGCAACGCATACAATTTCTTGTCGTCTGAACCGACGTAGATCGTTCCGTCGGCAGCGAGAATGGGTGAGCTATCGACGTCGCCGTCCAGCTCGACCGACCAGCGAAGGCGACCGTCCGCCTCGAGGGCGTACACCCGATCGTCCTGTGATCCGAACAAAACCGCACCCTTCACGTCAACCAGAGCAGAGGAGACAATACGATCCCCCGTCCGGAACGTCCAGGCCAACGTTCCGTCGAGCTTGATCGCGTACAGCTGGGCGTCGAAGGCGCCCACCAGCACATAGCCGAGCGGAGAGAGCGCCGCCGACGCGCGTACGTCGGCGCCCGTGGTGAAGGCCCAACGCAGTGAGCCGTCGAAGCCGAGCGCGTAGACCTTGCGATCGTCCGAGCCGACGTAGATGGTGCCGTCCTCGCCCACCACCGGGCTCGACTCGACGTCGCCCCCGGTGCGGAAGTCCCAGCGCTTGATGCCGTCGGGGCCGACCGCGTAGATGAGATCGTCCTGGCTGCCGGCCACGACCATCCCGTCGGGCAGCACCGCGGGCGCCGACGAGACGTGACCGCCGGTGGCGAACCGCCAGCGCAGGGTGCCGTCGGGGTTGATGGCGTAGATGCCGTCGCCGCCCGTGTAGATGACCCCGTCGGGGCCGATGGTGGGTCCGGCGTCGACGTCGCAGCGGCTGGCGTCAGGTCCCACTCCCACGCGCTGCGGGCACGAGCCGACCTGGAAGCTCCACAGCGGCTTCTGTCCGGGCCCGATCGCGTACAGGTGATCGTCGTCGGAGCCGATGTACATCGTCCCGTCGTGCCCCACGGCCGGTGAGCTGAAGATGATGTCGGTCGTCGGGTACGACCAGCGCAGCATGCCGTCGCGGCCCGCCGCGTACAGGTGACCGTCGTGCGAGCCGAACAGCACCGTGCCGTCGTCGAGCAAGGCCGGCGACGAGGTGATGGGACCGCCCGTCAGGTAGGTCCAGGCCACCGTGGGCTTCTTGGTGGGGATCGTGTAAGGCGAGCGGCCCCGGTGCAGCGGACCGAAGCGGAACATGGCGCGCGCCGGCTCGGCCGTGCCGTTCGCCAGCGCCGCCAGCACCGCCGGTGGCGCGACGGACGGCGGTCCCGAGGCCGCCGTGGTGCGCGACTGCGGCTGGGTCGCCCACACGCAATGACCGCGCTCGCAGATGCGCGACAGCTTGCAGTCCTTGTCGGACTGACACACGGTCGGTTCGACGTGCGCGCAAGTCGACATCGCGAACGTCCCAACGACCAACGCGCCAACGACGAGCGCTCTGAACAGACAGTCCCGGATGGGGCCCAGAGTACGGGAACGCGCGACCCGCCGCAAGAAGATGAGCCCCGCTCCGGCGCGTCGTGCTGCCGGTCTTGCGGACGGTCTTCCGCGATCGCGGGATGGGCTCTCCTCCGCGAGCCCGGTTTGGGTGTACGCTCGCGTGGTGCCTCGTCTCGGGCTGGCGATGAGAGCGGCCATGCTGGTCGTGGCGGCGGGCGCGAGCGCCATCGGGGTGGCCAGCTGTCGGGACGCTGCCTGGCCGTCGGCCGAGGTGGCGCCGAATCACGATGGCCCTCCCCTCGACCGCCTCTCACCCGGCGGCGGCGACCGCCTGGCGGGGCGAGGCGGGACCGACGGAAACGGTGACGCGAGCGCCGGCGTCGCGAATCAGGCACACGGCCCCGCGGCGCTGACCAGCGTCGCGCCGGCGAATCCCCCCGCCTCTCCGCCCAGCCGCTTGCCGCTGCTTCCTTCGACGCCACCGAACGCCCCGCGCGCGCGGCACGTGATCATCATCAGCGAGGACGGCTTGCGGCCGGATGCCTTGCTGCGCGCCCATGGACCGGTGGTGGCCGACGTGATGACGCGCGCGGCGTACTCGCTGGCGGCCATGACGATCCGCCACGCCTCCACCCTGCCCTCGCACGCCGCCATGCTGTCCGGCTTCGACGAGGACGTGCACGGCATCACCTGGAACACCTGGCGTCCCGGCCGCGGCTCCATCCTGGTGCCCACGGTCTTCGACGCCGTCGAGCACGCGGGCCAGAACTCGGCCGCCTTCGTGGGCAAGCAGAAGCTCGAGCACGTGATCCCGCCCGGCTCGGTGGGCCTGTTCTCGCACCCGGGCTTCCTTTGCCACGTGGTCAGCGAGACCGCGGCCCGCTACTTCGTCGAGAACCGGCCGGCGCTGGAGTTCATCCACTTCGCCGACCCCGACGAGATCGGCCATCACGAAGGCTGGATGTCCGAACAGCAGATCGCCGCCATCCGGAACACCGACCACTGCCTGGCCACGATCATCGACGCCGTTCATCGAGCGGGCGCCGACGCGGACACCGTGTTCATCCTCTCCGCCGACCATGGCGGTCACGACTACAACCACACGGGCCGCATCAAGGAGGACCGCCTGATCCCGTGGATCGCCTGGGGCGCCGGCATCCGCCCGCACAAGATCGATTCGCCGATCAGCACGATGGACACCGCGGCCACCGCGCTGTGGATCCTCGGCTACCCCCGCCCCCTGTCCATGGCGGGGCGGCCCGTGCAGGAAGCGTTCACGAACTGACGGTTTCAGCGCCGCTTAGAAGAAGTTGAACCCCAGGTTGATGGAGCCGCTGGTCCAGGTCTCGTTGCTGTAGAAGCCCGAGATCCACTGAGCGGCGAGCTCGAAGGACCAGTTGTACCCCTGCAGCAGCTCGATGCCGGCGCTGGCGGTCAGGCCCAGGCCAACCTTGGCCGCGAAATCTCCTGAGTAATCGAAGGCGCGAATGTTCCCGATGCCGGCGCCGCCCCGCAGGAAGAAGTGCCGGGTCAGGAACACCTGCAGGCCCAGGTCGTAGATCGTCTGATCACAAGACACGCTGCTGTCATAGGTGTCGCCGCAGCTCGAGGTGGCGCCGTTGACTTCGATCAGGAACAACGTGCGGGGCGCGATCCCGAAGCCCAGCCGCAGCGAGTAACCGACCGCCGCGTCGGTCGTCGACCCGCTGTCCAGGTGGTAGTGGAGCGTCGCCAGCCCCAGTGAACCGCCGATCATGAACGGTCGCTCGAGCGTGTAGGCAGGCGGCGGAGGCGGCGGGGGGTAGTAGGAGTAACGCCGCGGGCCGTAGTAGCGCGGCGGTGGGGCCGGATAGTAGTACCGCGGCGGCGGCGCGTAGCCGGAGGGCGGCGCCGGTGGCGGTGACTGCGGGTAGCCGGGGGGCGGACCGTAACCGGGGGGATACTCTCCTTGCTGCTCGGGGCCCTGGGGCGGCTGACCTTGAGCCTGGCCCGGGGGTGGCGCAGGCGGATATTGCGGGGCTTCGGCCTCTGCCTGGGGCGGGGGCGGCGGCTGTTGCGCATACGCGCCACTGTGAATGCCGACAACGGCCAAGCTCGCCAGTCCAGCGACGAATGCAGCTTTGGTGGCCTTCATGGTGCTCCTCATGGGGGTGTTCCCACGGTCTTTGCGATAACCGTGCCTGGCGAGAGCGGCGGGTCGTGAGAGGGGGGATGTGGGCGAAAAATAAACCATGGCCCGGGGACCGTCGAGGTTATCGGCAGTGCTCGCGAACGAGTGCGGCGGCGGTCACGGCCACACGCGCGACGGGACGCGCTCAAAAGCGCCGCAGCGGAGGCTCGCCGGGGCTGACCTCGGGCGAAGGCATGGCCGAGAGGCGCCGCACCCGCGCCAGCTCGAGGTCGGGCTCGACGACCTTGCGCACCATCACGGGCACGCGCGTCCCCGAGCGCAGGGCCCGTCGCTGAGGAGGTTCGCGCCCCGAATCCGACGGCGCGCTGGGATCGAGCCGCCGTGACAGCCGGCCCACCACGTCGACGATGTCGCCCGGCGCGATGGCAATCTCGGCGGCGCGCACCTTCCGGTCGCGCAGGCGCAGGTGAGTGAGAAAGGGATGATCGATGTCCAGCAAGGTAGTGCTCTGAAACTGGACACGTCGATCGTCCGGAAAACGATCGATCACCATGCCGCCGGTGACCTCGACCCAGATCGGCTCGTCCGTTCCATCGTCGATCAAGAAATCGAAGGCGACCTCGTGGAAGAAGGAGCGCGCCAGCGGCGACCGTCCCAGGCGGAACCGGGTCAACGACCAGACGACGGCGCGCGAATCCATCAACGAGGTGGTGGCACGCTTGCCCAGCACCACCCCGCGCACGGCCACGGCGCGCCGATCGGGCACGCCCCGCAGCTCGAACACCCGAAAGCGGCGCTGCCTAGAAATCAGGCGGTGCAACCGGTTTGCCAATCGCACTCCGATAGGGGGCGCGGCCGAGGACAGCGCCAGCCCCGCCGCGCCGGCCAGCAGCGCGAAAGAGAAGTTCGCCGCTCCCACCAGGGCGGCCACGCCCCACAGGCCGCAGGCGGCGCCCGCCACCGCCATGCCCGCGGTCACGGTGCGGACGCCTCGAGGAAACGCCACCCAGCGCGCGATGGGGCCGCCGATGCGGGTGAGGGCCGTCTCCCCCTCCTGCTCCAGCACCGCGCCCCGGCGCGCCCGGAGATCCAGAAACCGCGCCACCCCGTGATCGAGGCGCGCCCCGACCCATCCGCCGAGCCCTCCCCGCACGCCTCGCCGGCGGACGACCACGCCGGTCGTCTCTCCCGGAACCGCCGATTGGACTACCGCTCCGTCGACGGCATCCGCTGCCGGGCGCGGCGTCTCAGCCACGGCTCCTCGCCAAGCTCTGTCGGCCGTCGGAGCGGCGGTCCGGCCGGTGATGCATCATGGGGGGCGACATCATCACGCTGGTCGAGCTTACCGCGGCGATGGTGCAGTTTCCGGCGGTCTTTCTTCCGCCGCAGCTAGGGACCACTACCCATCTTCTCTTCTCTTCGCGTGCGCTTTCGCCCACACCCGCGCAGATCAGGCGCGGCGACACGGAACGAATCTTCGGTGCGAGCGGCGCCGTAGAGTAGAATGGCGACGGCGCATGGCCCCAAGCGCGGATCCCAAAGCAGCGTTGGAGCACCTGCTCAACGCCGCCCGTGGCAGCAGACGGCGTTTCCTCGTGGGCGTCGCCGATGCCGAGGAACGACGGCGCATCGCCGACATCGTCGCGGACGAAGGGGTCGTCGACGAGGCGACGTCCACCGTGTCGGCGCTGCAGCGGCTGGCCGACGAATCGTTCGATCTGGCGTTCCTGGCCGCCCCGGGGCCGGACGAGGCGCCCCAGGCCGGCGATCCCCTGGCCACCTGGCGCGAGCTGCGCCCCTTCACGGATGTGGTCCTAATCGCGCCGAGCGATCCCACGGCGTGCGCGCAGGCCTTCGGCCGCGAGGTGGCCGCCGTCTTTCCCCGCCCCCTTCCCGAGGTGGACGTGCTGCTGCGCGCACACGTGAAGCGGCTGGCGGCCTCGCGCCAGGTGCGCACGCGCGGTCAGCTGGTGCTGAACGCCTTCAACGGCGTCAGGACCGCGCTCGAGAAGTCCCACCCCGAGCTGACCTCCGCGCTGTCGGAGCTGCTGGCGGCCTCGCGCGCCGAGCCCGGCATCGCCATCCTCGGTTCGAACGATCTCGGGAAGTACCTGGGTGGGCCCAGCGCCGTGATCGCTCCCGACGCGCTGGTGGCGAACCTGACCGCCTCCGGCTCGCTGGAGAAGACGACCGAGGAGGCGCGCGAGCGCGTGCCCGGCGCGGCGCTGATCCTGGTCGACGACACGCCGTCCGAGGAGCGCCTGCGCGACGCGATCTACGGGGGGGTGCGCGCCTACCTTCCGCGCAGCGAGGTCTCGCTGCTGGGACGGATCGCCGCTTCGGTGGCGGCGCGGCGGCGCGCCGAATCGGTGGGGCTGGGCCTGGCGGAGTGTCTGACCCGCTTCGGCATCCTGTCCGGCGAGCAGACCACCCACAATCCGGCCACCAACGAGGACGTGGACGCCAGCTTGATCGCCGACGCCAGCGGGGGCAAGCCGGCCCCTCCCATCGTCCCCACCGGCCACGAGGTGCTGGTGGTCGATGACGAAGCGGTCGTGCTGACCGTCCTGCGCGAGGCGCTGCGGCGGGGCGGTTACCGGGTCACCACGGCGGCGTCGGCCGAAGAGGCCATCGACCTGATGCAGAAGCGCCACTTCGATCTGGTGCTGACCGACAAGAACCTGCCCGGCGCCTCGGGGCTGGACGTGCTGCGGGCGGCGCGCGCGTTGACCCCGGCCCCGGCCACCGTCCTCATCACCGGCTACTCGTCGCTCGACTCGGCGGTCGAGGCCATGGACACGGGCGCCCACGACTACATCGAGAAGCCGATCCGCGACGTGGAGGACCTGCGGGCCCGGGTGCGGCGCGCGCTGACCCGCCGTGACGAGCAGCTGGCCCGGCCGCGCGTGACGCTGACCGGTCGCGCGGGACGGGTGCTGCTGGTCGAGGCAGAGGGGGAGCGCCGCCGCCTGATCGCGGACTACCTGGGCCGCAACTACGTCGTCATCGCGGCGGAGGATGGTGACGACGCGCTCCGCCGGCTGCAGCAGGAGCACTTCGACCTGGTCCTGGCCGATCGCCACCTGCCCGGCGTATCGGGGTTGCGGGTGATCGAGCACGCGCGCCGGCTGCTGCCTCACTGCGCGTCGGTGCTGTACACGGCCTATCCGTCCTACAAGTCGGTGAAGGAAGCGTTCGCCAGCGGCGTCGACGCTTACCTGGTGCGGCCGAGCGAAGACCTGAAGAAGCTGGGCGAGAAGGTCGGCGAAGCGCTGGGCGGCCGCGGCGGCATTCTGCTGGGCTGATGCGAGCGCGCGGCGCCCGTTTTCTTGCTCTAAAGGTTCATCACATTCTCCGATCTTGCTCCGATCCTGTTAGGGTTGACGGCCATACGCGCAGGGTCGCGTCAGGTCGTCCATGAGGATCGCGTTCACGCACAACCTTCGTCTGACGGACAGCGAAGAGGAGGCCGAGTTCGACACCGTCGAGACCGTCGACGCCATCGCGGACGGACTCCGGGCCGGCGGGCACGAGGTCGAGAAGCTCGAGGTGACGGGACCGGCGTCGCACCTGGCGGCGCGCATCGAGTCGATCGGCCCCGACCTGATCTTCAACACCGCCGAGGGGCGGCGCGGCCGCGCCCGCGAGGCGTTCTACCCGGCGCTGTTCGAGGAGCTGGGCTTCCCCTACACCGGCTCGGACGCCTACGTCCTGACGGTGACCCTGGACAAGTGGCTGACGAAGCTGGTGCTCGAACGCCAGGGCATCGACACGCCCCGGGCGCGTCTGGTGACGCCCGACGACCTGCGCCGCATGAAGGAGCCGGGGACCTTGGGCCTGGCCATGCCCGTCATCGTCAAGCCGAACTACGAAGGCTCGTCGAAGGGCATCGGCGACGAAGCGGTGGCGCGCGACGCGCGCCAGCTGGGCGAGATGCTGCCGCGGGCGGTGCGCAACTATCCAAACGGCGTGCTGGTCGAGGAGTTCGTGCCGGGCACGGACGTGACGGTGCCCTTTCTGGAAGGCTACGGCGATGACGGCATACTGCTGCCGGTCGACTACGAGGTCGAGCCCGAGGCGCGCAGCCGCTTCAACATCTACGACTACCGCCTGAAGTCGGCCGACTCGAGCCTGGTCTCGGTGCGCTGCCCGCCCGATCTGCCCCGCGACGTGGTGGCGCGCGTCCGCGCCATGACCAAGCAGGCGGTGCGCACGCTGGGGGTGCGGGATCTGGGGCGGGTCGACTTTCGTTTCGGCGACGACGGCCGCATCTACCTGCTGGAGGTGAACGCCCTCCCCTCGCTGGAGCGCGGCGCCAGCACGTTCGCCGCGGCGGCCCGCGAGGGCCTCGACTACGCCGACACGCTGCAGGCGGTGGTGCAGAGCGCAGCCAGGCGGCAAGGCCTGGTGGTGAAGGCCGGCGCGAAGAAGCGCCGCCCGCCGGAGCCGCTGCGCATCGGCTTCACCTTCAACGTGAAGCGGGTCGATTCGAAGCACGGCGACGACGCCGAGGCCGAATACGACGCGCCCGAGACGATCGACGCCATCCGCGACGCGCTGGAGAGCCACGGCCACCACGTGATGATGTTCGAGGCCACCGCCGAGCTGCCCCGCCAGCTGATGGAGACGCCCGTCGATCTGGTGTTCAACATCGCCGAGGGCGTGGCGGGCCGCAACCGCGAGGCCGCCGTGCCGGCGCTGTGCGAGCTTATGAACATCCCCTACACCGGCTCCGACGCCGCCACGCTGTCGATCGCGCTCGACAAGGCGCTGTCGAAGCGGGTGCTGCTGCAGCACGGCATCCTCACCGCCGAGTTCCAGGTGATGGAGACGGGCCGCGAGCGCCTGTCGCCCAAGCTGAAGTTCCCCCTCATCATCAAGCCCAATCAAGAGGGCTCGTCGAAGGGAGTCAGCGCCCACGCCTCCGTGGTCGACGACGAGCCTTCACTGCGGGCGGTGGTCCGCGAGCTGATCGAGCGCTACGAGCAGCCGGCGCTGATCGAGGCCTATATCTCGGGACGCGAGTTCACCGTGGGGCTGCTGGGCGACCGGCGGCCGCGGGTACTTCCCCCCATGGAGATCCTGTTCAAAGACAAGAGCAACCCGCGGCCCGTCTACGACTACCAGATCAAGCAGGAGTGGGAGAAGCACGTCGCCTACCAGTGCCCCGCCGCGCTGACACCGGCCGAGCAGAAGGCGATGGAGCGCGTGGCCCGTGACACCTTCGAGGCGCTCGACTGCCGGGACGTGGCCCGGGTCGACCTGCGCATCTCCCCCGCCGGCGAGATCTACGTGATCGAGGTGAACCCGCTTCCCGGGCTGACGCCCGGATACTCGGACCTGTGCCTGATCGCGACCGCCGCCGGCATCGACTACCGCACGCTGATCGGGGAGATCCTGGCCGGCGGCCTGAAGCGACTGCGCGAGAAGCGCCGCGCCGACGCGGCCAAGAACGCCGAGGGGGCCGCGCGGGAGGGCAAGTCGGGCGAGGCCAGAGCCGGTGACAGATCCGGCGAGGGCAAGCTGGGCGACGCCAAGCCGGGCGACAAGGTCGACGATCGGCAACTCGCCATCCCCCGCCTCACCGCCAGCGGAAACGGCAACGGCGTGCCCACCGCTCCGCCGCCTCCCGTGGTGACGCCTGCGCCCACCGTCGTTCCCGGCGCCGCGCCCGCCTCGGCGGCAACCACGCCGGCGCCGGTGGGCGTCTCTTCCGCCTCCACGCTGGAATGAGACAGCGCCTCCGCGAGCTGGGGTTCTCGATCGGGAACATCCCGACGGGCCGATACAACGCCATCACCGATGTCCCCGGGGTGCGGGTGGGCCACACCACCCTCATCGAGGGAGAGGGTCCGCTGGTGGTCGGCGAGGGGCCGGTGCGCACCGGCGTGACGGCCGTGCTGCCTCACGACGACATCTTTCACAATCGGGTCATCGCCGGCTCGTTCGTGCTGAACGGCGCCGGCGAGGTGTCGGGCCTGACCCAGGTCGCCGAGTGGGGGCTCCTCGAGACGCCCATCCTGCTGACCAACACGCTGGCGGTGGGGAAGGTCTCTGACGCCGCCGTGAAGTGGATGACCCGGCGCTTCCCCGGCATCGGCACCGACTACGACGTCATCATTCCCCTGGTCGGTGAATGCGACGACTCGTGGCTGAACGACACCGTGGGCCGGCACGTCCGCTCCGAGCACGTCTACCGCGCCATCGAGCAGGCCTCCGACGGCCCCGTGCGCGAGGGCTCGGTGGGCGCCGGCACCGGCCTCATCACCTGCGACTTCAAGTCGGGCATCGGCACCAGCTCGCGGCAGGTGACGCTGGGGCAAGAAGCGGGCGCCAAGCAGTACACGCTGGGCATCCTGGTGCAGTCGAACTTCGGCGTGATGCGCTCGCTGCGGGTCGACGGCGTGCCGGTGGGCGAGCTGCTGGAGCCCGAGATACTGGGACACCGCCGCCTGAAGAACGCCGGGTCGATCATCGTCGTCGTCGCCACCGATGCGCCGCTCCTGTCCTCTCAGCTGGTCCGCCTGTGCAAGCGCGCGGCGCTGGGGATCGGGCGGGTCGGCTCGTTCGCCGCCCACGGCTCGGGCGAGATCATCGTGGGCTTCTCGACCGCGAACAAGGTCCCCCGCGTCAGCTCGAGCAGCTCGAAGATGACCGCCTCGATCGAGGTGCTGCTGGACGAGGCCTGCGACGGCCTGTACGAGGCCATCGTCGAGTGCACCGAGGAGGCCATCATCAATTCGCTGTGCATGGCCGACGAGATGACGGGGCCCACCGGACATACGGCGCCGGCCTTGCCGCTCGACCGCCTGGCCCCCATCCTGAGACGGGCTCGGGACGCCACCGACACCCAGCGGTCCTGAATCTCCCGCACCATCCCATGCGTATCTGCTTCGTCGTCGCCGATGTCCTTGCCCAGCAGGCCACCTACGCCGGGATCTACCTGGCCCTGGCCTCGCACCGGCGTGGCCATGACGTCCGGTTCGTCTCGGTCGACGACCTGTCGTTCCTGGACGACAACACCGTCCTGGCCACCACGCGGCGGGTGCGCCACGGCGACTATGCGCAGCCCGTCGACTACGCCGCTGCGCTGGCCTCGGACGAGGCGGTGGTCGAGGAAGACAACCTGGGCGGCTTCGACGTGGTCTTCCTGCGCTACAACCCCACGCGGGAGAACGTGGGCCGGCTGGGCACTCCCCTCATCGACTTCGCCTGGCGCCTGCGCCTGGGCGGCACGCTGGTCGTCAACGATCACGAGGGGCTGCGCAAGGCGCAGAGCCGCCTGTACCTGAACGAGTTCCCCGCCGACATCCGCCCCAAGACCCTGGTCTCCCGCTCGCCAGCGCAGCTGAAGCAGTGGGTGCGGGCGCTGGGTGGCCCGGCGGTGCTGAAGCCGCTGCAGCCGCGCGGGGGCGAGCACGTCTTCTACGTCCCCTGGCGCAAGCCATCCAACCTGAACCAGATCATCACCACCGTCACCAAGAGCGGCTACGCGGTGGCGCAGGAGTATCTGCCCGAGATCGAGAACGGGGAGAAGCGCCTGCTGCTGCTGGGCGCCGAACCGATCCGGGTCGGCAAGCGGGTGGCCATCTACCGGCGCCAGGCGGTCATCGGCGTCCCCGGAAACGGCATGCCCGAGACGTCGGGCGTGCGCTCGCGGACCGACTTCGGGCCCATCGAGGCGCGCATCTGCGAGATCATGCGGCCCAAGCTGCTGGCCGACGGCCTTTACCTGGTGGGCGTCGACATCGTGGGCGACAAGGTGCTGGAGCTGAACGTGTTCACGCCGGGCGGCATCCACTCGGTGAAGGAGCTGTACGGCATCGACGTGGGCGACATCGTGGTGCGCGATCTGGAACGACGCACCCGCGTACGCGCCGCGTACCGAACGACGTTCGACCCCGAAGCAGCCGACGTGGTGTAGGACGCGACCGCCTCGCCTATTTGGCGAGCCGGAAGAGCTGCGTGTCCACGCTCCCCGCCGCCGTCGTCCGCGACTCGATCCAGAACATGTCGGCCGGGCTGAACGCGATGTCGTGCATGATGCCGCGACCGCAGCTCACCAGGGTCACCGACCCGTCGTCATCCAGTCGCCGCAGCCCGCGCCGCGCCGGGATGGCGGCGAGCGGCAGGCTCTCGGTCTCGCTGAGCATCGGCGCCACGTAGACGGACGTGCCGTCTGGCGGGCTCGGATTCACCTCGCCCGAATCCACCACGCTCAGGTCGACGGCGTTGGTGGCCATGGTGGCCAGCAGATCGAGCCGGGTGATGCCCAGTCCCCCGCCACAATATATGGCGTCCGGGGTCACCGACATCGTCCTCGGCGCACAGGAGATCGTCCCCACCTGCGCCGCCGCCCCCGCCCCGTGAGCCGGGGTCTGGTAGATGCTGGCGCCGTCGTAGTACCAGACCAGCTCCCCCAGCACCTGGGCGCTGCGGATGCCCGCCGACAGCGCCAGGGTCGTCTCGCTGCCGTCGGCCAGATCGACGCGCGTCAGGCGGGCCTTGCCGGTCACGTCGTCCTGATTCACCAGGAACACGCTGGCGGCGTCTACCCCGATGAAATGAACCATGCTGGGCGCCCAGCCGGCGCTCTCGACCGACAGGCGTGCCGGGGTCCCGCCCCCCTGCGGCATCGAATAAAGAAAGACGCGGCTGGCAGAACCCGACACCTCTTGCTGGAGGATGTACAGGTCGTCCACCCCCGCGATGATGTCGACGACCTGAGTGCCTGGCTCGGCCGAGTACAGAATTCCGTCTCCCGTGCCGTCGACGTTCACGCGCCTCACTCCCCCGGTCGCCCCCGCGACATCGGGCGTCCCGGCGCCGGTATCCACGAAAAACAGGCTGCTGCCCGCCACGCGCAGGCCGTGCACGGTGGGGAGCAGACCGGTCAGCAGAGGTTCCAGGACCGGCAGGGTCCCGCAGTTGGGACCGGCCACGTC
>Ga0105238_10005359_pt1 | contig 12672 bp, 12 predicted proteins | sample KBSC34metaG_FD_81526 | JGI IMG/M metagenome (GOLD analysis project Ga0105238, IMG submission 81526) | Corn rhizosphere microbial communities from Kellogg Biological Station, Michigan, USA - KBS C3-4 metaG | ecosystem: Host-associated > Plants > Roots > Rhizosphere > Soil | place: Michigan, USA... | reverse complement strand
TCGGTGCAGACATTCATCGAGACGATGCGCGGCAGGCCGGCCGCCAGCGCAGGCGCAAACGACGCGCTACCGAACATCGCAAGAGCTGCGAGGGCGATCGGTCCGGATAAGAATCCGAGAAGCCTGCTCATGGTACTCCCTGGATTTCCGCCCAAGGCACGATCACGGCCTCGCGCTGGTATTCCGCGCGATAGGCGCTGATCCGAAATACCTCCGCCATCACCTGCTCCGACAGCGCCTCGACTGGTGCGCCCTGCGACACCAGGCGGCCGTCCGACAGCACCAGGACGGTGTCGGCAAATCGCGCGGCCAGCCCGAGATCGTGCGTTACCACGATCACCAGCACACCTTTGTCGGCAGCAGCGCGCAGGCTTTTCATGACATCGATCTGGTGACGCGGATCGAGCGAAGATGTCGGCTCATCCGCCAAAATCACCGGCGCTTCCACCGCCAGTACGCGCGCCAGCGCGACGCGGCTGCGCTCGCCGCCGGATAGCTCGGTGACACGGCGCTCGCTGAATTCCACGACATCGGTCGCCTGCATCGCCCGCTTTACCGCCTCGGTATCAGCAGGCGTCAACCGCGCCGGGTCGGTCGCACCATGCGGATAGCGGCCGAGCGCCACGATATCCCGCGCCGGCAGCGGCCAGTGCACGATGTGGCCCTGCGGCAAATAGGCGAACCGCCGCGCACGTTCGCGCAACGAGAGCGATGCCAGGGCGTTGCCGCCGACACCGATGGCGCCGGTCGAGGGCACCAGTCCCGCCAAAGCGCGCAGCAGCGTGGTCTTGCCGGCGCCGTTCGGCCCCACCAGCGCGACCAGATGTCCAGACGAGAGCGAGAGCGAGATATCGTTCAGCACCGCGCGGCCGGACAATTTCACGTTCAGACCCTGCGCGGTGAGGAAAGCGGATTGGCTCATGCGACGCCTCCGGCGAGCGCGCGGCGTTCGCGCCTGATCAGATAGAGGAAGAACGGCACGCCGATGATCGAGGTCAGAACGCCGACCTTGATGTCGCTGGTTGATGGAATGATGCGCACGGCGATATCGGCTGACAGCAGCAGCGCGCTACCCGTCAGCGCGCTCGGAACCAATAATCGCGCCGGGTCGTGGCCGATCAGCGGCCGCATCAAATGCGGCGCGACCAGGCCGATGAAGCCGATGGTGCCGGACACCGCGACCGCGCCACCGACGCCGAGCGCAACGCCTGTGATCACCAGGAGCCGCAACCGGCCGACGTCGACGCCGAGGCTTTGCGCGGTCTCCTCGCCGAGGCTGAGCACGCGGAAGGCGTTACGCTGGCTCAACAAAATGACGGCGCCCGCCACGATGAACGGCAGCGCCAGCATGACGTGGCGGAAGCTGCGGTCCTCCAGCGAGCCGAGCAGCCAGAACGCAATTTCGAGCACCGCGAATGGATTGCTGGATAGATTCATCACCAGCGCGGTCGCAGCACCCGCAAGGCTTGAGATCGCAAGCCCCGCCAGAATGAGAATCAAAAGGCCGGCATTGCGACCCGCGATCGCCAGCAGCACGAAAACCGACGCGAATGCCATTGATATTGCCGCGACCGGAAGGGCGTAGGACCGCACGTCGGCGAGCCCCAGCGCGATCACCAGCACCGCGCCGAACGCGGCCGATTGCGGCGCGCCGAACAGCGAAGGCGACGCCAGGGGATTGCGCAGCAACCCCTGCAACGCCGCGCCGGACAGCCCGAGAATAGCGCCGATCGCAAACCCCAGAATCGTGCGCGGCAGGCGAATCTCCCGCACGATCACCTGCTGCACGTCACTGCCACCGCCGAACAGAGCATTTATCACGCTCACGGGCGACAGCCGCACCGGTCCGATCCCGAGCGAGACCAGCGCCAGCAGCGCGACGAGGACTACGAGCCCGGCCAGCACGCCCGGGCGCCGCCGCGCCGCGATATCAGCCGTGGCCATGACGTTCTGAATGCTCATCAATCATCCTCAAGCGGCTGAGCCGATACTGATTCCGCTCAGGCAAACAGCTCATGCGGCAAAAAAGGCGCACTCGTCCAGTCGGGATTACGCGCACCCAAGGATGGGATTGACTCCGATCTCGACAAACTTCTACCATAATTGCCGACGGTTCCCTGTTTGGGGATCAAAAGGGAATGCGGTGCGGGGAAACTTCCCCTATGCCGCGGCTGCCCCCGCAACTGTAAGCGGTGAATCTTTCGTCATATGCCACTGGGAATCTCGGTCCTGGGAAGGCGACGCAAGGTATCGACCCGCGAGCCAGGAGACCTGCCGTCAGCCGTGGTCACACGCGAAGATGTCGGTCGGGGAGTACAGACATTAGCTTCACCAGAGGTGCCTAAAGCACGATGGTGAGACTTGGTTCGCTGTGACGTGCCACTGACGTCATACCGAGGTCCAACCATGTCTTCCATCATCAAAGCCGCAGCGCGGCGTCGCACCTATTGGCTTGCTTCAAGTTTCCTGGTGCCTGTTCTCTCCTTTGGGTTTTCCGCGGCCAAGGCGCAGCAATCCGCTTCTCCAAACCTGCTACCCACCATCGAGGTCGAAGCGCCTTCGAACAAAAGCAAGACCCGCCCGGAGCCCGCTCCCGAACAGACTACCGTGTCCCGCCGCGTCGTGCCCACCGCACAGCAAGCACCCACCAATGCGCAGCCATCGGGTACGCCGGCCAAGCAGCAGGCCATCGTGGTCAGCCCAACCGCGACCGAGACCCCGATCGACCAAATCGCGAGTTCGGTCACGGTTATCACCGCCAAGGATATGGAGCGCGATCAGCGCCGCACCGCCCCCGACGCGCTGGCCACCGTGCCGGGGCTCAATGTGGTTCAAAGCGGAGGTCCCGGTGGCCTGACCTCGGTATTCATGCGTGGTACAAACTCAAACCACACCAAAGTCCTGATCGACGGCATCGATGTCAGCGATCCCAGCAACGCGAACCGCTCGTTCGACCTGGGCCAATTATTGACGTCGGATATCCAGCAGATCGAGGTACTGCGAGGCCCGCAAAGCGGCCTCTATGGCGCGGACGCGCTTGGCGGCGTGATTTCGATCATCACCAAGAAGGGCGAAGGGCCTCCCCGCGCGACGGGAATGATCGAAGGCGGCTCGTTCGGCACGTTCAATCAGACCGCGGCTCTGAGCGGTTCGCAAGACAGGTTCAATTACGCTTTCAACGTTGCGCATTTCCGCGCCACCGACGTACCGGTAACACCGCTGGAGCTGTTGCCGCCCGGGCAAAAAGCGATCGGCAATAATTATGACAATATGACCTATTCGACCAAGCTTGGCGTGGACGTAAATGAAAATCTGACCTTGAACGCAGTCGCACGCTACACCGAGGCGACCCTGCACTTTACCGGCGATACATTTGACCCGGTGACGTTTACAAGTTTTCCGGCCGCGGCACAGAGCACGCAAACAGTGCATCAGCTCTTCACGCGCGGAGAAGCCGTCTGGTCGGTGCTTGACGGCCGTATCAAGAACTATTTCGGCGTCAACTACACCAATCACTGGAATTACAATATTTCACCGGGCGATTTCGCGCCGACGATCACGACCGGCGATCGGGTGAAATTCGACTGGCACACCGTCACCCAGCTCGCGCCCTACCACACCGTTATCATCGGCGCGGAGCATGAGACCGAAACGTTGCAGACATCCACTGTGTCGGCGGAAAACGTCAACAAGGCAGGCTATATCGAATTGCAATCGCAGTTCGCCAACCGCCTGTTCCTGGTCGAGAACCTCAGACAGGACGACAACGACCGGTTCGGCGAGCATCCGACTTTCCGCCTCGCCCCCGCGCTGATCGTTCCGTTCACGGAAACCAAGCTCAAGGGAAGCTACGGCACCGGCTTCAAGGCGCCGACGCTGAACCAGCTTTTCGTCAGCTTTCCGGCGTTCTTCTTTTTCGCCAACCCGAACCTGAAGCCCGAGGAGAGCATCGGCTACGACGCTGGCTTCGAACAGCCCTTGTTCAATGATCGGGTCCGATTCGGGTCGACTTATTTTCACAACGACATCACAAATCTGATCCAGAGCGTGTTTGACAGCACGACCTTCACCAGCACCAACACCAACATCGGAAAGGCGACAACGGAGGGCACTGAAAATTTTGTGGCCGCCACCATCACCGACCGAATTCGGGTTCGTGCGGACTACACCTTCACGCGCACCGTCGATGCGACCACCGGACTGGAGCTGTTGCGACGGCCCAAGGAAAAATGGAGCGCCAATATCATCTGGAATCCGATCGATCCGCTGACATTGTCGGCGACGGTGCTGCACACCGGCAGCTTCATCGATGCAAACCGCGATTTCAGTATCCCACGCCTGCTGGCGCCGGCTTACACCGTGGTCAATGTGGCGGCCGACTACGCCGTCACCGATCAGGTCAAGGTTTTCGGCCGCGTCGATAATCTGTTCAACGTCCACTACCAGAATCCGACCGGCTTTCTACAGCCGGGTCTCGGGGTCTATGGCGGTATCCGCGTTGCCAGCTATGGGGTGAAGTAGCAGTGGCAACATGCGCAGCCATTGCCACGCCGACAAGAATATGGGCGGTCGGGTGCGCTGGTGTTTGATTTGGGTTTCGGGCCGCTTGCGTGGAGGCGGCCCTAACTCGGAAGGGTTCGCCTCATCGAGCGCAGACGCTCTCCAGGCTCCGAAACGCGCCACCTGGCCCTTTCCACTCAAACAGGTCGGGGTGGAGCAGATGAGCCAGAAGCTCTGTTCCTGCAACGACCCGTGGTCCCGGACGCGCAAAATAGGAGTTCGCGTCCACCGCATAAACCCGGCCCTCGCGCACCGCCGGCAGATCGGCCCAACCAGGGTAGCTGGATAGCTGGCGCGCCTGATCGACAGCCTTTTCCAGACCGAAGCCGCAAGGCATTACGATCAATACTTCAGGCCTCCACTGCAGAACGTCTGTCCACAATATACGAACCGAATCGGTCCCCTCACGCCCAAGCTCGTCGATACCGCCTGCGATGCGAACCATTTCGGGAACCCAATGGCCGCAGCAATAGACCGGATCGATCCATTCCATGCAAAAGACCCTGGGCCGGGACGATGCAGTGCGCGTCATGGCCTCGATCTTTTCAAGCCGGGCCCGGCCCTCTGCGATCAATGTTTCCGCCCTTTGCAAGCGGCCCGTCGCCTCGCCAAGATCGCGCAAATTGTCAAATATCTGCTCGAGGGATTTCGGCGTCAGCCACAAAATGTGCGGCTTGCTGGGAAGCACCTTTAACAGCTCGGAGACTTCGTTTCCCGAGGGTGCACAGACCTGACAGAGGTCTTGCGTAAGAATCAGATCGGGCGCGATTTCCTGCATCAGCGCCTCGTCCACCCGATAGAGGCTCAGACCATTGCGCAATCTTTGTGTTACGGCTGAGTCTATTTCCGACTGACTCATGCTTTCGATCGGAAGAACGTTACGAACAACGATCGGCTTGCCCGTGATCTCGGGCGGGTAGTCGCATTCATGCGTAACGCCCAACAGTCGGTCACCCAGGCCCAGGGCACATATCATCTCGGTGGCTGAGGGTAGAAACGAAACGATCCGCTGGGTCTCAACCATCTTCATGCTTCCAAAATAACAGGGAGTTGTGCCCTCGACTCGCCAAAGTTGGAGAATCCTCTTTCGAGCAAAGCGAACTCGCCGGCAGCAGGTCGCAAAACCAAGGAGTGCCGCGCCAGACGATCTCGCCAAACGGGAACTTTACAGGATTATCAAAGATTGGCCCATCGAAAATAACCAAACTCAATCATTCTCGCCGCAGGGGATCCTATTCCTCATTATCGGACAGGCCGGCTCGGACCCTGCCCCGGACCGGCTTGTCCTGATCGAACCAGACGATATTCTCCCGGCTTGAACGCCGGGGAGTACTCAGCGATGCCGACACCTATCGAGCCGGATCTGTGGCCATGACCATGGCCGCTGCGACAATCGATTTGCTGCATCGAGCCATCGCCAATTCCGATACGCAATGGAGCCTTGGCACGTTCGGCGCCATCGCCGAGTTCTCGCGCGATCGCGATGAACGGGTCACCCTGCTGCAGTTCGATGACGCGGTGTCGGCCGTCACGGCGCGCGGCGGCATCGCCATCAAGCACCACGCGCACAGCCGTCCCTTCGCGTCCGAAAGCATCACTAAAACCGGCTGGAACCAGAGAATCGCACTTTGCCTGCCGAGCGACGATTGCGCGATGAATTGCCGAACCGTGCTGACCGAACTCGACGCCGACGACGAGGCGCTGCGCAGCGAAGATCGCGAATCGATACTGTTCGATCTCGGTCTCGGCGCGCGGCATGCGGATTTCTGCGTGCGGATCGATGATCGCGACACCGCAGTGCGATTGCGGCAGCACGCCGGCCGCCCGGTGTTCGAGCCCGGTAATCCCGCGATGGGATTGATCTTCGCGGCAAATCCGCATCGCGTCTTCATCAGCCGGCTCGGCCGGATCGAGGTCTATCAACCGATTCCGCCGCCGTCGGGAAAGAGCCCGGAAGGACCGCACACGCATGTCCTGCCCAGGTTATTGAAAAGCAACCGGACCCATCCCGCGACCGAGCCGATTCCCGAGGGTTGGATACCCTGCGCGCATCTTTATCCGCCGCATCCGGTGCGCGATGCATCGGGCAAGCCCCGACCATTCGACTCGGCGCGCCATGATTCATTTCAGTCGATGATCGAGGCGTTCGGGCCGCCCGAAAGTCTGGCACTCAAGCGGCGCATCGTCGAAGCGGTTGATGGCGGAGAACTACCGTCAACGATGGTGCAGACTCGCCATGCCCGAACCAGCATCCGAATTACCTTGCGGCAAATGAAAGCCGCCGGACATGCCTCGCCGGTATTACCCGCCTGGCTCGCGAGTTTCGACCCGGCAGGGGCCGAAAGCGAGGCGGACGAAGCCGCCCTTCACCACGATGGCTGATTCAGGCTGAAAAGCAGCTCTTTTCCCCTCGCGACATCGCCTAAAGTTGCCCTGCATCAGGGCGAGGCATGGTAGACTGGGTCTACAGGTTGCCGCACGATGATGCGCGCCGTGAATTTTGAGGGATTCGATGAGTGACGAACCGAAAAGTGCTGCCGAACTGAGAGAGATCAGGCTGAACCGAAAGCTCGCTCAGGACGCTGAAGGCATCAAGGCCATGGCCGATATCGCGGCAGCCGACATTGCGATACGAAAGCGGACGGTGAACCTGCGCGCGATCCGGTTGGCCAAAGAAGCCGCCGACCGCGACAAGCCGGCCGAACCCAAGGCCAAAACCAAGTCCAGGAAAAAGAAATCGACTTAAATGACAACGGAAGATCGCAACCGCGCCGATGCGCGTTTCAACAAGACGAAACAGGCCAAAGCCGGCCATACCGATCGCGACATCGCCGCGAAGGCCGTGCTCGACAACATGGCGAAGTTAAAGGCATTGCGGCTCGCGCGCGAAGCCGCCGAACCGCCACGCCCCGCTGCGGTGAAAAAGGCGCGCACCAAATCAGCGAAGAAGTCGGGCGAAAAATCTCCGGCACTGTCTGACTGGCTGGCGGGCCAACAAAGCGGCGGACGCCGCACTTAAAGCGTTAAGCCGGCATCACACCGGCGCGGGCCATTCGATCATCGATCGCGTCTTGGTGGCGGCATCGTAAACCTGCACCTGAAGCATCTGGTACTGATTCTTCAACGCCATGCCCGCCTCTTCGGCGGCTTCGACCGTGTCGTGGTGCGACTTGAAGTGACCGTCCACCACCAGCGAGTAACCTTCGGTTGGCGCCTTGTCGGCACGAACGATTTTGCGCGGCTGCTGTTCTTCCGCCTCGATCTTCGGTTTTTTCATGTTTGGCTCCAGATCATGATTCGACCAGATTGAATCGGATCATGATCTCATCTCTCTGTTTGAGCATGATCTTTTCGGAAAACCGGTTCCCACCCATCGGGGCGTGGCCCGAGGGCATGCTTTTCCGGATCATGCTCTGGTTGCGCCTCCCTTTATACCGAACATCGGAAAAAGGCAGGAAAGATTGTCCGACTATGGCTAACATGCCCGCCGAAGACGGCGAGATCCAAGTCAATGTACAGATGTGACTTTGTTGTCGCTGCGCAAGACGTCGATCCGTTCGATCAAGAGGAATAACATGGGTGGAACCGGCAAAAAGAAGCAGCTCCCCAAAAAGGACGACGGCAAATCAAAGAAATCGCCGCCTGCGCCGGCGGAGGACGACGATTACGAAGATGGCGACTTCGCCACGCCGAAGCGCGATCGCCACGGCGACGACGATCAGCCGTTATGAGGCTGGCTAGCGGAAGTCCTCGCGCTCGATCATCCCAATGCTTTCGAGATCGAGCAGATGACCGCCCCAGCCACCTCTCGCCAGCGTGACCGCGAGCTTTGGGGCGAGCAGCAAAAAAAACGCCATCATCGCAAGCGGCACGGCGCTGATCCAGTCGAGCCGCACCGGCGTCAGCTCCTCGGCGCTATCGGCATAGAATCCGCTACGGGTCTTGAGGCGCCAGCACTCCCTGGCAATATCGCGCCGCGTACCGCGTCGCGACGCGCATCCAAGCAGCGCCTGCATGGCGAGGTGGGTCCGGACGCCCTCGCGGCTTTCGCCCGCCGGCGCCGGCGTTTCGCCCTGCGACACCTGAAGCAGCAAGCCGACAAGATCGATACCGGCAAGATATGCGCTCATCGGTTCGACCAGCCGCGGATTGCAATCGATCAGGAGCGGCGTGGCGTCATCATCGCGCATGACGTAATCGACCGACAATGCGCCGTGCCAGGCGAGCTTTTCTCCAATGGTCGCGAGCAGCGTGCACACGTTGAGCCGGCTCACGCTTTGCTTGATCGCCTCGCCACCACCGGCCCCGGCGGCGATCTGCCGAAAGGCATGAAATCCGATCAGTTTGCCGCGAGAAAATACGGCTTGCGCCTTCTCGGTCGTACCCACGACCAGTTCCTGCACCAGCACCTCATCGGCGAAAGCGCCGTTGGCGCTCAAATCTTGCAGGGCGGCTTCCAGATCGTCATCGTTGCGCACGAACCAGATGCCGCGGTTGGCGGTGCCCACGGAGGTTTTGACGACGGAAGGAAAGCTGATGGCGGTGCGCAGCTCGCTTGCGGATTTCACGATCAGCGTTGCCGGCTGCGGCAATCCCAGTCGATCGACCAGCCGGCTAAATCCGGCCTTGCTGTGCGCGGTGCGATAGCTTTCGAAACTCGGCAGCGCCAATCCGACGCGATCTTCGAGCAGCTGTCGCGCGCGCGCAAACAGAAATCCCTGTTCGTGGATCGGCAGCAGCACGTCGAAATGCCCCGCGGCCAATAACTGCTCGACGAACCCCAAGAATCCGGCCGGATCGTTCCGCATGCCCGGACAACGATGAAATTTTCGGACAAACCGCGAGAACCTCGCGAGGCAATAGGGACTGGGATCGCAGACCTCGACGATGTGTCCTGACAGCCCCAGGATCGTGATCGCTTCCCGCGAGGACGTGCTGTTTCCCTCGGAGAGAAGCACCCGGAGCGGCTGTCGAACCTGCGCGGAATCGGCCATATCGGATCATTCCCGCAATCGCGCGCCCTTGTCTTCCGAATTTGAATGACGCATCTCCCGTTCCGCCGCGCTCGGCGAGGGCTGCCATGCAGCGGTATTCATGGACAAATAACCGGCAGCCGGTAAATTTTGGCGGGCCTTGCCGGGCCGGTACACTAAACGGGGTCTTAAATCTGAGATGGTCGACGTTCTGGCCGCACCGCAACAAGCGAAGACGGACTCAGCGCTGCGCACGCTGGCTGCGATCTCGACCGCCCATTGGGTCAGCCATTTCCATTTGATGGTGCTGCCGATGCTGTTCCCGTTTCTGAAGCAGCAGCTCGGCGTCGGCTACATCGAGCTTGGCTTTGCGCTGACGGTCTTTGCCGTCATCTCCGGCCTGACGCAAGCGCCGATGGGCTATCTGGCCGATCATGTCGGCGCCCGCAAAGTCCTGCTGATGGGCCTCACGCTCGGCGGCGTGGCGCTGATCATGCTGGGCCTGCATCTCAGTTACCCCTGGCTGATCGCCAGCGCCGTGCTGCTGGGGCTCGCCAACAGCGTCTATCATCCGGCCGATTATGCGATCCTCTCGGCCCGTATGGATGAGGCGCGGATGGGCCGCGCGTTTTCGATTCATACCTTTGCCGGCTTCCTCGGCGGCGCGGTCGCGCCCGCCATCGTGGCCGCGCTGGTTGCCACGACCGGAGGCCATGGCGCCCTGATCGTGGCCGGCGCTGTGGGACCGCTGGTGGCACTGCTGCTCGTCGTGGTCGGCATTCCCGATGCCAGCGCCGCCGATCGCAAGGTCGATGGAATGCGGGCGCCGCGGCAAAGCGTCATCACGCCCGCGATCATCGTGCTGACGATCTTCTTCATGCTGCTGAGCCTGTCCAACGCCGGGATCGGCAATTTCGGCGTGGTGGCGTTGATGAGCGGCTATGGCGCGTCATTCTCGTCAGCCAATATTGCGCTGACGGCGTTTCTCGGCTTTAGCGCTGTCGGCGTGCTGGCGGGCGGCTTTCTCGCCGACCGCACCCGGCGCCACGGACAAGTCGCCGCCGCCTGTTTTGCGATCAACGCCGCCATCGTGTTCGTCATCGCGATGGTCAATTTGCCATCGCTGCTGCTGACGGCGGCAATGGGGACGGCAGGATTCCTCGGCGGCGTGATCGCCCCCTCGCGCGATATGCTGGTTCGCAACGCGGCGCCACCGGGCGCGGCGGGGCGGGCATTCGGCATCGTCTCCACCGGTTTCAACCTCGGCGGCATCGTCAGCCCGCTGCTGTTTGGCTGGATCATGGATCAGAACTTGCCGCACTGGGTGTTCGGCGCTTCCGTCGTGTTCATGATCCTGACGGTCTTGCTCGCGCTGGTCACCGACCGCGGCCCGCAGGCCCGTTCCGCAGGGGCTGAGGTAAGACTTATGCAGCCCTGAGCCTCATCCCGGGCAGTTGACAGCATCGCGAGACAACCCATGATGCGGCAACAAATTCACACGGAATGAAACGCCATGGCCAATAACCCAGACCTCGTGATCCGCGGCGGCAGCATCGCCGACGGCCTTGGCGGCGACCTGTTCGAAGCGGATGTCGCGATCTCGGACGGCCGCATCGTGGAAGTCGGCCGCGTCTCGAGCAAAGGCGCCGAAGAGATCGATGCCCGCGGCAAGCTGGTCGCGCCCGGCTTTGCCGACGTCCACACCCATTACGACGGTCAGGTCACCTGGAGCCAGGACATCACGCCCTCGTCGCAGAACGGCGTCACCACCGCCATCATGGGCAATTGCGGCGTCGGTTTCGCGCCCTGCCGTCCAGCCGATCACGTCAGGCTGATTCAATTGATGGAAGGCGTCGAGGATATCCCGGAGCCGGTGCTGAGCGCGGGCATACCCTGGGCGTGGGAAAGTTTTCCGGACTACATGGACTGGCTGTCGCAGCGCAATTTCGACGTAGACATTGGCGCGCAACTGCCGCACGCGGCGCTGCGCGTCTATGTCATGGGCGAACGCGGCGCGAACCGCGATCCCGCCACCTCGGAGGATAACAAGGCCATGGCGGCGCTCGCGGGCGACGCCGTGCGGGCGGGCGCGCTCGGTTTCTCGACCTCGCGCACGCTCAACCACCGCACCTCCACCGGCGACTTCACACCGACGCTGAAGGCCGGCGAAGATGAACTGACGGCGATTGCCGGGGCCATGCACCGGGTTGGCCGCAGCGTGCTGCAATTCGTGCTCGATCAGGGCAGCATCCACGAAGACCTGCCGATGATGCTGCGGGTGGCGGAAAACACCAAATGCCCGATTTCGTTTTCCATCACCCAGGCCGACAAGGCGCCGCGGCGTTGGCGCCAGACGCTTGACAGCATCAATGAGGCTTCCGCCCGCGGCCTTTCCATCACCGCACAGATCGCCGCGCGCCCGGTGGGGCTGTTGCTCGGACTGGAATTGTCGCGCAACCCCTTCCAGACCCATCCGAGCTACAGAGCGATCGCCAAACTGCCGCTGGCGGAACGGTTGCGGCGGCTGCGTCAGCCTGAGGTGCGCGCGGCCATCCTGAGCGAGACGCCGACCTCGACCGACGATCCGCTGTTCTTCCGGCCGAACTACGACAAGATGTACTTGCTCGGCGATCCCCCGGATTACGAACAGCCGCCGGAAAATGCCCTGGGCGCGCAGGCCCGCCGAAGGGGATGCCAGCCGGAAGGACTGGCCTATGACGCGATGCTCTCCGATGACGGCCGCGGCATGCTTTATGTGCCGTTCCTGAACTACGCCGACGGCAATCTCGATGCCGTGCGCGAGATGCTGCGCGATCCGCATTCGGTGCCCGGATTGAGCGACGGCGGCGCCCATTGCGGAATCATTTGCGACGCCAGCTTCCCGACTTACCTGCTGACGCACTGGACCCGCGACCGCAAGCGCGGCGGAAAGCTGTCGATCCCCTTCGTGGTGGCGGCGCAGTCGCGCAAAACAGCGCTTTCGGTCGGGTTGTACGATCGCGGCGTGATCGCGCCTGGCTACAAGGCCGACGTCAACGTCATCGATTACGACGGGCTTCATCTGCATCCGCCGAAAGTGCACTATGATCTTCCGGTGGGCGGCCGCCGTCTGCTGCAACAGGTCGACGGCTATGACGCC
>Ga0105238_10005355_pt1 | contig 12678 bp, 10 predicted proteins | sample KBSC34metaG_FD_81526 | JGI IMG/M metagenome (GOLD analysis project Ga0105238, IMG submission 81526) | Corn rhizosphere microbial communities from Kellogg Biological Station, Michigan, USA - KBS C3-4 metaG | ecosystem: Host-associated > Plants > Roots > Rhizosphere > Soil | place: Michigan, USA... | reverse complement strand
TGTGGGGCGCGACCAAGGTGCCGTTCTACAACCGTCGCCTGCTCGCGCAGATGCTGCAGCTCGACGAGCGGCAGGTTGACCTGATCGAGGTCGACGTCGGCGGCAGCTTCGGCGCGCGCGGCGAGTTCTACCCCGAGGACTTCCTGGTCCCTTTCGCCGCGAAGCTGATCGGCGGCGCCGTCAAGTGGATCGAGGATCGCCGCGAGAACCTGATCGCGATGAATCACTCGCGCGAGATGGAATGCGAGCTCGAGATCGCCGCCGATCGCGACGGCAGGATCCTGGCGCTGCGCGCCGCCCTCGTCGCCGACATCGGCGCCTACGTTCGCACGACCGGCGGCATCGTTCCCGCGAAGGCGGCGATGTTCCTGCCGGGGCCGTACGACATCGCGAGCTACGCGTGCGAGGTCCGCGCCGTCGTCACCCACAAGACGCCGTCGGGAACGTTCCGCGGCCCCGGGCGCTACGAGTCGAACTTCTTTCGCGAGCGGCTGATCGACGTGATGGCCGCCGATCTCGGACTCGACCCTGCCGAGGTGCGGCTGCGCAATCTCGTCCGCCCGGAGCAGATGCCGTACGCGATCGGCTCGCTCGTGCCGTACGAAGGTGCGACCGAGTACGACAGCGGCGACTACCCGTTTGCGTGCCGCCACGCGCTCGAGCAGTTCGACGTCGCGGCGCTGGCGCCGCTGCGCGGCGAGCTGGTGGACGGCAAGTGGCAGGGCATCGGCATGGCGTGCTTCGTCGACAGCAGCGGCGGCGGGCCGCCGGAATACGCCAGGCTCGAGATCGACGCTCCGCAACGCATCCGGCTCTTCACCGGAGCGTCGAGCAGCGGCCAGGGGCACGAGACGTCGTTCGCGCAGATCCTTGCGCAAGCGCTCGGCGTCTCGCCGCACGCGATCGAGGTGGTCCACGGCTCGACCACCGCGCTGCCCCGCGGCACCGGCACGTACCACGGCCGCGGCATGGTGATGGGAGGCAGCGCGGTCAGGCGGCTCGCGGACACGTTCATCGCCGAGCTGGTCGCCGAGGCCGAGCGGCGCAGCGGCGTGCCAGCGGCGGGGCTGGCGTACCGCGCCGGCGTCGTCTCACGACGCGGCGACGACACCGCGATCGTCTCGATCGAGAGCCTGTGCGACGCCGCCGGCCTCGGCGACGAAGGCGCGCGCAAGCTCCTGCGCGCCGAGGCCGAGTTCGCGCAGCCGGTCGCGACGTTCGAGTACGGAACGCAGATCGCGCACGTCGCGATCGACGCGGAGACGTTCGCGATCGAAGTCGTGCGGCTGCTGACGGTCGAGGATTGCGGCCACGTCGTCAACCCGCTGATCGTCCACGGTCAGGTGATCGGCGCTTCCGTCCAGGGGCTCGGCGGCACGTTGCTCGAGCAGTTCGTCTACGACGACAGCGGCCAGATGCTGTGCGGCACGTTCGCCGACTACCTGCTGCCGACGAGCACGGACTTCCCCAACGTCGAGGCGATCAGTGTCGACCGCGCACCGTCGCCACTCAATCCGCTGGGCGCGAAGGGGGTCGGCGAGGGTGCGACAGGCGCGGTCGGCGGCGCGGTCGCGAACGCGATCGCCGACGCGCTGCGCTCGTTCGGCGTCCGCGTCTGCGCGTTGCCGCTCACGCCGTCGAAGATCGCGGAGCTGATCGATGAAGCAGCGGCGCCGCAGCGCCGCTGACCTTCGCGGCTACTTGCCGCCGAGCAGGCTGTTCGTGTAGTACGTCGACGTCGGCTTCGGCGCGTCGATCTCGCCGGTCGACTTCAGCAGCTGGAGCGCGTCGTTGATGACCTTCTCGTCGATCCAGCCGATCGGGTGTCCCGTGCTCGCCGGGATCGCGTCGGCGGTCGCCTTGACCTGGGTCGTCACCGCCGTGATGCTCGGATGCCCCGGCCAGCTCTTGGCGAGCATGTTCGCAGCGTCGGCCGGATCCTTCTTCATCGCGTCGACGCCTTCGCCGACGGCTTTGAGGAGCTTCTTCAGCGTCTCTGGCTTCTTGGCGATGATCGCGTCGCTGCTCACCAGCGACATCCCGGGAACCGCGAGGCCGTTCTTGTCCATCTCGAGGACGACGAACTTCGCACCCTGCTTTTCTTCGAGGACCGGCAGGTCGTTGGTCTGGTAGACGCTGACGACGTCGACCTTGTGCTGCACGAACAGCGGCACGCGCGACTGCGCATCGACCTGGACCTTCTTGACCTTGCTGCAATCGACGCCGTTGTTCTTGCAGAACGACTCGAGATACGTCGTGCCGGTCTCGCCGATCGCGGTCGCGATCACCTTGCCCTCGAGATCCTTCGGCGTCTTGACCGGATTCTCCGGCCACGAGATCAGCGCGATCGGCGTCTGCGGGTGGTACAGCGAGATGATCTTGATCGGCATGCCCTTGCTGATCGCGGTCAGCGCGAAGATCGCGGGCAGGAGCACGACGTCGTCCTGGCCCTGCAACAGCGCGCCGAGCGCGGCCGGCGACCCGGCGCCTTCGCCGAGCTTCACGCTCAGCCCCTCACGCGCGTAGAAGCCTTTCTCCTGCGCGACGTACATCGCCGCGTACTCGCCCTTCAGCTTCCAGCTGAAGCGGACGTTGACCTGCTCCTGCGCGAACGCCGGGGCGGTCGAGGCCGCAAAAAGAGCGGCGGAACACGCCGCCGTGGTCACCGCCTTGGCAATCGTCTTGAGGGTGAGGGTGCTCATGGATCTCGCTGGTTGGACAAGCACACGCGGCAGCGTGCGCCCGGTCGGGTGGTTAAACTGCGATCACTTAGTGTGATCACACCATTCTGCACTGTCAAGCAACTCGGGGAATGCCCCGGGTCGGGTTCTCCCGCGGCGGCCGATCGATGAGCTCGCGGGCGGCCCTGCGCGCAGCGTTGCCTGCCGTCGTCGTGCTGACGCTGGTCTGGGGCTCGACCTGGCCGCTCTTTCCGTACGCGGTGCACGAGGTCTCGGTGCTCACGTTCCGCGCCGTCAGCGTCTCCACAGCCGGAGCGGTGCTGCTCGCGGTCGCTGCCGCGCGCGGCCAATCGCTGCGCATTCCCCGGCAAAGCTGGGGCGCGGTCGTCGCCGCCTCGCTCATCTACCTGCTCGTCTGGAACATCGCAGGCACGTATGCGGCGATCCTGATCCCGACCGGACAAGCCGCAGTGCTCGGATACACGATGCCGCTCTGGGCTGCGCTCCTCTCCTGGCTCCTTCTCGGGCAACGGATCGATCGCCGCATGCTCGCAGCGCTCGCGCTCGGCGCCGTCGGCATCGGCCTGCTCATCTGGCGCGGCGCCGACGCCTACGCCGGCGCTCCGCTCGGCTTCTCGCTCGGGCTGCTCGCCGGGCTCGGCTGGGCGCTCGGCACGCTCATCCTCAAGGAGTGGCCGGTGCCCGTCGGCGCGACCGTGCTCACCGGATGGCAGCTGCTCGTCGCCGCGCTGCCGATGGCGATCGCGGCGCTCTGGCTCGGCGATCGACAGTGGTTCGTCCCGTCGGCGCAGTCGATCGCGGTCATCGCCTACATCACGCTCGTGCCGATGGCGATCGGCAACGTCGTGTGGTTCAGGATCGTCGACCTGCTGCCGGTCAACGTCGCGAGCCTCACGTCGGTCATGGTCCCCGTGCTGGCGATGGTTTCCGGTGCGCTCGTCCACGCCGAGCCGCTCGGCGCCGCCCAGCTGGTCGCGATCGCGTGCAGCGCCGGCGGCCTCGCGCTGGCGCTCTCGCGGCCGGCGCGGCCGTCGACGTGAGCGCGCGCGACCCGAGGTGCCGCGAGGTCGTTCAGGCTTCGACGACGGCCGTCGCCGAACGCGTGCGCGACGCGAGCAAGATGCCGGCTGCGATCAAGGCAATCCCGACGTAGTGGTAGCCGTGGAACCGCTCGCCCAGGAACGCCACCGCCAGCGCGGCACCGAACACCGGCATCAAATGCGCCGACTGGCCGGCCCGCCCGGCGCCGATCAGCTCGACCGCGCGATTGAAGAACAGGTACGAGACGAACGACGGCAGCACCGCGGTGTACGCCATCGCAGCGTACGACGGCCACCCGCCGGTGATGCCGGGCCCCGTCGTCGCTTCCCAGAGGTAGAACGGCAGCATCAGCAGCGAGCCGATGGCCATCGCGGCGACGAGGAAGCTGAGCGGGTGCACGGCCGGCTGCGTCCGCAACAACGGCGGAAACGCCGCGTAGATCGCGACGGCGACCAGGATCCAGACGTCGCCGACGTTGATCGACAAGTGCAGCAGCGTGTCGAGCGAGCCGCGACCGGCGATCGCGGCGACGCCGAGAAACGACACCACGACCCCGCTCGTCTGCCAGAGCGACGGGCGCTCGCCGAACAGCGCGAACGCCCACAGCAGGATGACGACCGGCATCGTCGACTGCAGCAACAGCGCGTTCAGCGCGGTCGTGTCCTGCAGACCGATGTAGCACATCGTGTTGTACGAGGCGATCCCGGTCGCGGCGAGCAGCACCATCACTCGCCAGCCGCGCCTGAGCGCCGGCCAGTCGCGCCGCAGCTGCGGCCACGCGAACCCGAACGCGAGCAGGAACGCGCCGGTCCAGCGCCAGTACGCGAGCGTGATCGGCGGCACGCGGCCGGCGACCGCTCGACCGATCACGAGATTGCCCGCCCAGAAGAGGTTGGCGAGCGCGAGCAGGGTCCACGCGGAACCCCAGAGTCGTTGGCCAGGAGCGCTCATGCAACCGAGGGCGACGCGGCGCGGCCGGCGCGCCGCTACTTCAGCTCGACTTCGACGAACGCGAATTCGCCTTCACTCGCATTGACGATGTTGTGCTCGACGCCGACCGGCCGCGCGTACGCCTGGCCGGCGTGCAGCGGCGTCTCGACGTTGCCGTCCTTGGTCTCGGCGAGGAGCTTGCCGGCCGTCAGGCAGACGACGACGTAGTCGTACGCGTGGCGGTGCCAACCGGTCTCGGCGCCGACGGCGAAGCGCCATTCCGTGACGATGACGCGATCGGTTTCCTGCAGCCGGGTGGCGACGGCCTGGGGTCGTGCGGTGGCCATGAGAGCTCCTGTCGATCGAACGAAGGCGGCGACGTCGCGCCTAGACGTCGTACCAGTGCAAGCCCTCGGCCGGCGGCTGGATGTCGGGATTGTCGGCGAGCATGCGTTCCCAGACCCGGCGCGTCACCGCCTGCGCTTCCTGCATCAGCGCCGGCTCGTCGAGCGAGACGATGGTGCGGTCGCGCATCAGGAACTCGCCGTCGACCATCACCGAATGGACGACTCCCGGGTGCCCGTAGTGGACGAGATTCCCGACCGGGTGGATCACCGGGCGAAGGCACGCCATGCCGAGGTCGATGAACGCGAGATCGGCGCGCTTGCCCGCCTCGATGCTGCCGATCTCGTCGGCGGCGCCGACCGACGCCGCGGCGTCGCGCGTGACGGCGTCGAGGATCGCCTGCGGACGGGGCTCGACGCCACCTTCGCTCGCCCGCCCGCGCCCGCCGCGGTGGACGATCTGGCCGATCTTCATCGCATGGAACATGTCGCACGTCTTGTCGTCGGTGCCGAACGCGATCTTCACGCCGGCGTCGCGAATGCGCCCGATCAGGACGCGGTGCGGCCCGGTGCGCGACGAGTTCGCCGGGCAATGCGTCATCCGCACGCCGCGCTCGGCGAGCAGGTCGATGTCGGCTTCGCTGCAGTGCGTCCAGTGCGCGCCGACGAGCCCGGGATCGAGCCAGCCTTCGCGATCGAGATAGCCGGCGGGAGTGAGCCCGTGGGCCGCCTTCACCGCCTTCACCTCGTCGGCGCTCTGCGCGAGATGGACGTGGCGCGTGAGGCCGTGCCGCTCGGCCAGGTCCTTGAGGCTGCGCAGCATCGCGGGCGAGCAATTGTCGGTCGCGTGCGGCGCGAGCTGGACGCGCACGCGCCCGCTGTAGCGGCCGGCGACCTTCTCGATCAGCGCCTGCGTGCGCTCGAGACAGCCGTTGCCGAACGCCGGATCGACCGAGAAGTCGCCGTTGCGGATGCGCCGCGTGTCGATGTCGGCGCAGAGCTCGTCGAGCCACAGGCGCAGGCCCGACGACGCGATCGCGTCGCTGTAGCCGGTCATGAAGCGCGCCATGTCGACCAGCGCGGTGGTGCCCGAGCGGATCGCCTCGACGCACGCGAGCAACGCGAGCACGCCGCGCTCGGAGTCGGACGTGGCATACGAGATCGGAACGAAGTAGTTGTAGACCGCGTTGCCCTGCCACTCCTCGATCGTTCCGCGCAGCACGCTCATCGCGGCGTGCGCGTGGGCGTTGACGAAGCCCGGACAGACCATCGAACCGTGCGCACGCAGGCGCGGCATGTCCGGATGCGCGCGCACGAGCTGGTCGGTCGGCCCGACGGCGACGATCCGCCCGTCGCGGATCGCGACCGCTCCGCGGTCGATGAGCCGGCGGCTGTCGTCGCAGGTGGCGACGAGCGCGTCGGTGACGAGCAGCTCGCTCACGGCGACCCGGGCCGCGGCAGCAGGTCGTTGGTGAAGAACGCGCTGTCGGGCGCCGCGCTCGCCGTCGCCTGCCCCTGCAGGAGGATCTTTCTCGAGAACGCGATCCGCGCGGGATCGACCCAGCCGACCGGCTTGCCAGCGACGTCGGGAACGATCGCCGCCATCGTCACCCTGACCTGCTTCTCGATCACCGCGTGCGACGGCGCACCCGACCACACCTTCTCGAGCGCGGACGCCGCCGCGTCCGGGTTCTTCGCGGCGGCCGCGATCGCCTCGTCGTTGGCGGCGAGGACGCGACGGAAGACGTCGCCGCGGCGCTGGATTCCCGCCTTGCTCGCGACGATCGCGAGGCCCGGGATCGCCATTCCCCAATCCGAAAGGCGCAGGACCGGATACGTCTTGCCGGTCTTCTCTTCGTAGAGCGGCAGCTCGACGTTGAGGTAGAGGATGCCCATGTCGAGCTGGCCCTGCAGGAACGCCGCCTGGCCGACGCTCGAGTTCATCTGCACCTGCACGATCTTGCTGCAGTCGATCTTGTTGATCGCGCAGAACGGCGGCAGGTACGTCGCGCCGGTGGCGCCGACGCTGGTCGCCATCTTCTTGCCCAGCATGTCGGCCGGAGTTCGCAGCGCGCTGCCGGGCTGGCCGACGACGGCGATCGGCGTCTGCGGGTGGTAGATCGCGATCAGCTCGATCGGCATGCCGCGCTCGATCGCGTCGATCGCGAAGATGCCGGGCAGCACGACGAGGTCCTCCTGCCCTTGCAGCAGCGCCGCGAGCGCGGCCGGCGCGCCTGCGCCCTCGCCCATGTGGACGGCGAGGTTGCGCCGCGCGTACCCGCCGCTCTCCTCGGCCAGGTAGAACGGCGCGTACTCGCCCTTGAGCTTCCAGCTGAAGCGCACCTTGACGTCGTCGGCGGCGTGCGCGGCGCATGTCGAGACGAGCATCGCCAGGACCAACAGGATCTTTTGCATGGCGGAGCGGCGTTGGTGGACGAAGGATGCGCGCGAGACACGCGAGCCGTCATCGATTATGGGCAGCCGCCGCGAACGCCGTGCTCCGGTTCGCACCTCTTGCGCGCCGTCGAAGTTCTGCTCACGCCGACGTGGAGATTGAACCTTTGCGCATCGGCTGGAATTGACCGATGGGCGCTCTCATCCTCCCGGAGAGCCGACGCCATCGGAGATGCAATGCATGCCCAGAGCCCACCATGCGCGGACCGGCCGCGACCGCATTCGCTCGTTCGACGTGGCTGCGCCGCGTCGACCGTCGGACTTCTCGCCGTCGCGGCCACGCTGGCGATGGCGCAGGGTTCCGGCAACGACCAGGGCTTGCGGCGCAACGTCGATCACATGCTCGCCGAGGGCCGCCAGACATTTCGCTTCGACACCTTCGGCGACGAGACCTTCTGGGGCGACACCCTCAAGCTCCACCTCGCGATCGAAGGCAGCCAGTTCGGCGGCGTCGGCGCCGGCGTCAGTCCCAGGCTCGCGCTCGCGCTCGGCCTGAAGGTCGACGCCGATGCGCTCGCCAAGGGCGGGCTGCTCGGCGCGGTCCGCAGCGGCCGGATCGACCTCGATGCGCCCGCGACGACGCTGGCGCTGCTGAAGGCGAACGCGGTCGTCGGCCTGACCGGATTCTTCAATCCGAACGGAACGCTGAAGTCGGTCGGCATCCAGTGCTCGCTCTGCCATTCGACGGTCGACAACTCGGTCGCGTTCGGCATCGGCCAGCGGCTCGACGGTTTCGCGAACCGCGACCTCGACGTCGGCAAGATCGCCGCCGCTGCGCCCGACCTGTCCGCGGTCGCGACCTTGCTCGGCGTCAGCCAGGCAACCGTGCGCACCGTGCTCTCGAGCTGGGGCCCGGGCAAGTTCGACGCGGAGCTGTTCCTCGACGGCAAGGCGTTCAATCCGCAGCAGGTGACCAATGGCGTCGTCACCGCGACGAACGTCTCGGGCGCGACGCTGATCCCCAACGCGTTCGGCCTCGCCGGCTTCAACCAGCACACGTGGACCGGCGCCTGGGGCAGCGTGCCGTACTGGAACGCGTTCGTCGCCACGCTCGAGATGCACGGCAAGGGTCGCTTCTTCGATCCGCGCCTCAACAACGCAGCGCAGTTCCCGATCGCCGCGGCCAACGGCTTCGGCGACCTGCCGCACATCAGCCCCGACGACGACCGCGTCAGCGCCAAGCTGCCGGCGCTGCACTTCTACCAGCTCGCGCTGCCGGCGCCGACGCCGCGCCCCGGAGTCGACTTCGACGTCGCCGCGGCGAAGCGAGGCGACGACCTCTTCAGCGGCAAGGCCAGGTGCAACGCGTGCCACGTCGATCCGCTCTGGACCGAGCCGGGCTGGAACCTGCACAAGCCGAGCGAGGTCGGCGTCGACAGCTTCCAGGCCGATCGCGCTCCCGACCATACGTACAAGACGATGAATCTGGCCGGCATCTTCGTGCGCGAGAACGGGCTCTTCATGGACGCGGCCAACAAGGGCCGCTACTACCACGACGGCCGCTTCAAGACGCTGCTCGACGTGGTCGACCACTACGACACCCTGCAAGGCCTCGGCCTGAGCGGAGCCGAGAAGAGCGACCTGATCGAGTATCTGAAATCGCTGCCCGAGGCCAAGACGAGCGACTCGGCGGAGCACTGACGAGGACGGTGTCGTCCACTTTGAAGGAGCCCATATGAACGGCAAGCACGCGAACGGTTCGAGCCTCGAACCTTCCCCAACCAAGAAGACGCGCGGCGGTCGTCTTGCCTTCGTCTCGCTCGCCGTGGCGACGTTCGGGATGGTCGGCGGCAACGCCGCAGCGCAGCTCGCGCCGAACCAGACCATGGGCTTCGGCAACGGCCGCCTGATCACATTCACCTATCTGCAGAACTTCGACTGCGTCACCGAGCCGACGATGGATCTGGACTTCAACGGCATCCCGGCGCAGTCCGACCCCAACGAGCTGCAGACGCCGATCTGCCAGGTGCTGACCGAGCCCGGACACGACCCGAGCGGCGGCAACCTCAAGCAGACCGCCGAGCTCTACGTCCTCGTGCCGATGTTCGGGACCGACGTCGACCCGACCGATGCGATGCCGTGCCCGGCCGGAGGGCGTCCGGGCGAGCTGTGCGGCGTCGCGCTCGGCAACGCGCTGATATCGCTCTTCGGTCACGTCCCCGAGGCGTGGCGAACCCATCCGGTCGTGAAGACGCAGTGCCCCGATCCGAACAACCCGGTGCCCGGGACCTGCACCATGCACGCGTCGTCGGTCGATCTCTCGGTCCTGCTCGCCTCGATGGACAAGATCCCGAAGCCGGCGACAGCGCCGGTGTTCGTGCCGACGCCGAACCACAGCCACATCGTCGACAACGACCGCATCAACACCCGGCCGATCTGGTGGCAGGTGAGGCCGGTGCTCGTCCTCCATCAGGAAGATTGGCCGGCGCCGGACGGGAGCAGCGGGATCACCTCGGCCGCAGCGATGGACGCAGCAGAGACGGCCGGCAGAGCCGTCGAGGTAGGCTCCAACTTCTTCCTCTTCTTCAGCTCCAGGGCTGACATGCACATGCATCACTGACGCTGCGCGGGACGCACGACGCGTCCCGCAACACGGCCCGCGCAGCGTTGGCGGCGCGGGCCGTCGCTTTCTCTCCGTTCGGTGCCCGACCCGGACGGCGACGGATTTATTCCACGACCTTGCTGCGCGCTCGGCTTTGCGCGCCGCCCGGGAATATCCGTCGCCGCGCCGCGATCAGAAAGGGCATCCCATCGACCAGGAGCAGACATGTCCGATTCGCCTTCGATGCCGTCGCGCCGCGATGCCCTCAGGTGCCTCGCATACGGGAGCGCCGGAACGCTGTTCACTCTGGCCGGCGGGGTGTTCACGCCGATCGACCTCGCGCTCGCCGCGTCGCGCGACGGCGCCATCGGGGGCAAGCCGCTCTTCGTGCAGATCAGCGACACCCACATCGGCTTTCGCAAGGAGGCCAATCCGGACGTCGACGGCACGCTCGAGCGGACGATCGACGTCGTCAACGCGATGCCGGAGCAGCCCGCGCTCGCGATCCACACGGGAGACATCACGCACCTGTCGAAGGCCGCCGAATTCGACCACGCGCAGCAGCTGTTCGCGCGCTTGCGCGTCAGCGAGATGCACACCGTGCCCGGCGAGCACGACACGCTCGACACCGGCGCCGCAGAGTACTTCGGCCGTTTCGGCCGGGCATCGAACAACAAGGGCTTCTACAGCTTCGACCACGCCGGAGTGCACTTCGTCGCGCTCGTCAACGTCCTCGACTTCAAGGACGGCGGCCTCGGAACGCTCGGCGCCGAGCAGATCGCCTGGCTCGCAGCCGACCTGAAAGCACGCTCGGCAAGCACGCCGATCGTCGTCTTCGCGCACATGCCGCTGTGGACGATCTACGAGCCGTGGGGTTGGGGAACCGGCGACGCCGACCAGGTGCTCGCGATGCTGCGCCGGTTCGGCTCGGTGACGGTCCTGAACGGGCACATCCACCAGATCGTGCAGAAGGTCGAAGGCAACGTCACCTTCCACACCGCGCGGTCGACGGCGTATCCGCAGCCCGCCGTCGGCCAGGGCGCAGGCCCCGGACCGCTCACGGTGCCCGCAGAGCAGCTGCGCTCGATGCTCGGCGTGACGACCGTCTCGGTGGCGACGGCGCAAGGGCCGTTCAGGCTCACCGACACGACGATCGCTTGAGCGTGCTCGACGAACCCCGAGGACATCGCATGAACCATCCTGTCATCCGCTTCGCACGCAGCGTCGGCTGCACCGCGGCCGCCGCCGTCGTCGTCGCCGTGTCGATCGCCGCATTGACGCGGCCGACGCCGAGCGCCGCCGCGACGACCGCGCTGCGCGGCGATGCGGCGCGCGGCAAGACGCTGTACCAGGCGTGCGCCGCGTGCCATTCGATCGAGGACAACGACGTCGGGCCGAGGCATCGCGGCGTCGTCGGCAGGCACGCGGGGAGCGTCGCGGACTACGCTTACTCCGCGGCGTTGAAGAAGAGCGAGCTGACCTGGGACGAAGCGACGCTCGACCGCTGGCTCACCAACCCGAGCGCGCTCGTGCCGGGAACGAAGATGTTCTTCAAGCTCGACGACGCGCAGGCGCGCGCCGACGTCATCGCCTATCTCAAGGAGCAGAAGTGACGCGCCCCCCGGCTGGCCATCGAAGCTGAGACCGGGAATTGCGGGCATGCTCTCGCCGGTGAGCGCCACCCCTGCCGCGATCTTCCGCCCGCTCGGCCGCTGGATTCCGCAAACGCGCCGCGACCTGCGGCTGGCGAGCGGGATCGTGCTCTTCACGTACGTGACGCTGCACCTGACATGCCACGCGCTCGGCCTGGTCTCGCTCGACCTCGCCGAGCGCGCCTTGCGCGTCACGGTGCTGCTCTGGCACAGCGCGCCCGGAACGCTGCTGCTGTACGGCGCCGCGGCGACCCACGTCACGCTCGCGCTCCTTGCCGTCTACGACCGGCGGACGCTGCGCATCCCGCCGCTGCAGGGGCTGCGGATCGTCCTCGGCGTGACGATGCCGCTCGCGCTGATCGGCCACTTCATCGCGACGCGCTACGCGTTCGAGCGCTTCGCGTTGCCGGCCGAATACTCGCGCGTCGTCACCGGGATCTGGGCGAACGGAACATCCGGGCTCGCGCTCGGCCTGCTCGCACCCGGCTGGATCCACGGCTGCCTCGGCCTGCGCTACGCATTCGGCCATCGGCGCAGCCTGCAACGGTGGAAGCTCGGGTTCTTCGCCGCGGCGCTGCTGTTGCCGGTCTTCGCCGGTGTCGGCTTTGTCACCATGGCGCGCGAGCTCGAGGCGCGGCGATCGTTGTACCCATCGGCGGCTGCCGCGCCGACGCGCACGCAGGAGTCGCGACTGCGCGAAGCGCGCGAAGGCGCGCTCGTCGTCTACCTCGGGCTGGTCGCGCTCGTCATCGTCGGCCGCAGCTGGCGAAGCGCGGCCGAGCGCCGCGATCGCTCGGTCGTCTGGATCGCGTATCCGGGGCGCACCGTGAGCGTGCCGCGCGGCTGGACGGTGCTCGAGGCGAGCCGCAGCTTCGGCATCCCGCACGCGGCGATGTGCGGCGGCCGCGCGCGCTGCACGACGTGCCGCGTCCGCGTCGTGCATGGCGCGTCGCACTGCCCGCTGCCGGCGATCGACGAGCGAGGCGCGCTCGATCGCATCGCGCCGACCGCCC
>Ga0105238_10005353_pt1 | contig 12679 bp, 9 predicted proteins | sample KBSC34metaG_FD_81526 | JGI IMG/M metagenome (GOLD analysis project Ga0105238, IMG submission 81526) | Corn rhizosphere microbial communities from Kellogg Biological Station, Michigan, USA - KBS C3-4 metaG | ecosystem: Host-associated > Plants > Roots > Rhizosphere > Soil | place: Michigan, USA... | reverse complement strand
CGAGCCGAACAAGCGGCTCAGCATGCTTTCCCAGGACCACTTCGCCTTCAACGAGGTGCCGGCCCTGATGGCGGTCATCATGGGCCACAAGCCGCTGCACGCGGTGATGATGGAGAAGGAGGCGCTCTACGCGAAGCCGGACTTCAGCGAGGCCGATGGCGTGCGCGCCGGCGAGCTGGAGGCGGTGTTCGCCGACCTCAACGGCTGGGAGGCCGAAGCCGAGGCTGCCAAGCTGCTCAGCGAGCTCGGGGTCACCGCGGACAAGCACTCTTCGCGGGTGAAGGAGCTCACCGACAGCGAGAAGGTCCGCGTGCTGATGGCGCAGGCGCTCTTCGGCAATCCGGACATCCTCCTGCTGGACGAGCCCACGAACCACCTGGACGTCGACTCGATCCTCTGGCTGGAGGAGTTCCTGCTCGACTTCCCGAACACGGTGGTGGTCGTCTCGCACGACCGGCACTTCCTGGACAAGGTGTGCACGCACATCGCCGACATCGATTTCGGCAAGGTGACGCTTTACTCCGGGAACTACACCTTCTGGTACGAGACCAGCCAGATGGCGCTCTCCCAGCGCTCGGCCTCGAACAAGAAGAAGTCCGAGCAGATCGACGACCTGAAGGCATTCATCGCGCGGTTCAGCGCCAATGCCTCCAAATCGAGACAGGCGTCGTCGCGAAAGAAGCTGCTCGACAAGATCACGCTGGACGACATCCGGCCGTCGAACCGCAAGTACCCCTTCATCCAGTTCAAGGCTGAACGCGCCCTGGGCAAGGAGGTCGTGCGCGTCGAGGGACTGCGCAAGACCATTGGCGGCGAGGTGCTGTTCGACGGGCTGACCTTCTTTGTGGGTCGCGGCGAGCGCGTGGCGCTGGTCGGCGACGACCGGGTGGTCTCCGCTCTGCTCGACGTCCTGGCCGGCGTATCCAAGCCCGACGCCGGCAGCGTCACCTGGGGGACCTCCACGAAGGTGGCCTATTTCCCGAAGGACAACAACGCCTACTTCGCCGACGACAAGAGCGTCCTCGAATGGCTGCGCCAGTACGCCCCGGACATCCGGGACGAGGCCTTCATCCGTTCATTTTTGGGCCGCATGCTCTTCACGTCGGACGAGGTTCACAAGAAGGTCCAGGTCCTTTCGGGAGGCGAGCGGGTGCGTTGCATGCTCTCCCGGCTGATGCTGCAGGACCCGAACACTCTCGTGCTGAACCAGCCCACCAACCATCTCGATCTCGAATCGATCACGGCGCTCAACAATGGGCTCTTGAAGAGCGAGGCCTCGATGATCTTTTCGTGCCACGACGTGCAGTTCGTCGATTCGCTGGCCAACCGGGTCATCGAGCTCGCGGGCAAAAACAGCTACGACCTTCGCATGAGCTACGCGGAATATCTCGCCGACGTCGAGAGGCTGGCCCGGGTCGGCCGGGCCGCGGCGTGAGGCGGCGCCAGGGGCCCGCTACCCGAGTCGTGAGGTCTGCGCCGGTTCGCGCGATCGCTTGCGCCAGTACCACACACCCCAGACGATCGAGCCCACCAGCGATGGTACGAACAGCAGCTTGGCGAGCAGCATCGCCCAGAACTGATAGGAGCCCTCGGCGGCGCCGAAGCGACGCGCCAGCACCAGGTTGTTGACGGCGGCCAGCAGCAGGCCAACGAGCGCTCCGGCCGCCGTGCCGCAGGCGCTGCCCCCCACGACCCGCTGCACGAAGCCGAGAGCTCTACCGGCCGATCGGTCCATTGCTCGCGGGCACGTTCTTCGTCGTCGAGCCTCCCCAGCCCTTGGGACTGGTCATGCTCCAGGGATTGCCCGGCGTGGGGCCGCCCTTTCCGGGGACCATCGGCCCCCAGCCGTCCTTCTTCCAGCGCTCCAGGTTCGACACGGCGTCGTAGGACTTTCCTTGGCGCTCGAACAGGCCGAACTGGTTGATGGCGTAATAGGACACGCTGGGGAACAGGCTGTGCTGGATCAGCTGATGCGTCCACTCACCGTTCGCGTAAACGGTCATTTCAATCTCGGTCCAGATGGGCGGAAACGCGCTCGCGTATTCGGCCGCCTCCTTGCCCAGACGTTCCCCGATCGGTGCGAAGGGTCCCCCGAGCAGCCCGCCCACGAAGCTGCCGATGGTCTCGGGGCTGACGGTGCGGCAGCCGACCAGCTGTCGAAACACCGCGGCCGAGCCCATCGACAGCGAATACTGGCCGATGTTTCCGACGGGAGAGCTCGGGATCTTCAGGAAAGACGGGCTGCGGTACATGCCGCTGTCCGCCTCGAAGCGCCGGTCGATGATCACGCCGTCGACGGCGGTCACGGTGACGTTCATGAAGTTCGCGAACCGATAGGCCGCCCGGCCCGTGATCAAGGCTCGATTGATGAACGCGCCCGGTTCGCCTGCTTTGTCGACCTCTGGCAGGCCGGTGCGCGGATCGATCCAGCTCATCGTCGCGATCGCCCGCTTGATCACTGTCATCCCCATGGTCCCCTCCGAAGCTGAACGCGTTCACGCTAGACCGATAGGCCCGTAGGGCGCAACTGGTATCACGAACGCTTCCGTGCGTCGGGCGATATCGTCCACAGGGTGCGAGCGAGATTGAGCCGGAATGTGCGGGTGGCATCACTGTGACGGGAGCGGGCAATGACTCGATCCAGACTTTCACGAACGATGAGCGGCGTCGCCGCCCTGGCCCTGTGGTCCGCCTGCGGGGGAGGTGGCGGCGGCGCGGCTGGTACGGGCGGCGTCAGCGGAACGGGCGGGGCTCACTCCGGCGGCACGGGCGGCGGTAGTGGCACCGGCGGCTCGCCGGGCAGCGGCGGACACGGAACGGGCGGATCCGTCGCCACAGGGGGGGCCGTCGGCCACGGGAGCGGCGGCACGGGCACCGGCGGCACGGGCACCGGCGGCTCGGGAAGTGGCGGGGCTGGCTCGCCGCCCCCCGTCGCCACGGGGCCCTATCTATTCAAGAGCGTTCGCACCGGGGCCAGCGGCGGCTTCGTCGTGGATGTGCTCTTCAACCCCAAGGAGAAGGATCTCATCTACGCGAAGACGGACATCGGAGGCGTCTACCGGTGGAACCCGGGCGACGGCACCTGGACCCAGCTGATGAACTGGGTGGGAGCCGAGCAATGGAGCTACACGGGGGCCGAGTCGGTGGCCACCGATCCGTCGGATCCCGATCGACTGTACGTGGCGGCCGGGACGTACACGAATGGATGGGATCCGAACAACGGCGCCATCCTGCGCTCGACCGATCGGGGCCAGTCGTTCCAGATGACGGCGATGCCCTTCAAGATGGGCGGGAACATGCCCGGCCGCGGAATGGGAGAGCGGCTGGCGATCGATCCCAACGACAACGCCATTTTGTACTTCGGCGCGCGCGAGCAGAAGGGACTGTGGAAGAGCACCGACTACGGCGTGACCTGGAATCAGGTGACGAGCTTCCCCGACACCGGGCCGTACCAGCAGGACCCGGCCGACACCAACGACTACCTCGACCACGCGGTCGGCATCCCCTGGGTGATCTTCGATCCGTCGACCGGCAGCGCCGGCACGCCCACGAAGACGATCTACGTCGGTGTGGCCGAGAATGAGCCCGGCAAGCCCAACCTGTACCGCAGCACCGATGCCGGCCAGACGTGGGAGCCCATCCCGGGCCAACCGTCGTGCGCCGTGGCCGGCACCGTCGTGACCTGCACGGGCGGCGCGACCTGGGACATGAGCAAGACCGGCGACGACGGCACGCTGCAGTGGAACAGCACCGGTTACCTGCCCCACCAGGGCAAGGTCGACTCGAACGGCACGCTCTACGTCACGCTGAATGACTTCGCCGGCCCCTACAACGGCGACGTCGGCGACGTGTGGAAGTTCGAGCCCGGGACCGCGACCTGGACCCTGATCAGCCCCGTGCCGGGGATGAAGTCCCCGACGGACCTGTGGTGGGGATACGGCGGTCTGGCCGTGGATCTGCAACACCCCGGGACGTTGGTGGTGTCCGCCGTCAACAGCTGGTGGCCCGAGGGGAACCTGTGGCGGACCACGGACGGCGGCAAGACCTGGATCGCGGGGTGGGAGTTCACCAGCTACCCCACGCGCACCGTGCGCTGGACGATGGACATCACGTCGGCGCCCTGGCTGAACCTGGGCGTGACCAACCCCAGCCCGCCCGATCCGCTGGTCAAGGTGGGCTGGATGATGGAAGGGATGAACATCGATCCGTTCGATGCCGACCGCCTGATGTACGGGACGGGCGCGACGCTGTACGGAACGACCGATCTGACCGACTGGGATCACGGCAAGACGTTCACCATCCGGAACATGGCGGTGGGGATGGAGGAGACCTCCGTGCTGGGGCTGGTCAGCCCACCGAGCGGCGACGCCCACCTGTTCAGCGCGGTGGGCGACGTGGGCGGCTGGCGCCACGACGATCTCGACAGCGCGCCCGCCACCAGCTTCACCATCCCGACGTCCGGGACGAACAACGACATCGACTTCGCCCAGCAGAAGCCGGAGTTCATGGTGCGCGTGGGGACCGGAAGCTCGACGGCGACCCCGCCGTATCACGGCACCGCCTTCACGAACGACGGTGGCAAGACGTGGTACCAGGGCAACGCCGACCCGGTGGCGAACAAGGGAGGCGGCACGGTGGCGGCGGCCGCCGACGGGAGCCGCGTCGTCTGGGCCAGCGGCGACAGCGCGGTTCCGGTCTCCTTCTCCACCGACAACGGCAACAGCTGGAAGTCGAGCGCGAACATCCCCAACGGCGCGGTGATCGCGTCGGACCGCGTGAACGCCATGAAGTTCTACGGCTTCGGCGCCGGGAAGTTCTGGGTCAGCACCGACGGCGGAATCACGTTCACGGCGTCGCCCGCCACGGGCCTGCCGTCCGCGGGAAAGCTGAAGGCGGTCTTCGGCAAGGAGGGCGAGGTGTGGCTGACCGGCGGGATGCAGGTGACCGGCGGCGCGACCGACTGCACCACCTGCGGGCTGTGGCGCACCACCGATGGCGGGGCCAACTTCACGCAGCTGATGAACGTCGACAAGGCGGACGCGGTGGGGTTCGGCATGGCCGCGTCTGGCGCTGCTGGACCGGCCGCCTACCTGGCCGGAACGGTGAGTGGCGTGGCGGGGCTCTACCGCTCGGACGATCAGGGGGCGAACTGGACGAAGATCAGCGACGACCAGCACCAGTTCGGCACGGTGCAGGTCATCACCGGTGATCCGCGGCTCTACGGACGCGTGTACATCGGCACGAACGGCCTGGGGATCGTCTACGGCGATCCGGCGAAGTAGCGGCGCGCCTGCGCAGCCGGTCGCGATGACGAACGCGCGGCCGTGAGCACGCTGGCGTGCCAGGCGCGCCGAAGACGTCGCCGTCGTTATAATGGCGCCTGCCCTTGCCAGACGTCCGTCCCCAGCGCAGCGCCCGGTCGCTCCAGACGATCGACGTATTGCTTGGGTTCTTGTGCCTGTATCTGGTGACGGCCGGGCGCAGCCTGCCCTTCGGCGACGCCAGGCCGATGTGGATGGCGGCGCAGAGCCTGGTCCGGCATGGCACCTTCGCGATCACGATGCGCTGGCCGGTGAACGCCCCCCCCGGCAGCGGCGGGCTGTTCTATCCGGTGGCGGCGTTGCTGCCCGTGCTGGTGCACGTCCCGGGGGCGCTGCTTCAGGCCGGCATCGCCGCCATCGCGCCGGCGCGGGCGCCGTTCGTGGAAGCAGGGACGTCGCAGATCGCGCCGCTGTTTCTGGGGGCGCTGGTCCCGGCGCTGTACTTCCGGCTGTTGCGGCAGCTCGGGTATGCACGGCGCGCGGTGGCCTGGACCACGTTGATGCTGGGCCTGGGCACGTCGGTGTGGGTCTATGCCCACCGCCCTTACTCGGAGATCGTGCAGGTCGTCTGCTTCCTGTTGTTCTTCGGCAGCCTGTTGCGCTGCCTGGACGCGCCCACCAGGCGCGCGCTGCTGCAGTTCGGCCTGGCGGCCTCGCTGCTGATCAACTCGAAGAACATCTACTTCGTCTGCTTGCCCGGTGCGGCGTTGCTGGTGGTGGCGGCGGCGCGTCGTCGTGCGGATCTGCGCCTGGCCCAGTTGATGTGGGGCGCGGTCGGCTTCGCCCCGGGACTGCTCGCGTTCGCGCTCTACAACCTGGTGCGCTGGGGCTCGCCATTCCGCAGCGGCTACGAGGCCGTCACCACCAACTTCTGGACCGAGAGCGTCTTCACTGGCCTGTGGGGTCCCCTGTTCTCGCTAGGGAAGAGCATCTTTCTGTTCTCGCCGCCGTTGATCCTGGCGCTGTTCGGCTGGCCCGCGCTGGTGCGCCGCCGGCCCAGGGTGGCGTGGGTCAGCCTGGCCACCGTCGCGCCCGTGCTGCTGGTCTACAGCCACTATCTGTTCTGGTCGGGCGACTGGGGGTGGGGCGCGCGCTACTGGGTGTTCGCGCTCCCCATCCTGCTGCTGCCGCTCGCCGAGCTGTTCGAGCCGGGCCGCCTCGGTCGCCGCCTGAAGGTCGCCACGGCGTCCGTGCTGATGGCGGGCGTCGCCGTCCAGGTCCTGGGGACGGCGTTCGTGTGGGACGACTTCATCAACATCTCCCGCAACGCCCAGCATGCGTGGTTGGGCACCCCCGACACAAAGGGGACGGTGCTGGCCCCCTACACGTGCCACTCCTGCTTCGAGGAGGTGTACCCGATCCAGTGGCTGCCCTCGATGCAACCGATCGCCGGCCACTGGTGGCTGCTGCGCCACAAGGCTGCCGGCCACGACTGGCGCACCGCCGAGGCCGACGCCCCCTGGAAGCGCTACACCAGCTTGACCGCCGACATCCAGGAACCGTACGAAGCGGCAGGGATTGACTGGTGGCCCTTCGGCGTAGGAGCGGGCGAGCACCCGATCATCTTCCTGGTGGCGCTGCTGGCGCTGGGGGTGATCCCGATCCGGCCGTGGGTGACCGAGTTGAAAGAGCCGGGGCCAGAGCGACCAGAATAGGTCTCGATACCAGATGAAGACGAAGGAGCAGGTCTTTGCGATCGTCCGGTTCGACGAGGTTCACCCTGAATCAACGCCAATCGATCGCCGGGTCAGCGTGGTCAGGATCGTTCGAACGTTGGCTACCGCCGAATCCGAGGTCAAACGCTTGAACGCGCTCAACGCCTCCAAGGGATGTCGATACCATTGGTATGCGACGAGACTGGGTGAAGGATCCGATGGTCCCGATCCGGCTACGCCATGAGAGATCTCTGGCTGCGTGCCGCCTCCTTCGGCGCGTGGGGCGCTGCCTTCACCTATTTCCGCTACCTCATGAGCCGGACCGAGACTCGCGCTCGCTACACCATCGCCGACCTCCGCCAGCAAACCGAGGGCATCCGTGCAGGGGTAGCTAGCCTGTCCAGAGGCGCGGTGGGCTGTTACCTTGGAGCTGCGATTCATCAGCTCCCATGAGCACGAAACACGCAAGAATCGGCGGCTGCGCAGACCTGCTTCGGATTGCCCGCGAGTGCGGCGTTCCAGAACGCAACCTTCGCCACGCCGTCGGTGATTCCGCGCGTGCCGGGACGGTGTCCGTGAAGGCGATTTCCGTGCGAATGGCCGGCGAAGCCCTGCAGATCTCGTCTGTCAATCCGGGGATGCGCGCCCCGCGCGTGGTCCAGCTCGGTTCGGTCCTGCTCGGGGGCGGCTACCTGGTGCATCTCTTCGTTGGATCGTCGAGCGACACGTCCTGGATCCCGCGGATCGTCTACATCGTGATGGGACTCATCACCGTGGGGGTCTTGGTCCGGGTCATCGCGGAGATGGCCAGGCGCACCCGAGTCCGGCTGACCCCTCGTGACATCGAGATCGAGGCGCGCTCGCTGGGACTTTCGAATCGATTCCAGGGACCGCTGCACGAGGTCGTGATCGGGGACATCGAACGGGAAGGGGGCACCGGGATTCCCTTGGCGCCGGTGAGATACCTATCGATGACATTTCCGAGAGGGGAGTACGAGGCATTCCTCGGTCTGTCGTTGCCAGAGCTGCGCTTCGTTCGAGCCGTGATGTTGTCCTGGCTGACCAGCCATCCGTGAGCCCGAGCTCCCCGATCCAGCCGATCAATTCGAGGGGCGCGGCCAGGGGATCTTTGGCGACGGGGGAATTGGTCGTCCCGCCGCCGCCAGGATCCCGCGGCAGCGGGCGCAGAAGTCGTACTCGCGGTCGCAGGTCGCGACGCGGCCCTCGGCGTCCTCCATCAAGCAGCCGCGGTTCAGGCAGTGTTCGAGGCCAAGCGTGTGGCCAGCCTCGTGGACGGCCACCTTGGCCAGGCGCTCGCGTGCCTGGGCCGGTCCACCTGATCGCCTCCGGCAGCGAAACTCCGAGATGACGCTCGACGCGCCGTCGAGCCGCCCGAGGCCAAGCAACCCCCAGTCGTACACCGCCCCCTTGGTGGTCGAGATGTCGACGCCGGTCAGCCCCAGGATGCGAGCCCCGTCGGCCGGCAGCCGCCCATCGAGGAAGTCGAGTAGCTTCTCCGCCCGGTACCGCCGCCGGGGTTGGTAGTAGGCCGCTGCCGGGAGGTCGGCGCGCGGCAGGAGGCGCGTCTCGATCCCGATGATGCCGGTCAACCCCTCGCGAACCAGCGCCACGTCCGGCCCCGGCAGCTCGCCGCCGAGCGGCTGGACGTAGAGCAGCCGGCGCTCGGATGCACTGGCCGCGGGCCGTCGCGCGGCGAGCGCCCAGATCCCCCCACTGCCGTCGTGATCCAGATCCTGCGCGTCACGGTCGAGTTCACCGGTGCAGATGACACCACGAACCGACCGGCGGTTCCGGCAAGAGCCCCCGTGATTCTGTGCCAAACTGGCATTCCACTGTCAGCCTGGCGGAAAACTCTGGTCTGGTGACACTCTGTCGTAGACTTACGGCATGACGGGACCGCAGGCCGAGCTTCCAGTAAATCCAGCCACGCCACCGGCTACCCTGCTGGTGGTCGATGACGAGCCGGGGATCGTCGATTCCCTGCAGAAGGTGTTCGAGCGCGAGCACCTGCGCGTGCTGACGGCCACCTCGGGTGCGGAGGCGCTGGAGATCGTCCGGCGTGAGCCGGTGTCGGTGATGATCACCGATCTGATGATGGCGGGGATGTCGGGGATGGACCTGTTGAAGGCGAGCCGCAGCCTGTCGCCCGAGACGGAGACGGTGCTGATGACGGCGTACGGGACCGTCGAGAACGCGGTCGAGGCCATGAAGCAGGGCGCGTACGACTTCGTCACGAAGCCGCTGAAGCGGGCGCACCTGCTGCGCGTCGTCGGCAAGGCGCTGGAGAAGCGGTCGCTGGTCGAGGAGAACCGCGCCCTGCGCGCGCAGCTGGCCGCGCAGAAGAAGCGCACGCCCATCGGGCAGTCGCTGCCCTGGCGGCGCACCATGGACATCGTGATGCAGGCGGCGCCGTCGGTGGCGACGGTGCTGCTGCTGGGCGAGTCGGGCACCGGCAAGGAGCTGCTGGCGCGCGCCATCCATGACTACTCGGCGCGGGCGCGCGGGCCGTTCGTGCCGGTGAACTGTGCGGCGCTGCCGGAGAGCATCCTGGAGGCGGAGCTGTTCGGCTACGAGAAGGGCGCGTTCACCGGGGCCGTGCAGCGCCACGACGGGCGCTTCCTGCAGGCGGACGGCGGGACGCTGTTCCTCGACGAGATCGGCGAGATCCCGACGCACGTGCAGGTGAAGCTGCTGCGCGTGCTGCAAGAGGGCGAGGTGGAGCGCCTGGGCGGCCGGACCGTGAAGGTCGACCTGCGCCTGGTGGCGGCCACGAACCAGGATCTGCGCGCGGCCGTGCGCGAGGGACGCTTCCGCGAGGACCTCTACTACCGCCTGAACGTGATCGCGGTGCCCATCCCGCCGTTGCGCGATCGGCGCGAGGATGTGCCTCTCCTGGCCGAGCACTTCCTGCAGTTCTATGCCGAGCGCAACGGGCGCCGCCTGGCGGGTTTCTCGCGCGCCGCCGCCGAGGCGATGGCCCGTTACGACTGGCCCGGCAACGTGCGCGAGCTGGAGAACACGGTCGAGCGGGCGGTGGTGCTGTCGCGCGGGACCGCCATCGAGGCCGACGATCTGCCGCCCGAGGTGCGCACCGGCTCGAGCGCGCCGGGCGACGGCAAGTCGCTGACGTTCGCCGTGGGCACGCCTCTCGAGGAGATCGAGCGCCGGGTGATTCACGCCACCCTGGCCCACACCGGCGGCGATAAGCGCCTCTGCGCTCAGCTGCTGGGCATCGCCACGCGCACCATCTACCGGCGGCTGGAAGAGCAGCGCACGAGCGAGAGCGAAGACACCTAGTCCCCGTCGAACCGCCGCGAAGCAATGGATCTGTTCGATCGCACGCGCCAGGACAAGTCCGGCGCGCCCGAAGAAACGGTGCAGGGCACGATCGATCGCATCGTGTTCGCCGGCTCGGACGGCGCGTTCACGGTCGCCAAGCTGACGGTCGACGGCACCTCCGAACCGCTGACCATCGTCGGTGGCTTGCTGGGCGTGCCCGTGGGCGCGCGCCTGCGGGTGACGGGCCGGCACGAGAGCACGCCCCGCTTCGGCCCGCAGTTCCGGGTCAGCGGCTTCACCGAGCTGGCGCCCGCCACGCTGGAGGGCATCCGCAAGTACCTGGGGTCGGGCCTGATGAAGGGGATCGGTCCCGAGCTGGCCTCGCGCATCGTGGAGCGCTTCGGTATCCAGACGCTGGAGCTGCTGGACAGCGATCCGGGGCGCATCAACGAGGTGCCGGGCATCGGGCCGACGCGGGCGCGCGTCATCCGCGACACCTGGAATGCGCAGCGCGAGATGCGCAAGGTGATGGTGTTCTTGCAGGGGTACGGCGTTTCACCAGCGTACGCGGCGCGCATCTTCAAGCGCTACGGCGTGTCGGCGGTGGCGCTGCTGCGCGAGAACCCTTATCGGCTGGCCTTCGACGTGTGGGGCATCGGCTTCCTGTCGGCCGACAAGCTGGCGGCGGCGCTGGGCATCGGGCGCGAGGCGCCGGCGCGCATCGAGGCCGGCGTGCGCCACGTGCTGGAGAACGCCAGCACCAGCGGCGACGTGTTCGTGCCGCGCGAGCGCCTGACCCGCGAGGCGGCCGCCCTGCTGGGCGCGGACGAAAAGCTGGTGCACGAGGCGACCGACGCGCTGGCGCGCGAGGGCGAGGTGGTGGTCGAGGCGCGCCCCGAGGCCGGCCCGCTGGAGGGCGGTGAGGCCGTGTACACGAAGGCGCTGCATCAGGCCGAGGTGGCGCTGGCGCGCGGCCTGACGGGCCTGCTCGGCGAAGACAGCGACGCCGCCGGCAGCGTGGCCGCGGCCAAGCGGATCACCAGCGGCGGCAACGCCCCCGATCCGATCGCCGATCCCGCGCACGCCCTGGCCTGGTACGAATCGAAGGCCCAGATCAAGCTGGCGCGCCAGCAGGCCGAGGCGATCACGCGGGCGCTGCAGGCGCGCGTGCTGGTGGTGACGGGCGGACCCGGCGTCGGCAAGACGACCATCGTGCGCGGCATCGTCTCGATCCTGGCGCGCCGCGGGTGCGAGATCGCGCTGGCGGCGCCGACCGGCCGCGCCGCCAAGCGCCTCTCCGAGGCGACGGGGCAGGCGGCGACGACCTTGCACCGGCTGCTCGAGTGGCGGCCGGCGCAAGGGGTGTTCGGCCGCGCGGCCGCGCGACCGCTGGACGCCGATCTGCTGGTGGTCGACGAGGCGTCGATGCTGGACGTGCGGCTGGCGGCCGATCTGGTGGCGGCGCTGCCGCCGGGGTGCCGCCTGGTGCTGGTGGGCGACGTCGATCAGCTGCCCTCGGTGGGCCCAGGCACGGTGCTGGCCGACCTGATCAAATCGGGCGTGGTCCCGACGGTGCGTCTGACCGAGATCTTCCGTCAGGCGGGACAGAGCCTGATCGTGCGCAACGCCCACCGCATCCACGACGGCGAGATGCCGGAGCTGGGCCCGCGCCAGACCACCGCCGCCGGCGAGGAGATCCAGCGTGACTTCTTCGTGATGGAAGAGGAGGACCCGGCGAAGGCGGCGCTGCTGATCCGCGATCTGGTGGTGACGCGCCTGCCGCGCGCCTACGGCCTGCATCCGCACGACATCCAGGTGCTGTCGCCCATGCACCGGGGCGAGCTGGGGGCCGGCAACCTGAACCAGCTTCTGCAGGAGGCGCTGACCGGCACGGCCCCCGGCGTCACGCGCGGCAACCGCGTCTTCCGCCCCGGCGACAAGGTGATGCAGGTGCGCAACGACTACGACAAGGACGTCTTCAACGGCGACATCGGACGGGTCGAGCGTGTCGCCCCGGGTGGTGAGAGCGACGACGCGGTGGTGGTCCGCTTCGACGAGCGCGAGGTGCCGTACGCGCAGGACGAGCTGGACGAACTACAGCTGGCCTACGCCGCCACCGTCCACAAGTCGCAGGGCTCGGAGTACCCGGCCGTGGTGATCCCCGTGCACACGCAGCACTTCGTGATGTTGCAACGAAACCTGCTGTACACGGCGGTCACGCGCGCGCGCAAGCTGGTGGTGATCGTCGGCACGCGCAAGGCGCTGGGCATCGCGGTCCGCAACGCGGACGTGTCGCGCCGGGGCTCGCGGCTGGACGTCCGCCTGCGCGCCCCGGCCTAGGTAGCCCGACCCGTTGCTCCGACGGTCAGAAGTAGCCGCCGACCAGCGCGGTCAGGCCGTAGG
>Ga0105238_10005352_pt1 | contig 12680 bp, 11 predicted proteins | sample KBSC34metaG_FD_81526 | JGI IMG/M metagenome (GOLD analysis project Ga0105238, IMG submission 81526) | Corn rhizosphere microbial communities from Kellogg Biological Station, Michigan, USA - KBS C3-4 metaG | ecosystem: Host-associated > Plants > Roots > Rhizosphere > Soil | place: Michigan, USA... | reverse complement strand
TGAGCAGGCCGATGGCGGTGGACATGGTCAGCGTGCCATGGGCGATGCGGCCGCCGAACGCCGTCTTGCTGGCGTAGTTGGCGTCGACATGGATCGGGGTAAAATCGCCGACCAGACCGGCGAACAGGTTGATGTCAGCCTCGCTGATCGTGCGGCCGGGCGAGAGCGGAAACGGTACGCCGACCTCGTATTCCTCGACATATCTGCTCATCGGTCCTGTCCTCTCGGCTAGATCATCCGCGTGTGTTTCTTCTTGCGCCAGATGAACTGGTAATACGCGCCCTGGATAAAGAACAGTGCGACATAGGCCGTCGGGTAGGCGATCCACACGCCAGTCAGCCCCAGCCGGCCGCTCAGCACATAGGCGACCGGAACCTGGATGCCCCAGATGGCGAAGATCGAGATCACGGTCGGCCAGAAGACATCGCCGCTGGAGCGCATGACGCCGCCCATGACCGAGACCAGGCCCCAGATCAGGAAGCTCCACAGCGTGATCATCACCAGCGAATTCGCCATGTCGACCACGCCCTCGTCGGTGATCGACAGGCCCAGCACGCCGCGTGAGAAGGCATAGACGATCAGGACCAGCAGCCCGGTGATGACGAATTGCAGGTTGATGCCGGTACGGATAATCCGGGAGAGCTGGTGCTGGTCGCCACGACCGATCGCCTGCGCGCCGAATACCGAGGCGGCGATACCGATCGACACGGCCGGGAGCTGGACATAGCTCCATACCTGCAGCACGGCGCCATAGGCCGCCGTGGCGCCGGAGCCATAGCCGTTGACCAGGAACATGACCGCCATCTCGGAGATCGCCATCAGCATCACCTGGACACCGGTCGGCACGCCCACCTTCACCAGCAGCCAAGCCAGGTGCCAGTCGATCTTCATCTGCCGCAGCAGCACCCGGTCGGGCGCCAGCGGGTGGCGCTTCCACAGCAGGTAAAGCCCCATCCACACGACGGTGAACAAGAAGGAGAAGATGGTGGCATAAGCCGCGCTGAGCACGCCCAGCTTGGGCAGGCCGCCCCATCCCTTGATCAGCGCGATCATCATCAGCAGGCCGACGACGTTCTGCACCAGCAGGGCCAGGAACGGCGTCAGGCTGTCGCCGACGCCGCGCGTGATCGTGGTGAAGATGATGAAGACGAACAGCACCGGCACGGAATAGAGGAAGACCTGCCCATAGGCGGTCTCATCGGCCAGCACGTCAGCCGGCGTGTGCATCAGCTTCAGCAGGGTCTCGACGAACGGGCCGCCGAAGGCAGCGGCCAGCACGCCGATGACGATCGATACCGTCAGCGTGGTGCCGGCGACGCCCTTGACGCGGATCAGCTCGTTCGCGCCATAGGCCTGCCCGATCAGCACGCTGGCGCCCGAACCCAGCCCCATGACGAAGGAGATCAGCAGGAACACGATCGGGAAGAAGCCGGACATCGCCGACAGCGCATGCACGCCCAGCATGTTGCCGATCACGATCTGATTGACCGTGTTCGACGTGAGCTGCAGCACGTTGGTCGCCATCATCGGCATCAGGAAGACGAGGAAGACGCGCCAGAGCGGCTTCGACGTATCCAGGCGCACCGAGGCGCGGGGGTTGACTGCTGCTGCTGTGGACATCGGGCGCTTTCCGGACGGCGATCAAACTCGGGAGCCGTACGGTGGAGTTACCGAAACAAAACGCCCGGCTCTCCTCTATAGGATTCTGTTTGCAAAGCGAAGGGGTGAACGCATCGTTCGCTCTATTCCCAGATGTCCGGCGTCACCACGGCGCGGCCGCGCAGGGTACCATGATGGAGGCGGTCATAGGCCTCCTCTACCTTGCTGAACGGGAACTGCTCGGTCTCGTTGCGGACCAGACCGGCCTCGACCAGGGCGATCACCTCACGCAGGTCGCGGATGCTGCCGCCCTGGAAGCTGAACAGCTCCCCATCCTTGGGCAGATAGCCCCAGACATTCTTGTTGAGCGTGCCCCCGCCGGCGCCGACCAGGGCGAAAGAGCCGGTGTTGCGCACCGCCGGCAGGCCGTATTCCAGGCTCTGATCGTTACCGACGAAATCGAGCACGGCATCGGCCCCTGCCCCACGGGTACGCTCCTTGATCGCGGCGGTGGTATTGGCGTCGATCCCCTCCAGCGCCTCATGTGCGCCGAACTCGAGCGCGATGGCGCGGCGGGCCGGGTTGTTGTCGACCGCGACCACCCTGGCCGGGCTCAGCACCCGCAGGAACTGGATGGCGAATGTGCCCAGCCCGCCGGCGCCGATCACCACGGCCGTCGAGCCGGGCGAAAGCTTGGGCAGCACGCGCCGAACGGCGTGATAGGCAGTCGCGCCGGCATCGCTCAAAGGGCCGGCGGTGCGCGGGTCGAGGCCGTTCAGCTTGACGGCGAAGCGGGCGCTGTCGACCAGCACATATTCGGCCAGCCCGCCGTCACGGCCATAGCCGCGGCCGGCATAGGTCTCGACACAGGAATTGTCGTTGCCGCTCATGCAGTAATGGCAATGACCGCAGGAATGGGGCGAGACCAGCACGACGGCATCGCCGACTGCGAGCCCCTGCACGCCCGGCCCCAATTCGGCGACCCAGCCGCCGACCTCATGGCCCAGCGTATAGGGCATGGACCAGCCGGCCATCTTCCCGATCGCCTCGGGCATTGCCATCATGCCGATATCGGAATGGCACAGGCCCGCGCCGGCGACCTTGACCAGGATCTGAGCGTGTCCCGGCTTCGGGATCTCGGTATCGACCAGGCGCGGCGGCTTTTCCCATTCCGTCAGACGGAATGCCTTCATCGTCCCCGCCATTTCCATCTCCCTTGAGGGTTATTGCTTAGCCGTCAGCGACGCCAAACCGTTCTGCTGACGGATGGCTTCGGCGGCGATATCGAGTTGCCGCTTGTCGCCTGCCCGGTCGAAGGCCCGCTTGTCCCGGGTCGACATGGCAACGGTCGAGGCATCCTCGAAGCGGCTGAACTGCGCATAACACAGCGGCGCCACCAGCGACGCCTGATCGCCGGTAATCCCCGCCTTGGATGCCAGATACTGCGCCGCCTGCTTGAGGCAGGAGAGATAGGCCTGGCGGGCGTCCGCCCGGTCTTTTTCCTCTTCCGGCGTCAGCGGCGTCTGGACCAGTACGGCCTGAGGCTCAGCCTGCGCATGCCGGTTCGAAGCCGCATCCGGGCTGCTGCAGCCCGTCGACACCGCGAGAACCGTACCAAAGACCGCAACTGCGCCGAGCATTCTGATCGCAACGGAATACACCAACACGCCCTACCCATGCCTGTTCAACCAACCCCGCTCTCATCGACTTTAAGCGAAATTCGGCGATGGGCCAGCACTATTCTTGCGTGTGGAGGACCTTCCAGATTCCATCGATCGCGGCGACCGCGCGGTCGCCGACCGAGAGCATGCCGCGGACGAAGACCAGGCTGCGTGTGCCGCGCACGATCTCGCCCCGCCCCTCGACAAGATCGCCGATCTGGACCGCGGCGATGAAGTGCGTGTTCAGCTGAATGGTGGCGCACAGCTTGCGCCCGACCGAATCCAGCACCAATTCGCCGAACGCCTGGTCGGCGAAGGTCACCAGCATGCCGCCATGCACGACGCCCCGGTCGTTGGCGTGGCGCCGGTCGGCCTGGAAAGCGAAGATCCGCCTGCCGTCCTCCAGCCGCTCCAGCACTGGGCCGACGAAATGGGAGAAGTCGTTGGTAAGGCGGGGCCGCCAGTCGGAATCCATGGTTACCGTCCGGATACGAAAACGCCGCCCCCGTTTCGGGAGGCGGCGCTTCGGTTAAAGCGCTGAAGCTTCAGCTTACGGCTGCACTTCGCGCCAATACAGGGCCGACACGGCGTCGATCGGATTCTGCGGGATCGCCGGCAAGGTCTTGCCCAGCGAGATGTCGAACTCGTCCTGGGCGGTTTCGTCACCCGGCTTCTGGTCGCCCTTATTGGTGTAGAGGGCGTAACCCAGATAGGCCCACTGGTTACCACCTTCCTTGCGCTTCATGACGCTCCAATAACCAGAGGACTTGGCGTCGTCCGGCGCGGAGACTGGCGTCCAGGTCTTCAGGCAGTCGTCCTTGCAGGTGCTGGTGCCGAGGAACTGGCCCAGCTGCGCCACACCGGTCTGGCCGCCCTTCAGGCTGAAGCCGCCGACCTGGAAGTGGAAACGGTCGCGGGCATAGACGGTCATGCCGCTGGCGTCGGTCAGATAGTCACGCTCGCGGTGATTGAGGCCGAACTTGATATTCGGCGGCTGGAAATATTTCTCAGCCAGGGCGACGTGGAAGCGCGGATCGACCGCGCGGCCCTTGGACTCGCCGTGCTCGGCATCGCCGTCATAGGTGTAAAGCGGCTCGCCCTGATAGGCCCACTGGCGGGTGCCGTCGGGACGCGCGATCGACGTGAAATCGCCCAGCTTGGTCGCCAGCTGCGGCGCCAGCAGCGGCAGGAAGTTATAATGGCAGGTCGCGCCTGGCGCGCACTTGATCTTGTCGTCGTTGATGTCGCCGCTGAAGGCATAGATCGTGCGCTGCTTGGGATCGACGAAGGCCTGGCCGCCGGCGGCGACCATTTCCTCGGTCACGATGCCCTCGGGCAGGGTGACGCCAGCCATGGCGTTGTTGAGCACGAAATGCCAGCCTTCGACCTTGGTGCCCTTGATGTCGCCGACATTCTTGTCGTCGGCAAAGGTGTAGAGCGGCTTATCGTGGCGGGTCCACTGCTTCGAGCCATCTTCGCGGGTGATGACCTTCCAGAAGCCCGAGGACTTGGCATCGGCGGCCGCCGCCAGCGGCAGCCACTGCTTGGCGCAGTCGCCGACGCAGTTGGACTTGTCCGGCCCGTCCGCATCCGACGTGTAGATCGTGTGATGCTTTTCGTTGGTGATGACGGGATAGCCCTTGAAGGCTCCCATCGCGCTCATCGCGGTCTGCCCGCCGACGATCTGGAAGGTGATGCCCTCAGGCATCGCCGAAGCCATTGGCGCGCCGGCAGCCGCCGTCATCTTGCCGCCAACCGGGTGCTTGATCGCCTGGCTGGCCAGAAACCCTACCGCCGCAACAGCGACGACGCCTATGCCCACCGTAACGAGCCGCATCTTACCGCCCTCCCAAAAACCGCGCCTTCGCGCGCGCTAACCTATACAAAACCCAAAGAGGCGGGACCGCGAACGGCCCCGCCCTTCGGCATCGGACTATCGGTCCGCTCAGATCATCAGCTCGCCGAGCGGCTTCGACGTATTGAGCGACATGGTGCCCCAGCTGTCGACCGGAACGCCCAGCGACTGCTGGATCGTCAGACCGACGCGGGTCACCGGCTCGCCGTCAAGCTTCAGGTGCTGGCCCATCTTCATTTTGCCGTTCGCGCCACCGCAGATGAACATCGGAATGTTCTCCAGCGCATGGATCTTGGCGAAGCCGGTCTCGGAATGCGCCAGCATCATGGTGCGGTCGAGCAGCGTGTGGTCGCCTTCCTTGATGCTGTCGAGGGTCGCGAGATACATCGCCAGCGTCTCGACGATCCGGCCCATGAAATAGGTCGCGTTCGGCTGATAGCCGAGCTTCGGATCCATCGGCTCTTCATGGGTATAGATGTGATGGGTCATCGCCGTGCCCGGCTTGCGCAGCGGCGAGGTCGCCTCGCCGAAGACGACGTTGGTCACATGTGTCTGGTCGCAGGCCACGGCATGGGCCAGGATCTGCGCGAACAGCTTGTGGTTGGCGACGACATTGTCGATCTCGGTGCCGATCAGGGCATCGGTCGGCTGGTCCGACTTGGAGCAGGCCGCGAGCGGCTCCGGCTTGTGCAGCTGGATATCGAGCTGCTGCTCGAGCTGGCGCACCGCGGTGAAATACTCGTCCAGGCGCTGGCGATCGGCGGCGCCGACCTGCTTCAGCAGGGCCTCGCGCTGCTCGCTGACGCCCGACAGCACCGACTTGCGCACCATGACGCGCGTATCGGGCTTGAAGTCCGCCGAGTTGGGATCGGCGAAGTCAGCGCCGAAAACGCGGGTATAGAGCGCGGCCGGCGAGATTTCGGCCGGGTTGGTCACGCTGGCGCTGCGGCGGCTCAAGCTGTCCGTCGGCTTGCCGGTGCCGGTCACTTCCAGCGAGCGGAAGCGGGTCCGGGTGCCGATCGTGTCGGCCACGATCGAGTCCAGGCTGGCATAGTTCGGCTGCTCGCGCGGCACGTCGCCGGTCAGGATCGCCATCTCGCCGGTGAAGTGCGGGCGGGCACCCTTGCCGTCGAGGAAGACCTTCATGCCGCTGATCGTGTTGATGCGGTTCTTGAAGGGCGTCAGCGGCGCCGTCTCGATGTTCATGTCATAGCCGGCGCCGGTCTTCGCCGGTTCCCAGCGGCCCGGGTTCAGGCCGCAGCCCCAGAAGAAGGTGCCGAAGGCCGTCGGCAGCGGCGCACCGCTGGCCAGCGCCGTACCGCTGGTATTCAGGAAGCAATCCAGGAAGGGCAGGCCCACGGACACCGCCGCGCCGCCCATCATGCCGCGCAGAACATTCCTGCGGCTCGCACTCATTGCACTCATTTCGCTGTCTCCTTCTGAGAGCCTGTCCCCGCCATAGACAATTTAGCGTTATTCGCCTCGGTTCCCGGCGTTGAGACCCGATAGAAAGCCTTGCTGCCCGCAATCCGGCGCATCAGTTCGGGCACCTTGTAGCCCGAAGCGGCGAACTGCTTGACCTGGTAATTCAGCCACTCGGCCTCGTCCTTGGTCGCCGGACGGCCGGTGCCGAAGGAATAGATCCGGTTGACCAGGCAGGTCGGAACCGCCGGATGGTCGTGGATCGCCTTCTTGAAGCCGTTCACGTCGCTGAACTTCGTGCCGTCGATCTCACCCGCGGTTTCGATCGGCGAGTCGTTCTCCGTCGAGCGGAAACCGCCGGCGGAGTCGAAGTTCTCCATCGCCAGACCGACCGGGTCCATGATCTTGTGGCAGCCGGCGCAGGTCGGCTGGTTGATATGGGCGCCCAGACGCGCACGCGCGGTGTGGAAGGCCGGATTCTTGGTGTCCTGGACCAGGGCGAAATTCACGTTGCCTGGCGGATCGGGCACCTTCTGGCACAGGAAGATCTCGCGCAGCGCCTTGCCGCGGATGGTCGGCGAGCTGCGGCCCGGATGGGAGTGCAGCGAAACGAAGCTGACCTCCGTCAGGATGCCGGCGCGCGGATCGCCCTCCGGATAGTCATGCGCTTCCCAGCCGGTCGAAACCTTGACCGGCACGGCATAGACCGAGCCCAGCAGGCGCGTCAGATAGGTCCTGCGGGTGGTGAAGATATCCCGGTAGTCGCCGTTCTGCGTGACCAGCACGTCGGCCAGGGTCCGCAGCGTCTGCTCCTGGGCATCGACGGCGACCGCCGAGCCGTATTTCGGATAGATCTGCGGGTCCTTCTGCAGGGCGGCGAAGCCATCGAAGCCCAGCATGTCGGTGAAGAAGGCGCGGACGCCCGATGCCAGGCGCGGCGACTTCACCATCCGGTCGACCTGTTTGGCGACCCCGGCATCGCTGTCCAGCTCACCCTTGTCGGCGGCATCCAGCAGATCGAGATCGGGGGTCGTATCCCACAGGAAGAAGCTGAGGCGGGACGCCTTCGAATAGGGGTCCAGCTTGCGCTGGCCGGCATTGTCCGCATCGGGGATCGACGCTTCCTGGCGGAACAGGAACTGCGACGAGTCCAGCATCCCGACGATGCTCGATTCGATGCCGCTGTAGAAATTGCCGAGCTTGGCGGTCGAATCGCCGGCGTCATTGACGATGTTGGCGAGCTCGTCCTTGGTCAGCGGGCGGCGGAACAGCAGCCGCCCGGTGCGGGTGACGAACTGTGTGGCGCAGGCATCGTCCCGCTCGGTTGCCTTGGCCGGCTTGCACGGGATCAGCGTGTCGCGATGCGCCTCGTCGACCACCTGGGCGGCGATGCCGCGGGCCGTCAGATCGTATTCCTCGAAGCCGGTGCCGGCCACGCTCTCACGCGAGGTGCCGACGGCGATGAGGCCGTTGTCGCGCGTATCGGGCTGGAAGCGGCCGGGCACCTTGATCGTCGTGCCGAAGACATCGGCGATGATCTGCCGGTATTCCGGCTCGGTCAGCCGGCGCAGCGAGACGGGTCCGCCCTTGGTCGTCGGAGCGTCGTCTTTCTGGCCGCAACCCGCCAGCGCGATCGCGGCGGCAAAGCCCAGCGCACCGAAGATGCGCGCCGGTTTATTCAGCATTACCATCCCAGCTTCCTCAACCAACCACCCATGTTCGCCTCGACGCGCTGCTGCGGCTGAGCTGCCTTGCCTGCGTCGGAGACCTTCTTGTCGTTCATGTCGTCCGTGTGCAGCACGAACGCCGGCACCGCCTCGACCTCATAGGCGGTGGAAATCGCCGTGTTCTGCCCGGTCGCGTCCGGATAGGCATCGGCATTGCGCTTCAGCGAATAATACAGCGCCGGCATGTCGACCGAGGCGCTGTGCTCCTCGACCCAGCCCGATTCGGCGTAGGACCAATAGAGCGCATACCAGTCGTGATAGCCGCCCAGGATGCCCTTCAGCGAGCCGTCGTCGCCCATCTTCAGCTTCAGCTGGGCCTTGGTCCAATGGAACTCGGGGATCAGGAACGGATCGGCGATAATGCGGATATCGGCCGGCTCGGTGGTCAGCACGCCGTCCTTGATCTTGCCGTGCAGCACGCTGTGCGTACGCGGATCGGGATCGGAGACGAAGGACATGTCGGCACGGATGGCGCCGGTCGCGTCGCGCGACGCATGATCCGTAGCCTTCGTGATGGTGACCGTCACATTGTCCGAATTCTTCGGATCGGTGATGCCGTCGATCTGGATCAGCCAGGCCGGCATCTCGTCGCGCAGCACGTCCCACTGGGCCTGGGCCAAGGTCGGATGGGCCGGCGGCGGCGCGCGGAAGCTGCGGATGCAGCCTAGCGTGCGGTAATACTGGTTCTTGATCCCCTTCTCGCCCGTGTCCGGATCGGTGAAGGAAATCGGCGAATCGGCCTTGCCGTCCAAGTTGAAGCCATAGGCGAACTTGCCATGGACCTCGTGCAGGCCGGGGTCGTAGGACGACTCGGGATGGGCGTAGACGTTCGTCTTCTTGTCGCCGCGCGTCCCCATGATCTTGATATATTCGCCGTCGGGCTGCCCGGGATTGCCCGGGAAATCCTTCAGCAGCTTGACCGCCTCAGCCTCGGGATAGCCGAGCCGCAGCAGCTCGCGCTTGTAGAACTCCGTCGACATCGGGTTCAGCCCGTCCGGGCAGTCGCTTTCCCCGCCATAATAGGTGGAAACGCCGAACCAGCTGACCACATAGCCGCGGGTTTCGGCGGAAGCATGACCGGCTGCCGTCATCAAAGCCAATCCGCCCGCCAAAGCGAGCGGCCTAGTAACCGAATGCAACCGAATCATGCCCACCTCCCCAGCCCCTCCCGGGGCTATTTCTCTAACTCAGATCAGATCAGCCCTTGGCCGACCACGAATCGCAATGGCCCTTCGGATTCGCCGGGCCGTTGAAAATCTTGCAGTTGCCGCATGCCGTCGCGTCGCCGGCGGGCTCGAAAAAGCCGCAGTCGCCGCAGGTCTGCTTTGCGTCCGGCCCCAGTTCCGCGTAATGCAAGGACGAGCGCAGGCCATCGGCCGGATCGGCGCAAGCGCCCGCGGCCTTGGCCAACGAAGGAACAAACGCGACAGCGGGAACGAGCAACAGACCGGACTCGAGAACCCTCCGCCGCGAAAAATTACCCTGACCCATCAATCAACTCCCTACGTTCCAAGGTTTGGCGTAACCGATCGCTTATACGCCAAAACAGGAAAACGTCCGATTGAAAATGAATATGGAACTATGCTTTACAAATGTCTAGTCAATTAACGGGCGTTTGAAACGATACACACTGTATCAAAGTTCCGCAGGGATGGCGATACCCCGTTGTGGCGGCGCGTTGAAAAAAATAGCTGAAAGACCCTAAGATGGCGTTTTCCACAGGCGAGTTGCCCGCTTGATGAATCAAGCAAAACCCATCCCGCTCCGCCGCCAGCAGCGGGACTTCACCCGCCAGCGGCTGGTCGATGCGGCGCGCGAGCTGTTCCGCCAGAACGGGACCAAGGGCACGTCGATCGACGATATCGCCCGGGCGGCGGGAACGTCGCGCGCGACATTCTACGCCCACTTCACCGACAAGCAGGACGTGATCCGCGAGTTCGCCCGGAGCATGTGGGAGACCGCCTTCACCGTCTATACCGACTTCGGCCGGCTGACCGAGTGGAACCACGCCACGATCGGCGTCTGGATGAAGGAACTGTTCGACGCCTGGGACCAGAACGCCGACACGACCTATATCGTGATCCAGGAGATGCCGACCGAGCTTCGCGCCGATTTCCTGACGCAGATGGACCACCGGGTCGAGGCGCTGATGAGCCACAACCCGCTGTGGGACCGCTTCACCCCGGCCGAGGGCCGCCGCCGCGCAGCCCTGCTGATCTTCCAGCTCGAACGCTGCATGGACGCCTATCACTATGCCGGCTGGAAGGACGACCGCCAGGCGATCTTCAATACCCTGGTCGATATCTGGGTGGCGACGCTGAACAGCCCGATGCGGGGCAGTTGAGGCGTCCGTCAGGTGCGGAAATGGCGATTGCGAGCCCGGAAAACGGCCGTGGCCGCGCGCGGGTAGCGAAGCCAGCTCTTCGCAAGGCCGCGCAGCGCGATAAGCGGGTCATCGGAGGCAAAACGCTTTATCGCCGCCCTCACCCGGCGATCGCCGACGAGCGCGGCGACGATCAGGACGCTGAGCGCATCGACCGCGTAACCGGCACCCCTGCCCCAGCCCTCCGCCGCGGATAATCCTGGCCCCCCGGTGATCCCGGCCGACAAGGCCACAGCGCCGCCCAGGGCGCTGACGAGGGTGTGGATGATAAGGTTGGGTCCCCTGTTGAACATGCACCGGTCCTGAAGGCGCGGCGATACGGCCGGCGCGGGCGATCCCCTGCTCCCTTTGCGGGACGCTTGTTCCACGCCGAGACGGTCGCGGGGGCCGAAGACGTTATCGCCCGCGTGGTAATGGAGTTGTGTAGAGTCGGCTGAAGTGTTGTGCGGGCGGCCTTACTCAGCCAGCCGCGGAATCTCGATTTCCACGATCAGGCCGGTGGGCGCGTTGTTACGGGCGCGGACCGTGCCGCCATGCGCTTCCACCACGCGCTGGCAGATCGCAAGCCCGACACCGGACCCTCCGGTTTTGCGCGCCCGTGCCTCATCGACACGATAGAACGGCTCGAAGAGATGGCCGAGCGCCTCCTCCGGCACGCCTGGCCCCTGATCGGTGACCACGATCAGTACATGTGCGCCGCGTTCCGCCAAGGTGAGGGTGATGGGCGTTCCCTGCCCCGTGTAGAACAACGCGTTGCGCACGACATTCTCGATGGCGCGCCGCAGAAGATCCCAATTCCCGTGGACGACAACCTGCCCGTCCGGCTCCAGAACCCGCACGTCGGCGTCCCGCCCCGGCAGCTCATAGTGCGCATCGGCGACGATCCGCGCGACGAGCGCATTGATGGCGACCTCGCCGAGCGGCACGAAACCGGACGCATCCTCGAGGCTGGCCAAGGTCAGCAATTCGCTGGCCAGCGCCGACACATTGTCGATCTCGCGCTCCATGCGGTCGAAATGCTTCGCCGCGTTCTTCCGCGACAGGCGTGCCAGGCCCAGCGCCACGCCCAGGCGGGCGAGCGGAGACTTGATCTCATGCGAGATGTCGCCGATCAGCCGCTTCTGGGCGGCGACGGCCGCTTCGAGTTCGCCGGTCCGGGCGGCCACCTTGGCCTCCAGGCTTTGATTCAGCGCCTCCAGCTCTCCGACGAAGTGCTCTCGTTCATTGGCCGCATGCTCGAGGTTCTCGGTCATCCGGTTGAACGATCGCGCCAGCATGCCGAGCTCGTCCTCTGAGGTTACCGGCACGCGGGCATCCAGCTTGTCGGTGTCGGCGATCTCCCGGGCGACACGCGTCAGCTCCATGACGGGCGCGGTCAGCCGGTTGGACAACCAGCGCCCCAGAAAGAAGATCGGGATACCCAGCGCCCCGCCCAGCAGAGCAAGCTCGATCCCCACATGCCGCAGGGGCCGCGTCACCGCGCGCGTGTCGCGCAGCGACTGCACCTCCCACCCTTCCACGATACCCGCCCTGGCGGTGGAGCGGCCGACGACGACGTTATGCCGGATGGCGCCGGCGGACAGGCTGTCCGGATCGTGGTGCCGCCTGGCAAGCACCGCAGGATCGACGGCCAGGACCCGGCCGCCCTCGCGCATGTCCAGCAGGACCGTGCCGGTCTCAGGACTGAAGAGCTGTTTCTCGATCGCCGGCCATGGATAGGAGAGGACGATCGTCCCGATCCTGAAGCTCTTATCGAAGGCCCCTTCGACGGGAATGATGAAGGCGAGGACCTCGCCGCCGCCGATAGGGTCCGCCTGCTTGCCCAGCAGGATGACCCCACCCTTGCCCGGGTCCTTCCAGACAACCGGAATCGCCTGGCGGGTCTGCAAAGGGATCGCCCGCGTCGACGCGACAAGGGCGCCGGCCGCGTCGAAGGCATAGAGATCGCCCGGCAGCGCGTATTGGGCCTTCAGCTGTTCGAGCGTGCGGGCCACGCGCTTATCGAGGTCGCCCGAGACCAGATCGTTCATCAC
>Ga0105238_10005350_pt1 | contig 12681 bp, 12 predicted proteins | sample KBSC34metaG_FD_81526 | JGI IMG/M metagenome (GOLD analysis project Ga0105238, IMG submission 81526) | Corn rhizosphere microbial communities from Kellogg Biological Station, Michigan, USA - KBS C3-4 metaG | ecosystem: Host-associated > Plants > Roots > Rhizosphere > Soil | place: Michigan, USA... | reverse complement strand
CCCAGCTGTTCGCCGACCAGCTGCATCTCGTCCATCAGAATCGGCAGGGTGATCCCGTCGCGCTTGGCCTCGGCGGCCGCCGCGTCGCGGCTGTCCTTCAGGCTGGAGTCCAGGAAGAAGAAGAGGACGCCCTTGTCCCTGTACCGCGCGGCCAGCTTCTGCAGGCCGATCTCGCCGGCCTTCGACACGGCCGAGCCGTTCTCGCGGGTCATCAGCACGATCGCGGGCGCGTAGCCGTAGTAGTAGAGCTGGTGCGCCAGCCGGGTGTGGTCGGTGAGCTGGAAGTCGTCCACCCGCTGCAGCTCGGGCCCGGCCGCGTGGCCCGCGCCCACCAGCATGGCGCCGCTCATCAGGACGGCGGCGACGGTCAGAACCCGTTTCATGACGCAGTCTCCCTCCTCGCCGGTCTACCGCCGGTTTTCTGCCGCATTGTTGCACAAACCGGAGATTGGAAAAAATCCCGCAGGTCTGTCGAAATGTGGCCAGGGGGAAACGGGGCTCAGCCCGCGGCGGCTTCCGCAGCTTCGTCGGCCGCCAGGACGTCGTTCAAAGCGTCGAGCAGGCCCGCGAGCGTGATCGGCTTTTCCAGGTGGCGATCGGCGCCGGCAGCGCGGCCGGCGGCGACGTGTTCGGGGAGCGCGTTGGCGGTCAGCATGACGATGGGCATCCGCGGCTGGCCCATGGCGATCTCGAGCCCGCGGATCCGGCGGGTGGCTTCCAGCCCGTCCATCACCGGCATCTGCATGTCCATCAGCACTACGTCGAAGGCGCCGGTCGCCAGAGCGGCCAGGGCCTCGGCGCCATCCTCGACGCTGACCACCTCGGCCAGGTCGGCCAGCATCAGCTCGGCCACCTTGCGGTTGGTCGGGTGGTCGTCGGCCAGCAGCACCCGCAGCATCCGGTCCGGCGCCTCGGCGGCGGCGGTCTCTTGGTTCGTATCAGAGGCCTCGGCCGGCGGCAGCGGCAGGTCGAACCAGAAGGTCGCCCCCTCGCCCTCGCGGCCCTCCGCGTCCAGCGTCCCGCCCATCAGCTGGGTCAGCTCGCGCGAGATGGTCATGCCCAGGCCGGTGCCGCCGAAGCGGCGGGTGATCGAGCCGTCGGCCTGGTGGAAGCGGCCGAACAGCTGCTCCTTCATCTCGGGCCTGAAGCCGATGCCGGTGTCCTTGACGGTGAAGCGGACGCGCCCGTCGTCCAGCACTTCGGCGCCGACGGAGACCTGCCCCTTCTCGGTGAACTTCACGGCGTTCGAGAGCAGGTTCAGCAGCACCTGGCGGATGCGGTAGGGGTCGCCCTGGACGGCGTGGTCCGCCTCCGGCGCCACCGCCACCTTCAGCGTCACGCCCTTCTCGTCGGCCTGCAGCTTGGCCAGCGCGGCGGTCGTGCGCACCAGGTCGCCCAGATGGAAGGTCGTCGCCTCGATGCTGATCCGGCCGGCCTCGATGCGGGCCACGTCCAGGATGTCGGAGAGCAGCCGCTCCAGCGTCGCGCCGGACGAGGCGATGATCCCCACCAGCTCCTGCGCCCGCGGATCCAGGTCGCAGCGGGCCAGCATGTCGGCGCCGGCGACGATGCCGTTCAGGGGCGTGCGGATCTCGTGGCTCATGTTGGCCAGGAATTCGCTCTTGGCCCGGTTGGCGTTCTCCGCGTCCGCCAGGGCGCCGCGCAGGGCCGCGCCCGCCTCGCGCCGCTCGGTGACGTCCTCGCCCAGGGTCACCAGGTGCAGCGGCTGGTCGCCGTCGTAGGTGGCGAACTTCTTGGTCGTGAAGTAGCGCACGCCGTTGCCGGTGGTGATCGGCTCCTCTTCGGAGACGTGGGTCTGGCGCGAGAGGATGACCTCGGCGTCCTCCTCGGCGAAGCCCTGGGCCTCCTGGTGCGGGAACAGCTCGAAGGCGCTCTTGCCGATGGTCTCGGCGCTGGAGAGGCCGAACGCCTCCTCCGCGGCGCGGTTGATCAGCACATAGCGGCCGTCGCGGGCGTTCTTGGCCAGGATCGGGTTGGGCAGCAGCCGCACCAGGGTGTCGAGGAAGGCCTCCGACTCCATGGTCGCGGAGATGTCGCGGGAGACCGCCAGCAGGGTGACGATCTGCCCCTGGGTGTCGCGGATCGGCGAGATCACCGTGTCCAGCCACAACCGCTTGCCGGTGTGGGAAAGACAGACGCCGCGGAACGAACCGACCCGGCCTGCGGCCGCGGCCGCGATCGCGTCCTGCATCGGGGTCCGCGTCTCCGGCGGCCAGAGCAGCGGCCAGGCGCGGCCGCGCACCTGGTCCATGCTGACCTCGACCAGCGCCTGGCCGGCCGGATTCACATAGAGGATTTCGCCGGCGAGGCTGAGGACGCGCGCGCATTCCGGCCAGGCGTCGAGGATCGCCCCGAGGTCAACAGACCCCATCGCCGGCCGCGCAGCCTCCGGTAAGTCCCCCGCCAATTCGCCCCCTACACACGCGTGTCACGTGTCCAGCTCGCGATTGGGGCACGAAATTCTAAAGGCTTTGACAAGAGGCGGCTGTCGTCACGCCGCTTCATAGTGGACGAGCACGACGCATCCCGTCCGGGTGGTCCATTCCGGATGAGTTCCCCCTTTGGGCGTGCCCTGGTAGTCGCCGGGGCCGAAGACCCGGTCGTCCACCACAAGGTCGCCTGCGATGACCAGGGTGTGCTCGAAGCTGCGATGCTCGTGCGCGCGCACCCAGGCGCCCGGCTCGCAGCGCAGCAGGAAGGTCTCGCGGTTCCAGAGCCGCTTGTACATCACGCCGGGCGCGTACTGCCGCCAGCGCCCGTCCTCCAGCCGCGACGCCACTCCGCCTGGCGCGTCGACGCCTTCGAGGTCGCTGGCGATGCGTTTCCACAGGCTGGCCGGCGGGTCGCCCGCAGGCATGGCGAGGTCCAGGCCGGCCAGGAGCTGGTCGGTCTCTTCGTCCACGAACCACGGCGGCGTCTCCCGATCGCGCCTCATCCCGTCAAACTCTCCTTCAGCGCCCGGGCGCCCCGACGCACCCAGCTCTTCACGGTTCCCAGGGGCGCCTGCATGCGCTCGGCAAGCTCCGAATGGGACAGTCCATATACGTACATGAGCAGGACGGCGTTCCGATGCAGCTCCGGCAGGTCGGCCAGCGCTCGCCGCAGCCGGGGATGCACATAGGTCTCGTCGATGCGCGGCGCCTCCAGGTCGTCCGGCAGCGCCTTCATCTCGCGCGGGCGGCAGTCGATGGCCGCGTGGCGGGCGATGATGGTGATCCAGGTGGAAGCCTTGCCTTTCCTGGCGTCGAAGCGGCCGGCGTTCTTCCAGATCTTCAGGAACGCCTGGTGCGCGGCGTCCTCCGCCAGGCTCGCGTCCCGCAGGATGCGCTTGGCGATCCCAAAGAGGCGCCCGCCGATCATCGCATAGAGCGCCGAGGCGGCGGCGCGATCGCCGCTCCCCATCTCCCCCAGCAGCCGCGCGAGTTCGTCCTCGTCCAGCATAGCGTTCCCATACCCGCGTCGTGCGACGCCTGCATCCGTTTCGCGCCCTGGGCGGGTAGCCAGCACACAAGCCGCGGTCGAACCCGCAGCCGCAGCGCTCCGGCCACGGCGGACGCGGGTATTACGAGAGCTGGAGAAGCCTGTATGCATTGAGAAGAGAATATTTGTTTCAACTAACCAAATACTCAACAGATATTACGTCCGGTCTATGCAATAGACATTGGGATCAATATTTTCGTCGCGTGCGGTCGTGCAGATCCCAGGGCCGGCAGAACCGCTATGGCGGTTCGGGAGTTGCAATGGGGTTCCTAGCAAGGAGGCACCCCATGCCCGCCAAGTCCGCCGCCCAGCAGAAGGCCGCCGGCGCCGCCCTCTCGGCCAAGCGAGGCGACACGCCGAAGAGCAAGCTCCAGGGCGCTTCGAAGTCGATGATGTCGATGTCGGAGAAGGAGCTCGAGAAGATGGCCCACACCAAGCGCAAGGGTAAGCCCGACCACGTGAATCACTAGGTTCTTGCGGCCTGCGCGCCGGCGGGGCCAAGCTCCACCCTCAACCCGGACGATCAGGTTCCGGGAAAGGGGGGAATCCATGGCCCAGATCACCCGGCGCGCGTTCGGCGCCCTCAGTCTTGCGGGTCTCGCCGCCCGCGCCCACGCCGCCGCCCCGGCGCCGGCGGCCCGGCCCGCCTGGCCCGACGCCACCGAGACCGCGGCGATGATCCGCTCCGGCCAGCTGTCGCCGCTGGAGGCGACCAAGGCCGCGGTCGACCGCGCCGAGCGGCTGCAGCCCAAGCTCAATTTCATGGTCGCGTCCGACTTCGACCGCGCGCTCGCCCGCGCCAAGGGGGCGGCGCCGGCCGGGCCGTTCGGCGGCGTGCCGTTCCTGGTGAAGGACCTCGAGGACTACCCCGGCCTGCCCACCCGCGTCGGCTCCCGCGCCTTCCTGGGCGCCCCGCCGGCGACGAAGCAGAGCCCGCTGGTCGACGCCTTCCTCCGAGGCGGCGTCAATGTCATCGGCAAGTCGGCGACCCCGGAGGCCGGCTTCCTGCCGACCACCGAGCCCCTGGCTTTCGGTCCCACCCACAATCCCTGGGACCTCGGCCGCTCGTCCGGAGGCTCCTCCGGCGGGGCCGCCGTGGCCGTGGCGGCCGGGGTCGTGCCCATCGCCCACGCCAGCGACGGCGGCGGCTCGATCCGCATCCCCGCGTCCTGCTGCGGCCTCTTCGGCCTGAAGCCTTCCCGCGGCCGCATGGTCGGCACGCGGAGCGAAACCAAGATCTCCGACCTCGGCGTCGACCACGTGGTCACCCGCAGCGTCCGCGATTCGGCGGCCATGTTCGCCGCAATCGAGGACCCGGGCCCGGGCGGCCAGCTCGCGCCGGTCGGCCTGATCACCGCGCCGCTGCCGACGAAGCGGAAGCTGCGCGTGGGCCTGGTGATGAACGGTGGCTCGGGAAAAGCGCCGTCGGCCGAAGTCCGCGCGGCCACCGATAGCGCCGCCAAGCTGATGGAGAGCCTTGGGCACCACATCGTTCCCACCGAATGGCCGATGGGGACGGACTTCATCAACGACTTCCTGCTGCTCTGGGCTTCGGGCGCCGCCGGCATGGCCGACGGCATCGCCAAGGCCACGGGCCACGCCCCCGACGCCACCCAGCTGGAGCCGTTCAGCCTGGGCATGGTGGAGATGTTCCGGAAGGCGCCGAAGGACGCCCTGCCCCAGGCGCTGGAGCGTCTGCACGCCGCCGCCATGGCCTACGACCCGTGGTTCGTCGGCCACCAGTTCGACGTGATCCTGTCGCCGGTCCTGGCCGCCCCGCCGCCGCCGCTGGGCTATGTCGGGCCGGAGGTCCCGTTCGACACCCTGATCGCGCGGCTGATCGAGTATGTGGGCTATACCACCTACCACAACGTGGTCGGCGCCCCGGCGATGAGCGTGCCGCTGAACTGGACGGACGCCGGTCTCCCCATCGGCTCCATGTTCGCCGCCCGCGTCGGCGGCGAAGGCTTGCTCCTGCAACTCGCCTACCAGCTGGAACTGGCCCGCCCCTGGGCCGACAAGGCGCCGCCGGTGCGGGCGGTCTAGCTGCAGATCAAGCCGCCAGCCCCTGCAGCCTGGCCGCCCACTCCCGCACTTTCTCGGGACCGCCCAGCAGCTGGCGGTTCAGGCCGATGCGCTTGAACCAGAAGTGGAGGCCCAGCAGGTCGGTCATGCCGATGCCGCCATGCACCTCGGTCGCCGTGCGCGCGATGAAACGGCCGATCTCGGAGGTGTGGGCCTTGGCGTGGGCCGCCATCAGCGGCGCCTCGTCCGGCGCGTGGTCGAAGGCGTAGGCGGCATACCAGACCAGCGCGCGGGCGGGCTCCAGCTCCGCGGCCATCTCGGCGCACAGGTGCTTTACCGCCTGGAACGAGCCGATGGTGCGGCCGAACTGCTTGCGCTCCTTGGAATAGGCGACGGCCTTGTCCAGCATCGTCTGGGCCGCCCCAAGCGTATCGGCGGCGATCAGGATCCAGGCGGCGTCGCGCAGGGTCCCCAGGAGCTCGCGGCTGTTGCCAAGCGGCTCGGCCGGCGTGTCGGCGAAGGTCAGTTCGGCCAGCCGCCGCGTCTCGTCGATCCCCGGCATCAGGCTGCGCGTCAGGCCCGCCGCGTCGCCGCGCACCAGGTGCAGGCTGCCGGCCGCATCGGCCGCCACGATCAGGCCGGCGGCCATGCCACCTGGTACGAACAGCGCCTTGCCGCTGAGCCTGCCGTCCTTCGCCGTCACGCCAGCGCCGTCGCGCGCGCCGGCCACCGGCTCGGAGATGGCCGCGGCGGCCAGCACCTCGCCCGAAGCCAGCTTCGGCAGCCACTCGGCCCGCTGCGCCTGTGAGCCGCCGCGGGCCAGCGCCAGCGGGGCCAGCACCACGCCCATGAACGCCACCGGCGTCACGGCCGCCCCCAGCGCCTCGGACGCCAGGGCCGCCTCCAGCATGCCCAGACCCAGGCCGCCGGCGTCTTCCGGCGCCACAAGGCCCGGCAGGCCGAACTCCGTCAGCCCCTGCCAGATGTCGCCGCCGCCGTCGGCGAGGTCGCCCGCAAACCGCCGCACCCGCTCCAGCGGCGAGACGTCCGCCAGCGCCTTCCGCAGGCCGTCCTGCAGCATCACCTGGTCTTCGGAGAGCGCAAACCGCATGACCGTTACGCCCCAACGACCTTCGGCTCGCGCGGCATGCCCAGCCCGCGTTCCGAGATGATGTTCTTCTGGATCTGGGCCGTCCCGCCGCCGATGATCAGGCCCAGGTCGAACATGTAGTTCCGCTGCCAATTGCCCTTGGCGCGCAGGTGCGGACCGTCCTGGTAGAGGATGCCCAGCTCGCCCAGGGCGTCGATCGCCAGGGCCGCCACCTGGTGGTTCAGCTCGCAGCCCTGCAGCTTCACGATCAGCCGCGCGAGGCCGGCGGTGTCGTCGGTCATGGTCCGGAGGCCGTTGAACTTCATCGACAGCACGCGCGCCTGCAGCTGCATCAGCCGGTCGCGGAAGTTCGGGTTGTCGATGATCCGCTGGCCGTCCACCGTCTCGCTGGTCATCAGCTCGATCAGCGACTTCAGCCGCGCCTCGGTGGCGTTCGGGTCGCCCAGCATGCCGCGCTCGTGCTTCAGCGTAGTGTTGGCCACCTGCCAGCCGCGCCCGCGCCCGCCGACGACGTTGGCCTTGGGCACGCGAACGTCGGTGAAGAAGACCTCGTTGAACTCGGCCTGGCCGGTCATGGTCTTCAGCGGCCGCACCTCGATCCCCGGCGTCGACATCGGGAAGAGGATGTAGCTGATGCCCTCGTGCTTGGCGGCCTGCGGCTCCGTGCGCACCAGACAGAAGATCATCTGCGCCTGGGCCGCGGTGCTGGTCCAGATTTTCGATCCCGAGATGAGGAAGTCGTCGCCATCCTCCACCGCCTTGGTCTGCAGGCTGGCGAGGTCGGAGCCCGAGCCCGGTTCGGAATAGCCCTGGCACCAGATGATCTCGCCCAGCAGCGTGGGGGGGATCCAGCGTTCCTTCTGCGCCTCCGACCCCATCTCCAGCAGCGTAGGCACCAGCATCGAGATGCCTTGCCCGCTCATCCCGCGCGGCGCGCCGGCGGCGATGAATTCCTCCGCCATGATCCGCGACTTCAAGCCGTCCGGCTCGGCGCCGTAGCCGCCGTATTGCTTGGGGATGGTGCGAGCGGCGTAGCCGTTCTCGATCAGCAGCCGCTGCCAGGCCTTCGGGTCCTTGGGCGCGCCGTTCTCGTGCTCGCCGGCGTGCCTGGCCAGGAAGGCGCGGACCTCGTCGCGGAAGGCGGCCAGTTCGGGCGTCAGCGTCAGGTCCATGGCCCGCCTCTTGGTTCGTTTCCTCTTGCCGCCACTGCATCGCCTTTCCCGCCGCGAGGCAACGGCGCCGTGGCGTAAGCGTTGAGCCTCCCTTGGGCACGTCTTGCGGGATGGACGGAGATGACTCTGATGAAACTCGCCTGCGCCACGGCGGGGGTCCTGGCCCTGGCGGCGCTGACGCTGACGGCCTGCGCCTCGCCCGGTGTGAACGACCCGCTGGTCGGCTTCGGGCCGAACCCGCCGCTCAAGCCCCCGCACACCAGCCTGATCCCGATGGTGGGCGTGCCCGACGTGGTCCACTGGCCGGCCGGCGCCGCGCCCAAGGCGCCGCCCGGGTTCACCGTCACCCGCTACGCCGAGGGCCTGGAGCACCCGCGCTGGCTGCTGGTCCTGCCCAACGGCGACGTCCTGGCCGCCGAGTCCGCCGGGCCGGGCAGCACCGTCGACAAGACCCAGACGGGCATCCGCGCCTGGTTCCAGAAGAAGCTGATGAAGAAGGTCGAGTCGGCCGTCCCCAGCCCGAACAAGATCATCCTGTTGCGCGACGCGGACGGCGACGGCGTCGCGGAGATGAAGACCACCTTCGCCCAGGGCCTGAAGAGTCCGTTCGGCATGACCCTGACGGGCGACACCCTCTACGTCGCCAACACCGATGGCGTGGTCAGCTACCCCTACAAGGCCGGCCAGACCGAGGAGACCGGACCCGGCGAGAAGGTGTTCGACCTGCCCGGGCCGCCGATCAACCACCACTGGACCAAGAACGTCGTCGCCAGTCCCGACGGGACCAAGCTCTTCGCCACCGTCGGCTCCAACTCCAACATCGGCGACAACGGCATGGCCGCGGAGGAGGGCCGCGCGGCCATCTGGCAATACGACCTCGCCACCCGCCAGGCCCACGTCTACGCCACCGGCATCCGCAACCCGAACGGCCTCGATTTCGAGCCCACGACGGGCGCGATCTGGACCGTGGCCAATGAGCGCGACGAGATCGGCTCCGACGTGCCGCCCGACTACCTGACCACGGTACGTGAAGGCGGCTTCTACGGCTGGCCCTACAGCTACTGGGGCCAGAACGTCGACAAGCGGGTGAAGCCGCCACGGCCGGACCTGGTCGCCAAGGCGATCAAGCCCGACTATGGCCTCGGGCCGCACACCGCGTCGCTGGGCCTGACCTTCTATCGCGGGACCAGCTTCCCGCCGCAGTACCGCGGCGGAGCCTTCGTGGGACAGCACGGGTCGTGGAACCGCCAGCCGCTGAACGGCTACCGCGTGGTCTTCATCCCCTTCGCCAACGGCCGCCCGCAGGTTCCGGCGCAGGTGTTCCTCGATGGGTTCCTGAACGCCGACAACAAGATCCAGGGCCGGCCGGTCGGCGTCGCTGTCGACAAGACCGGCGCGCTGCTGGTGGCCGACGATGTCGGCGGCGTGGTCTGGCGCGTGGCGGCGAGTTCGGAAAACTCTCGCGTTAGGTGAGCAACGTTGACCATATCTCAATGAAAGGTTGAGTTTCGCGCTCCATCAGGAGCAGACCCATGAAACACAGCCTCAAGTTCCTCCTCCCGCTGCTGCTCCTTCCGTGCGCAGCAAACGCCACCGTCTACGCCGACCGGACCGCCTTCAACGCGGCCGTCAGCGGCGTGGTCGACAACGACCTCGAAGGCCTGCCAACGGGCGTGACGACGACCGTGTTCGGCGTCGAGACCATCTCGTCAGGCAGCTTCGCCGGCGGGGGCAACATCCGCGACTATGGCAACGGCTTTGGCCAGGCGCTCGAAGGCGGCGGGGCGCTGGCCGCGTTCGACAGCCTGATCTTCACGTTCAACGCCCCGATCTACGCCTTCGCCTTCGACGACCTCGACCTCACGGGCGGCTCGGAGTTCGCCAACATCCGGGTGACGCTGCAGGGCGGCGCCACCAGCCTGTTCAGCGTGTCCGAGACCGACAACGATTTCTCCACCGCGGCCTTCTTTGGCTACGCTTCGGCCACGGCCCTGCAGTCGGTGGAGGTCTGGTCGTCGGACACCGCCGGCGGTCCGGTCGGCAGCCGCGCCAACCTCGTGGACAATCTGGCCATCTCCCGGATCCCGACGAGCGACGGCGGCGTCCCCGAGCCCGCGTCCTGGGCGCTCATGATCATCGGCTTCGGTCTGGCCGGCTCCGTCATGCGGACCCGGAGAGCCGCGGCGATCGCCTGAGGCCCCACCGCCCGAAACGGCGCGATCAGAGTTCGATCCGGTAGCGCACGCCGACCGCGTCGCCGTATGCGGCCGGCTTGCGGAATTCCTCCACAAGGACGCCGCCGTTCGCCTGGATCACCCGCCGCGAGGCGTGGTTGTCCGGGTCGGTGGTGAGTTGGACCCACGGCAGGCCCAGCTCGCGCATCATCGGCAGCATCATGGCGAGCGCGCGGGTCGCGTAGCCACGGCCTTGCTTCCACGGCACCACGGCATAGCCGATGTGGCCCAGGACGTGCGCTGGCAGGTCCGGCGCGCCGGGCTGCCAGCGGAAGCCCACCACGCCGCAGAACTGGCCGTCCCAGATCCAACGGTGGAATCCCGGCAGCCGCGGAACCGTCGTCCCGTCCGGCAGCACGACCGCCGCGCCGCGGGCCTCCATGTCGTCCTGCAAGGCCACGAAGGCTTCCGCGTCCTCGGCGATGCGGACCAGCTGCTCCTCGGCCGCGGCGCGGCCGCGGACGTTGTCCGGCGACCAGCCACGATCCAGCGCCGCCACATATTGCGGCAGGGCTTCCAGCGAAGGGACTCTCAGCTCCAGGTCGGCCATCAGCCCATCTTGAAGACGCAGAGCTTGTTGCCGTCCAGATCGCGGAAGTAGGCGCCGTAGAAATTGTCCATCCGCTGGCCGGGCGGACCCTCGCAGGAGCCACCGGCGGCCAGGGCGGCGGCATGGACCTGGTCCACCACCGCCGCAGAGGCCGCCGACAACGCGACCATCGCGCCATTGCCGGGCGCCGCGGCCTGCCGGTCGAAGGGCAGGGTGACGCCCAGCATCGCCCCGCGCTCCGGGCTCCCGTAGTACTGGGAACGCTCGTAGGTCAGGGTGCGCCGGCCCCCGAGCGGCGCCAGCACGGCGTCGTAGAACGCCCGGGCCCGCTCGAGGTCGTTGGCGCCGATGGTCGTGTAGCCGATCATCCTCAGCCCATCTTGAAGACGCAGACCTTATTGCCGTCCGGGTCGCGGAAATAGGCGCCGTAGAAGGTGGGCAGGCGCTGGCCGGGCGGGCCGTCGCAGACGCCGCCGGCGGCGAGGGCCGCGGCGTGGGCGGCGTCCACCTGCTCCTTGGTGGCGGCCGGCAGGCCGAACATGCTGCCGTTGCCCGCCGTGGCCGGCTTCTCGTCGTAGGGCTTGCTGACCGCGATCATGCCGGGCGTTTCGCTGGAGCCGTAGAACTGCATGCGCTCGCCGTTGGCGAAGGTGCGCTTGCCGCCCAGCGGCGCCAGCACCGCGTCATAGAACTTGGTGGCGCGTTCGAGGTCGTTCGTGCCGATGGTGGCGTAGCCGATCATGGGGAGGTTCCTTCCTAGGGAAGCGGGACCTTAGCGGATGACCCGCGCGGAAGGGCAAGCGTGACGGGACGACTTTTGCTGTTCACAATCGCCGAAACTGGAGGCGGGGATGGCTCGGAACGCATGGTTGGCCGCGGCGGCGCTCGCGACCCTGGCAGGATCGGCGCGGGCGGAGGTGTCCACCGCGGTCCGCCATGAGGACCGCGCGGTCGCGGGCCTGGCCCAGCCGGCCGAGATCATCGTCGACCGCTGGGGCATCCCGCACATCTACGCCAAGAGCCCCCGGGACGCCTTCTTCCTGCAGGGCTACAACGCCGCCCGCGACCGGCTCTGGCAGATCGACCTGTGGCGCAAGCGCGGCCTGGGCCGCCTCTCCGCGAGCCTGGGGCCGGCCTATGTCGCCCAGGACCGTGCGGCGCGGCTCTTCCTCTATCGCGGCGACATGGCCGCCGAGTGGGCCGCCTACGATCCCGACGCGAAGATGTCGGTGGAGGCCTTCGCGGCCGGGGTGAACGCCTATGTGGCCGAGGTCCGCGCCGGCAAGCGGCCGCTGCCGGTCGAGTTCAAGCTCACCGCCAGCCAGCCCGAGGACTGGAACCCCGAGGACATCCTGCGCATCAGGAGCCACGCGCTGGTCTCCAACGTCACCTCCGAAGTGGCCCGCGCCCAGGTGGTCTGCGCCGGCGGGGTCGAGGCCGACGCGCTGCGGCGCAAGCTGGAGCCCGCGCACAAGTTGGCGGTTCCGAAGGGCCTGAACCCCTGCGACGTGCCGGCCGACGTGCTGAAGGACTACATCCTGGCCACCGAGCCTGTGAAGTTCGGCAAGGACGGCGGAGCGACCGCGACCTCGGTCGCCGGGGCCAGCGCCACGACGCAGCTCGCGCAGGTCATCGACGAGCGCTCGGCAGAGGGCTCCAACAACTGGGTGATCGCCGCCTCGAAGAGCGCCACCGGCCGGCCGATCCTGGCCAACGATCCGCACCGGCCGGTCGGCGTGCCGTCCCTGCGCTACATCGCCCACCTGGACGCGCCGGGCCTCTCGATCATCGGCGCGGGCGAGCCGGCGCTGCCGGGCGTCTCGCTGGGCCACAACGAGGCCACCGCCTTCGGCATCACCATCTTCTACATCGATCAGGAGGACCTCTACGTCTACGAGACCAAGGAACTTCCAGGGAAGATTTGGGCCTATCGCTACAAAGGCGGCCTGGAGCCCATGAAGGTGGTCAAGGAGACCATCGAGGTGAAGGGCGAGGCGCCGCGCGAGGTGGAGCTGCACTTTACCCGCCACGGGCCGGTGGTCCTGCAGGACGACGCCAAGGGCAAGGCCTTCGCCATCCGCACCGTCT
>Ga0105238_10005346_pt1 | contig 12684 bp, 12 predicted proteins | sample KBSC34metaG_FD_81526 | JGI IMG/M metagenome (GOLD analysis project Ga0105238, IMG submission 81526) | Corn rhizosphere microbial communities from Kellogg Biological Station, Michigan, USA - KBS C3-4 metaG | ecosystem: Host-associated > Plants > Roots > Rhizosphere > Soil | place: Michigan, USA... | reverse complement strand
GTATTGCGGTGGGCGCGATCTCGGTGGCGGCGACCATGGCATTCGGCAGAGTGTCCCCCGCTTCCAAAGGCCTTGGCGCATCTCCTTCGCCAATCTCCACAACCGAAGGTTACGGCCGGCGCCTCATTTCGCAGACTCCTGAATATATGGGTCCGGATGTGGCTGACGCCAAAATGCGCCACATGGACAGCCGGCTGGCATGCGCCTCCTGCCACATCGGCGCGGGTCTGGAACCCGGCAATCTCAGCTTGGCAACAGCATTCACGAAGTACCCGCGGATTTCCCCACGCAGCGGCGCCAACGAGACGATCGAGGATCGTATTAACGGTTGCATGATGCGCAGCATGAACGGCCGCGCACTGCCCGAAAAAAGCCCCGAGATGCTGGCGATGGTCAGCTATTTACGCTTCCTGGCGGATCAGGACGCGGCCACCAGCGCCGCCCAGCGCAAAGCGCATGAACCGCCTGCCTTGAAGACCCCCAACCGTGCCGCGGATTTGAAGGCGGGCCAGAAAGTTTTCGATAAACGCTGCGCGGCCTGCCACGGGCCCGACGGATCGGGGCTCGCCGCAGCTCACGACTTGGTTCATGGCTACGTGTTCCCGCCACTTTGGGGGCCTAACAGTTTTAACGACGGAGCCGGCATGCACCGCGTGCTGACCGCCGCCCGCTTCGTCAAGGCGCGCATGCCTCTGGGCAACGCAGACTTGACTGACGATGAAGCCTTCGATGTCGCGGCCTTTATCAACTCCAAACCGCGGCCGGAGATGCAGGGTCTGGACCGTGATTATCCCGACCGGACCAAGAAGCCGGTCGATACCGGCTATCCACCCTACGCGGATTCTTTCCCGTTAGAGCAACACCGCTTCGGCCCCTTTGCGCCAATCGAAGCGTTCTACAAACATTCGGCCAAGCAGTCCAAGTGAACTAAGGAGCACATCAATGATCATCAGAGCTTTTGGATCCCTTTTGGCAATCGCCACCCTGGCCGGCGCTGCCACGCGCCCCGACATGCTGGTTACCACTGAGTGGCTGGCTCAGCACCAGAGCGATGCGAAGGTCGTGATCCTGCACGTGGCTGCGAATCGCACCGCTTACGATGCGGGACACATCCCCGGCGCTCGCTTCGTGGGCTTGCCGCAGTTGGTCATCAACGCGCCCGGTGTTTTGAATGAGCTGCCGGCTGTCGCCGATCTCAAGAAAGTACTCGAAGCCGCTGGGGTCTCCGACGATTCCAGAATTATTCTCTATGGCGATGCCTCCGTGCTGCCGGCCACCCGCGCGTACTTTACGCTGGATTACTTGGGCCACGGCGATCAGGCGGCGCTGCTCGATGGCGGCCTCGAGAAGTGGCGCACCGAGGGACGGACGCTCAGCAAGGATGCAACGGTAGCCGCCGCCGGACACTTCACTCCCCATCCGAAGCCGGAACTCGTGGTGCAAATCGATGAAGTGAAGCAGTTGTCCAGCAAGCCGGGAGCGGCGAAATCTGCGGTCCTGTTGGACGCCCGGCCAGCGGCTGACTTTAAGGGCGAGAAGGGTGAACACATTCCGGGAGCCGTGAACCAGTTCTGGATGGAGAATCAAACCACCCATGAGAATCAAACACTAAAATCCGATGCGGACTTGCTCGCCCTTTACGCCAAACTCGGCGTCACCCCTGACAAGCCAGTGGTGACCTACTGCCATAGCGGTATGCAGGCGACGCAGGCTTATTTCACGCTGAAGCATCTCGGTTATGACGTGCGTCTCTACGACGGTTCAATGTCAGAGTGGGATGCCAAGGGCGCGCCGGTCGAGAAGTAGCGCGAAATTCGGGCATTTTGGGTCGCGCGAACGCCACGATAGCGAGGGGTCTTCGGGAATTCGTCCTACGCCGCCGCGATTGGGTCGAGAAACCGTAGATCGAGCCCTAGGCACAATCCGGCACAACCGCAGACGCCAAAACGGCGAAAACGTGTTACAGACAAAAGGGTAAGTGTGGTCGGGCTGCCGGGATTTGAACCCGGGACCTCTTGCACCCCAAGCAAGCGCGCTAGCCAGGCTGCGCCACAGCCCGAATCTTCGAGTGTAGCACTCACCGCAAGCGGAATCCCAAATTTGCTTGCCTGCCGGCTGAATTGCAGGCGTCGATCGCCGGTGTGAACTGGTATGATACCTGGACGATGGAGGACATCTCATGAAAATTCCACACGGCCTCGCACTGGCTGCACTGACCACCACGGTCTTGTTCGGGCAGGCACAAACCGACTATTCAAAGATTCAGATCAAATCCAACAAGCTCGCCGATAATCTCTACACCCTCGACGGCGCGGGCGGCACGATTGGGGTACTCACAGGCCCTGATGGAGTGTTCATGGTGGACAGCCAGTTCGCCCCCCTGAGCGAAAAGATCGCGGCGGCGATCAAGCAAATTTCGGGCGGGCAGCCGATCAAGTTTCTGATTAATACGCACGTCCACGGCGATCACACCGGCGGCGACGAAAACTTCGGCAAAATGGGCGCGACCATCATCGCGCGTCCCGAACTGCGCAATCGCTTGGCGCATCCCAGCCCCGGCGCCAATGGCGCACCCGGCGTGCCCATGCCGGCCGCGGGACTACCTTTGCTCACTTACACCGGTAGCCTCACCCTGCACATGAACGGCGAGGAGATCCATATTTACGCGATTCCACGCGCCCACACCGATGGCGACACCATCGTTCAGTTCGTGAACGCGGACGTGATCATGACCGGCGATTTCTATCGCTCCGTGCAATTTCCCAACGTGGATCGCGCCAACGGCGGCTCGCTAAACGGCCTCGAAGCCGGCTTGTCCCGCGTGATCGCGCTGTGTGGACCCAACACCCGAGTGGTTCCGGGACACGGTCCCATCGTCGACCGCAACGCGGTCATGGCGCATCGCGACGTCGTCGTCGCCCTGCACAAGAAGATCGGCGACCTGGCCAAGCAGGGCAAGTCGCTGGACGAGGTGATGGCCGCGAAGCCCGCCGCCGAATTCAACACTCGGATTAAGGAAGTTGGCACCACCGACGACCGTTTTGTCGGACAGGTCTACGCGGAAGTGAAGGCGAATTAGCCTTCGGATCACGCCGCCGTTAGCGTCAGGATCAACTCTTCCATCACGATTCGATCATCGGGCCGCGCGTCACGTAGCGCGCGGTCCGCCTCAAACAACTTCCCTACCGCGCGCTCGAGTTTAGATTTCGAGAACGCGCTCACCGTTTGCTCGATCTGCCGCGCGCGCTCGGGCCACATGCGCGCTCCCAGTTTATTGAAATGCGCCTGGATCTGCGTCGCGTTTCGCAAGCCGGCTTCGCGCGCCACCAGCGCTGTGCGGAATTGAGTTGCCAGGAACGTGAGCGCCAGCGGCATGTACTCGCCTTCCCGCGCCAGCGTGTCGAGGATTTCGAGCGCACGCGTGCGATCGCTTCGTCCCAATGCCGCCACCAGCGCAAAAATGGTGGCAGCCTGGGCGTCCGGGACCAACGCCGCGATATCGTCACCTGTAACTTTGCGAGTCCCGCCAGTGAATAGGTACAGCTTCTCGATCTCTACCGCGATGCGCGACGCATCGCCTCCCGTGGCATCCAAAAGCATGGCTAGTTCGGCGAGGCCCAACTGCAGTCCCACCTTTTTCGCCAGCGCTTGCGCCAGCGAACGGACGGCTTCCGGCGAGAACGGCCGGAACTCCACCTGCGCCGGTATCGCCGCAAAGTGTTTCTGGACGCGTTCGAGTTTGGCCTTATCCTCACCATCGAACCCGTAGCGGCTGGATTCCAGCACCACTACCGTGCCCGGCGTCGGCTCACGCAGATAAGCGGTCAGTTGGCCGGTCTCTCCCGCATCGCTCTCATCGGAATCTGCGGCGGCCGCCGCGCGCCCTCGCGGCAAAATTGCTTCCGCGCTGCCGATCCAGATCACCCGGCGCGACGCAAACAGCGAGAGCGCACGAGCGTCATCCAACGCCGCAGCCAGCGGAACTTCACTTAAGTCGACCCGGGTCAAGCCCGACTCGCGGTCCTCCGGAGCAGACCCCAGCACCGCTTCGATCAGCGCTTGCCGGCAGCGCTCGCGCTGATACGGTTCCGGGCCAAGGAACAGATAAACCGGGGCCGGTGCGCCCTTTTGCAAACTCAGAAGAAATTGATCCGGCGTCATGTATCGTGATTGTTAGAATGCTTCCAAAATGGCCGAGACCACCTGCTGCGCGGTCTGCTGGCTGGCCCTCGCCAGCGCGGAATCGCTTTCCTCGAAGTATGCGGTTGGATTGATCGAAATTTCGTAGCGTTCGCGAATTTCGTAGTAAGGACGGCTATACAGGACCTTGCCGCTAGCGCGTTCCCGCAAGTTTAACCGCAGGACGACATGCAACTCAACCGCGCTGGGGGTACCCGTAGCAGGATCCAAAATCGTCGGGAACGACTGGTACGTCAAAACCGCTCCATCCAGAATTGCGTCCGCCGAATTGGTGTCGGTGACGATGCGGTAACGCGTACGTGAAATAAACTCCCGCGTGATGGCCTCGGGCAGTTGATCGGTAAGCTTGTAGCGCGTGGTTACGTTCGTGAACGCCGGAATCGCAATCGTGTGAATGGTTTTCGGAATCAGGTCCCCATGCCCGCCGGTGTGATAACCGCATGAAGAAGCCAGCAGCAGAAACCCGGCGGCAACCCAGCCCAGCTTCACCGCAGGAATCCTTTCGCCACAGCCAAAGCGTTTTCGGCGACCAGCCGCAGATTGTCCGACACCATCCAGATCCAGCAGGCGCGCGGCTGATTGGGATCGGCCGCGATCGCGCCCACGCTGAGTCCACTCATACCCGCGACGCTGACGTTGGTTGGCGGATCGTCGGAGCGCACATCGAACCCCGCCGTGGCCAGTTTTTCCGTCAGCAAGTCGAGGTTTGGAATTTCTTCAAACTCCACCCATATCGAAAAACTATGGCCGTGAAACACCGGCGCTTGAATCAGCCGCAGCGACGGCATCGGGATGGATGGATACAGCGCCAGCAGCGACGCGACGTGCCGCAGAATTCGCTCTTCAACGCCTTCGAGCGGCTCCAGTGCCTCCTCGCCATAACGTGCCAGCAAATTAAAGCCGAGCTGCGCGTCGAACACGTCCATCTTCAGCTTCTGGAACGTGAGCACGCCCACAGTTTGCTGCCGCAGCTCGTCCAGACCTTTTTTGCCGCGCTCACTCGCCGGCTCAAATACATGAATGATCGATCTCCGCACCGGCGCGATTTTCGCAAGGCTGGTGAGCAACATCGCGCAAGCGATAGCCGCCGGATGCGCGATCACCGGAATCAGCCCTGGCTCCGGTAGCGAACGTGTTGGCTCGGCCGTCGGCGCCCGCAAGCGCGCATGCGGCTGCTCTTCCAACGCACCAGTCAAATCGATCAGCACCGGTCCATCGGGCGGATTCAGTTTCAATGCGCGCCGGCTCGATGCCTCCGATCCCGCCAGGAACGCAACCTTCGACCCAGTCAGGCTCTCGGCCGTCAGCGGGACCAGCGCCAACACTTCTTCATCATCCGTGCCCAGCATCGCTGCGTTTTCTGCCGCGGCCGAAATCAGCTCAATGTGCGGCGCAGGTTTCCCATGCTCCAAAAGTTCGCGTACTTCCTTGGCCAGCAGACTATCGCCGCCGACCACTGCCACCCGTGCTCGCGCCGCCTTCTCAGCCAATCTGATGCTCCGGTTCCTGCGGAGGCTGCGGTTGCGGACGTAAACGCCGCCGCACCGCCCCGCCAATGCGAATCGCTACACCAACGCCCACGTAACTGATGGCCAGGATCAGCAGCACCGGCTGCGAAAAATTCCAAATCAGAAAAATGAGCACGCCCATGAATACGATACTGAGCGGCGAGCGCGGCTGCGTGAGATTCAGATCCTTGAAGCTCGGGTAACGCCAGGTGCTCACCATCAGAAATGCCAGCAAGCCTAGAAGTCCCAACCAGGACGCGGAAATCATCCAGTTATGAATCGGCTCACTGCCGGACGCGTATATTACCGCCACCACAGCCGATGCACCCGCCGGAATCGGGAGGCCCACGAAGTACTTGCGATCGGGACGCCCCGGGTTCTTGGGCACCGGGTTCTTCTGGATATTGAAGCGCGCCAGCCGCGCGGCGCCGCACAGCATAAATAGGAATGCGACGAAATATCCCGTGTGATGCAGATATTTGAGAATACTTGGGTGAACCGACGGATCGACAAACTCCACGCCCCAGGTGAACGCCAGCACCGCGGGCGCGATGCCGAAGCTGATCGAATCCGCCAGCGAGTCCATCTCCTTGCCGAACTCGCTCACGGTGTTCGTAAGGCGCGCAATGCGGCCATCCAAACCGTCCAGAAATACCGCCCAGCCAATTGCCACGGCAGCGTTCTGAAAATGATGCGGTGCCGCGGCCGCGTCGCTCACCATTGCCATCGAGCCCTGGAACGATTCGATCAGCGCGTAAAAACCCAGAAACACATTGCCGGCCGTGAACATGGTGGGCAATGCATAGGCCGCCCGCCGCGGCCTGCGATCCGGCGATCGTGGATCGATCAGGTGATCGCGCCAGCTCTGCTTGATCATGCGGCTCCTCTCAAGCGCGCCAGGATGCCCGAGCCACCCACCACTCTTTGTCCGGCCTTCACCAGCACTTCCCATTCGGGCCCCAGAAACACATCCATGCGTGAGCCAAATTTCATGAGTCCAATGCGCTGCCCGGTCTCCAAGGTGCTCCCTGCCTGCACGTAGCACAAGATGCGACGCGCGATCAGCCCTGCGATCTGCTTGTACACAACGCGCGTGTGCTGCCCGGCGATCACCCCGTCGACCGTGATCACGCTTTGTTCGTTGGCGTCACTAGCCTCTTCCCTGCTTGCTACCAGAAATTGACCTTTCTTATAAACCACCGACGCGACCTTACCACCGATAGGCGTCCGGTTGACGTGCACATCGAACACATTCAGAAAGATACTGATGCGCAGGCCGCCGGCGTCGTCAGGCTTAATCGCCACTACTTTTCCGTCGGCAGGCGATACCGCGTAGGGGCCGGCTGGGATCACCCGCTCCGGATCGCGGAAAAAATTCAGGCAGAACGCGGCCAGAAGATAGAAAGGAATGGCAAACGGCCAGCTCAACAACCAGGTGATCAGCGCGCCCGCCGCGCCAAATCCCAGCGCGTAGTAAATGCCATAGGAAACCATTTCCAGTTCCTATTGTCGCATTCCGGGATATACCGGGAGTGACCCTGCGCGGGCGGACACGAACAAAACCGGCGCTAAACTCGTTGGCTTAAGCAACACCGGAGGGATCGGCCCGGGGAGTATTAATGGGCGGCGTATGTTTTAACGGCTGGGCACTCTCCATAGGCAGCGTAAAAGAGAACGTCGATCCTTCGCCGGGTTGCGATTCGGCCCATATGCGGCCCTTCTGCGCCTGCACGATCCGGCGGCAAATGGCCAGCCCGACGCCAGTTCCGGGATAGTCGCCGGTCGTGTGCAAGCGCTTGAACGGCTCAAATATAGCCGCCGCGTCTTGGGGGTCGAATCCGATTCCGTTATCGCGTATCGAAATAACCCATTCGGCTCCTTTTTGCTCTGCACTGATATGCACCTGGGGCCGCTCGTCCGGCTTGCGATACTTGATGGCGTTCCCCACCAGGTTTTGAAACAGCCGGACTATTTGTCCGCGATCTACCGGGAGCGTGGGCATGGGATCGTGCGTAACGCTCGCGCCGCTTTCCTGAATCGCCTGATCCAGGTGTGTAAGCGCCGTTTCCAGATCCTCATCCAGCGCGACAGAGGACGGCCGCCCCTCTTCGGTAGTGAGCCGTGCGTAAGCTAACAAATCGTTCACCAAGGAACTCATGCGGGCCGACGCCTTGATGATGAAGTTAAGATACAGATCTGCCTTGTCATCCAGCTTCCCCTGATAGTTATTGATCAACAGCTGACTGTAAGCGCTCATGGTGCGCAGGGGCTCCTGCATATCGTGGCTGGCGACGTAGGCGAATTGCTCCAGCGCGGAGTTGGATTCCGTCAGTGAATCCTGCAATTGCTTGCGCGCCGTTTCATCACTCATGATCTTGGCGTACCCGATTAGAACCCCGTCCCCATCGCGGAGCACATTCATAAAGCCATTGGCGAAAAACTCGCTGCCGTCTTTGCGGCGGTGCCAGCGGATGTCGGTTGCGCTGCCGGTCTCTTGCGTCAATCGCATTTCCGATTCGCAAACTTCCATAGCTTTGTCCGCCGGCGTGAAGATCATCGAGGCGTGCTGTCCGATCCATTCTCGCTCCGAGTAGCCCAGCAGGTTTTGCACACCTTCGTTCCAGGACGTGAGAATTCCTTGCGTATCGATTATGAACATCGCATACCCGCGCAATTCCCGCACTTGCATCCGGTAGAAATCGGCCGCCTGCAATTCAGACAAATGGGCGAACTTCTGCGGAGCATCTTGCGGCATAGGGAACCCTTTCACGCTAATTTCAGGACCTCTTGACAAGAACACTGCACGAACGGAGCGCAGGCGGAACGCAGCCAAAAGGTAGAACTGGCAAGCAGCCTGATCGACCAAGTGAATGCGTCTGCCGCATTGAGATTATTTCCAGCTGCTATTGTCGCATCCTGAGGCATACGGGAAGCGATCTGGCTGCACTTTGTCTTGTCCCAGCAGCGGAATCGACGGGCGCACTCGACCGTGATTTCCTGGGCCCACGCAAGCGCGGCGCCGAGCACCGCCAAGACCAGAAGCCGGTTCGTGTCTTACTCCAACTGCCGCCGGTTCCCGCCCATCATGTCCGGCAGGTCGAGCTTGGGATTGAACCCGATCTCAAAGTAGCCGATCATCATTTCTTCCCAGCTCTGGTCGCCCCACTTCACTTCCTTACTGGGATCCGGATTGAACTTGTTGTTAGGCGAGTTGTCGAAGCCTGCGGTTACTTCCAGACGCGTCCCTTTCGGCAGCAGCTTAGGCCGGTCCAGCACGAATTCCAGCTGCCAGTTGAAGCTGTACTGCGGCACGCGCAGCAGAATCTCTTTCTCGCCGCTGGGATACACCGCGCGGAACTCCATCCACTTGCCGCGCAGATGCATGTGCGGTTTTAGCGAGACCAGCTCGGTATCGGTCGCAAGCGTGGTGGAAGCCTCCACCTTGTAATCGCCCGCGCCCGGCGGAATCGCAAACGTGTTGTTGGCCGCATAGATGCGCGCCACCCGCGACTGCGGCGCATTCTTCGCGAACACAAACCCGATCTTTGACCGGTCCGTGCCCGCGCTTCCGTTCGCCGTGTAGTGCATCTGGAAAACGATGTCGGAGCCAGCCGGGATCAGCTTCGCCTGCGTCGAATTCAAGACGACGGTCTGCTTCCCGGGCGTGTAACCACCGACGTTTTCGTCCAACAAAGGCGCACCCGCGGACGAGCTGAACTTCTGTTCGTCCGGCACGAACGCGACGCCCACCGGATACTTTCGCAGCCACGGCGAACCCGCGCGCCGGATGTAGACATTGGCATGATGCACCACCGCGCGATTGCCCGGACGCACTTCCATCTCTTGCACCCAACGGTCCTCGGTGAACCCCGTCGGCACGATCATGTACGTGTATTCCACCGTTCCCTTCTCGGGCACCGCGACGTCCGTCGGCATTTCGACAACCAGATCGGGTTTGGGAATGTTCCAGCCTTCCGTCCAACGCATGGCAGCGGGCCGGTCTTTCGCGTCCCCTTCCGGCGCGCCCCCATCGGCCCACGCGGCCAACGTGTTGATGTCCGCTTGGCTCAAGCTGCGGTCATTGGCGAAGTGCCCGTACTTAGGATCGGCGAACCACGGGGGCATTTTCCGGCTCAACACCGCGGCCTTGATGGCCTTGGCCCACGGCCGCGTGCCTTCATAGGTGAGCAGCGCCATGGGACCGATCTCTCCCGGCCGGTGGCACGTCTGGCAGTTCTTCTGCAGCACCGGCAGCACGTCCTTGTTAAAAGTAACCGGCGCGGTAGAGACATCCGCCGCTAGAACCACCGTGCCGCAGGCAACAATCGCAATGAAAAAGCGCAGCATAAGCCACACCTCCAATTGGATCGAGCGTATCACGCTTTTTCGTTAATTGGGAGGCTTCGGCCATGGCGCTTGAAACAACTCTGGGATACTGCCGACGCTCTTGGCGCCAGGTGCTTCGAACGATATTTGCTGGGCGAGAAAAGCCAAGCAGACGAAAGTTTTCGCGGCTCCAAAATTCACGCAACTAATTTATCAGCGCGATTCGTGGGGTGCTATCAAAATGTTGTCTTGTTGCGTCGCGCGCGCCATGCAATCGCGAGCAGCGCAATAGTTAACAGCGCGAATGGCGTACCCAGCATCACGACCGCGCCTAGATCCACGGGGCCCTTCATCATCCCCGCGATGCCCAGCATCAGCAGAACGCCGCCCGCCGCGCCTGGAATCACCTTGCCCGGCCAAATGAACTCCGCGTAGACCCCGCATAGCCCAGCCGCCGCTAGCAGCACGTCGCGCATATATTCAGCTTACCGTTACTCTTATTAGGAGTGCCGTACAATCGCATCCTGGTCCGCGCCACCAACTGGCTGGGCGACGCCGTCATGTCCCTGCCTGCGTTGCGCGCACTCCGCCAGCGTTTCCCGCAGGCTGAAATTGCGATTCTGGCGAAGCCCTGGGTCGCCGACCTGTACCAACGCGAGCCGTTTTGCGATCGCATGATCCCTTACACCGCCACCACGCTCGCCGAAAAATGGGCCGCCGGGCGTGCTCTCACTAGCGAAAACTTCGACTGCGCCATTCTTCTGCAGAACGCCTTCGAGGCCGCCGCTGTCGCGTATCTCGCAGGTATTCCCGAACGGATCGGATACGCTCGCGATGGCCGCAGTCCGCTTTTAACGCGCGCGATTCCGGTGCCACGCAACGGTAAGATCCCGCGCCACGAGCGTTTCTACTATTTAGAGCTTCTGCACCGCGCAGGCATTCTCGATTCCCTGCCCGAAAACGATTGCATTCGTCTCGATGCCGCGTCCCAGTCTCGCGCCGCCGGCCTGGCTCGCTTTCATGAGCTCGGCATGGGCGGCACGATCATCGGAATCAGCCCTGGAGCCGCCTACGGCACTGCCAAACGCTGGCTGCCCGAACGCTTCGCTGAAGCCGCCACTACCGTCGCACAAGAACTCGGCGCAACCGTCGCGATCTTCGGATCAAAGGACGAGCGCGCTTGGTGCGCGGCCATCGCCGCCGCTATCCCCGTCCCGGTTCACAACTTCGCCGGCGAAACGACGCTCGCGGAATACATCGATCTCGCCGCCGCCTGCCGCGTGTATCTCACCAACGATTCGGGCGGAATGCATGTCGCCTCCGCGCTCGGCGTTCCCACTGTCGCCATCTTCGGAGCCACCGACGATACCACCACTGGACCCACGGGCCCCCTCGCCCGCGTGGTGCGCGAGCCGGTCGAGTGCAGCCCCTGCCTCAAGCGCGAGTGCCCCATCGACCATCGCTGCATGACCCGCGTCAGCGCGGACCGCGTTGCGAAAGTCGCGCTCGATCTCGTCAAGTCGTGTTGAAATAGTAATTTGAATACCGCCGCTCCCTTCCAGATTCTGGTGGTGCGCCTCAGTTCGATGGGTGACGTCATCCACACACTGCCCGCCGCTGCTAGCCTGAAGCACAGCATTCCCAACAGCCGTCTCACATGGTTGATTCGTCCGCGTTGGGCGCCTCTGCTCGCAGGCAATCCTTACGTGGATGAAATCATCTCAGTGGAGCGCTCTTTCACTGCGTCGTTCGCCGAGGCCCGCCGTCTCCGCGCGCGCCATTTCGATCTCGCCGTAGACTTTCAGGGGCTCATCCAAACCGCCGCGCTGGCCTTCGCCGCCAAGCCCACGAAACTCGCCGGCTTCGATCGCAACCGCGTCCGCGAACGTCCAGCCGCTCTGTTCTATTCGATCGAAATCGAAACCCGCGCGGAACATGTCGTTGAGCGCAATCTTGAACTCGCGGCGGGCACTGGCGCATCACAACTTCTACGCACCTTTCCACTGCCCGCGGGCGCTCCGGAAGGCTCGCTGCCTTCCGGAAAGTTTATTCTCACCTGTCCCTTGGCAGGCTGGGGCGCGAAGCAGTGGCCGCTCGAGTGCTGGTCCGAACTAGCGGCCATGCTCGATATGCCGCTGGTTGTGAACGGCCCGCCGGATGCCGCCTCCGCACTGCAGCAAATCCGCGGCGCGCACGTGCAACTATCTGGTCTGCCGGGCCTGATCGATGCGACGCGCCGCGCGCACGCCGTCATTGGAGTCGATAGCGGGCCGCTCCACCTGGCAGCGGCGCTGGCGAAACCCGGCGTTGCGATTTACGGTCCCACCGATCCCGCGCGTAACGGCCCCTATGGCGGGACCATTCGAGTATTGCGCAGCCCGGACGCCGCCACTGATTACTCACGCCGCTCCACACCGCACGCGAGCATGCTCGAAATCACGCCGCTCATGGTGGCCGATACACTTGCGGCCACTCTCGATGCCAGTTCGGCAGGTTGCCGCGCGTGATCTTTTCGAAGCCTTACGCCGACGCCGTCGCCAAACTCCGCGTGCCTTGCGGATTCGTTTTAGTGGCCGCATTCCTGTGGCTCTCGGACCCAAAGCTGTCCTCGCTCGCCGTTGGGATTCCCGTCTCGATCCTCGGACTCGCC
>Ga0105238_10005344_pt1 | contig 12685 bp, 10 predicted proteins | sample KBSC34metaG_FD_81526 | JGI IMG/M metagenome (GOLD analysis project Ga0105238, IMG submission 81526) | Corn rhizosphere microbial communities from Kellogg Biological Station, Michigan, USA - KBS C3-4 metaG | ecosystem: Host-associated > Plants > Roots > Rhizosphere > Soil | place: Michigan, USA... | reverse complement strand
TGCGAAGGACGACGGCAAATATAAGGTCGTGCTGCACAAGGGCATTACTATGGACCGCAAGTGGAGCACCGCGAACAAAGGCGAGGACGCAGTCAGTGAGCCCACCACCGGCAAGAAAATCTGGTTGCGCGTCACCGCAGACATCCATCCCGGCGCAGACCGCACGGCCATCTTCTCTTACAGCACCAACGGCAAAACCTTCAAGACCATCGGCCAGCCGTTCGTGCTGAACAATCGCTGGCAGTTCTTCATGGGCTATCGCTACGCCATCTTCAACTACGCCACCAAGTCGCTGGGCGGAGAGATTACTGTCCCCACATTCACTGTCGCCGCACCGTAGCAACAGCTAAAGCCAGATGCAACGCGAATACATCCTCGTACTCACCACCACTGCCACGGAACAGCAGGCGGCCCAGCTCGCCCGCGGTCTGGTCGAATCTCGTCTGGCTGCCTGCGTGCATATCGACACAGTCCGCAGCATCTACCGCTGGCAGGGTGCAGTGCATGATGAGCCGGAGTGGCAGCTGGCCATCAAAACCACCCCTGCCCGCTATGTTGAGGTGGAACAGTTCATAAAAGCCCACCACACCTACGACACGCCAGAAATTCTCTGCATCGACATCGCCGGTGGAGCAGCGGACTACCTTCGCTGGATCGGAACCTGCGTTGGCAACACCAACTAGCCTGCCGACCCCAATCTTTTTAGGCTCCAAAGTATTGGTTGACTGAAAACAGTCGATAAAGGTTCGTAGCCACGCTCTTCTGGTTATATCGGCTGCCAGTGGGTCGGGCCTCCCCCAGAGGGTGGATTTTCGAGAGCGAACGACTCGATTGAAATAGTCCCAGGCAGTTCGAGGAAAGGATCGCGATGCATTCGATTGCTTGGTGGCCGACGGCGGCAGTGGTGACGATAGCCACCATTACCGACCTGCGTCGCCGCCGCATCCCGAACTGGCTGGTCATACCCTACATGGCCATCGGTCTGCTGCTCTCAGGCATCCGCTTGGGATTGCACGGCCTGGTCCACAGTCTCGGTGGCATTGCTTTGGGTTTGGCAGTCTTTGGCGTGCTCGCCATCAAGGGCGGTATGGGGATGGGCGACGTGAAGTTGTGCGCAGCCATAGGGGCATGGATCTGGGCACAGCAGCTCTTTGTAGCTCTCATATTCACCGCCATCGCAGGCGGGATTCTCGCGCTGGCCTGGGCATCTGCGCAAGGCTTCCTCGGCGATCTCTTCGGCGCAATAGGACGGCGAATCTTTGGCTTCCTGCGCCCAGGCGCAAAGCCCGGTATGCAGTTGGATGTGGACAATCCCCTCTCGCGCAGGATGCCGTACGCGCCTGCGATCGCAATTGGGACGTTGATTTCTTTTTTCTCGCGCTGAGTTTTGAAGGGCGTGACGAGCAGTGAGGAAATGATGACAATCGCGGCACACTCCACCAGGGTTCCAGACACACTCGGCAACAACGTCCTCTCCGTGGCCGTCATCGGGCCCTCGGAGCCCCAGCGGCGTTCCGTAACCACAGCACTCGCCAGCCTGCAGGGCAGCATCACTCGCGAGTACGCTGCTTATCCAGAACTGGGCGACCTGCAGCACTTGATCGAAGTGGACTACGACGTAATCATTGTCGAGCTGGACTCCAGCCCGGAGTACGCACTTGAGCTGATTGAGAATATCTGTGGCCGCGCCCAGGGTACAGTGATGGTCTATTCAGATCAGGTGTACCCAGAGATGCTGATGCGCTGCATGCGCGCGGGCGCGCGTGAGTTTCTCTCGCAACCTGTCACCGCATCGTCTATCGCGGAGGCGATGGTGCGCGCATCGGTTCGGCGCCCCACCCGCACAGCGAAGAATACGCTTGGCAAGATGCTCGTCTTCGTAGGCGCCAAAGGCGGCTCCGGCGTTACCACCATAGCCAGCAACTTCGCCGTGGCCCTCGCGAACGGCTCCGGCAAGCGCGTCGCGCTGATCGACCTGAATCTGCCCTTCGGCAACGCCGCGCTCGATCTTGGCATCACCGCGCAATATTCTTCTGCAACTGCGCTGTTGAACCCCAACCGGCTGGATGCCAACTACCTTTCCACGCTGCTTGTTAAACATAACTCCGGCCTCTCTGTGCTAGCTGCCCCTGACAAATACGTCTCCGTGCATCCGACAGAAGAGTCCATCGAGCGGCTCGTCAATGCCACTCGGCAGAACTTCGACTACATCGTGGTGGACGCAGGATCCCGCTTCGACTCTGCCAGTAAATCGCTGTTTGACTCCGGCTCGACCGTTTATCTCGTATTGCAGGTCGGCATATCCGAACTGCGCAATGCGAACCGGCTCATCTCCGAGGTCTTTCGCGTAAATGGCGTAAAACTGGAAATCGTTTTAAACCGGTTCTCTGGCCGAGGCCAGTCGATCGATATAGACAGCATCAACAAGGCGCTAACCGTACCTGCCACATGGAAGGTTCCCGGCGACTTCGTCGCTGTGCGCGCATCGCAGAATACCGCGACACCGCTGGTAGACGAGAACAATGCCGTCTCCCGCGTGATCAAGCAGATGTCGCGCGCCGTCTACGGACCGCCTGAGATCCAGGAAAAGAAAAAGAAGTTCAGCTTGTTTGGATAGCCGAGGAATACACACGTGGAGCAGGACCTCGAACAACTCAAGACAGACTTGCATCGCATCCTGATCGCGAAGCTCGATCTGGAAAAACTCGCCCGCATCAATTCAAATCAGGCACGGCAGGCTGTCGCCAGCATGATTCACGAGATCATCCTGGGTCATCGTGTGCCCCTCAGCTTCGAGCAGCAGGAAAAGGTACAGGACGAACTGCTGGATGAGGTCTTCGGCCTCGGACCGCTCGAGCCCCTGCTCAGCGATCCCACCATCTCCGACATCCTCGTCAATGACAAGGACCACGTCTTCATTGAGCGCCGCGGATTGCTGCAGCGCATCAACACCTCCTTCCGTGACGACCGGCACCTCATGCAGATCATCGATCGAATCGTGTCGCGCGTCGGCCGACGCGTGGATGAGTCGACTCCTATGGTGGACGCGCGCCTGCCGGACGGTTCGCGTGTCAATGCCATCATCCCTCCTCTGGCGTTGGACGGTCCCGCCATCTCCATCCGCCGCTTCGGCAGCGGCCCTCTGGAGGCCAGCAAGCTCGTGGAGTTGCAAAGCATGTCACCGGAGATGCTGGAGACGCTCGCCGCAGCTGTAAAAGCTCGCATCAGCATCCTGATCTCCGGGGGCACCGGCGCCGGCAAAACGACACTGCTCAACATGCTCTCGCAATACATTCCCAGGAACGAGCGCATCGTCACCATTGAAGACGCCGCTGAGTTGCAGCTGGCGATGGAGAACATCGTGCGCTGCGAAACACGTCCCCCGAATATCGAGGGCCAGGGTGCGGTACGCCAGCGGCAACTGCTCGTTAACAGCCTGCGCATGCGGCCAGACCGCATCATCATCGGTGAGGTTCGCGGCGAAGAGGCCTTTGACATGCTCCAGGCCATGAACACCGGCCATGAAGGCTCCATGACTACGATCCACGCCAACACCCCGCGCGACGCACTCTCCAGGCTTGAGTCCATGGTGGCGATGGGCAACGTGAGTCTGCCCGAACGCACCGTGCGCGGCCAAATTGCCTCGGCCATTTCCATCGTCGTGCAGGCATCGCGCATGAGCGACGGTACGCGCAAGGTCACCAGCATCTCGGAGATCACCGGCATGGACGAGAACGTCGTCAGCATGCAGGAGATCTTCCGCTTCAACCGCAAGGGCGTTGGGCCACGCGGCAGGGTCGTCGGCAGCTTCGAACCTACGCGTATCCGTCCCAGATTCCTGGAGCGTCTGCGCATTGCGGGCATCCTGCTGCCGCCCGATCTGTTTGAGCGCACCATGGAAGTGGGCTGAGGAAGGCGCGGTGACTTTATGTTGCTTGCAATCCTGACCTTTATCGGAATCTTCGCCGCAATCACGCTCGCCATGCTCTCCCGCGGCGGCGGCACGGTGCAGTCTGAGCAGACACTTGCTCACTTGAAGACTGCTCTCGCCAGCAACCGCCCCGCCATGCCTCAGGCAGGCGATATCGACGTGCGCAAACGCGATAATCTCAGCGCAATTCCGTGGCTGAACGAGCGGTTGATGAAGCTGGAGATCGCTCCTCGTGCGCGCCTATTGTTGCATCAGTCAAACCTGCAATGGACCGCGGGTGGATTCATGCTGGCGGTCACTGCCTGTCTATTCTTGCCTCTCTACGCAACTTACCTCGAGACAGACTCCCTGCTCATTGGAGTGTTGTCCGGCTGCTTCTTCGGATACCTTCCCATCGCCTACGTGTTTATGCGGCGCAATAAGCGCTTCGCAGCCTTCGAGCAGTCGCTGCCAGAAGCATTGGACCTGATGGTAAGTGGTCTGCGCGCCGGTCATAGTTTGCTCGCCGCCATCCGTCTCGTCGCCCAAGAGGCGGCTGATCCGATAGGCACAGAGTTCCGGATCTGCTTTGAGGAGCAAAACTTTGGCCTTGAGATGCGTGTCGCCCTGGAGAACCTGCTCATGCGCGTCCCGTTGCAGGACCTGAGGATCGTGGCCACGGCTGTAATGATTCAAAAGGAGAGCGGCGGCAACCTCGCAGAAGTGCTGGAGAAAACCTCAGGCCTGATTCGAGAGCGCTTCAAGCTCAAGCGCCAGGTGCGCGTGCATACGGCACAGGGCCGGCTCACCGGCTGGATTTTGTCGCTGCTGCCGCTGGTGCTCGGCATTGCGCTCTACATCATCGATCCCAGGACCATCGGCATTCTGTGGACGGGGCAGATTGGCCGGGAGCTATTGGCTGCATCCGCTGTGATGACGGTGACTGGCGGCCTTATCATCCGCAAGATCGTGAACATGGAAGTGTGACGGAGAGACGATGCTATTAGCGATTTTGGCTTTTATTGGTGTGTTCGTCCTCATCGCCGCCGGCGGACTTCTGCTGTTTTATCGTGAGGCGATGATGCAGCGTGTCACAGACGTGGTGCTTCAGAGCCCAAAACGTGGGCCGCTGATGGGCACAATTCAGCAGACTGGTATCTCTATCGGAAGCATGGTCGGCAACCTTGACCGTGTTGTACCCAAGACAGGACAGGAGAAATCCGCGCTCTCTACGCGGCTCGCTCGCGCAGGTTATCGCGACGAGTCAGCGACCAGATTTCTTTATGGCGCAAAAGTTGCTGCCCCATTGCTGTTTTTGGCGATCTGCGCGGCATCCGGCCTCATGCAGTCGGCATTCATCTTTGCCATGGCATCGTCGTTGGGCCTGGGATACATCGTTCCTGACTTCTGGCTAAGCAGCCGCATCAAGGCGCGACAGAAGAAAATCACCAGTGGCCTGCCCGATGCACTGGATTTCATGGTCATCTGTATCGAGGCAGGGCTCAGCACTGATCAGGCCATCTCGCGCACCGCGGACGAGTTGAAGATCTCGCATCCGGCCATCAGCGATGAACTGGAAGTCCTGGTGCTGCAGCAGCGCGCCGGCCGCGCTCGCTCGGACGCGTGGCGGCAATTCGCTGAACGTACCGACGTCGAAGCCGTGCGCGTTCTTGCAACTGTCCTCATCCAGGCTGAGCAGCTGGGCACCAGCATCGCCAGGACATTGCGCATCCACTCTGAATTGCTACGCACCCACCACCGCCAAAACATCGAGGAGCAGGCGGCCAAGACCAGCGTGAAATTGGTATTTCCGCTGGTATTGTTCATCTTCCCCTCCCTCTTTCTTGTCGTCCTGGGACCGGAGATGATCAGGATGATGGAGGCCTTTCACAATAACTTCACGCACTGATTAAGGATCCGGCAAGATCAAAAACAACGAGAGCGGGAGTAACGCTGGCGGCAAAGCAGTTGACGCCCCAGGAGAAGGAACCGATGGCCTGGGTAAGAGATGGCTCAAATGGTTGACGGAAGACGACAAAGAGCGCAGGAAGGCCCTGCGGGTCGACCTCGTCCAATTAGTCGCCTATTACTGGGATGGTGCCAAACCCATGTCTCACTCCATTCGTGATGTCAGTGCTACTGGTTTACCTGGTTACAGAGCACCGCTCCAAGCTGTCCAGCCCGCCACGTGGCTTTTATCAAACCGTTCTTTGGGTCTTCCCGAATCGACGCAGCCCTTAGTTCGCCTCAGGCCTCGCCATGCTGTCGATCATCAGCACGTCCATCGGCTCTTTGGTTGGCTTCAGCTCAAGCCCCAGCTGCTCATCCATTACCGCGAATAATTGAGGCGGCATAGCGCCATTGGATGTTCCAGCCCTTTCGCCCTCCTCTGGCATCCACTTCACATCAAAGTCGAACTTGCCTGTGAGGTGCGTGTCATCCACCACGGGCCACTGCGGCTGCATGTACCGGTTGATCAGGTTGGCAAACTCCGCCACAGTCGCATTTCTTGCGGTGATTGCTCCCGGCATATAACCGCCCGCAGCAGTATTGGCCGCCGCTTCTTCCGGCTTCACCGTAGCTAAATTTGCGCCCTTTTTCGAAGGAACGAGAGCATATACCTCAAGCCTCTGCATTGCATGATGGGTTTTGAGCACGAAACGGTCTGCAAGCAGCTGCTGAACAATCACCCTCATCTGCGCTGTACTCGGTCGAGTGGACAGATTCGGCTGCATCACGACGTCATACCGATCAGTGCGAATCCACTGTGGTCCTCCGATGATCTGCGCCGAGTGCATCGAGTAGGCAAACATTATCAGGTCAACAACCGTGGTCGCGCTGGTGCGCAACTTCAATCCATCCACCTGAAAGAACCGAGGCTGGTTCGGCTGGCTCGGCTTGATCGTGGCGACTTCAAGCGTCGGCTTTGCGTCCACCGGAGCGGCCTGTGGCGGGGTGAACTGGGCGTTAGCTGACAGAGCCGCAGCCAACAACAGAGACAAGCTGCCCAGAAGTTTTAGCCAGCTAAACCGTGTCATGGGTCTGCCTTTTAAAGGCTAGACGCGAGGAAATACCTCGCGGTTAGCCGGCCTCACCTCTCTTGCCGCTCTCTCACGAAGCCACTGCTAAACCGTCGATCTCTCCCGCTCGATGCACGCCTTGAAGTAGTCGAGTGATTTCGCGAGGCCTTCGCGCAATGGCACCTTCGGCTCCCATCCGAGAAGGGCCTTCGCCTTCGTGATGTCCGGACGGCGGCGTGCCGGATCATCCTGTGGCAGCGGGCCGAAGTTAATCTCCGACTTCGAGCCAGTAACGGCGAGCACCTCGCGCGCACACTCCACCATGGTGAACTCGCCGGGATTGCCGATGTTCACCGGCTCGTGCTCGTCTGACTCAGCCAAGCGGAGAATGCCTTCGATCAGATCGGAGACGTAGCAGAAGCTGCGCGTCTGCTGGCCATCCCCGTACACCGTTATTGGCTGGCCACGCAGGGCCTGCATCATGAAGTTTGAGATTACGCGACCATCGTTGGCCTGCAGGCGCGGACCATAGGTGTTGAAGATGCGCACCATGTGCGTGTCCACGCCGTAGTAGCGATGCCACGCCATGACGGCTGCCTCGCTGAAGCGCTTGGCCTCGTCGTAGACACTGCGCGGGCCAATCGGGTTCACGCGGCCCCAGTAGCTTTCCACCTGGGGATGCACCTCAGGGTCGCCGTAGCACTCCGACGTAGAGGCGTGCAGAAACCCGGCGCCGTATTTGCGCGCGAGATTCAGCGCATTGACTGTGCCGGCCGAACCCACGAGCAAAGTCTCCGGGCCAAGCCTTGCATAATCAATAGGGCTGGCGGGGGAGGCGAAGTTAAAGATGAAGTCGATTGGGCCCGGATCGAACTCTGAACAGATATCCTGCTGCAAGAGACTGAAGCGAGGCTCGTTCCGCAAATGAGCCAGGTTGGTGAGGTCGCCGGTCGAGAGATTGTCCACTCCCACAACGCTGTGACCTTTGGCCAGCAGCGCATCCGTCAGGTGAGAGCCGAGAAAGCCAGCGGCTCCCGTTACAAGTACGTTCTTTGCCATCTTGTCTGTTTGCGTCTGGCCCTCTCTCATGCGTTCGCGGAGGCCGCCAAGTCCAGCTCCCTGGACGGGTTTACGGAGGCGCGGCCGACGCTGATGTATGTAAATCCGTGCGCCTGCATAATCTTCGGGTCGAAGAGATTTCGCCCATCGACAACGATGGGATAGCGCATGGCATCGTGCAGACGCTTAAGGTCGAGGTCGGCGAACTCGCGCCAGTCGGTCAGCACCAGTACAGCGTCTGCCTGCTCAACAGCGGTGTAGGCATCCTTGACGTAACGCAACTGTGCGCCGGGTGGAAGTTTCTGTTCGGCGCGCTTTGTTGCCACGGGATCGTAAGCGGCGATGGAGCAGCCTTCACCCAGCAGCATCTCGACCAGATCCATCGCCGGCGACTCCCGGATGTCATCCGTCTCTCCCTTAAAGGCGAGGCCAAGGACTGCAAGCCGCTTGCCGCGAAGGGTCCACAGGGCTGAACGCACCTTGGAGAGAAAGCGCTTCTTCTGCTGCGCATTGATCTTCTCCACCTCGGTCAGCAGGTTGAAGTCAACGCCCATCTGCTCGGCGACGGAGCGGAACGCAGCGACGTCCTTCGGAAAGCAAGACCCTCCGTAGCCGATTCCGGGCCGGAGAAACTTCGGTCCAATGCGACCGTCGAGGCCGACGCCTCGCGCGACCTGCTCGATGTCTGCACCGGCAGCTTCACATAGGTTGGAGACTGCGTTGATGAACGATATCTTCATCGCAAGAAATGCATTGGACGCGTGCTTGATGATCTCCGCGGACTTGGTAGAGGTGTCCAGTCGCGGTGGCGGATCATTTGCGGAGCAGCGTCCGGCGATGGCATCTTTTCGTTTGTAGTACTCGCCGCTGGTAAGCGGCTCATAGATTGCGGCCAGCAGCTTGCCCGCGGTCTCGCTGTCCGATCCGATCACGATGCGATCCGGGTGCAGGAAGTCCTCAACGGCCGAGCCCTCGCGCAAAAACTCCGGGTTGGAGACAACGTCAAACAACCTTCGCGATGCGCCATTGCGTTCCATGGCCAGCCGTATCCACTCGTTGGTGTATACGGGCACCGTGCTTTTCTCGACGACGACGCGGTAGCTGGTCAGGGACCGCGCAATCTCACAGGCGACGGCTTCGACATAGGAGAGGTCTGCATCGCCTGTCTCTGACTGCGGCGTGCCGACAGCGATAAAGATGGCCTCGCACTCTCGCGTCGCTTCGGCCAGATCCGTTGTGAAACGAATTTTCATCCCACGATACCGCCCAAGCAGCTCAGGCAGGTACTTCTCATGGATGAGCGTGTCGCCGCTCTCCAGGGCCTGCACTTTGCGTTCATCGTTGTCCACGCAGAGAACATCGTGGCCGATCTCAGCGAAACAGACGGCTGCCACCAAACCGACGTATCCCGACCCTATGACTGCAATCCGTATCGGTTGTGCCACGCGGCTCCGTTTCCCCCTGATACTCGATACTTGCAGTCTAGCGGATTGACTGCCGGAAGAGAATTGCATTTCCGGAACCATGCGCGATGACACCGACGGTTCCCCGCCCCTTGCCGGGCTGCCGATTCGAGTAGACTAACGGTGATGACTCCGGATACAGCGAAGCCTCCCTACGACGCGGATACGCGTCTGGCAGAGGCCCCCTCTATGGAGCGCGAGGGCGGCGATACTTCCCTGTCCGACGCAATCACAACCCTGCGCAAGAGGCGCTGGATATGGATTGTTGCGCTGACGCTGGGAGTCATTTATGGGTTCTACAAGGCGGCCACGCAGCCGCACCTCTATCGGGCCTCCAGCACCATCCAGGTACATAACGGGGCCTCCAACGCATACAAGTTGGAAACGGACTTCTACGGTGGAGATGATTCGCTGACGCGAATGAATACTGAAACGCTGATCCTCAAGAGCGAGACCCTGCTCTATACGGTCGCGCGCGACATGGATCTTGCCAACAATACAGACTTTATCAACCTGGGGTGCGCCCCTAAATGCAAGATCGATGAGCCCCATATACGGGCCGCCGTAGTTGGCACCCTGCAAGGCGGCCTCGAGATCTCAATCATCCCCCGCACGCAGATGATGACGATTGCATATTCAAGCCTGGGAGCGAAACTCTCAGCCGACATTGTCAATCAAGTCATCGCGGACTATATCCATCGCGCTTTTGTGTCGCCGGTCCATCAGACCGAGATGGTCACCGAAGAACTGACACCTGATCTGAACGAGTTGAAAACCCAGCTGGAAGGCACACAGGAGCAGATGTTGGGGCTGGAGCGCAAGCTTGGCGTGCTGGCATTCGATTCCCAGCACAATCAGCTTCAGACTTCGCTGGAGCAGTTGCTGGCTGCCGATGGGACAGCCAAAATAGCGCGTATCGCCGCAGAACAGCGCTACCTGATGATCAAAAACATGGACCCGAACACGATAGACGAGTCCATTGAGACTACCCCCGGCACTATGCCAGGGCAGCTGACCGCACTTCGCTCGCAGCGCGCGACATTGCAAGCTCAATACGCATACCTCACTGGCCCCATGGGAAAGGATGTGAACCACCCTGATGCTCGAAAGCTGCAGGATCAGATTCGCGAGATCTCAGCTGAGATCATCGCTGAGCATAACCGGCTGGAGACCCAGGCACGTGAGACATTTCGGGCCGCGCAAAAAACAGAACAAGCTACAGAGCAGGAATTGGATGCAAGAAAGGCCGAGGCGTATAACCAGGGCGACGATATGGTTCGCTATACGCTATTGCAGCGGGAATATGAGCAGAACCGCACGCTCTATGACGCCCTGAAGCAGCGCCTGGAGACCGCGAAGATCGAGTCGGGGCTGGGAGCCACAGAAGTAGACCAGGTGGACAAGGCACTGCCACCTGTGAATCCAACGATGAAATCCACCACCACCCTGGTGGTGATGAACGGGATATTCTTCCTGCTCGGCGGTGTAGTGATTGCCTTTATTGTGGAGAGCCTTGATACCGGCCTGCATAGCGTGCAGCAACTTGAGGCTGTGATGCATATGCCTTCGCTTGCGGTCATACCGCGAGTCAAGCGTCCACTTTCCGAACAGGCCGCGACAATGTCTGCAGTGGAGCGCAACATGGCTGTCCTCAATCAGCCCAAGTCGCAGTTTACGGAGGCGATCCGGTCCTTACGCACGTCGCTCCTGTTGGCCACAACCGGCCATCCACCCAAATACATCCTGTTCGTGAGCGCAACGCCATCTGAAGGCAAGACCACGGCTGCCAGCAATCTCGCATGCATCCTATCGCAAGGCAACGAGCGCGTGGTGTTGGTGGACGCCGATCTGCGCCGTCCCAGCGTGCATCATCGGTTTGGGCTTCCTGGCAAGGGCGGACTTACTACGGTCCTGGCCGGCGCTGCGACGCTGGAGGAGTCCATCCAACATGTCGCCGAATTGCCAAACCTGGATGTACTTCCCAGCGGCCCGGTCCCTCCCTTTCCGACAGAGATGCTGAGTTCCGACGCCATGCGGGCCGTACTGGCTCGACTGGGCGAGAGGTACGCTTACGTCGTGATCGATTCGCCGCCAGTCCTCTCCGTCACCGACGGAGTCATTCTTTCCCGTTCTGCGGATTCCGTCGTGCTGGTTGTGCGCCATGGGAAGTCGAACCGAAACATCATGCGCCGCACACGCGATCTGCTGCTTCGATCTGGAGCTCCCATGGCGGGCCTTGTCCTCAACGCGGTCGACCTAAGTTCGCCTGACTACTACGACTACTATGGGTATTCCGGCTACTCCTATGGCTCGAACGATGGCAATACCTGGGAGACACAGTCGGACGTGAACGCTGATGCGAAAGATTCCGGGAGGCCACAATGATTCGGCGTCCGGCAAGCTGCCTTCAGAAGGCACCCGCACAGATTGTCCTGTTTGCCTGCTTTGCGCAAACGACATTCGCCCAGGTCCCGTCTGCGCCATCGGCCAGCCCCAATATGCCGGCGGCAACATCCGCGAACCAAACGCAGTCCGCGCCCACACCTTTGTCAGCTGCGGCAGCATTGCTCTACCCCGGCGAAGACTTCAAGTTATCTCCTGGGGACCTTATCTCGGTACAGATCTTTCAGCAGCAGGACTACCTGGCCACAGTTCGCATCAGCGCAGAGGGCGCAGCACAGCTTCCATTCATCGGGAGTGTTCCTCTGGAAGGTCTCAGCATCCGCGAGGCTCAGTTACGAATCGCGGACCGGCTGCGCGCCGGGCGGTTCTACCGTGACCCCGAAGTGATCGTGCAAGTGCTTGACACAGTCAACGGCTCAGTCATGGTTACAGGGGAAGTACGTGCGGTCGTACCCGTCTCGACGGAACGTAGCTTGCGGGATGTCTTGCTCACCGCTGGCGGACTTCCCCCAACCGCAAGCCACACCATAAAAATTGTCCGCGGACCAGGCGAACCTATTGTCGTCGATCTCGGCACCGATCTAGCTTCCAGTACAGCGGCGAATATCGCTGTCAAGCCGCATGACATTATCCAAATCTCGCGAGCCAACGTCGTGTATGTGCTCGGCGCTTTCGCACACCAGGGAGCCGTTCCTTTGGACCAGGCCCAGCCATTGACGCTACTGCAGCTGGCCGCGCTCAGTGGCGGCGTTAATTTTGAGGGTAAATACGATGATCTTCGTCTGATACGCACGGTCGTGAAAGACGGTAAAACCGATCGCATATTAGTG
>Ga0105238_10005343_pt1 | contig 12686 bp, 13 predicted proteins | sample KBSC34metaG_FD_81526 | JGI IMG/M metagenome (GOLD analysis project Ga0105238, IMG submission 81526) | Corn rhizosphere microbial communities from Kellogg Biological Station, Michigan, USA - KBS C3-4 metaG | ecosystem: Host-associated > Plants > Roots > Rhizosphere > Soil | place: Michigan, USA... | reverse complement strand
TTGCCGATGAACTTCGAAATCCGGCGTGTAAGAGCAGGTTCTGCCATTGTCGCCGAAGCGGATCTTCAACGGTTGTTCGACCCAATAACTGATCGCGAGTTCGTAATCGAGCAAGTACATGTAATCGCGCTCGAGAAGGGATTCAAACCATGCTACTCGGCCCGTCTTAACACTTGAGAACTTGCCGATATTTTTCTGCGCTCCGAACCGAGGAATTTTTCTTACTGGCATTTGCGATGCGCCCTTCATCAAATGATTGTATTGCGCTGCCGAAAACTGTCCGCTTCGCATTTCTGCTTGATGACCGCTCCTTTCCGAGGTTTCCGACATGCTATGCCGACTTTCAAACCGGCGATGTCAGAAATTACTTGAGGATGTGACATAACTTGTGACAGATTTCTGATCCGAATCCACGGAAGGGAAACAGAGAGGTTGTGTCGCGCAACGTCAAAACGGAGGAATAAGAGATGCCGAGAAAAGAAATAACGAAGGATGAGAGGGCGCTACTGGCCGAGAACTGGAAAACGTTTGGTCGCTTTTTACGTGCTCAAAGGATAGCGAAAGGATTTACTCAAGAACGGGCAGCTCTGGCCGCAAAGGTTTCCACACGACAATGGATAAGATATGAACAAGGCTCACGGGTTCTTTTCAAAAGGTTTCCTTTGATAGCGAAAGCGCTGAACGTCTCGGTTGCAAGAATCGCGTATCTGGCGGGATACAAAACCGCGCCAAAGCGCAACGATGCAAACTCACAACTTAAACGTATTCATGACCTCCTTCGGATCGGCCGGCTAGATCTTGCTCTGGAGAATTTTTTGCTTCTCTATTATCACATTGGCCGATTGGACCCTGAGCTCAATTCCTATTTGGACAGTATTGCTCCAGCTAATTTCGCCACAGCGGTGATATCACTGGATAGATTGCCGAAATGGCTGTTTGAGGTAATAGCTCAATGCATGCAGAAGATGTTTAGCGAACGACAGGACCCAAAGTGGTGGACTTATAATCTTCGGAGGGTGGTCTTCAAAGAATGCACCGGCGAGATGCAAAACAAACTATCAACTCTGTCGTTGCAAGTACCTGGATACATACCGTGAGAGTTCACTGCACTGGCTCCTTGTCAATAGACCGTTGCTATTTCGTTTTCTCGATTCACGCAGTTCTCAAATCCTGACCTTTTCGGTCAACTTAAGCAGTTTTCGGCCATGTCATTTTCCGCTCGCCTAACTTGCTTGCGCCTACCGAAAACTAAGTCGGTGTGGTCGTCGATTATATCGTTAACAGGACTTTGGCAACTTGTGTGTAATGGAGCAGGTGAACAAGCTAGGTTCGCGTATGTCGCGTTCGTATTCGCTTACTCGCGCCGCAGCCAACTCGTTATCAAGAAGATTTGCCCATGACTTGTGATTGGTATAAGGCTCGCCGCAAATTGTTGCTGTTCTTAGTTTGACCGATTTGGCCAACTGGAAGAACATCACTTGTCGCATTGCGGTGACACGATTGACGATTATTAATGGTCAAGATATGAGTGAACGAAACTGGCTCAGGCTACCCGTCGTCTCAGCAAGCTCTGAGTACCTAGTAATGGGGTATTTGATGCGGCGAAACATTCTTGCTTACAAAGCGCCACCTAACAATGAAGGCTACGATCTCATTTGCATTCATCCTGATCCGCGGCATGTCCCGAGCAATGGCGAAATCGCTCAAGTTAGAATTCAGGTCAAGAGTCGCTACGCGACGGATTGCGACAGAGGGTTTCCCTTGAAAGAAGTTTCTCTTAGTGCTTTTGATTTCCTCACGGTGGTCTTTATGAACATCGGGAAATTTGGCGGGAAGAACGACGGTTCCACCGGAATGAGAGAAATTGAGATCTATACGCTGCCCAATGAATTCATTAGAGAACACCACATAACTACATCTTCCTGGCAAAAGGTAAGACTGCGCAAACTTGAAGACGAGCTTCAAGTCTTTAAAGGGGAAGCGGGGTTTGAGCAGATTGCTCGTTGCCTCGGCGTTCCGAAACCAATAAAGAAGCGACTCAGGTAATTTTGCCCAGTAGAGAAGCACTTGATGTTAGAGAAAGCTTTCGCTCTTGGTTATGAAACATCGATCTGCAAATTCCTTCAACTCCAAACGTCAGTAAGTCCTTCAAATTGCGGCAGGGTAGGTGTATATAGGCATTGGATGGCGACGCCAAATGCACGAAGAACCTCAGAAGAGTGTAATTGAGTTTATTGATAGCGAACCTGAGGACTGATAACTGACATGTACAAGCGGGTCATAACCTCTTTCTTTTGCCTGTTAATCGTTAACGCTCTTCCTCTGCTGCTGGGGCTCACAGCGCTACCTGCGCTCGGACAAGAACAATTGTCCTCCGATGCGCTGGAGTTGCCGCCAAACCGTGTTCTCGAAGGCGAGTTGACCGGCACGGAACAGCACCTTTACAAAGTCGATTTACAAAAGGGTGAGTTTTTTCAGGTACGTGTCGAGCAAAAGGGCGTGGATGTTGTGCTGCGACTCATGAATCTGAGCGGTACGCAGTTAGCGCGAATGGACAGCCCGAACGGCAAAGAGGGATATGAAACTTTGACTTTTGTAGTCACGGAATCGGCTGTTTACACGCTGACGGTAAGCGGTCTCGACGCAAAGGCGGAAAGAGGCCTCTACACTATACGCCGTGAGACGCCGCGAATGGCAACCGCACAGGACAAGCGGCGTGTTGAAGTAGAGACCTTGTTCGTCGCAGCGGCAGAAGAAAGCGCCGCAGGCCCTACCGATACGGCCATTAAGAAATGGGAGGTGGCATTGGCCGGATGGCGAGAGCTGCGCGACGAATACATGGCAGAACTGGCGGCGCGAGAGCTCAGAGGGACCAAGAGTGCTAAGGCGAAGGCGCTCTTTGAGGTTGCAACACAGCTCGCTAAGCGGGGCGACAAATCATCTCTGAAGACCTCTTTGCCGGTGTTCACCGAAGCGCGGAGGCTCACGCGGGAGATCGGTGAGAAAAAGGGAGAGGCGATCTGTCTAATTTCACTGGCTGGGGTGAGCCAGGCTTTGGGAGACCAGTTGCAGGCACTCGAATACTACCGACAGGCCCTGCCGCTCTGGATCGCCGTCAAAGACAGCGCAGAGGAGGCCGCGACGCTTTACGCCCTCGGGAATATTAGCTACAGCCTGAAAGAAACCCGCAAAGCGCTCGAATACTTCCAACAAGGTGTGGAGCCTTTCAAGGCTACGCACGACAAGGCCGGTGAGGCCACGATGCTGAGTAATATTGGCAGCTGCTATATGGCTCTTGGAGAGAGAGAAACGGCGCTTGACTACTTTAACCGGTCCCTAACGCTTTGGCGCCTTCTAGAAGACAAAAAAGGCGAGGCGAGAATCTTGATGAACCTGGGCGCGCTCCATTCCGAGATGGGAGAGATGCGGGAAGCGCTGAACTATTACCAGCAAGCCTTGACGATTTTCAAGGCTGTCAAGGATCAACCGGCCGAAGCAAATGTATTGGTAAACATCGGCAACGTTTATTCGAATTTTGAGGAGAAGCGGGCGGCGCTTGAACCTTATCGGGAGGCTCTGGCGATTTACCGGCGCTTGGATGACAAACAAGGAGTCGTTGAGGTTCTCGACGAACTCGGGTTCACTTCCGAGGCTCTGGGCGAAAAAGAGAAGGCCATAGAGTACTTCTTGGAAGCGCTGCCGCTCTACAAGCTTACGTCAGACGAATGGAAAGAGAGGCGAACGCTGGCCAACCTCGGATCGGCTTATCTGGATCTAGGCGAGAAAAGGAAGGCGCTTGAGGCACACCAGAAGGGGCTTGACCTGAGCAGAGAGGCTCAAGACGAGCTGGGCATAGGGACGCAACTCAACAATGTCGGCATGGTGTACATGGCGCTGGGCGACAGACGTAAGGCGCGCGACGAATACTTTAAAGAGGCGCTGAAAGTTTTCGTTGCTTTGAAGGATAAGTACCGGGAAGCTTGGACGCACATGTTGTTAGGGGCGGTTTACACAGATCTGGGGGACGATCTCACAGCCTTAGAGTATTACGAACGAGCCCGATCGCTTTACAGGGACTCCAAAGATAAAGGTCGGGAGGCCAATGCCTTGCATTCCATCGGTGTCTCCTACGAGCGCCTAGGCGAGAAGCAACTGGCGCTTCAGGCTTACGAGGAGGGAATGAGAATCGTAGGTTCTGCGAGCACTCGTTCCTCGCTTCAGCTTAGCCTCAGCGGCATCTACCTGGACTCCGGGGACACGCAAAGAGGTCTCGAATACAAGACGCAGGCGCTGGCAGAAAACGTGGCCGACAGTAAGGATGGAGAAGCGATTGTGCTGAGCAATCTGGGTTCCACTTGGTTGGAATTAGGCAACGCTCGGCTCGGCGTTTTCTACGGGAAGCAGGCAGTCAATAAGTATCAGGAGCTGCGGCAGGCGCTCCAAGGGATGGACTACGAAACCCAGAAGGCTTTCCTTCAAAGGCTCGACACCGTTTACAACTCCCTCGCCCTTTCGCTGATTGCAGTGGGCCGCTTGGCCGAAGCCGTCCAAGTCCTTAACCTCTACCAAGATCAACAATATTTCGACTTCGACCGCAACCCTAACGAGCCCGCCAAACGGATTGAGCTTTCGCCGCGCGAGGCGGCACTCGCAGCGAAGTACGAGCGGGCGGGCGAAGCCGTCCGGCAGTCCGGCAGGAAACTCGTCAGTCTGACCCGTCGTATCGGCGATGATCAACCCACCGAGCAGCAGCTCACCCAACGCCACATCCTCGAAGCAGAATACAAAACTGCCGAGGAGGCCTTCGTCGCCGTGCTCGACGAGATCAAGTCAGAACTCTCGAAACCGGCAGCCGGGCAGGACGAAGCTCCAGCTGCGAAAGAGGTGAGCGACCTACAACAGTCTCTGCACGACATCAGCGAGGGACGGCAAAAAGCTGTCGCGATCTACACGGCAGCGGACGCCAAAAGATTTCATCTCCTGCTCGTTGCCGAGGATGGCATCAAAACTTTCGACGCGCCTGTAAAGTCGAAAGAATTCGACGAGAAGGTCTTGCGCTTTTATGCCCTATTGCGGTCGCGCCGCTACGACCCGCGTCCGCTCGGGAAACAGCTCTACGACATCATCCTCAAACCGGCCGAAGCTGAGCTTAAGAGAACGGGCGCACGAACGCTGCTATGGGCATTGCGTGGCAACCTGCGCTACGTGCCGATGGCCGCCCTCTCGCCCGACGGCACAGGATACCTCGTCGAGCAGTATCAAAATGTGGTCTTCACCCGATCCGAACGCAGACGTATTATCCGCGCGGCGAGCAAGCGTTGGGCAGGTGTTGGCTTCGGCAATAGCGAGGCGCGGAAGGTTGAACTGAACGGCGACGTGTATAGGTTTCCGGAGTTGAAGGGCGTGACGACGGAGCTTCGCGCCATCTTCGGTTCACCGTCGGCGCAAGGGATTTTGCCAGGCGCGGTCTTCACAGACGCCGCGTTCACTAGGGAAAGCTTCTTCGAGGCGCTTAAGCAGCACCTTCCACTTGTGCATGTCGCAAGCCACTTTTTCTTCCGGCCCGGCGATGGCTCGCGTTCATTTCTTCTGCCGGGTGCCGGGCCGCCGCTCACTCTGAGCGATTTAAAGGAGCGCATCCGGCCGTTCGATGACGTCGAGCTTTTGACACTGTCGGCTTGCAATACAGCGGCGCAACGCGCGGATGCTGACGGGCGCGAAATAGACGGATTCGCGGAACTTGCGCAAAGGCTCGGTGCTAACGCTGTATTGGCAACCTTGTGGCCGGCGTCAGACACCTCCACGCCGCAGTTGATGAGCAGTTTCTACCGCCTGCGCCAAGCTGGCGGAGGCATGACCAAAGCCGAAGCCCTACGCGAGGCGCAACTCGACTTACTCAACGGCACGCTGCGCATTAGACGCCCACGCCTCCCGGGGGGACGTGGGGCGACCGGCGAGCCGGAAGTAGAAGTTCAAATCGTGCCCCCACCGGGTGGCGGCGAGCGCGCAGACAACGACCCTCGACGCGACACCGGCCAAGCAGTCTTCGTTGACCAGAGGGACGCCGTGCCCTACCGGAAGAACACCGCTAAACCGTTCGCGCACCCTTATTACTGGGCGCCTTTCGTGCTGTTCGGCAATTCGCGCTAAACGAGCGCGGGATTTCCCACCGGGACCTGGTGCCACTAACTCGTCAGACCTCGGCCGTGAGGTCAGCCTTCGAAAAAGGAAACGAGCCATGCCACTCATAATGGCAGAGTCTCTACATTCCGTTAGTCTCTAAAGACGGTTTACTTGCAGTTGGTCTTCGGCATCAGTTTAGGGTTAACCAGTAGGAGCAAACCGATAAGTAGACCCAAAGCGGCATTAAATAGAAGATAAACAAACAGAAGAGTAAGTTTAGCGGTTCTCATCTGTCCGTCGCCCCAGTATGCTTCCACCTTGCCGACGTTTAAGGAAATACGCTGAATGCACAGAGCCTTAGACATCTCTGGGGTACACGGCGGTTTGCCCGGTTTGTTGAAACCCACTAAGAAGGTTTCGGAAGCTCTGCCACCTAAGTACGGAACCTTAACAACTACAAAAGAGTGAACAATTATTAACGAAACGAGCGAGATCAGCGTGATGCCAAGCGTAATTTTGAAGGCGTTCTCAAGCTTGCGAGCTTTCACTTTGTTCTGATCAAAAAACTGAATCGTAATGGCGACCAAGCTCATTAATGAGGCTGAAAAGATCGGTACCACATCCTGGATTGAGGTTGGAATGAGTTTAAGAAATGAATCAAAGAGGGGTACATCATATTTTCCGAGATATGGAGCGAGTCCCGCTGCGACGCCGACGGTCAAACCGAGAAAACATCTGATCCATCGATTGACTAGTGGAGGAGGTGAGAACATTCGTCGGTTATGACCGGTGGGACTGACGTTCTCCATATCTATTCACCTCAACGAACATGGATAGGGACCCTCGCGATCATCTGTTTTGTTCATTATGCAATTGAGCTCGGTTCCATCTTCATCGATCAGATTAAGCGTCCCTTTCACTTCTTTATGGTCTGCTTTGGTTAAACGATAAGAGTAGTAGCCACGGGAAATGTTTTTCATCGGATTGTTAGTCGTTAATGATCGTGTTGATGATTCACCCTCAACCCACATCTCGAAGTATCCAGTGGTGGGGGTGCTATTGATCATTAGATCAATAACCGGACTAGCCGCGCTTGCATCTATCTTTTCAATGTATCTTTCGATTCTTCTGAAAGTTTCGTTAGATGACTCGACGCTAACTAACGGCCGTTCTATGCTAAAACCCACAAACTCTAGCTTGGGCTTAGGGTAAAATTTCTTAACGTGAGCCCTATAACCTGCTAGTTCTTCGCCGGCGAGCGAATCAATTAAGTCGGTTTTCCCTTTATCGATTGCCTTTATGACATCATTGAAAAGGTATCCACTCACTATAGATTGTCGTGAAGTGGGATCTTTCTCATATCGAGTTTTAATGCCGGATTGAGTTTTTTCGAGGTTCGCTTTAGCTGTCTTGAGTGCCTGCCTTAACTTCGCTGTCGGAAACTCGTTCGTTGATTGGGCGGAACTTTTTCGCTCAATATTCGCTATCGAGGAATTCACTCCAATGAAGATTCCAAGCAATATGATTTTGAGCGCTTTCATGGCACGACTCTCCTAACACGTTAATTCAGGGCATCCGCTTAAGAGATTCAAATGGTTGTTAAGACTGGCGGAGACATGCTAGTTGCAACGAGTTATTGAGATGGCGAATACTCTAAAAACAGGGGCAGAGATTTGTCAATCTTTAGTTTGAGGCTTGCATCTCGGCTCAGCCGGCTTTGCCAGCAATTCCTGGATAGGTGGTTGTGACCTCCTCCCGAAAATCTCTAGTAACTCGTGGGGTTGATCGCGGGAGGCTTACAGTTGTACGTCTGACAAACCGGGTGATGAGCTACATAGCAAATGGTAGATTGCCGCGTATCGAAGGAATTGAGATTGCGGACTCCGATCTGAGTTCAAACTAGTTCTTGTCCGTCGTGCCTCTATGGGAGGAACTCTTCAAACGAACGGTGAGCCTTGAATGGCAAGGGCGCTACGAGTACCCACTTGCCCGTAGCGCCTCTAAAAGCGTCACCGATCCTTTGCCCCTCTCGGATCGATAACGCTGACTGTGGAGCGTCGGTGCGTTCTATGTGGTGAGGTCATTATGTGGTGAGGTCACCAGTGCGCGACGCCCCGAGCCTCATGCGTCGCTGGGCATACGCCTGAGGCTGTCTCCCACTCTCATGTGTTGCGAGCGTGCGCGTGAAGGCCTTCTCAAATCTCAGGAATCGTCTCTGCGTAGAGTTGGCCTATGATTGCCGCAATCAGAATGCGCTTTAACAACACGTCAATCGAGACGCCAAGCCTATTGGCCCACTCGCGCAGGAACGCCCAATCTTTCGGCTCAATATCGCTAGGTGTTAGTGTTACGATTGCATAAGGGCTTTCGCCGTGAGTATGAGTGCGCGTGATAATATTATCCGGCATGGTCGATTCCTTTCCCTAAACCAGTTAGGAGTCGGCTGTGTAGGGTTGGCGAGTGTTACCAGCACTTGCCAGCCCGCTCTTTTGGTGCGGGCCACTATGAAATGTGGATTTTCACTTGTCAAGGAAATTATGGCGACACGCCATAGTTTTCCAGAATCCCATACTTTGGGCTATGAAGATCATCAGCACGGCTGAGGCAGCGCGTCGATTAGGTGTTACACCTAATAGAGTGCGGGCGTTGATTGAGGCAAAGCGCCTGAAGGCGTTTAAGTATGGACGCGAGTGGCTGATCTATGTGAAAGACCTTGACGCAGTGAAGGATCGAAAGGTTGGGCGTCCGCGTAAGTTGCGTAAGAGCACAAAACGATAATCTCTCGCAGAGTGTTCACCTATCCCAGTCTTTCAATAACGGCTGTGCACGACTAGTGACTAAAAACGCAGATTTTATTGTGCTGCTCTGAATGTCCGTGATTCTTCAGTTCCAAAGAATCTTATAGAGGTCTGGGAATAAGACGCGACAAAAATCGTGAATGGCGCAACCAAGACTCACTTCAGAATATCTAGGAAGAATCTGCCTGCCTCAGTCTGGTGTTTGGGAAGGGAATTGTGAGTTGGAAGGGATCGCTGGGCTTGCGAAAATCAAATCGTTAATTCGAGTTCGTCATCAATAATTTGCTCGACGGGAATTCCTATGAGGCGAGCATAGGCGAGCAGGATCGTGAGCGGCGGTTCGTTCTTGTCGAGTTCGTACTTGGAAATAGTTGTATGGTCGATCAGAGCTTGAACACCAAGTTGTCTGACCAACTCCCCTTGAGACACTCTTAGAGTGTGCCGGATTTGCAGGAGCTTCTTGGCAAGATATTTCGGACGGGGTCGCGAGTGTCCCATAGTTATTTGACTTTCGTAAAAAGAGGTCGAATCTGCGAATTACCGGTAATCGAGGATCTGCGGATTGTATAGCTCGTCTGCGAACTCAGTGATAAAGCTTGCCGCCTGTTCTCTGTTCTTGAATATAAACGCCGTATTGAAGTCTGTGGAGAACAGCCTGGGAATACCTGATATGTAACCTTGAAATGTCACTATTAATATTGCTGTTTCCGTTTCTCCACCTGCTGCATCAATCCGCCGTAGTCGTTCCATCATTGCCTGATTGATCGCCTCAGCATAGAGCTCATCTGCATTTGGAATGCGACCGACCTCTAACAGGTGAACGTTGGTGCCAAGAATGGCGAGCAAAGCCAATCCCGCTCCGTCAGTTCCTATTTCAGCATCTTCTGGCACATCCATTAACCAATCGAGCAATTCATGTTTAGTCGCCGGCATTAGTTGCCTCCTTTTTTTCGCAGAAGAGTTAACTCGAATGAGTCTTGATTTCGCGGTCCAACTCGCTTCGAGCCCACCTGAATAGGAGTAGCTTAGCCGCAAGTTGGACCTCGATTATTTTTCAGGAATCTATTTGGCTTTAGCCTTTTCGATTAACGCGATCTCTTTTGTGAGCACGTCACGAAACCGCGTGAGAATGGCAATGAGCAAATTGATCTTGGCGAGGGATCGACGACGCTCTCGCTTAGTCCCCAAAAAGAATTCAATCTGGACTCTGCGTCGGCAATCGGCAATGGTAAGCATGTTGTGACCCCACCTGTATTCGCCCTCGTTGGAGGATTCAACCTCAGCGAAGATATGCGACGTAAAACCGGTTGAGACAGGTGAGAGGAATGAACGCTTGCGAAGAGAGAAAACATTTTTCATGTTAGCAACCTCGGAGGAAATGATTACGTGAAACCTCCGTGTCTCTGGGCAAACGATTTGTAGTGTCACGCCTATTGAGAGACAGGGAGGCTGGATACGCCAGAAACGCAGCGTGTGGCTTATCTGGTCCAATGCATTAGCTTTGACTTTTTATGGACCAGGGCCCGCGTAATCTTTTTTGTTGGTGGTAACTCCAACCGAGTAGCCGACAGCTACTTCCTCCCCTGGTGCGGGAGTTTGGTCGATAATCAATCCCGGTTGAATGGTTGAATCGTAACGTGTGGCCAACAGACGAATCTTCAAGTTAGCGGCGTTAAGCTTCATCTCGGCGTCTTCATAGGTCAGTCCTTTGAGCGCTGGCACCTTGGTTTGAACTGGTCTAGACCGGCGCTCACGCTGGACGTCAAGGCTCAACCCCAAAAGCGCAAGTGCCGGTATAACGACATACACAACGAGCGCCAGCGTCACAAGAAATCTGATAAGCAGTTTCTGTTTGCCTCGTAAGATGTAACCAACGAGGACGCCAAGTAAAAATCTCATTGCGACGGTTCCTTTTGGAGATCCTTAGTGAATCACCTACTCGTTAACCGCCTCTTTTTTCTCGTTTGTTATGTTGAGGAATGTTGGTTGGAAGGAGTGAGGGCTTTTCAATTGTTAAATGGTAAGAGATTAGCATGGACAGTGTTCTTTGTATTTGGCGGCAGTCAGGACGGCTATTTTGAGGTTCGTGGCGTAAAGCCGTCTCGGCTACATTTTTTGTCTTTCGGACTTGTCCCGCGAGGGTTGGTGTCGGTGATGGTCACGCCAACAGCGTAGTTGTAGTCGACCTGTTCTCCAGGAGCCGGAGATTGGTCGACAATTGTGCCCGGTTGTTGTGGTAAGTCGTAACGCGTTGCCAATACACGAATGTTCAAGTGGGAATCCCGTAGTGTGGTTACGGCAGATTGGTAATCCAAACCTTTTATTGGGGGAACTCTTGTTTGTTTTGGTCTGGCCAGTCGTTCGCGGTGGACAGACAGGCCAAGGTACGTAAGGGCTATAGCCTGGGTCGCGAGTGAGAGAGCGGGCAACACGATATAGATCGTGATAAGAACGATGGTGAGGATTGTGATCAGTAATCTCTCCCTTTGTCGAAGGCTATAGCCAAGAAGGGTGCCGAGCAGGATTCTCATTTCTTTAATAACTCCAAGATTTTTTCATTAATGCGACTGGCGCTGCCCGCCTGTTTCTGTGTGTGGTTGTCCAATGAGCAGAGTTGGCTCGTTAGACCAGTACAGAACTGCTGCTTGCGCGGATCGGTCTCTCGACTGCTAGTCCAAAAACCATGAATGGGTGAACAGTTGGTGTGAGTTGTGCCTAAGGTTTGAAATTCATCTCTCTCCAGAATTTCTTTACTTCTTCCAGAGCTTCATTTTCGAGGTTGGCGTACCACTCTGAAACTGTCAAAGCGCTTAGTCCAAAATTTTCTCGGACTGCATCATCAATCCCTTTTGGTCCATTCCAAACAATAATCTTCGTTGCCGTTGATAATCTGTGTTCTTTGGAATCTTTGTCACGCTGGACAATCAATCTAGCGAGCTGTCGGCATACAGCAGGATTTGTTCTGTGATCTGCATCAAAGGCAATTAGTACGTTGTATGGTCTTGCTGCTTCGATGATCTGATCATGCGAGCAACTAACTCCGGTCGTAGCGATCACGCGGGCCTTGGGCCGGAAGCTGACAAGTGTGTCTGCCTTTAGAGCGCCCTCCGTAATAACGACTGTTTCGCCCGCCGGAAGCTCCTCTGGCGTGAAAGTAAAATGTATCGGTGTTCCGGAACTCGTACCACGTCGCTCCAGTGGTGATGCAAGCCAAAGGTATTTTTTGCCGCCAAGGAATATATCTCTTGCGTGCAATCTGATTTGACACGCCTGGATCCGTCCTCTTGCATCTTTATAGGGAATTACCAGGATCGGCATCAGATAGTTGCGTGGTTTCCAAATGTGGACCACCGCATGAGGGTCTTGCCAAAATCCTGGTACGCCTATGACTCCCGCTCCTGAATATAGTTTGGCGTAATCGGGAAAGTGGTTTTCTACGTAGCTGCTTAACATGGCCGCAAGAGTTGAGCGATCTCGTTTTGTCGGAGGCAGTGCACCGTACTTGGTTGCTTGTTTCTCGAGCAATCCTCGGGAAAGTAGACCTCCTGGGCCAGTGACAAGTTCCTCTCTGTAGTTCGAAGCGGAAGACATTCTTATCAATTCCTGAAAAACGGCATCTCTAATTTCAAGAGGTGCCAATGGAATTGATTCGCGATAGGGAATCGTAATTGTCGGTGGAAACGTGATGATCGGAATTTCGTTATGGACGTGTATGTTTCCGCCGTTGCGAGATGGACCGCGAGCGCCAGCGCTTATTCGCATGCA
>Ga0105238_10005342_pt1 | contig 12686 bp, 11 predicted proteins | sample KBSC34metaG_FD_81526 | JGI IMG/M metagenome (GOLD analysis project Ga0105238, IMG submission 81526) | Corn rhizosphere microbial communities from Kellogg Biological Station, Michigan, USA - KBS C3-4 metaG | ecosystem: Host-associated > Plants > Roots > Rhizosphere > Soil | place: Michigan, USA... | reverse complement strand
AGGGCATCGATGAAGCCGAGGGCCAGCCACGTGACCGCGGCGATGAGCGCAATCGCGGTGGCATGCTCGAGCGCGGCGAGCGCGGGCAAGGTCGCCGCGGCGCCGACCCATACGAGGTTCAGGGCTGCGAAGACCAGCACCCAGCGCGTGGGCGCGCGCGTATGGCGCACGACCAGCACGCCGACATCGTGGAAGCGCAGGATCCTGGCGAGGATCGCGGCGCCGATCGTGTGCGCCGCCAATGCGAGCCCCACGGCGAACAGCGCCGAGAGCAGGACATCGAGCCAGGGGCTTCCGGTGAAGGAGAGGAGCTCGTTCATCGGAAATGGGAGGAGAGTTACCCCCTCACCTTACCAAGGGCGTGCCGCGCGGGGCAACGGTGCCGCCCCGATCATTGCGATACGAAGCGCGATCAGTCGATGCGCGCGCCCGAGCTCTTCACGACCTTCGCCCATTTCTGCACGTCGTCGACGAGCATGCGATGGAACTCGGCGGGCGTCGTGACGAGGGCATCCGATCCCTGGGTGCGCAGGAACGCCTGCGTGTCCGGCGCGCGCAGCACTTCGGCCACGTCGGCGTTGAGCTTGTCCACGATTGCGCGCGGCGTGCCGGCCGGTGCGAGGATGCCCCACCAGGGATCGATGTCGAAGCCCGGGTAACCGGATTCGGCGACGGTCGGCACGTCGGGCGCCGCGGGATTGCGCTGCGCGCTCGACACCGCCAGCGCGCGCAGCTTGCCGCCGCGGATGAGGCCGATCGACGCGGGCACCGCGGCGAACGCGCAATTCACCTGGCCGCCGATCACGTCCGCCATCGCCGCGGCGATCGCCTTGTACGGCACGTGCAGCAGGTCGATGTGCGCCTCGGTCTTGAGCGACTCGCCCATGAGGTGGTTGATCGAGCCGTTGCCGGATGACGCGTACGTGATCGATCCGGGCTTCGCCTTCGCCTGGGCGATGAAATCGCGGAAGTCGCGAAACGGCGCATTCGCCGCCGTGACGAGGAAGAAGGGCGTGCGCGCGAGGGTCGCGACGGTCTCGAAGTCCTTCACCGAATCGAACGGAAGCTTCGCGTACAGGCTCTGGTTCACCGCCTGCGAGCCCGCATAGGTCACGAGCAGCGTGTATCCGTCCGCGGGAGACTTCGCGACGGCGTCCGTGCCGACCACGCCCGCGGCGCCCGGCTTGTTCTCCACCACGACGGGCTGGCCCCATTTCGCCGAGAGCTTCTGTCCGACGTAGCGCGCGAAGACATCGGTGGTACCGCCCGGCGCCTGCGGCACGAGGAACTTCACGGGCTTCGAGGGATACGGATCGGCATGGCTATAGGCAGCGCACGTCGCGAGTGCGGCGGCCGCGAGGACTTGGCGGATCATTTTCAAGGTCTCCACGAAGCGTCGATCTCCTCGACGTCCATCCTTTCGTACGCGGCGGCCGCCCCGTGCAGGCGCCAGGGATGCTCGCCGCCATCGATGCGCGCGCGCTCCTGCGTCTCGCGCGACGTCCGCTCGCGTGCCTTTGCCACGATGGCGGGCGCCTCCGACCGCGGCACGACGATGACGCCATCGCCGTCCGCCACGACCAGGTCGCCCGGCTCCACGCGCGCGCCCGCACAGGTGACGGGTGCGTTCACCGAGCCGTGGCCGGCCTTTTGCGGGCTGCTCGGCCCGATCCTCGTCATCCAGACCGGCGAGCGCATCCGGCGCAGCGCGTCCACGTCGCGCACGAAGCCGTCGATCACGATGCCGGCCAGGCCCTTGCGGATCGCGTAGTACGCCGCGATGTCGCCCCACTGCGCGCCGGCCTCCGGCCCTTGCACGACGAGCACGTCGCCGCGCTCCGCCAGGAAGAGCGCGCGATGCATCATGAGGTTGTCGCCCGGCGCGCAGGAAGCGGTCACCGCGGGACCCGCGATCCGCAGCCCCTCGATCAACGGGCGCATCGCGGGATCCATCGTCTGCCGGAAGCAGCGCGGCCGGCCCATCGCCTCGTGCAGGTCCGAGACGGTCGTGCCGGCCGCGGCGCGGCACGTCGCCGCGTCGGTGCGCTCGACTCGCAGGTAGACCTTCGAGCCGCTCACCGGCCCTTCCACTGCGGCGGGCGCTTGTTGAGGAACGCGTCCATGCCCTCGCGGAAGTCCTCGCTCATGTAGCACATGAGGAGCAGGTCCTGCGCCTCTTCGCGCGAGAGCGTTCTCTGGATGCGCCGCAGGCCTTCCTTGGTCGAGCGCAAGGTGAGCGGGGCGTTGCCCGCGACGGTCCTCGCCAGTTCCTCGGCGCGCTTCTCCAGGGCCGGCAGGTCCTCCACGACCTCGCTCACCAGGCCGATCTTCGCGGCTTCCTCGGCGTCGACGAGGCGCGCGGTGAACACGATGTCCTTCACGCGCGCCGGCCCGATCAACGCCGTCACGCGCGAAAGGCTGGCGGACGACAGCGTGTTGCCGAGCGTGCGCGCGATGGGGAATCCGAACTTCGCGTTCCGGGCGGCGATGCGAAGGTCGCAGCACGCGGCGATGCCGGCGCCGCCGCCCGTGCAGGCACCCGCGATGGCCGCGATCGTGGGGACGCGGCACTGCTCGAGCGCCGTGAGGATCCGGTCGATGCGCGCCTCGTAGTCGAGCGCGTCCTGCGGCGTCTTGAAGGCGCGGAACTGGTTGATGTCGGTGCCGGAGGCGAAGGCCTTCTCGCCGGCGCCGCGCAGCACGATGACGCGGAGCGTGTCGTCCTTGTTGGCCTCCTCGCAGATGCGCGCCAGCTCCTCGTACATCGCGAAGGTGAGGGCGTTGCGCGCCTCGGGACGGTTGAACGTGATCCAGGCGATGTCGCCCCGGCGCTCGTGCAGCAGGTCAGCCATTCGGTTCTCCTCATATGGATCCCGAATGATATCGCGGCATGGTCTGCCTCTCCCCTGGGAGAAGGATCAGCGGACCGCGGCTTCCGTGTGCCCGTAGCCCGAGTCGGCCTTCACCTTGCCGCGGAAGACATAGTACGAGTAGAGCGTGTACCAGAGGATGATCGGCAGCAGGAAGAGCGTGCCGATGAGGAGGAACGCCTGCGAGCGCGGGCCGGCCGCGCTCTCCCAGAGATCGTACGCATAGGGCACGACCATCGGGAAGATGCTGATGCCGAGACCCAGGTAGGCCATGAAGAAGATGCCCAGGGCCCCGAGGAAAGGCGCGAAATGCCGCCGCGCGATCGAGCGCCAGAGCGCCACGAAGAGCGCGGCCGTGATCAGCGGGACCGGCCAGAGCCAGAAGGGATGCTCGCCGCCGAACCAGCGCTCGCGGATCTGCGGCTGCAGGAGCGGGGTCCAGATGCTCACCATCGCGACGAAGGCGCCGACCCCGAGCGTGAAGCGCCGGGCCATGTGCCGCGACCATTCCTGGAGCCGCCCCTCGGTCTTCATCACGAGCCAGCACGCGCCGAGCAAACCGTATCCCGCGATGAGCCCGAGGCCGGTGAGGAGCGCGAAGGGTGTGACCCAGTCGAAGGTGCCGCCCGAGTAGGCACGGCCGTTCACCGGGATGCCCTGCACGTAGGTGCCGAGCACGATGCCCTGGGCAAACGTCGCGACGAGCGATCCCACGAAGAACGAGCCGTGCCAGAAGCCGCGGCCGCGATGGGAGAGGTGCGAGAACTCGAACGCCACGCCGCGGAAGATGAGGCCGATCAGCATGAAGAGGATCGGGAAGTACACCGCGGGGATCACGATCGCGAAGGCGAGCGGAAATGCCGCGAGCAAGCCGACCCCGCCCAGCACGAGCCAGGTCTCGTTGAAGTCCCAGATCGGCGCGATGGAATTCATCATCATCGCGCGCTCATCGTGGCCGTGGGCGAGCGGGAAGAGGATCCCCACGCCGAGGTCGAAGCCGTCGAGCAGGACGTACATGAAGACGCCGAAGGCGAGGATGGCGGTCCAGACCGGGACGAGGTCGAGGCTCATGGCGTCAGGTCGCGCGCGTGGCGCCGGAGAGCGGGCGCGCCGGCGTGGCGAAAGGCTGCGCGCCCGGCTCGCCGGCGGCGAACCCCGTGCGCGCGAGCCGGGCGAGGAAGTAGAGGCCGGAGCCGAAGATCACGATGTAGGCCACCACGTAGACGGCGAGCGAGAGCGCGACGTCGCCCGCGGTGAGCGACGGTGTCATCGCGTCGCGCGTGCGCACGAGGCCATAGACGACCCAGGGCTGGCGTCCGACTTCCGTCGTCACCCAGCCGGCGATGACCGCGATGAAGCCGATCGGCGATGCCGCCATGCACACGCGGTGGAAGAGGCGCGCGCTCGCGAGCCGCCCGCGACGCCACAGGACCAGGCCCCACGCGACGAGCGCCACCATCACGAGGCCGATGCCGACCATGAGGCGGAAGGAGAAGAAGGGGATCGCCACCGGCGGCCGGTCCTCGGGCCTGAAGTCCTTGAGCCCGGGCACCTTGCCGTTCACGTCGTGAGCGAGGATGAGCGAGCCCAGGTCGGGGATCGCGACCTCGAGGTGATTGCGCTCCGCCTTCTCGTCGGGCCACGCGAAGAGCAGCAGCGGCATGTGCGCCTGCGTCTCCCAGTTCGCCTCGATGGCGGCGAGCTTCGCGGGCTGGTGGTGCAGCGTGTTGAGCCCGTGCTGGTCGCCCACGAGCACCTGCAAGGGCACGAGGAGCGCCAGCAGCCCGAACCCCATCTTCTGCATCATGAGGCTCTCGTCGACGTGCTGGCCGCGCTTCAGGTGCCAGGCCGCCACGCCGATCACGACGAACGCGGTCGTGATGTAGAACGCGAGCGTCGTGTGCACGAGGCGGTAGGGGAACGATGGATTGAAGATGGCGGCGAGCCAGTCGGTCGGCACGAATCGCCCGTCGACGACCGCGTAGCCCGCGGGCGTCTGCATCCAGCTATTGGCCGAGAGGATCCAGAAGGTCGACAGGAGGGTGCCCGCGGCGACCATGATCGCCGCGGCGAAGTGCACCAGCGGCGGCACCTTCTCGCGGCCGAAGAGCAGGATGCCGAGGAACCCCGCCTCGAGGAAGAATGCGGTCAGCACCTCGTAGGCCATGAGGGGGCCGGTGACGCCCGCGGTGATCTCCGAGTAGCGGCTCCAGTTCGTGCCGAACTGGAAGGGCATCACGATGCCCGAGACGACGCCCATGCCGAACGACACCGCGAAGATGCGCAGCCAGTAGCGGGAAAGTGCGAGGAAGAGCGGCCGGCGCGTGAAGAAATACGTTCCCTCGAGCACCGCGATGTACGAGGCGAGCCCTACGGTGAACGCCGGCAGCAGGATATGCAGCGCGACGACCCACGCGAATTGCAATCGGGAAAGCAGGAGTGCCTGGTCCATGGAGCCCTGGAGGGACGCGGTGCGGATTCGGCAAGGCAACCGATCAACAGTTTAATCTCGATCTGACCGGACTGCCGAATGATCATGGTCCGCACGACCGGTGCGCCACTCGTCGTGCGATGACGCGCTCAAGATCCGGTCCTCAAGCCTCCTATGCGCCCGGCCCATTGGCATGAGCCGGCGTGCATCTGGGCGCGCCCGGACAGCGCCTGGTAATTGGCTTCAATCTCATATGCGGAAAATGTCCCGGCAAGGCCATTCGAGCAGCTGACATTCCCGTTTATAGCGCCCATGCGCCCGTCCTGGAAATAGGTGCCGGAGTAGGTGCACGTCGCGTTGCTGTAGCTCGCGACGATGGAAATTGAGTTCGAAGCGTGCGTAACCGAAAAGTATGCGGGTTCTTCCATATATCCCGAGGCACCCGGGCAGTTGGAATAGGTTCCGATCGTCGCTCCCAGATAAGTCCCATTCAGATCATTCAGCTTCCACGTTTGGCGCGTGATCGCTTTGGACACCGTAGTGCCGTCGATGGTGTACGTCACCGTGCCGCTACGGATAGTGTCGAAGCTGAAAGTGACGGTGCCTGCAGAACGTACTCCGACTGCGCTCGGGTTGAACGAGCCGCCGAACCATGGGCCGCTCGTTTGGTACAGCGCTCCGGAGTAGGTGACGACACCGGCGTTGTTCCCCGTGAAGGCAACGCTGGAGGCGACGTACCACGAAGGCTTGCCATCCGGTCCGTACACGAAGAAGGTGGCGAACAAGGTGTCGGCCTGCTGGATGATGTTGACGCCCCATCCCTGTTCGTTCTCATTCGACCAGAGGTCCGAATTATCCGTACCGAATGTCGTTCCCCAGCAGTTTGTGGCGATAACTGCAAGAATCGGTGCGAGAGCGCGGCGCCAGTTCATTGTTTAGCCCCCAAGGCGTGGCTGAGGAGCGATATTGTGCACAGCTCCGCCGGGACGCGAGCTATGTCCCCCGCGCCGAATTGGAAAAGGCGATGCGACCGCGGCTAAACCGCGCGGGCGATGCGCTCCGGCGTGATCGGCAGGTCGCGCACGCGCGCGCCCACCGCGTCGCGCACCGCGTTGGCGATCGCCGCCGCGGTCGGGCCCATCGTGGCTTCCCCCGCGCCCACCGAGGGCTCGAGCGAGGGGACGAGAACCACGTCGACCTCCGGCACCTCGGTGAAACGCAGGATCGGGTACGCCTCCCACGAGGCGCTCGTGATGCGCGTGCGATCGAATCGGACGGCTTCCTTGAGCGCCCAGCTCGTCGCCTGCACCGCGCCGCCCTCGAGCTGGTTCGCGGCACCGTCGGGATCGACGACGTAGCCCACGTCCGCGGCAACGGCGAGCCGCGTCACGCGCACCACGTGCGTGAGCTGCACTTCCGCCGCGACCGCGCAGTAGGCGCCGTTGCCCTTGTAGCGCGCATAGGCGATGCCGCGCCCGAAGCCCTCGCGCGGCTTCCATCCCGCCCAGGGTGCGCGCGACGCGACCGATTCGATGACCGCGCGGCCGCGTGGATCGGAAAGATGCCTCAGGCGCCAGGCGACCGGGTCCTCGCCGCGCCCCCGTGCGATGTCGTCGACCATCGCTTCGACCGCGAAGACGTTCACGAAGGCGCCGAGCGAGCGCAGCGCCGAGGTGCGGATCGGCATGGACAGCACGCGGTGGTTCTCGATGTGCAGGGCCGGGATATCGTAGCCGGGGATGGCATTGCGGTCCGAGCCGCCGCCGCTCGAGATCGGCATGTTGATCGCCGGAATGGTCTCGAAGGGTTTTGCGAGGTGGCGTGCGGCGAGCAGCGTCGGCGTCTTCGCGCGTCCCGGGCGCGAGCTGTGGCCGTTGCTCCAGACGTCGCTTCTCCACGCGGCGATCTCGCCATCGGCATCGAGCTCGACGGCGATGTCGACCGCCATCGCCGAGCCGAACGGCGCCCAGGCGAGCTCGTCCTCGCGCGACCACGAGACGCGCACTCCACGACCCGGCACGGCGCGCGCGAGCAACGCGGCGTCGAGCGCCACGTCGTCGGCGGCGTTGTGGCCGTAGCACCCCGCGCCTTCGCGATGCTCGACGATGATGGAGGCGGGCTCCAGACCGAACATGAGCGCGAGGTCCGCGCGCAGGTTGAAGATGCCCTGCGTATGGCTCCAGACGTGCAGGCCGCCGTCGCGCCAGCGGGCCAATGCGCACGAGGGCGCGAGGGAGGCATGGGCGAGGAGCGGGCGGGTGAAGGTGGCGCGAAGAGCCGCGGAAACCGGGGACGCAGTCCTATTTCGCTCGCGTGTCTCTCCGCGAAATAGGACTGCGTCCCCGGTTTCCGCGATGCACGTCGTCTCGCGCGGCTGCGACTTGAGCCACTCGACCATGCGCGATTCGTCGGGCAGCGACTCGCTCTCGTTCCACCGCGAACGGCGCCGCATCCGGTCGACGGCCGCGAGCGCGGTCTCCTCGCGCTCCGCCACGACGCCCAGGAAATTTCCGTCGCGCACCAGCGTGACCACGCCCGGAAGCGCCCGCACGTAGGCCTCGTCGAGCGACTCCAGCTTCGCGGCGGGCGAGGGTGGCCGCAGGACGCGCCCGTGCAGCATGCCGCGCACGACCAGGTCCTGGATGAAGCGGGGACGGCCGAGAACCTTGTCGGGAAGGTCGAGGCGCTGCGGGATCGCCGCGACGCGATCGCTCGCGCGCTTGGGCCGCGCCCTGCCATCGGCATCGCGCTCGAGCCGCGTATCGTCGGCAAGCGCCCAGTAGCTGATCGAGCGCAAGCCCGACGCGAACGTGCCGTCCTGCAACTGCAGGCCCTCCGCAGCGACGCCGAGCTCCTGCGCCGCGGCGCGCCGATAGATCTCCCGTGCCTCGGCGCAAGCCTGCCGCAGCGCCGAGCCCGAATCGGGAATCGACAGGCTTCCCGAGGTCATTCCCTCGTCGGGGCTGTCGCGAGTGCACGCGGCGACCATCCGCACACGCGAGCGGTCGATGTCGAGCTCGTCGGCGACGATCGAGGCGAGCGCCGTGAGGATGCCCTGGCCCAGCTCGACCTTGCCGGCATGGACCTCGACCAGCCCTTCGGGCAGGAAGCGCAGCCAGCGCGACAGGCGCGGGTTGCGGGCGAGGTTTCCCGGCAGCGTGGGGGTCGTGGTGACGGCGCTCATCGCTGCCCGGCCTCCCGTGCCGCGCGCAGCACGGCGCGCACGATCCGGTTGTGCGAGCCGCAGCGGCAGAGCTGGGGTTCGAGCGCCTCCTTCACGGCCTGCGCGTCGGGCGCCGGGTTGGATGCGAGCAGGGCGGCGGCGCGCAGGATCATGCCCGAGGTGCAGAACCCGCACTGCGCCGCGTTCTCGGCGAGGAAGGCGCGCTGGAGCGCGTGGGGCTGGATGCCCGAGAGCAGGCCCTCGATCGTGGTGATGGACTTGCCCGCGGCGTCGCCGACCGTGAAGGTGCACGCGTAGCGCGGCGTGCCGTCGACGAGCACGAGGCAGGCGCCGCATTGCTCGGTTCCGCAGCCGAACCGCGTGCCGGCGAGCCCGAGATCGTTCCGCAACGCGTAGAGGAGGGGCGTGCCGGGCTCGGCGGGGGTCACCCGCGCCAATCCGTTGACGTGGATCTCGGCCATGGCGGCAAGCTTGCCGTGCGTTCGCCCTACATGCAAATGGCGCACGCTAATCAGGGTTAATCCGGGGTTCCCGCGCGCCGGCGCTCGCCGGGCGCGCCGCTCAGGCGCCCAGCGTCCGGGCGGTGGGGCGGCGGGGCACGATGCGGCGCAGGAGGGCGGCGACGAGCGGGATCGACAGCAGCAGGATGCCCAGACCCGAGATCGTCGCGGCGAGCGGCGTCTCGAAGAAGATGCCGAAGCCGCCCTTCGAGACGAGCATGGATTGGCGGAACGCGTCCTCCGCGCGCGGCCCGATCACGATCGCGAGCACGAGCGGCGAGATCGGGTAGTCGAGCTTCTTGAAGAGGTAGCCCAGCACGCCGAAGGCCATCATCAGCACCACGTCGATGTAGCGGTTCGCCTCGGCGTACGCGCCGACCGCGCAGATGATCATGATGATCGGCGCGATGATGAAGAACGGCACCCGCATCAACGCCGCGAAGATCGGCACCGTGAGCAGCACCATGGCCACCGCCACGATGTTGCCGAGGTACATCGAGGCGATGAGGCCCCAGACGAAGTCCTTCTGGTCGACGAAGAGCATGGGACCGGGGTTCAGCCCCCAGATCATGAGCCCGCCCATCATCACCGCCGCCGTGGCCGAACCGGGGATGCCGAGGGCGAGCATCGGCAGGAGCGCGCTCGTGCCCGCGGCGTGGTCGGCGGTCTCGGGCGAGACCACGCCTTCGGGCTCGCCCTTGCCGAAGTTCGCGCGCCGCGGCGAGAGGCGCTTCGCGAGCCCGTAGCTCATGAAGGATGCGGCCGTGGGGCCGCCCGGGGTGATGCCCATCCAGCAGCCGACGAGCGCGCTGCGCAGCAGCGCCACCCAGTGCGACGGCATGCGCGCCAGGGTCCGCCACACCTCCCTCCACTCCACCTTCGACGACACGCCCTTCGCGTGGATCTCCTCCTCGCACGCGATGAGGAGCTCGCCCACGCCGAAGAGGCCCATCACCGCGACCACGAAGCTGATGCCGCTCACGAAGGCGTCGACGCCCATGGTGAGCCTGACGGTCCCCGACACCGTATCCATCCCGATCGCGGCGATCGCGAACCCGAGGCAGAGCGACACCACCGTCTTGATCGGCTTGGCGCCGCCCACGCCCACGAAGCTCGCGAAGGCGAGGAAGTAGACCGCGAAGTACTCCGGAGGCCCGAACTCGAGCGCGCGCCTGGCGATCCACGAGGCGAGGAGGGTGATGAGCACCACGCCCACCAGCGCACCGAACGCGGCGGAGCTGAACGCGGTGGCGAGCGCCGTGGTGGGCCTGCCGTCGCGAGCCATGGGATAGCCGTCGAAGGTGGTCGCCACCGACGAGGGCTCGCCCGGGATGTTGAAGAGGATGGACGTCACCGAGCCGCCGAAGAGCGCGCCCCAGTACATGCTCGAGAGCAGGATGATGGCCGAGACCGGCGGCATCCCGAACGTGAGCGGCAGCAGGAGCGACACGCCGTTCGGCGCGCCCAGCCCGGGCAGCACGCCCACGACCAGGCCCATGAGCACGCCGAGCAGCATGAGGCCGATGTGGTTCAGCGAGAGCGCGATGCCGAACCCGTGCATGAGCAGCTCGACGTTCTCCATCGCCTAGAGCCCCAGCTCCTTGCCGAGGAGCCCGCGCAGCAGCTCGACCTGGAACCCCCAGTCGAAGACGCTGTAGAGCACGAACGGTGTCGCGACCGCCACGGCGGCCACCTTCCAGAGCGGCAGGCGGGCGCGCCACATCACGTAGAACATGTAGACGCCCGCGGCGACATGCAATCCCAGCAGCGGGATGAGCGCCACGAACACCACGGCCGGCCCGAAGAACGCGGCGATGCGCCTGAGCACGGCCGCGTCGACCATCGGCGGCCCCGCTTCGAGCGCGCCGCGCACGAGGTTGTAGAGGCTGCCCGCGACGACCAGGCCCGAGGCGATCGCGGGGAAGGTGCCGGAACCGACCCCGGCACCCGTCCAGCCGATCCCGATGCGCAAGCTCTGCACCAGGATCGCGACCCCGAAGGCGCCCGTGACGAGCGCCGTGATCGCCTCGAGCTGCCGCCGCGAGATCATGCGGCGCAGCTCACTTGATCCAGCCCTGGTCGTGGCCGATGCGGTTCGTGCGCTCGATGTCCTGCTTGATGAGCTTGTCGAAATCCGCGCCGGCCGCGAAGCTCGAGGTCTGGCTCGTGCGCTCGACGTACTCCTTCCATTCCGGAGTCTCGACGACCTTCTTCATCACGTCGACCCAGTACTTCTGCTCTTCCGGCTTCACGCCGCCCGGCAGCCAGATCGTGCGCGGCTGGTGGTAGCTGCCGCCGATGTCGGGGCCCTGTTCCTTGCAGGTCGGGATGTCGTGCCAGGACTCCGACTTGGTGATCTTGCTCGTGGGCTCGAGGCGATGCTCGTTGAAGACGCACACCGGGCGCTGCGTGCCTGCCTGCCACTGGCCCACGCTCTCGCTGGGATTGTTGGTGTGGGAGTCGATGTGGCCGCCGGCGAGCTGCACCGCCGTCTCGCCGCCGCTCTTGTACGGGATGAACGTGACCTTCACATTGCCGGCCTTCTCGATGAGGTGCGTGAGGATCTCGTCGGTGTCCTTGGAGAGGGCGCCGCCCATCTTCCAGTCTCCGTTCCTGGCCTTCATGCCCTTCAGCACGTCCCCGGCGTTCTTGTACGGGGAATCGCCCTTCACCCAGAGCAGGAACTCGTCGCTCACCATCGCGGCGACCGGCGTGAAGTCGGTGTACTTGTACGGCACGTTGGAGAGGATCGGCTGCTGCCACGTGTTGGAGGTTCCGAACACGAGCTTGTTCGCGTCCCCCGAGGCGTTCTTCACGTACATGTAGCCCTGGGCGCCGCTGCCCCCGCCCATGCTCTGCACGACGATGGGCTGCTTCACGAGCTTGTGCTTCTGGATGATCGACTGCACCGTGCGCGCGAAGATGTCGGTGCCGCCGCCGGCGCCGGCGGTGCCGACGAATTCGACGGGCTTGGTGGGTTCCCAGGCGAGCGCCGCCGACGATGCGGCGAGCGCGAGTGCGGCGACGAGCGTCCTCGTCTTGAAGCTGCTGCGCGACATGTACTCCTCCTCCTCTAGTTGTCACCCCGGCGCAGGCCGGGGTCCGATTGACGAACGTTCAGGCTTGCGCCTCCGCGACCGTGCCCTCCCGCACGAACGCGTCGATCTCCCCATCGTCGTAGCCCGCCTGGCGCAGGATCTCGCGCGTGTGCTCGCCGAGCTGCGGCGCGGCGCGCTCGACGCTCGCCGGCGTGCGCGAGAAATGCACGGGGCATCCCAACGCCTTCGACTTGCCCGTCCTGGGGTGGTCGACTTCCGCGACCATGCCGCGCGCGAGCACCTGCGGGTGCGAGAGGGCTTCACCCATCGTGTTCACGGGGCCGACCGGCACGCCCAGCTTGTCCAGCGCCTCGATCCATTCGGCGCGCGTGCGCGTCTGCAGCACCGCGTTCATCTCCTCGACCAGCGCGGGCAGGTGGCTCATGCGGTCCGCGTTGGTCCTGAAGCGCGCGTCGGTTTTCCACTCGGGGTGTCCCAGCGCCTCGCACAGGCTCTCCCAGTTCTTCTGGTTGGCGCCGCCGATGTTGATCCAGCCGTCCTTCGCCTTGAACGCCTGGTAGGGCGCGGTGAGGATGTGCGCGCTGCCCGTGGGCGGGGGCGAGACGCCCGTCGCCAGGTAGATCGCCGAGTGCCAGTAGGTCT